>Ga0209514_10008355_pt1 | contig 11780 bp, 9 predicted proteins | sample Subgrocontami58m_FD_187452 | JGI IMG/M metagenome (GOLD analysis project Ga0209514, IMG submission 187452) | Subsurface groundwater microbial communities from S. Glens Falls, New York, USA - GMW37 contaminated, 5.8 m (SPAdes) (version 3) | ecosystem: Environmental > Aquatic > Deep subsurface >...
GGATAGCCCGAATCAATGCTGCCACCAGGGCAGCAGGAATGTCGTATAGCGTGTTTATGAACGGCTTGAAGAAGGCCAGTATAAATATCAATCGCAAAGTGCTGGCAGATATGGCCATCACCGACCCGACCGCTTTCTCACAGCTTGTAGCTACAGCTAAAGAGTCCCGATGAATCGGGACAGTCTCTAGAAAAAAGGCCTATGTCCAGCCTACTAGAAGACCTCCAGAGTAAAGCCCTTGCCGAGTTGGCAGCTATCGCCGACCTCAAGAATTTAGAGGATTGGCGTATTCTTTATTTAGGCAAAAAAAGCCAACTCAACCAGGCTCTGCGGAGTTTGTCCTCTTTATCCATTGAGGAACGCCGACAGACGGGCGCCCAGGCTAATCAGCTAAAAACTCTTCTGGAATCCAGCCTTGAGGATAAGAAAAAGACCCTACAGCAAGCGCAACTGACCGGGACCAAACAGGAATTTTTCGATATATCTCTACCCGGCCACCCACTGACCCTGGGCCGGCTCCATCCGGTAACACAGACTATCCGTGAAATTTGCTCTATTTTCTCAGATCTCGGTTTCCAGGTTGTTGAGGGGCCGGAGGTCGAATGGGACTACTACAACTTCGAGTCTCTGAATATTCCTCCAGGCCACCCCGCACGCGATATGTGGTCAACTTTCTGGATGGACGTCTCACCTCGTTGGAGTGGGCCTGTATCTCAAGGACATCTGCCAGCTCAAGCATCGCCTATGCTCCTGCGAACCCATACCTCCCCCATGCAGACCCGCGTTATGGAAAAGACAAAACCCCCGGTGCGAGTGGTGATACCCGGAAAAGTCTACCGCTACGAGGCTACCGATGCCACCCATGAGTCGCAGTTCCACCAGGTGGAGGGACTGGCTGTTGACGAGGGCATAACCCTTGCCGACCTCAAGGGAACCCTGTACGAGTTCGCCCGGCGGTTCTTCGGCTCTGATAGAAAGGCGCGCTTCCGCTGCGATTACTTCCCCTTTGTGGAGCCAGGCGTGGAGATGGCTATAGACTGCTGGGTATGCAAGGGGGCGGGATGCCGCTTGTGCGGACAATCAGGGTGGATTGAGATTCTGGGGGCGGGGATGGTGCACCCGCATGTACTGGAGCGCGTGGGCTACGATTCCAATAAATATTCAGGCTTCGCCTTCGGGATGGGGGTGGAGCGGATGCCCATGCTCAAAAATGGCATAGACGATATAAGGCATTTTTTCACCAACGATTTAAGGTTTTTAAGGCAGTTTTAATTTAAGATGAAACTTCCCGTTTCCTGGCTTAAAGAATATGTAAATTTTACTCTCCCTGTGGAGGAGATGGCCTACCGCCTCACCATGGCCGGCACCGAGGTCAGCTCTGCAGAACGCACCGGGGGGGACTGGCATGATGTCTTTATCGGCCAGGTGTTGGAGGTCAACCCTCACCCCAACGCCGACCGCCTCCGGCTGGCTACCATTACCATAGGCGCTGAGTCCCATACCGTCGTCTGCGGCGCTCCTAATGTAGCCCCCGGCCTGAAGGTGGCCTTTGCTAAACTCGGCGCTGAGTTGGTTGACGGCCACACCGGTCAGAAGAGCAAACTTAAGCCAGCCAAAATTCGTGGTGTAGTGTCCGAGGGTATGGCCTGTTCGGAAAAAGAGCTGGGGATCTCCAACAACCACGAAGGGATTATTGAACTTCCTGCAGACGCCCCTCTGGGTATGCCTCTAACCGACTACCTGGGGGATATTATCTGGGACCTTAAGGTTACACCCAACCGCCCGGACCTCCTTTCAGTGATGGGTATAGCCCGCGAGCTGGCCGCTTTAACCGGGCAGTCCATACGCACGCCGTCATTGACCTATCCTGAGTCTGGACCTGCTGTCGGGCAAACGGCCTCAATAGCTATTAAGGACCCCGACCTCTGCCCTAGATACTGCGGCGGGGTAATCACAGGCATTAAAGTCGGCCCCTCTCCACAATGGATGCAGAAACGCCTGGCAGCGGCAGGCTTGAGGCCAATCAACAACATTGTTGATGTAACCAATTACGTTATGCTGGAGTTCGGCCAGCCGATGCACGCCTTCGACCTGGAGACCCTCCAGGGCCAGCGGATAATCGTTCGTCGTGCCCAACCGAGGGAAACGATCACCTCCCTGGATGGCGCCAAGCGGGAATTAAGTTCGTCAATGCTGGTTATCGCCGACTCCAGCCGTCCCGTGGCCGTGGCCGGCGTTATGGGCGGTCTGGACACCGAAGTTACGGAAAAGACCGCCTCTATCCTGCTGGAATCTGCCAACTTCGATTTCACGAATCTCAGGCAATCGGCGGCTGCGCTCAAGATGCGAACCGAGGCTTCAATCCGCTTCGAAAAGGGCCTGAACCCGGAGCTATCCTCACAAGCATTGAAGCGTGCCATGGCCCTGACACTTGAGGTGGCCGGCGGCCAGGCGGCTTCCGGCATCATCGATGCCTATCCCGGTAAACACGAGGCTAAACCTGTCATAATAACCATGGATGGGATAAAGCGGATACTGGGTGTGGAGGTGGGACTTCCCAAAATCCAGTCGGTGTTATCCTCCTTGGGTTTCGATTGCCAACCGGTTAATGGTTCTGACGAAATGAAGGTCTATACACCATATTGGCGCAGCGATGTGCGTCTTCCCGCCGATGTAGCTGAAGAAGTCGCCCGTATTATCGGCTACGACCAGATTCCGACCACCCTGCTCCATGGGGAGCTACCCCAACGCCTACCCGGTGCTTTACTTGATTTCAAAGAGAGAGTCCGGGATATAATGGTAAATTGCGGCCTCCAGGAGGTTATTACATATACTCTGGTCAACCAGGATAAACTCAGCCTTGTAAATGCACCACAGCCTGCCCTCCGGTTAGCCAACCCGCTTTCGCCGGAGCAGGAATATATGCGCACCAGCCTCCGTTCCAGCCTCTTATCAGCCCTTAGCTATAATCAAAGATATGACGACCAGCGCATTTGTCTTTTCGAAATAGGCCGGGCATATTTGCCACGGCAAAATGACATACCCGACGAACGGGAGACTTTGAGTGTTATTGCATCCCCGATGAAATCAGGGCAAGCTGTCTCCTGGCTTAAAGAAGAACCTCTCTTCACTGCAAAAAGGGGTTTCTATGATATCAAGGGGATAGCCGAAGCATTACTATATAAACTGGGTATTTTACCATCGTTTGAACAGAGTAACGACTCGTTCCTGCACCCTATCCGCCAGGTGGCAATAAATATCAGGTCTAGTCCTGTTGGTATACTGGGGGAGATTCACCCCCGGGTGGCCGAGAACTTTTTGGTAGAGGGTGTTGCATACTGGTTAGAGATTGACTTGCAAACCCTGAAGTCTCTTACTACCGGATCCCCCACCTTTAAATCCATACCCCGGTTCCCTTCAGTTTTGCGGGACATAGCCCTGGTACTTGACCAGACCATTCCGGCCAAAAAGGTTGAACAGATTGTTCAGGCAGAGCCTCTGGTAACCCAGTTTACCCCTTTCGATGTTTACACAGGGGCGCCAATCCCGCCGGGGAAGAAGTCGCTGGCTTACCGCCTTGTATATCAATCCCCCGACCGAACCCTCACCGATGAAGAGGTGGACACCGTGCAGGAAAGAATCCTGAACCGATTGCAGAAGGAGTTGGAGGCGGCGCTTCGCATATAATTACCCCCGGTTTTGACCAGGGACTTGATTATCTATAACAGCCAGAATGGATTAGTCCAACGGCATCAGTAGATTCACTTTCCAATTATTTCAACAATTTAAATTGACAGATTCTTGAATTCTATCTTTTGTATGCTGATGATTTGTTATAGCGTCGATAAGCATTCCAACGCCGATAGTTATACCCATATGGCCAAAAATAAACATAATACCTCAAAATCCGGGTAGACAGTTATTAGTATCACCGGGGAGGTCAGATTAGAGACACTAATTTAGTGGTTGCCCTTAAAAAACCCTACTGTTTGAGCTATCCCATTCTTTACAGAGGTTAACGGTTCCCAACCAAGCTCCGTTTTAGCTTTGGAATAATCAAGGCAAATCCGATAGATTTCTCCTTTGCGCACTGGTGAGTGTTTCGGTTCCCCTTTGTAGCCCACATTTTGAGCAACGATATCGAATATTTGCCGGTCAGAGGTTTCTACCCCTGTGCCGATGTTGTATATTCCTGTTTTGCCGGCCAGCATGGCCAGCAAATTAGCCCGCGCTATGTCGGTAACATAGGTATAGTCCCTAGTTTTATCTCCTTTACCAAATATGGTCGGTTGTTCGGCCCGTAACATTTGCCCGGTAAATATAGCTATAACACCCGCTTCTCCTGACGGGTTTTGCCGTGGGCCATATATGTTCGAATATCTCAGGGAAACGTATTCAAGGCCATGCTGTAGCCAGTAAAGATGGAGGTAATGTTCTACGGTATGTTTCGAGGCGCCGTACTGTGATAAAGGATTAACCGGGTTTTGTTCTGTTGCAGGTAAGTGTTCAGGCTCTCCATACACCGCCCCCCCGGAGGAAGCATAGATAAGTTTTTTTACTCCGTATTGGAGACAATTGGATATCAGGTTTACACTTCCGAGTATATTCACATTAGCATCAAAAAGGGGGTCCGCCACAGAGCGGCTGATTACAGTTTGCGCTGCCTGGTGACACACAATCTGTGGCCTTTCGGATTCGAAAACATGCGCTATATCAGAAGAACATATGTTAACTTCGTAAAACCGCGCTCCGGGGTTAATGTTTTTTCTGGATCCGGTGCTCAAGTTATCTACTATAGCAACGTCATGTTTTTCGTTTAACAGCGCCTCAACTATATGTGAGCCTATAAAACCAGCCCCGCCGGTAACCATCACTTTTACCAAACTAAATCCCCCTTCGCCAATCAAAGTAATTGAGTTTACGCTAGATATGTTACAATATTACCAAATCGAAAGCAAAAAGGTAATAGTAATAACTCCTCGTAAGGAGCTTATCATTGTAAGCACGATTGGGGCTTTTTATTTGCAATGATAACCTTCGTTAAAATATCAATATATTAGATTCATTAAAGAATGACATGGTCATCCTTGAACCGGGATATTTCCTCCCAAGTATAGCCCAAATCCAGGAGGACCTCTTCGTTATGTTGACCCAGTTCCGAAGTGCCGGATTGAACCTTAAACGGGGTACGGCTAAATTGCAAAGAATTCGTCCATGTCTTAAAAGGTCCAAACTGGGGATGTATAACCTCCTCAACATATCCATTCTCCCAGGCCTGCGGATCACGGGCTACCTGACCGTAGGTAAGAGACGGTGACCAGTGTACATTCCGCCCCTTAAAACGCTCTTCCCATTCAGCAAGTGTATAATTGGCAAAAATGGGGTCAAGGATAGCGATAAGCTCCCGGCAATGACTGGCCCGGCTATCGGTATCCTTAAATCTTGGGTCTCTTTCTAAATACTCAATGCCCATGGCCAGGCAGAAGTCGTGCCAGTTGCGGTCCGGTTGTTTACTGGATATCATCAACCATTTGCCATCCTTGGCTACATATCCATTACATAAGGGGTTAGGGGTTGCCAGACGGTCTTTCTGAAGGACTTCCTGCCCGGTAGCCAGGGCCGCCTGGAGACTGGAAGACCCGGCATCCAGCAGGCTGCCATAGAGGGAACAGTGCACTAATTGTCCTTCTCCTGTTTGCCCCCGGTGGTAAAGGGCCAGGGCGATAGCACAAAAAAGGTTCATAGCAGCGATATGGTCGCCAAATCCGGGTTGACACTGTACCTGCGGACTGCCAGGCTCTCCAAAGCTAGCCATCAATCCGCTGCGCGCCCAAACGCCAAAATCAAACCCTCCACGGTCCCGGTCCGGTCCGTCAGTTCCGTAACCTGTCCCCAATGCATAAATTAGCCTGGGGTTTAATTTGGATAAGGTGTCATAGTCCAGGTGCATTCTTTTCAAGGTCTCGGGCTGAAAATTGGTCATAAAAATATCCGAACGGCTAACGAGTTTATAGACAACCTCCTGGCCTGTTTTACTATTGACATCCAGAGCCAGGCTTTTCTTACCACGGTTATTCTGGTCGAAGTAATAGTTGATGCCCACATCGGGCAGGTGGGTGGCGCGTCGTACCCCACGCATGGGGTCGCCACCGGCCGGATTCTCAATTTTAATGACCTCAGCTCCGAAGTCGATCAAATGTGTAGCACAGTATGGGACAAAGATAAATTGTCCAAGCTCTACAACCTTAATGCCCTGCAGTAACATTAATATACCTCCTTTTGAATAAACTGGATTTGTATATCAGGTGAAAGATTACATTACACCTATAGCCCTGTCAAGTATCTTTTTAAACTGTCAAAACATAAAAAAGTGCCCCCAGCATAAGCTGGGGGCACTTTGATTATTAAATAGAATTAAGTTTTATTTATTTTTCCAGACGGGTTTTCGTTTCTCAAGGTAAGCCGATAGTCCCTCTACGCCGTCCTCCGATGCCATAGATATACCACCCAATTCGGCAGCCACATCCAGAGCATCCTTGAGGTTCAGGTCAATAGTATTATATATGCATTGCCTCGCCAGGCGCAGTGCCACACCGCTCTTTTCGGCAAACCGCATGGCAAATTCCATAGAGGCTTTCTCAAGCTCTGCATCGGGCACAACCTTGTTAACCAAACCCAACCGCTCTGCCTCCCGTGCATCAATGTTATCGCCGCTGAGTATAAACTCCATCCCTTTTCTAAGTCCAAATATCCTGGAGAAAAATACAGCGCCAACCGGGGGTATAACCGCCAGTTTTATCTCTGGTTGCCCGAACTGGGCTTTTTCCGAAGCGATTACCATATCGCAAGCAGCGGCTACTTCACAACCACCACCCAACGCTATTCCATTGACCACCGCGATTATGGGCTTATCCAGATCCAGCATTATCTTAAACAAACGGTCGAACACTTCGATCATGATGGAAGCGCGGTCACCTATATGGTCGCGGATTTCCACCCCCGCTGAGAAAGCCTTAGATCCAGCTCCGGTGATTAGCAATACCTTGACTTCGGAGTCTTTCTTAATTGCCTCCAGGGCATTATTCATTTCCTGGAGGGTTTCGATACTCATAACATTTACCGGAGGGCGATTAATGGTCATTTTGCATATGCTGCCAGCTTTGGCAATTTGAATATATTGGTAGTTCACATTTCCTCCATTTGTAGCTAAATCGTCTGGTGGTTATTATAACCTAAATCTTATGATAGGGAAAGACCAGTCGTTTAACTTCCTCGACCCTTTTTTGAGCAAACTGGCGGGCATGGATTTTTGTAGCCGCGTTAATGGACGGTTCCTCAATATCCCGTAGCTGTTTCAACCCGTATAATTCCCGATAAGTGTCTGGGATATCATTAGGCAGGTTTATATCCATCATAATACTGTAAGCCAGCGTCCAGGAGCGCGCCGCAACAGCTACATCATAGCCGCCTCCTCCCATGGCGAGCCAGGGCCGGTTGAAGGCCCTTATCTGTTTTATCACATCCATATAACCCCGTGTAGTCAACGACAGGTGTGTGAGGGGGTCCAGATAGTGGCTATCGCAGCCCAGTTGAGTTACAACAATGTCAGGGTTGAATTTGGCCACTAACGCAGGCGTTATCTCATTAAAGGCCCATAGATAAATGTCATCATCGGTATGAGTAGTCAAGGGAATGTTTACCGAATAACCTTTGCCAGGCCCATCGCCAATTTCATTAGTCTCGCCGGTTCCCGGAAAAAGCAGGTGTCCCCATTCGTGGATTGAAATAGTAAGCACCTGATCCGTTGTGTAAAATGCATCCTGGACTCCATCGCCGTGGTGGGCATCAATATCTATATAGACTATACGAAAACCCCGTCCTAATAAATAATTTATAGCAATTACAATATCGTTAAAAATGCAGAAGCCCGAGGCGCAATGCGGTTCGGCATGGTGTAAACCACCGCCAGCGTTAAATGCGGCATCGGCTTTGTCCTGGGCAATCAGCTCAGCCGCAGCCAGCGAACCACCTACGGCAGCCATAGCTGCTTCATACATGCCGGGGTAGGGTGGATTATCACCATGTTCGCTAAAATTGTAGTTATGTGGATTGAACCTCCGGTCTCCTTTGCTTATGCCTCGGACGGCCTCTATATATTCTCGGGTATGATAGGAAAGCAACTCGGACTCTGTTACCTCCCGGGGTGAAACGAGATGGGAGCCGGGTAGCTTAAAAGCCCCATACGAATCCAGTAGTTCAAAGGTATATTGCAGGCGGCTTGGTTGAATAATATTAATCGAGTCCCGCTCACTTTTAGAGGAGGCAGGCTCATAAACAAAAGCTGTTTTCCTCATAATCGGGTCTCTGCTTTTAATTGCTCTATTTCCCGGTTCATATTTTGCCAGTGGGTTCCCCTCCAATATATACGTTTACAGGTGGAGCATTGTTTAAACTCGGTTTGTGTCGTAAAAACATATGGCGGCACCAGCCCTCGTGCATCTTCCTTACTTAAAATTACAAGAGGTTGATTACATTCTAAACAACGCGTGAACGGCCTATAGTTAAAGCTTAGTCCCATAGCTGTTACTACCTGGTTGAGCTGTAGTTTAGGATCATCAACCCGAACTAGCAATGCCTTTAGCTTCCCGATTGTAACAATCCTGCGGAGCATTATCTGAGTATCCCTGGTAAGCAGCGCTCTGCCTTCTTTCAAGGCCAGAGCAATTAACCGGTTATCATCAGCGCCGGGTACTACTTTGGCGTCATATCCCAGCAATCGCAACCACCTGGCAAGTTTTACTGCATTAACATCTACAAGGAAAGTAACTTCCATAAACCTACAGCCTCAGGACCATCCCTTAGAAACTATATCGCGTGTGTGGTCGAAGAGATAGTGAGTAAGAAATATGGCGGGATTAACTCAAAAGTTAAAATCAAAATCCCGATTACATGCGGGATGCCGTATTAAAAAACCACGATCCCCACCCCGGTTTCTTCACTACGTTCAGAATTACAAGATCAGTCTATTTCCATTCTTCACGGTACCCTGTGAAACCGGGCATGGGCGATTCCCTTAGTTTAGTTTTTACTTTTTAGTAGTGTCTTTGACTTTTAAGCTTTGAGCTTTGATTTGGCGTTTATACCTGTTTGAAATTTTTCGAGTCTATAGTGGCCGTATCTGCTCTGCTCGTATCACTATCCTGATGGCGGCCGCGGATAAGGTAAATGAGAGGTATGCTGACAATTGTTACCACCATTTTTACAATATATTGCCCCTGTATTAGAGGTAATAGAGGAAATATACCGGTGAAAGCGCCTGCAATAAATATAATGCTATCAACAAGAGTAGATACGGCATTGGAGGCTAACACCCCTGCCCAACGGTATTTGCCTACCTTTTGCCGCCACCAGGCAAAAACCTCTATATCAATAAGAGCTGATCCCATATAGGCAAGAAGACTGGCGGCAACAATGCGCGGGGTAGAGCCGAACACACTTATAAAAGACTCCTGTCCCTGGTAGAAAGGAGCCGAAGGCAGGATGATAGCCAGTTGAGTGTAGCCCGCTAATAGCAGATTTGCAGCGAAGGCTGTGTAGACAACCTTTCTGGCGCCGGATTTGCCCAGTTTTTCGTTAACCAGGTCCACCAGTGTAAAGGTAAGAGCATAGATAAAGACGGCGGCTGGCACAGTAATGCCAGCCAGTGCTATCTGCTTAGTAGCAGTTACATTAGCTATTAATTCACATGCTATGTAAAAACCAATAAGGAAAATTACCATATTTTTATATTATATCCAGCGCCGGTGGCGGAAATAGACAAGCAAGCCCAGAACAGCAGCCACCTGTACACCAACCAAAATAAAAAATAGCCTGCTATTATTATGCCATTCCTGAGGCAGCACATTGGAGCCTTCCATGCTGGCCACGACTTCAATCACCATTAATATGGAAGTAAAAATAGTAAGAACCCGCATTATCTCCTGAATACGGTGAGAAGTAAGCCAATTGCTCGTATCGGCGAGTGAATCAACGATTTCCCGATGATCTTCGAGCGTGCCCCGGATTTTGTGCAGGTGGTCGCCTATGTCGCCAAAATATACATCCAGGTTTCCTTCTAAAAAAGGATACTTCTGATTTTCGAGGTCTCGCTCCAGGTTATCAATTACCTCTATTTGAGGCCGGATAATACGCCTCATAGATATTATATCCCGGCGCAACAGGAAAATGCCCTGTGCTGTCTGCGGTACCGGTTTATTTATGGCCGTGTCCTGCAAGGACTCGATGTTGTCATTGATCTTATCCAGCATAGGAAAGATGGAGTCCACCAGCCGGTCGATAATTTGATAAAAGAGATATCCTGAGCCTTTCTCCATATACTTTTTACATAGATTATTATCTAGCTGGCACTCTTTAAATAGCTTGGCCAGGGATTTCAGTTCCCCCTGGCAATGGACAGTTACGATAAAGTTTTTCCCTATGAAGATATCCAGCTCGCTGGGCAGGCTAATCCTGGCCTGTTTATCAAAAACAGGGAAATGCAGCACCATAAACAGATGCTCATCATATTGGTCTACTTTGGGGCGTTGAATACGGCTCAGACAGTCTTCAAGGTTTAAAGGATGAAGGAACGTATATTTTTTTGATAGTACATCCATCTCCCGCTGGGTTGGCTTTTCAATATATGTCCAGTCCAGGTCCCCCAGGGACGCCGTCCACAGGTTAAGTTCGCCCTTAGGCTTATCGTTTACTGCCGGGACCACAACCACGTTTCTCCTTTGTTATATCAGGATTAACTTCCACTCAACAATGCGAGTAGTCCTAATCCTTACAATTTAAGGTAGCTGTGAGCATATAATGTTTGACCCTCAAGCATGCGGATAGTTTTTACAATATCGCTGATTTCGGGGTTGGACATATTCACTCCGCTCTCATCAAATCTTCCACCGGCCGCATAGCTATCAGAAAGAGATAGATAAACCTTCCCTTTCGGTGTAGAATCATCCCTTTTCTCCAGGATGCGGAGCGCTTCCATTAAATCTTTATCAGTAGCATCCACAATCGCAGAATCCAGGCCGGCCCCGATAAGCATTATCATAAATACTCTATTAATCAGGGGACGGAGTTCGTTAGGGGCGCCGTTGGAAATATTCGATAATCCGCAGGTAGTCATGGGTGGCGGGTCGGACATTTGCTTGAAAAAACGCACTGCATCCACTGTATTCATGGCCTGGTCCTGGTTGCCATTGACAGTAAGCACTAACGGGTCCAGATAAATATGCTCATTAGGGACTCCATGCTGAGCACATATAGGAAAGATGTTTTCCGAAGCGAGTTCAATCCGGGCGTCAGCGGTAGTGGGTAAACCCGTGGCAGCAAGGGTTAATGCAATAATATTAGCGTTATATTTAGCGGCCAGCGGCACGAGGGCATTAAGCCGCTCCGGGGTGGCATCAGTGCTATTTATCAATGGTTGTGCTACAGCAACTTTAAGACCAGCCTCCATAGCGACAGGGTTTGTGGTATCCAGTGAGAGAGGTGTGTTGGTAACTTCCTGCACTGTGTTGACAATCCAATTCATAACCTCGGCCCCATCCTTTTTTCGGGGGCCTATATTCAGATCCAATATATTGGCTCCGCATTTAACCTGACGCAGGGCCAGTTCCTGAATAAATGCTTTGTCCCGGCTTTCAATAGCGGTCCTTACCTTAGGGGAAATTACATGGATAGACTCACCGATGGCTAACATTGTGCTTTCTCCTTCTTTTTTCCTTCGCGGTCTA
>Ga0209514_10008357_pt1 | contig 11779 bp, 17 predicted proteins | sample Subgrocontami58m_FD_187452 | JGI IMG/M metagenome (GOLD analysis project Ga0209514, IMG submission 187452) | Subsurface groundwater microbial communities from S. Glens Falls, New York, USA - GMW37 contaminated, 5.8 m (SPAdes) (version 3) | ecosystem: Environmental > Aquatic > Deep subsurface >...
CGCTATCGGCCGGTCGATGCGGCCGGCGTCTATGTGCCGGGCGGCACGGCGGCCTATCCCTCGTCGGTCCTGATGAACATCGTGCCGGCCAAAGTGGCCCGCGTGCGGCGCGTCGTCATGGTCGTGCCGACACCGGACGGTGTGCTCAATCCGCTGGTCATGCTGGCGGCCGGCATTGCCGGCGCCGACGAGATCTGGCGCATCGGCGGCGCTCAGGCAGTGGCGGCGCTCGCTTACGGTACCCAGTCGATCAAGCCGGTCGACAAGATCACCGGCCCTGGCAACGCCTACGTCGCCGCCGCCAAGCGACGCGTCTTTGGCCAGGTCGGTATCGACCTGATCGCCGGACCGTCGGAGATCCTGGTTGTGGCGGACGGGCAGAACGATCCGGCCTGGATCGCGGCCGACCTGCTGTCGCAGGCCGAGCACGATCCTTCCTCGCAGTCGGTGCTGATCGCCGACGACCGCGCTTTTGCAGACGAAGTGGCGCGCGCCGTCGACAGTGAGCTCGGAGCGATGAAGCGGGCGGAGATTGCGGCCTCGAGCTGGCGCGACAATGGCGCCATCATCCTGGTCCCCGACATCGCCGCATGCGCGCCGATCGTCGATCGTATCGCCGCCGAGCATGTCGAGCTGGCGATGGACATGCCGGCGGCCGAGGCCTTGTCGGGGCAGATCCGCCACGCCGGCGCGATCTTCCTCGGTCGTCACACGCCGGAGGCCATCGGCGACTATGTCGCCGGGACCAATCACGTGCTGCCGACGTCGCGCGCCGCGCGCTTCTCGGGCGGCCTCGGCGTCGCAGACTTTCTCAAGCGCACGTCCCTGGTGTCCTGTACGCCCGATTCGCTCGCCGCCCTCGGTCCGGCGGCATTGGCGCTCGCCGGGGCGGAAGGCCTCGAAGCACATGGCCGGTCGATCTCGATCCGGCTGAACCGTCGCAACTGAGCCCCGCGATGCCGAAGTCGCGCCGTATCGTCGATATCGTGCTGGACGAGCAGTCGGTGGCGCGGCGTGCGCCCGAGGTCGAGCACGAACGCGCCGTTGCGTTGTTCGATCTCATCGAGGAGAACGATTTCCATCTGATCGGAGGGGAACCCGGCCCCTACAGGCTGAGGGTCGGCATCTTCGAGCAGCGACTCGTCTTCGACGTTCGCGATGCCGAGGACCGCAAGCTGCGCGACATCGTGCTGTCGCTGACGCCGTTCCGGAAAGTCATCAAGGACTACTTCCTGATCTGCGAGAGCTACTACGCGGCCATCAAGAAGCTCGGGCCGTCGCAGATCGAGGCCCTCGACATGGGGCGGCGCGGCTTGCACAACGAAGGATCCGATCTGCTGCGCGAGCGGCTTGCCGGCAAGATCGAGGTCGACCACGATACAGCCCGGCGGCTGTTCACGCTGATCTGCGCCCTTCACATCAAATCGTGAGTCGCATCCAGGTGCCGAACGGATTGCCCGCCAGCCTGCTCTTTGCCTGCAGCGAGAATTCAGTACGGTCGCCGATGGCCGAGGCGCTGGCCAAGCGCCTCTACGGCCAGGCAGTCTACGTCGAATCGGTCGGTGTGCGGGCGCGTGACGTCGACGGCTTCGTCATCTCTGCCCTGGATGAACTCGGGATCGACGTGCACCGCCATCATGCGCAGACCTTCGAGGACGTCGATCCGACGTCCTTCGAGTTGATCGTGACGCTGTCGCCGGAGGCGCACCACAGGGCGCTGGAATTCACTCGCGGCACGGCGGCCGAGGTCGAATATTGGCCGCTGCCCGATCCCAGCGCCGTCGAGGGCACGCGCGAAGTACAGCTCGATGCGTACCGCCAGGCACGGGATATGATCCTCGCTCGCCTGAAAATCCGATTCGGGAGTCCATCGGGTCCGTCGCCGTAATGCCCCGCTCTTCGCCGAACGAGGAGCGGGGCGGCAGCGGTTGGTTTGCGGTGGGCTGGCTTGCGCTGGCTTATTTTGCGCTGACCTGGCCGGCGCGGTCGACTGTGACGGCGACCTTGGCGTTGTTCTTCATTGCCGTGGCATGCCAGGAGCCGTCCGAACCGCGCGCCAGATCGCTGATCGAGCTGTATCCGGCGCGCTGAATGACCGACTTCGTGTAGCTCGCTTCGGCGGTGGGCGTCCAAGACGCCGCCTGGCCCTTGGAACTGGTCTCAGTGTTTGGCGTGCTGGACTGCGCCTGGGCTCCAACGGCGGCGACGACGGAGGCGCCGAGCACGGCAATGGTAAGGAACGCACGATTCATGAAATCAACTCCTTTACACCGGGGAACTTTCCCCGGGCGCATAGGAGTCTTCAAATGTGAGGAGAGTAAGGTTCATGCAACCTGCGGAATCGGCATACGTCGGTGTACCGCCTCTTCGCGGAGTCGTGAGGACTCCCGAGAAGAAGCGGGCAGGAGGCGCGCTAGTTCGTGACGTGGCCGGTGCGGTCGACCGCAACGTTGACCGGGGCATTGTTCTTCATCGCGTGGGCATGCCACGTCCCGTCAGGGCCGCGCGCCATGTCGACGATGGCGGTGAAGCCGGCATCGTGAATGACCGACTTCACGTAGCTTCCTTCGGCCGATGGCGTCCATGTCGCTTCGGCGCCTTTTGGATTGGGGACGGGGTATGCACCCGGATGCTCATCCTGCGCCCATGCAGTCGCGCTCGCGGCGACCAATACGCCGAGCGATGCGAATGTGAGAGCTGTACGATTCATGAAACGACTCCATCTTACACCGGGGAACATTCCCCGGTGTCGTTGCCGTTCCGAATTGTGCAGAGGTTGTGGTTCACTCGAAGTGCGAGTGTGAAAAAGAAACCCGGGCGATTCGAGCGACTGTCAGGCAATTGTCAGAACGTTGGCCTCGAGAGTCGAGAAGACATGGTCTCCGCGGAGGCTCTATTGGGCGCCGGCGTACCAGGCGGCGCGGTGCGAGGTCCGCCGCGCCATCGGCAGGTTGATGATGTCGAGGAAGACGGAGACGGCGCCGTCGCCACCCGCCAGATTGCCCTCGATGACCTCGACGTCGAAGGTCAGCCGATCCCCCTCGAGCTTGGGCGACTTCAGCACCATGACGGCATCGACCACATCGCCCTTGGTCTTGTTCAGCACCGACACCGTGGCGTTGGGCGGGTTCTTGGCGAAGCTGTCAGGCGTGGAGGAACTCCACTCCTCGAGCAGATGCGCGGTGAGCGCGTGACCGGCCGATCGGATCGGCCGGTCGGCGAAGACGATGGCATTCGGTGCGATGCCTTCGAGGACGAGCTTCTGCCCCGCGAGCTTGGCGCCGCGGGCGTTGAGCACGATCATCGACGGGACGATCTGCGGCTGCTGTGGCTTGCCGACCGTCTTGGCGGGGAGCGGTGGACTCTGCGGCGCACCGGCGGTCTGCGCGCCGGCTGCTCCCGTCAGGCCAAGGAGTGTCGATGCCGCGATGAGAGCGGCGGTGAAACGAGGCAAAGTCATCGATTGGCTCCGACGCGGATCAGTAGCAGGGCAGCAGGGGCGGTGCGCCGCAGCGCGTCGGCCCGTATCGGGGATCGAGTGACGGCGGCGGCGGCGCGCCGGCACCACCGCTGCCGCCGTACGACAGGCCGTAGCTAGGGGCCCGGGTCGGCGACGGGTTGGACCACTGACCGTTGCCGTAGGCGCTCGTGTCGTAGGGACTGCCGATGGCGGGCGCGTCCGAGACGGTCTGATTCTGGCCGAGATAGGTCAGGCCCTGGGAACCGCCGAGGCCGAACCAGATCGTGTCGATGAAGATCGAGGCCGGCCCGTCGGAATTGGCGAGGCTGCCCTCGAGGACCTGGACGTCGAAGGTGAGCTTGTCGCCGTCGAGCTTGGGTGACTTCAGGACGGCCACGATGTCGGACACGCCGGCGCCGTCCTTCTGGAACACGGATACGGTGGCATTGGGCGGATCCTTGGCGAAGCTGCCGGTCGTCCAGATATCCACCATGTCGGGCGTGAGCATATGGCCGACGCCGCGTGCCGGACGGGTGGTGAAGAAGACGGCGCTGGGCGACACGCCTTCCAGAGTGAGTTTCTGGCCCTGCAGCTTGGCGCCGCGGGCGTTCACCACGATGAGCGATGAGGAGTATTTCCGGTTGGACGGCGTGCCGATCGTCTTCTGGGCCGGTGCAGTGACGGCGTTCGGCGCGGCCTGGGGAGCGGGCGTCTGAGCCAAAGTCAGCCCAGGCGCAAGGAACGCCACAGCCAGGACGACAGATAGTCGGTGGATTTTCATTTTAGCAATTCCTCAGCTTTCCCCGAACCCCAGATATACGGGACGCGCGGGCCGGTGAGAAGGGCAGGTTGCGTTTCTATCCTCTTGGGTCCATTGACTAAATCCCCGGTGCGGCCCATTTTCCGCCCGCTTCCTTCCACAATCACTCTAGCCGGAGGCCGGATGGCCAAAGAAGATCTGATCGAGTTCAACGGCGTGGTGTCCGAGTTGCTGCCCAACGCCATGTTCCGGGTGAAGCTCGACAACGATCACACGATTCTCGCCCATACCTCGGGCAAGATGCGCAAGAACCGCATTCGCGTCCTTGCGGGCGACCGGGTCACGGTGGAGATGACGCCGTACGACCTGACCAAGGGTCGCATCACCTTCCGCTTCAAGTAGGCATTGGCCGCTTCGCCGATCCCTCCGCTCGTCCTGGCCTCCGCTTCACCGCGCCGGCTCGACCTGCTGCGACAGGTCGGACTCGAACCCGCCGAGATCGATCCCCCCGACGTCGACGAAACGCCCGCTCGGCACGAGCTGCCGCGCGCCTACGCGTTGCGGATGGCGACGTCGAAGCTCGCCGCCGTAGCGCCGCGTCATCCCGGGGCCGTGGTCGTGGCCGCCGACAGCGTCGTCGTTTGCAGCCGCCGCATTCTGCCGAAGGCTGAAGCCGAAGCCGAAGCGCGGATCTGCCTCGGCCGGCTTTCGGGCCGCCGGCACCGCGTGCTGGGCGCAGTCGCCGTGGGCTACCCCGACGGTACGGTGCGCACGCGCCTGGTCGAGACCGTCGTCCGCTTCAAGCGGCTCGAGCGGGCCGAGATCGACGACTACCTGCGATGTGGCGAATGGCGCGGCAAAGCGGGCGGTTATGCGATCCAGGGCCGCGCCGCACGCTTCATCGACTTCATCTCCGGCTCCTACAGCAACGTCGTGGGCCTGCCGCTGTTCGAGACGGTGAGGCTGTTGAAGCCGGCGCTGCCGTGAGCCTCGTCGATCGGCTGATCTGTCATGTGCTGCCGAAGGCATTCCTGATGGCGCTCACTGCCGGTGGGCGCCTGGCGGAACTGAAGGTCGTGCGCCGCGACAGGCCTTCGCGCATCGACAGTGTGTTCCTCGGGCGACTCGAGCGAGTGATGCCTGAACTGGACGCAGCCTTCGTCGACATCGGCATCGGCCACGCCGGATTCCTGCGCGCCGCCGACCGCGCCGGGATCGAGGACTGGCCGCCGCCCGGTGCTCCTCTTCTGGTCCAGGTGCGCAACGACGGCGAAGGCGAGAACGGCAAGGGGCCACGATTGTCGATGAACCTCGCCGTCACCGGGCGCTATCTCGTCTATCACCCGGTCGGCGCGGGCGTGACTTTCTCGCGCCGCATCGAAGCCGAGTCGGAGCGCGAGCGTCTGCGCGGCCATGTCGAGGATCTGCTCGAGGGCGGTATTGTGCTGCGTACCGCCGCGTCAGGCGCCTCGCTCGACGTGCTGCGCGCCGACGCGGCCGAGGTCATGGAACGCTGGGAGAAGATCCGTCGTCAGGCCTTCGACTCGCAGCCGCCTGCCGACCTCTCGGCGCGCATTCCCGGCGAGCGCGATCCGATCGCCCGCATGTTGCGCGACCACGGTGCCACCCTCGAGGAGGTGATCCTCGACGATCGCGCGATGGCGCGCCAGTTGCAGGACGAGATGGACCGGCTGGGCGAGCCGATCCGCGTGCGTTGGCACAACGGGCCGATGCCTGCCTTCGACATCGACGACGTGGCGGGCCAGATCGACACCGCACTGGCCGAGCGCATCGTGCTTGAAAGCGGTATCGAGCTGCTGTTCGAACCCGGCGAGACGCTGTGCGCCATCGATGTCGACAGTGCCACCGCCGCCGGCCGCCAGGGCCGCGCGCCGCGCCGGCCGATCGAGGTCAATCTCGAGGCGGCGCCGGCGATCGCCCAGCAGCTCAGGCTGCGCAATCTCGCCGGTGCGGTGGTGATCGACTTCGTCACCATGCGCAGCACCTACGATCGCGACAAGGTGCAGGCAGCACTCGCCGAGGCGCTGGCCGACGACCCCGTGCCGACCCAGCTTTACGGTTTTACGCGCCTCGGCCACTTCGAGTTGACGCGCGCGCGCCGCGGCGCGACGCTGAAAGCCCAGCTCGAGGCGCTTGAGAAGAGCGATGACTGACCGACCCACCACCCCACCGCTGCGCGCCGTCCGGATCGCGGCCAAATGTCCGATCTGCGAAAAGCCCGGCACCGTTCAGTTCAGGCCGTTCTGTTCCAAGCGCTGCGCCAATGTCGACCTCGGTCGCTGGCTGAAGGAGGGATACCGCGTCGCAACCGACGAGGCTCCGGCGGAGGATGGAGGCGAGGGCGCCGAGCCGGGGTCAACTAGACAGACGGGCTAGTGCGTCCTATAAGCCCGCCGCCAACCGATGTGGTATGCCCAGGTAGCTCAGTTGGTAGAGCATGCGACTGAAAATCGCAGTGTCGGTGGTTCGACTCCGCCCCTGGGCACCATTTCTTCCTTTTTTTACAAAGGGTTAGAAACAGTTACCGCAGAGCCCAAAAAATTTGGCACCGATTTGGCACTAAAATAAAAAACACCCAAAAATCAGCGCTCAGAACAGTCAATTAGGCTGCCACGGGAACGCGCTTCACCGATTCGACGGGCATGAGTGCAACCATTTTTAGCTGCGGCCCTTCTGCGATGTATTCGAACGAATAGCGGAGACGGCCCATGACGATCTCTTTGTCGCTGCCTGCCATCTTCTTGAATGCTTCGTTGGCTCGGCCTTCCAGCCAAGAATAAATGCCCTCCTTCATCCAATACTGATCCGGCACGATCTGGGACGCTCGGTCGACCGCAGCAGGCGACAACTTCACAGGCGCAAATAGATCCTCGATCGAGCCAGCCTCGGGTTCAGGAAGATCCTCGTACGAAACTTCCTTGCCCATCATGAGAACTTTCGGGCCGAATTTTCCACTACGCTTTTCGGGTTGCTCTTTGATTGGTTCGTCGGAAAGTCGGTGATAGGCGAAGCCAAAATTGTCTTTCTCGGCGTGGGTCAGGATGTTGAAGCCCTTAGCTCTCAGCTCACTCACGCGTCCGTTAGCCTCTGATATTAGAAGCCTCTGTTTGAAGTATCGGCCGGACACCCAAAGTCCGCTGTCATCTAAGAAGAGAAAGTCCGCTGGTATTTTGTGGCCCTCCTCTTTGATGGCCTTGAGAACATCGAGGATGCGCTCCTGTTGTGTTGGGTTCGGATTGTGGCTCATGCAAGTTTACAAACGCACGTTTGGGCCAACTTCTTGACGTAGACAAAACCACGCCCCTTACATTTCCGGCAGTTCGGCTTCGGAGGTACGCCAAAGCCGTCCTTGTGTTTCTTGGCCGCCGCCTCGCTCGCATATTTGGCAATTTCTTTGACACGACGCTTCCCAAGTTTCTTGTTCCTAATGCGCACCATTTCCTGCGCTGCCTTGTTCTTCATGCTCCAATCGTAACACCTGCTTTGCCCTTCCATGCGCAAGGGTGTGGATACCTGGGTGTCATAAAACTGATTGGTGTTGTCGATAAGCCCCTGTGCGTCCTTGCGCTTACACCTGACCTCGGCCAGGGAAATAGTATTCCAGCCACAAGACGGCGAAGCCAGGCATGAAGAAAAGCCACCAGAGCAGTCCCTTGGATTCAGGGTGCTCTTGATGCTGATCTTCGTCGAGCCTGCGAGGCATTGCGACCCCTAGTAATCCCGGGCGTCGAAGTTGAAGGTGAACGTTTTCCAGTTGTTGAACTTCTCCGGCGAGAGCGGCCACGGTTGGCAGCGCGGGTTCATGATTGCGCGATGTACCGCATCCGCGGCGGCGCGATAGACGGGGTCGCTGTCGTAGCGCCCGGGATCGCGCAGTTCCGCTTTCACCGGCGTGCCGTTCTGGCGCATCTCGACAACGAGCGTGATGATCATTGCCTGGTCTCGCGCCCCGCCCTGGGTCCAGCACGGCCTGATCTTCTGTCGCACGCCTTCGATCTCGCTCGCCGTGACGACCGCGGCGAGGTTTGGTGCGTTTGGCGCTGGGCGCACGACTTCTTTGCTCGTGGCGGTGGCGTCTTGTTGTTGACCCTTGCTGGCAAGTGCGGGGGCCGCGGTGCTGGGATGGATTCGCTTCCCCTGATCCCATTGGCTTGGTTCCTCCTCACCAGAAGGCCCGATGATCAAACCATAGCCATGGCGCTGCCCATTTCTATACTGGCCAACATAGATCACACGACCATCGAGAGCCTCCGAACCCAGACCATCTAGCTCACCTCTCTTGAATTCTCCGGTTCTTGTCTCAAAAGGAGGCGCTAGCGTTTGGCGAAGGCCAAGCCCTTCGGCTAGCCCTTCCCTGAACTCACCCGATCTGCGTGCGGTATTACGGCGCTCAATTACTCCCAGGCCGGTAGCCTGCCCGTCCAGAAATTGACCAGAATAGATGATGTCGTCCGGTAGCTGAGCTGCGCCCAACCCGCCGAGCCGATCTCCTATCCACTCACCCATATGCCTTTGGCCATTGGGCATGTCGCTGATCCCAAGGCCATGCCGTAAGTTGCCTTTCGTTTGGCCCACGTAGATCGTACCGTCGCCGTAAGCTATGCGCCTTGTGCCCTCTATGCTGGGGCTGCCTGCCTCCTTCGCGACTTGCAAGCCTTCTTTGGAAATAGTGGTCGCGTGCCCTGAAAACATTTTCGCTCGCTCGACCACTATCCTTGCCGCGCGGCCAGCGGAAAATGCCTCCTCCCTTAGCTTTACCTCGACCGATGTTGGTGCCCTGGTTGTTGGCTGAATAGCTTGTTGGGCGGCTGTGTTTCCGACAGCCTCAGTCTTGCAAGAATGGTACTGACGCCGAACCGCGTCGACTGAGCTGCCGCGAGCATCAGAAGTGCCACGTCTGATGCCATCGTCGAGAGCCTTTGCAGCGTCGTCGCCAAATTCAGTGCCAAAGCCATTGACGGCCCCTTGCAACGCTAGAGCAACCATGGCCTGCCGATTCATGGACGCCTTGGTTCTTTGTAGCTCGATAATGAACTGCCGGGCCTCTTGCGACGTGGCAGTAACCTTCAGTTCCAGGATTTCAGCGGCATCGCCGTTGGCGTCGAAGTAACCTACGCAATAGCCTCGCTCGGTTATCATCTTGAGTGCTGAGGCCCGCTCCTGGCGAAGACTGGGCTGCTGGGCCATCGCTGCGCCGACCGGTAGCCATAAGGCGCTGAAAGATATAGCGGCGATAGCAATGATACGGAGGGTTCTTGGACGCCTAAAACGCCTCGACTGACGACCTGCCTGGGTCGATTGGCCGTCAAACCACTTCAAGTGGTGCATCCGGTCGCTCACGGAACGATGTGTCACCTATTTCTAGCATATCAATACATGGTTTAAAAGTACTACAAATGTTCGCTTCCGGGTATGAATGCCCGCGAGCGAGTTGGCCGAAACATTCGACGATTGCGAGTCGCAGCCGGGATTACCCAAGAGATGCTAGCCGTAGATGCAAAGCTTGAAGCCGCGCACGTGAGCCGCATTGAGCGCGGCCTTGGCAACCCGACCCTTGATGTGTTGGCACGTATCGCCAAGGCTCTCGATGTCGAGGTTGAGGCCTTGATCGCGCGTGTTGAGTCAGGGCGTGGCACGTTGCCAAATCTCAAGCGTGGTCGAAAGCGCAAGCAGCCTTAGATGGCTCTAGGACCCGTCTGGGCGTTCTTGCGTCCCATGCTCTATTGGGGCCTTGCTTGGGTAGCCTTCACGACTGAGGCTGGAGGGCAGACAACTGCAGATCGGACGACCATCACCGATGGCGACACGCTGAAGGTTGGAAGCACGATCTATCGCCTATGGGGCATCGACGCACCAGAAGCCAAGCAGAATTGCCCAGATGGCTGGCCTGCCGGACACATGGCGACGACCATGCGCACGCTCCCGGCTCACCGCGGGAAGAGAGCCGCCGAACTGCATGACATCCTCCATCGCGCTACATCTGGGCGAGAACGGGGACGCTACGGACAAAAGCAACGTGAGTGGCGGACTGTCTTCATGTCTGCAAGCAATGAGTCGGTGTCGGCGATATTTAGAGAGGGGGCTATCGGCTTCGATGGTGCGACGGCAGTCCGCTGCATCGAGATCCCCTGCTTCAATAGGTACGGGGCCTTCCACCGAGTGCCTAAAGGGACAAGTGCGAAGCGGTTCGTGGACGGAATGGTCGAGCAAGCGAGTAGCTTGCCGGGGCAAATCGGAGACATGTTCATCCAGAGGCTTGTGGTAGACCGAGCGAAGGATGAGGCCGCACTCCGCGCCACACTGAAGGCATGGATTGCCAAGTTCGAAAAAGCGGTAGGCGCACAATTTCTTGGTAACGAGCTGGGAAGAGTAGTACCCAAGTTTGGGCTCGTCTACGCGGCTGGCCGTCTTGCCCAGCGCTATGGCGTATTGCCTTGGAGTCCGAAGCGTATATTGCGAACGGTCATCAAGGTCTTCAATCAGTCTCGGGCCCATCAAGCGGAAAGCGGCGGCGGAGACCCTAAGGGTAGGATTATAGAGTTCATCACGAAGCACGGCCCAGGCTTGCCGAAGATTCGCGAGGGTCGCCCGGCAAAATCGTCGGCGAAGCTCTTACGGGGGCCTGGTGTTTTCTATCGGCGCAAGGATGGCATTGTTGAATACTGTTTCCTCCCTCAACAGCTGGCGCGCATCCTTGGTGGGGCAGGCAGCTTGAAGGCTGCGCAGTCAGAGCTTGTTAGCTCGGGGTTGTTGAAGGTCGAGGGTGGATCCAAGCCGAGAGTACGCAGCAGGAGGCGCTTGGTGGAGGGGAGGCGTAGCAGAGTATTTTGCATCGACAGAGACGCCGTTAAGCGGCTAGCAGCCCACGCCCGCGTATCCAAAGGCTAGGATGCGATCAGCTATCGGGTAGGGCGGTCGAGGTGCAACACCTCGGGCGTGACGGGTGAACGGCCCGACGCCGGGAGCTTGTCTGGACAGACTCTGACCATATGATGGCCTCCACCTCCAACGCAGTGGAAGGTCCCCGGATGGACGACGAATACAAGATCATCAACTCCCCGCTCAGCCGGACGATCACCCGGGACGGAATGACCGTGGATGTCCAAATCTACCGGGGCGAGAACGATCCGGTTTGGATTCTGGAAGTCATCGATCAGGAGGGTGGGTCCACGGTCTGGGATGAGACCTTCCAGACCGAGCAGGATGCACTCAATGAGGTTTTCCAGACCATCGCCAGCGAAGGCATCGGTTGCTTCCTTGTGGAGCCGATCCAGAAGCTTCACTGACCGCCCGGCATCGAGGTGAGACCTCAGCCGATAAGCGGGTGGCTGCCGCCTAGGGGGTGCCACCCGAAACCATAGCCTCGGTCTCAGGTCGTTCTACCGTCTCTGACCGGTCGGCAAGATCGAGGAGCCAATGCCAGGCAGCCCGCACCTCAGCGACCGGCAGTAGAGGCAGGGCGTGACCGAATCCACGAGATTTTGACATGATCCAAATTGCCTAGTGGGTGGGCTTTTCCATTTTTTCGAGCCATTCCG
>Ga0209514_10008360_pt1 | contig 11775 bp, 7 predicted proteins | sample Subgrocontami58m_FD_187452 | JGI IMG/M metagenome (GOLD analysis project Ga0209514, IMG submission 187452) | Subsurface groundwater microbial communities from S. Glens Falls, New York, USA - GMW37 contaminated, 5.8 m (SPAdes) (version 3) | ecosystem: Environmental > Aquatic > Deep subsurface >...
AGCTGCGATTCGGCCGGGACCCAGGTCGCTGAGGCGGAAGCGCGGATCCAGGCAGCGCGCGCGGATACGGACCGCACCGTGCTGCGGGCACCGTTTGCGGGTATCGTCGCCGAAGTCAACGGCGAGGTGGGCGAATACCTGACGCCGTCGCCGCCGGGAATTCCGACGCTGCCGGCGGTGGACCTGATCGACGACTCCTGCCTCTACGTTTCCGCACCGATCGACGAGGTGGACGGGGCGCAGCTCAAAGTCGGCATGAGCGGCCGCATCACGCTGGACGCCTACCGTGGCCAGCATTTTGCAGGCAGGGTGCGCCGCATCGCGCCCTATGTGCTGGCAGTGGAGAAACAGGCGCGCACGGTCGAGGTCGAAGTCGAGTTCGACCGGCCTGGCGAGGCAAAGCATCTGCTGGTTGGCTATAGCGCGGACATCGAAATCGTCGTCACTGGCCGCGACAATGTAATCCGCATCCCGACTCCCGCGCTGATGCCGGGCAACCGCGTGCTGGTACTCAGCGCAGGCGGACCGCTGGAGGAGCGCAAGATCGAAACCGGCCTGGCTAACTGGGAGTTCACCGAGGTGAAAGCCGGCCTCGTGCGCGGCGACAAGGTCGTCACTTCGCTCGAACGCGAGGGCGTCAAGGCCGGCGCTCGCGCAGTGGCGGAGAAGAAGGAGGCCGCCAAGGCCGCGACGCAATGATCCGTCTCACCGGCATAGCGCGCACGTTCCTGGTGGGCGGCGAGGAGGTTCACGCCCTGCGCGAGGTGAACCTTGCAATCACGCGCGGCGAGTATCTGTCCATCATGGGCCCCTCCGGCTCGGGTAAATCGACGCTGCTCAACCTCATCGGCCTGCTCGACCGCCCCAACGCCGGGATCTACGAGCTAGACGGGGGCAGGGTCACTGCCCTCAGCGACGACGAGCTGGCGCGGGTGCGGCGCGAGAAAATTGGTTTCGTGTTCCAGTTTTTTCACCTGGTTCCGCGCTTGACGGCGCTGCAGAACATCGAGCTGCCGATGGTCTTGGCGGGCATCGATCCGGCCGAGCGCCGCAAAAGGCTGGCTCGCCTGCTTGCCGAATATAGCCTGGAAGAGCGCGCCGGCCACCGTCCCGACCAGCTCTCCGGCGGCCAGTGCCAGCGGGTTGCCATTGCGCGCGCCATGTCCATGGGACCGACGGTGATTCTCGCGGACGAGCCGACGGGCAACCTCGACCGCCATACCGGCCAGGAAGTGCTGAGCGTGCTGGAGCGGGTGCACCAGAACGGCGGTACGCTGGTGATCGTGACCCACGATCCGGAGATCAGCGCGCGCTCGCAACGGCGCCTGCGCATGCAGGACGGGGCCATCGTCTCCGACGAAAAGGGCTGATGATGCGCCTTGGCGATTTGCTCAATTTCGCCTGGCAGGTCCTGCGCGGATCGCTGTCGCGCACCTTCCTGATCCTGCTCGCCATGGGTATCGGCGTCGCCGCCGTGGTGCTGGTGACCGCGCTCGGCGAGGGGGCGAGGCTGTATGTGGCGAATCAGTTCGGCTCGCTCGGCAGCAATCTGGTCATTGTATTGCCGGGTCGCAGCGAAACCGCCGGAGCCATGCCCGGGGTGCTGATCGGCAAGACGCCACGCGATTTGACGCTCGATGACGCGCTTGCGCTCAAACGCAGCCATGCCATCCGGCGCTTCGCCCCGCTGATCATTGGCGCGGGCGACGTGCGCTCGGGCGGGCGCAGCCGCGAAACGCCGGTGCTCGGATCGACTGCGGAGCTGATGGACATCCGGCACATGGAACTGGCGCAGGGCCGGTTCCTACCCGAAGGCGATCCGCGCCATAGCCAACCCGTTTGCGTCATCGGTGCCAAGGTGGCGAGCGAGTTGTTCGGGTCGCGCCCGGCGCTGGGTGAATGGGTGCGCATCGGCGATCGCCGTTTTCGCGTGATCGGCCTCATGGCGAAGCAGGGTGAGTCGCTCGGGTTCAACTCGGACGAAATCGTCATCGTGCCGCTGGCCGCGGCCCAGGCCTTGTTCAATACCGAGGCCCTGTTTCGCATCCTGGTCGAGGCCAAGAGCCGGGAGCAGATCGCGGATGCCAAGGCCGATATCGAGGAGATCATCCGCCTCCGCCACGAGGGTGAACGCGATGTCACGGTGATCACCCAGGACGCAGTGCTCGCCACTTTCGACCGCATCCTCAACGCGTTGACCCTAACGGTAGCGAGCATCGCCGCCATCAGCCTGGCGGTGGCCGGGATCCTGATCATGAACGTGATGCTGATCGCGGTAACGCAGCGGCGGCGCGAGATCGGCCTGCTCAAGGCCCTTGGCGCCACCGCGCAGCAGATTCGGTTGGCGTTTCTTACCGAGGCCATGCTGCTCGCCTCGGGCGGCGCCGCCGCCGGCCTGGCAGTAGGTGAATTGGGGCGCAGCATCATCGCCCAGGTGTACCCGGCGATTCCGTTCCAGGCGCCGTGGTGGGCGCTGGTGGCGGCGCCTGCGACTGCGCTCGTCACCGCGGTGCTGTTTACGGTGGCGCCGGCGCGGCGCGCTGCGATGCTGGATCCGGTGCAGGCGCTGTCGCGGAGGTAACCATGCGCTACGCCGATTTCGTCAGCTTCACCTATATTTCCCTCAGGTCGCATCGGCTGCGCACGGCACTTACCGCGCTTGGAATCGCCGTCGGCATCGCCGCTGTCATCCTGCTAACCTCCATCGGCGAGGGCCTGCATCGCTTCGTAATCGCGGAATTCACCCAGTTCGGCACCAACATCATCAACGTCAGCCCCGGACGCGTCCAGACTCATGGCGCTTCGCTGGGTGCGGTGAATACGGTACGGCCGCTCACCATCGACGATGCCCTGGCGTTGCGCCGCGCGCCGTATGTGCAATTGTCCGACCCGATTGTGCAGGGCAACGCTGAAGTCGTGTATGGCGGCAAGAGCCGCCGCGTCACGCTCTACGGCGTCGGCCCCGACTTTGCGCGCGCGCTGCAGATGCGCGTGGTCAGCGGCGAATTTCTACCGCCGGACGACCCGCGCAGCGCGCGCGCCTTTATGGTGCTCGGTTCCAAGGTGGCGCGCGAGCTGTTCGGCAGCGACAATCCCCTGGGCAGCCGCATCCGTGCCGGCGGCGAGCGCTATCGCGTCGTCGGCGTCATGCAGTCGAAGGGACAGGTGCTCGGCTTCGATCTGGACGACACCGTATTCATACCGGTCGGACGGGCGCTCGAAATGTTCAACCGCGAGAGTCTGCAGGAGATTCACGTGGTCTACGATCCGACTGCGCCGCTGGCGGAAGTCGAGGCGGGCATCAAGCGCACCCTGATCGCGCGCCATGGTGCGGAGGATTTCACCGTCACCCCGCAACAGAAGATGCTGGATGTATTCGGCACCGTGCTCGACGCGATCACCTTCGCCGTGGCCGCCATCGGCGGCATTTCGCTGGTGGTCGGCGGCGTCGGCATACTCACCATACTTACCATCGCCGTAGCCGAACGCACCTCCGAGATCGGACTGCTCCGCGCCGTCGGCGCGACGCGGCAATGCATCCTGCTGCTGTTTCTGGGCGAGGCGGCGCTGCTGGCGGTGATTGGCGGCACGGCCGGGCTGTTGCTCGGCTGGGGAACTGCGCTCGCGTTGCACGTTGTGCTGCCGGCGCTGCCGGTGCATACGCCGTGGAGCTACGCCGTGGTGGCGGAAATGGTCGCCCTGGCAGTTGGCCTGGCCGCCGGCGTGCTGCCGGCGCGGCGGGCCGCGCATCTTGACCCGCTCGAAGCGCTGCGCAGCGAGTAGCGGGAATTACTGCTGTCGCAATAGCTGGTACATTGACAGTCATGAACGGCGTGCTCCTTTGACTTTCTGCCGTACCGATTCGCCCCCATCATTCGATAGAATAGAAATGACAAATTCTTCCCACGCGTTGCTATCCGTTTTTCAGGCTCATGGGATCGACCGGGTGTTCCTGGTTCCGGGCGAAAGCTACCTCGGCATTCTGGATGCCTTATACGACTTCCCCGGCATCGACGCGGTAACTTGCCGCCACGAGTCCGGCGCGGGGTTCATGGCCGTGGCCGACGGCAGGCTCACGGGGAGGCCCGGGATTGCGCTGGTCAGCCGTGGCCCCGGGGCGAGCAATGCGTCGATCGCCGTGCACACCGCGCAGCAGGATGCGATTCCCATGATCCTGATCGTAGGGCAGGTGCCGCGAGCGGATCTGCGGCGCGAGGCGTTCCAGGAGATCGATTATCAGCGCATGTACGGCGCGATTGCGAAATGGGTGTTCGAAGCGACTGACCCGGGCCAACTGGCCGAGGCCGCGTTCAAGGCGATCCGCATTGCCATTTCGGGCACGCCGGGCCCGGTGGTGCTGGTGGTTCCGGAGGACCTGCAGCAGCAGCAAGTGGCGCAGCCGCGATGGATTGCGCGCGAGCACGCGAGCACTAAACCCGGCGATGCGACCCTGCGCGAATTGCTGCGCCGGTTGGAGGCGGCCGAGCGCCCCTTGATCGTCGCCGGCGGAAGCTTCGAAAAACCGGGAGGACGCGAGGCGCTCCTCGCCTTGGCTGAGGCGTGGCATATCCCGGTCGCGCTGTCGTTCCGGCGCCACGACCTGTTCTCCAACCTGCACCCGCTCTATGCCGGCGAACTCGGGCTGGCGAATCCGAAAAACCAAATCGACGCCTTCGGCCAAAGCGACCTGATACTCGCGCTCGGCACCCGCTTTGGCGACATCACCAGCCAGGGGTACAATTTTCCCGACCGGCCTCGGCCGGCGCAGACGTTCGTGCATGCCTACGCCGACGATCACATCGTCGGCTTGCACTTCGCGCCGGATTTCGGTCTGGTGTGCGATCCGGTCGAACTCGCGCGCGCGCTGACCCCTGCCCGCAGGCCGGACGCCCCGGAGGCCCGCGCCGCCTGGGCCAGGCGGTTAAAGGAAATTTTCGATGCCCATGCCGCCTGGCCGCGGCGCAAGGCCGAGGACGGCATCGATTTCGCGCAGGTGGTGAAGTCCGTGCGCGAGCAGGCGAAGGAGGACGTCATCGTGTGCCTGGACGCAGGAACCTTCGGCGCCCCGGTCTACCGCCATTTCGGCTTCGTGCCGCCGCAGCGGCTCATGTCCCCCTTATCGGGCACCATGGGCTACGGCACGCCAGCCGCGATCGCCTCGCAGTTGCGTTTTCCCGGACGGCAGGTGATCTGCATGGTGGGCGATGGCGGATTCATGATGACCGGCAACGAAATGATCGCAGCAGTCGAGCGCAAGCTTCCAATCCTGTTCATCCTGGCGAACAACGCGAGCTACGCTTCGATTCGCATCCAGCAGGAACTGCATTACCCGGGACGGACCCTCGGCACCAGTCTGTTCAATCCGAACTTCGAGCAGATCGCTCGCGCCTTCGGTATGCGCGCGCAGCGCATTGACCGTCCGGAAGAGGTGGCAGACGCGGTCGGAACGGGCCTCGCGGAAGATGGACCCCATTTCATCGAGGTCAAGACGAGCCTCTCGGTCATCCTGCCGGAGCGGCGCTCTTAGTGTGCTAGTTGCAATTGTGTAACTGTAAAACGCAGTTGAGGTGGTCGAAAACGAGCAAGCACAAAGTAGGTCAACCATTTGACGCCATTGAGAAATTCATCATCTAGGCGAAGCGCGCAGTGGTTGAAAAACATTTTGGTTTAATATCTTGCGATTGAACGTTAGCGTCAATTCTGGTTTATGAGCTTAATAATTTGAGTAGGATTGAGTTTTTGATGTTTACCAGCGGCATGGGAGCGGCGGAACTGGTACTCAGCGGGATTAGGTATCCGAGGCGATAACTCGCCGCTTCCCGGCTAGCTATTATTTAACATAATATACATATGCGCATTATTTAATTAGGCACAATTTCCCTAATTCCACCGGTCTTGTGGCGGAACCGGCAGGGAAAATACAGGGATCCCTTCATCCCGCAGATCCTCCGCTTCGGTACGGCTGGCTACGCCTCGTATGCTGCGCTGGGGCGTTTCCTGGTAATAAATCTTGCGCGCCTCTTCAGCAAAACTCTTGCCGACATCCTCGCTGTGCGCAAGGATGTAATCGATGATCCGGGAAACCTCAAACTTTCCGGTTTTGTCCGGCTGCGCGGCACTGGTTTGTGCGGGTACGGCAGGCTCGGATTGCTTCCTGATCTTTGCCGCCGGCAGTTTCTCCACGTGCGCGCCACCGCATACAGGACATTCAAGCAGCCCTTGGCCTTTTTGCGAGGTGAAATCCTCCCCAGAGGCAAACCAACCCTCGAACCGGTGCTGATCTTTGCAGATGAGGTCGAAAACGATCATGGTCACATTTCCGGCTGTATTGTAGCTTATATCGTTACAAAATCCGGAAACTCAAGCGCGCTCATCAGATAAAAGAGCTTATCGAACCGCGCGTTCTTCTTTGCGATCTTTTCCAATAAACGCCCGCCGGCATAGCCTGCGCCCGCATCGGCCTCGTGTGCGGTCTTGCACACCATCGCATAAAGCGCACCGGGTTGTGGTGCCAGGGACCGGAATCGAACCGGCATGCCGTGATTAGCGGCGGCGGGTTTTAAGCCCGCTGTGTATACCAATTTCACCACCCTGGCGATCAGACGCATGATACTGGAGGAGCGCGTAATCTAGGAAGCAACGATCAAGCGCATCGTCCCCTTCCTCGCCGCTACCAGGATGTCGGACTTCGTTGATTGATTCGCATTTTCCCGGTGCGCGGCAAGCCTCTAGCGACTGGCGTCATCAGGGCGAAGTCTCGCAACGCCGCATCCATGCCCGGACATCGTCCAAATCAACTATTGACAAGATAGCACTCGGATCGATCTAAGCTATAGACACATTGCTAACATGGGTAATACAATGAGTAATACACGTGCATCATTGCGTGCGTAGCACCCAGAAAAATTGAACAACAAGTTCAAACGGCGTCGATACAGGAAAAGAACAAGCTCTAAGGGGAAGAAATTCATGGCGAATTCATTTTCGGTCAGGCGGACGTTGCTTGCTCTCGGCTTCTGTCTGTGGGTGGCGGGGAATTCCGCGCTTGCGGCGGACCCCGATCTGGATAAAGCGGACGCCCTGATGAAACAGGGCAAGGCGGCCGAAGCCTACACCCTGCTCGAAGCGTTTGAGTTCGAGCAATCCGGCAACATCAAGTTCGACTACCTCTTAGGCATCGCCGCCCTCGACAGCGGCAAGCCGGACAAAGCCACGCTCGCATTCGAGCGCGTCCTGGCGGTAGATCCCGACTTTGCCGGCGCGAGGGTAGATATGGGACGCGCCTACTTTCAGTTGGGCGATTTAACCCGCGCCAAGACTGAATTCGAAACCGTGCTGACGCAGAACCCTCCGCCGGCCGCCAAGGCAACCATCGACAACTACCTGGCCGCGATCGAGAAACAGGAAAGCGCCAAGAAAACCAAGGGAACGGCTTATTTTGAAGCCACCCTGGGCCACGATACCAATGTCAATTTCGCCACCAGTCAAAGCCAGATAGCGGTGCCGGCTCTGGGCAACTTGATTTTCACCCTGAACCCTACGGGCGTTAAGGCCCCCGACGATTATCTCGGATTCGCGCTCGGCGGCGAAGTCAATCACCAAGTCAATTCGACGCTTGGTCTTTATGCCGGAGCGGACGTCCGCACCCGCAGCAACAGCACCCAGGACCGCTTTGATTCCACCGGCCTCGACGCGCGGGCGGGCGTCGCCTTGGGCGAAGGGGCAAACGTGGTCCGTTTCGGCGTTCTGGGCGGCAGATACGAATTGGACGGCAGGACCAACCGCGACACCAACGGCGCTAACGCGGAATGGCGTCATCTGATCAACCCTGCAAACCAGTTGAGCGCATTTGGACAGTACGCGCGTTACCGCTTCGAACCTACGATCAGCGTGAATAACTTCGACCAATCCACCTACGGCGCCAATTGGGTGCATATCATCAACGACGGCAAAGGCTTGGTTTCAGCCAGCCTGTTTACCGGGGACGAACGCGCACCTGAACGCGCCGACGGCGGCAAGCGCTTTAACGGTCTGCGGCTGGGCGGGCAGGTGCAGCTCAACGAAAAAACCGAGTTGTTTGCGGGGCTCGGAGCCCAGTTCAGCAAGTACGACGTGGCCAATGCCGCATTCAGTTCGCCCACCGAGTCGCTGACCCGCAACGACAAGCAGTACGACGCCAACGTCGGCATCAACTGGCATTACGACAAGCTGTGGACAGTGCGGCCACAGATCTCCTACATACGCAACAACTCCAATATCGTGATTTACCAGTTCGACCGCACCGACGTTTCAATCACGATCCGTCGCGACTTCAAATAAATCTTGCAGAGGATGAACGCCATGCAGTTTTCCTGGAAAAATCCGCTAAAGGCCCTTCCCGTTCTGCTGCTTCTCGCCGCCTATGCCGGCGCCGCGTTCGGCGTGGCCGGCAAGGTGCAGTTCGTAATCGGCGATGTGAAGCTCATCACGCGCGCCGGTGTGACACGAGCCCTGCAAAAGGGCGCGGAGATCAATGAAGGCGACCGCATAGTCACGGCGGCCGAAGCCTCGGCTCAGATCAAGATGGTGGATGGCGGATTTATCGCAATCCGCCCCAATACCGACATGGGTTTCGACACTTACCGTTACGTCGGCAAGGAAGACGGCACCGAGAGCGCGATCGTGTCTCTGCTACGGGGCGGTTTCCGCACTATTACGGGCATCATCGGCCGCACCAACAAACAGAATTACCTGGTGAAAACTGTGACCGCCACGATCGGCATCCGCGGCACCGACCATGAGCCGATGGTGATCCTTGCCCCCCGGCCGGGACAGGTCGCCATCGCCGCGCCCGGCACCTACGACAAGGTCAACGTCGGGATCGCCTTTATCCGCAACGATGCGGGCAGCGTCGATATCCACCGCAACCAGGTAGGATTCGCGCCTGAAACCAAGGCGCCGCCGGTGGTCTTGCCGAGGATACCGCCTTTCTACAAGCCCACTCCGGCGCCAGGACCGCAGAAGGCCAAGCAAGAGGCCAAGGACGAAGGCAAGAAAGAAGCTGCGTCGAGCGCGGCGGCGCCGGCGGAGAAAGCTGCCGAGGCGCCCGCGCAGATTCGGGATACCGCGGTCGTCGATCCGGCAAGCAGCGTGACCGCGCCTCCGGCCGTAGCCGCAGCCCCGGTAGCGGTCGCGCCGGTCGTCGCGATAACGGCGACGGGCGCGGGCGGCACGACCTTGAACACGACGACGCAGACGGCGACGACTTCGAGTGGAACTACAGCACCGATAACTCAAACAGCGCCGACAATCCTACCGACAGCTCCACCAGTGCTGACGCCGGCCGTCCCGATCGCCGGCGGAACGGGCACCTACCGGCAACAGCTGATTGCGCCGCTGACCGTGGGGAGCACCACCTATAACTCGAGCTACAATCTGGCTGGCGGTGTACTGAAGAACGCGCAGAACTATCTGTTCGATGCTTCCGGCAACCTCGTAAGCATCCTAAGCTCTGACTACAGGTTGAGCGACCGCGGAGGATCGGGACCGCCTTCGAATACGCCCAATGCTGCTGTGCCTTACACCGGGACAGCGGGCGGTCTGCCTTCGTCGCCTTTGACCGGGGCGACCGTCGTATTCGCCGGCGGCACTACCCCAGACGGCAACTACAACGACACGATCAACGGCATCCGCATGGGGCGCTATGCGGGCGGAGCGATCGCCACGGTCGACGCCTCGAACACGGCGAGCCCGGTGGCCTATGTCACGCAACTCGGCAGCAACAGCCTCAACTGGGCCGTGCGCGAGATACCGGTCAGCATCCCGCTTAGCGGCAGCTTCGAGTACACACCGGCCTATGCCACCAAACCCACCGACAGCCTGGGCAATGTCGGCACGCTGAACTACGCGTCCTTGTCCGCGAACTTCACCACCCAGACCGTCAACCCGGCGGTTGGCATCACGATCAACAACCAGAATCTGTCTTCCGCCGCTGCCAACGTGCCGATCGGCAGCAATTTCGGCTTTGACGTTTCGAGTAATCCGGCTCAAAACACGGGCGGCGGCAGCAGCGCCGTGCAGGTGAAATGCTACGGCAGCAACTGCGCGCCAGCGCCAGTTGGGCAAAGCGGGTCTTACGGCGCGCGGTTTACCGGCGGGCTCGCTGGCAGCGGCGCGGCGGGCGGTGCATTTTTCCGTTACGACTTCAACGCCCGCTACGATCCCGCGGTTGCGGCCGGAGTCACTGGCGGCATTCCGACCGGCGTGACGCGTCCCGTCAACGACTATATCCAAGGATTAGTGGCGTTTACCAAGGGCACGGCCGTGGCCGCACTTCCAGTACCGACCGCGACGACCGGCAACCAGATGTTCAACACGACGTATTTTAGATCACCGCCTGCGGGGGGATCGTACTATCAATCGTGGAGCAGGGATTACCATGCTTCGCCCACGAGCTACACCAACTCCTTTGGCACCGGCAGCCCCAACACGATTAGCGAACCGATAACGCCGACCAACCCGACCCCGGCCTCGGAAACCCTCACCGGCGCCACGGTTGCGCAAGCACCGACCAATGCGACAAGCTTCGCCGCGACCGGCATTTCCTTCGGCCGTTACGACGGCGGTACCATCTCCGGCGTCGACTGGCAGGGCACGTCGTTCAGCGGCCCCAACGTGGGCAATTACGCTTGGATCAAGGGGCCTGACGTGGGTTTAATGAATAGCGCGATGCGGGGAACGGCGAAATACCTGCTTGACGGCAGCACGACTCCGAGCAGTATCACGGGCACTAACGTAGGGGGGACCATCAACAGCGCGGTGCTCGCGGTGAATTTCAATGCATCGGCAGTCGGCGTCGAATTGTCTGTGTCGAGGACTGTCCCCGCCGTGACCTGGACTGCGACCACGACCAGTAGCGGCATACTCTCCGGTAATCCGGCAACCACGTTGCGGTTGAGCGACGGCGGCTCCTTTTATGCTTCGACCTGGAACACTGCGTACCCGGCTCTGCATCGGAGCCTGTACGTGACGAAAGACGCCGGCGCCACGAATGCGCCCGGTATCAATGGCCAGATCAATGGCCAGTTGACGGGCGCCAAGCTGAGCGGCGCACTCATGACCTATTCGTTCCAGAATATGACCACACCTCCTGGAGTCGGCACAAACGGAGCGCTCGCGTTTGCGCTGGATTCATATACGGATCCCAACAGCGTAACGACGACCGGTATTTCGGCGATCGATCCGAGCAATGTACCTTACATGCTACGCCTCGGGGTTACGGGGCTGAGTGCCACGCCGGCCGCAGTCGAGCCGGGCGAGCACCTGACGCGTATTCGCGGTTCGGCCAGTTCCGCGTTTAGATTGTCCCTGGGTACTGACGGCTTGCCGTTAGCATGGGACAGCCAGTCGCCTATCACCATTGTCCCAACGTGCTCGCCTACTCCTTGTACCCCAAATTCCCCATTCGTCAACGAGGTGCCGACGCGGGTGTCCATCGACCCGTCGAATTTTGTTGCCACGGGCGTGACCCCGACTCCGGGTTTACTGCAGGTTGCGCTGCCCGCCGGCAAGAGTCCGGCAACGGTGCTGGAATCCGGGTTTGATCCCGCCACCGGCATGAGGTGGGGGCGTTACGGCGGCGGCGTTATCGCGCGATTCGATCGCATCGGTGGTGGTCTCCAGGCGGGCACGATCGACCTAACGACCCAGAACTCGCATACCATCCTCGGGCCGATTCAGACCGGTCCGACCATGCTGCCGGTCAGCGGGACCTATACCTACTCCAACGTCGGCGGC
>Ga0209514_10008362_pt1 | contig 11775 bp, 10 predicted proteins | sample Subgrocontami58m_FD_187452 | JGI IMG/M metagenome (GOLD analysis project Ga0209514, IMG submission 187452) | Subsurface groundwater microbial communities from S. Glens Falls, New York, USA - GMW37 contaminated, 5.8 m (SPAdes) (version 3) | ecosystem: Environmental > Aquatic > Deep subsurface >...
CGTCACCCCTGCCCTGGTCCTTGCCTGTGCCGCAGTCTGGGGCTGGCGCGGCGGCTTCCTGTTCGCCGCGGGCCTCTCCTTCGCCATCGCCCTGCTGGTGATCGTGGCGGGCAGCATCCTGCCCCGCGTCGTCCACAAGCCCGGCCAGACGCCGGCAAAAGGCCCCTCTTCCGATGGGACCAAGGTCGGACTCAGCCTGCTGCTGAGCGCGCCGATCCTGCGCAATCTGTTGTTCTTCTTCTGCCTCGCCATGGCCAATGGCGGCATCCAGACCTTCACCGTGGTCGGCATGGGCGCCATCCACGGCACGCCCTTCTCGGTGGCCAACGTGGCACTCTCGGGCTTCCTGCTGATGAGCGCCGGCGGCGTGCTGTTGGGCGGCGTCATCGCCGACCGCACGCCGCATCACGAGCGCGTCGCCGCCATCGGCTTCGCCTTTACCTCGACCATGGCCATCCTGATGGCGTGGGTGAACATGCCGGCGGCCGTGCTGATCGGCGTGATGTCGCTGGGCGGACTGCTGAACGGCATGATCCAGCCGTCGCGCGACATGATGGTGCGCGCCGTCACCCCGCCCGGCTCGTTCGGCAAGGTGTTCGGCTTCGTGAGCACGGGTTTCAACCTGGGCGGCATGGTCGCCCCCCTGCTCTACGGCTGGCTGATGGACCAGGGCGAGCCGCGCGCCATCTTCATGATCGTCGTCGGATTCATTCTTCTCGCGCTGGTGACCGCAATCACCCGCGCCAAACCGGCAGGAAACACCGCATGGACTCGCTGACCGTCGCCACGCCTTCCAAGACCGAAGCCCTGCAGCGACGCTACGGGGCCGACTCGCTTCCGCCGGCCGGCCCATGGAACGAGACCATCGCTCTCATGCTCGATCACCGCTCGGTGCGCGGCTACAAGCCCGACCCGGTGCCGGCGGGCACGCTGGAGACGTTGATCGCCGCGGCGCAGTCCGCCGCCACCAGCTCCAACATGCAGTGGTGGTCGGCCATCGCCATCACCGACCCGGCCAAGAAGAAGGTGCTGGCCGAAATCGCCGGCGGCCAGAAGCATATCGAGCAGTGCCCCCTCTACATCTGCTGGGTGGCCGACATGTCGCGCAACCAGCGTATCTCGGAGGCCACCAAGGCCGAGTTCGAGACCATGCCCTGGCTCGAAACCTTCATGGTCGCCTGCATCGATGCAGCCCTTGCCGCCCAGAACGCCGTTGTGGCCGCCCAATCGATCGGCCTGCGCACCGTCTATATCGGCGCCATGCGCAACGACCCGATCAAGGTCGCCGAGCTGCTCGGCCTGCCGCCGCAGTCCTTCGTCGTGTTCGGCCTCTGCGTCGGCTACGCCGCCGACGGCAAGGCCGAAGGCGAAGTGAAGCCGCGCCTGCCGCAGTCGATCGTGCTGCACAAGGAACGCTACGACGCCGCGAAGGAAGCAGCCCTGCGCGCCACCTACGACGCGGAGATGACGAAGTTCTCGGTCCGCCATGAGCTGCAGGCTGCGACCTGGACCCAGCGCGTGCTGAACCGGCTGGGGCCGATCAAATCGATGAACGGCCGCGAGACCATCCGCGCCTCGTTGAAGAAGCTCGGCTTCGAGATCAGGTAGCCGTACGGGTTGGCCCAACTTTCCGATTTTGGCCCAACTCGACGACTGAAATTAAGGCTCTCCGCGCGCCGGAGAGCCGGCAAATCCGGGCTTTTGTCCGACTGAAGGGGCCCACTTGAAACGTGGGTATGTTGGGCCCCGAAGTGGACCCGGATCTGTCTCCGACCCGGTGCACCATTCTCTGTCCACGATTCGAGGCGTGGCTCTTTCCCCGTTGGCGCTGGCCCTGCCAGCGCGAAGCCTTTTGGGCTGATTGGATTGTGTCGCCCCCAGGTCAGGACCTGGGGCGGTTGCACCAAGCGCATTGCGCGAACCCGCGGGCGGCCGCGGACAGGTCTTGCCAAAAGAAAAGACCGGCGCGGTCCACACACCAGTCTATAGAAATCATAGCCATATGCTTGCTGAACCTGCTTCTCACATTACCGTGAGCAAGTGCTGACCGTGCCAGCAAGCCATATCGGTGCCCCTTGACCGGGATCAAAGCGGGCTGCGCGGCCCGCTCGCATTCTTCCGCCTTGACGATGATCGAAAGGGACGACCGGCTCATGGCCGCAGCGGAACCCCTCCGCGATATCGCCCATCTGGGCGGCGTCGAACTCTTCACGCCGCTGCCCGAGCGCAGCCTGTGGTATTTCCGCGACCTGCTCGGCATGGAGGTCGCCCATACGGCCGGACCCAGCGTCTACCTGCGCGGCTACGGCGACCATGCCGCCAGCACGCTCAAGCTGACGGCGGCGGCGAAGCCCGGCGTCGGCTGCGTCTCGTGGCGCGCCATGAGCCCGGCCGCGCTGGAGCGTCGCGCCCGGGCCATCGAGGCGTCGGGCTTCGGCATCGGCTGGACCAATGGCGATTTCGGGCGTGGCCGCAGTTACCGCTTCCACGATCCCGACGGCCACACGATGGAGATCTACTACGAGGAACAGAAATACGTGGCGCCACCCGAGCTGCGTTCCACCCTGAAGAACCAGCCGCAGAAATACACCGGCCGCGGCGTCGGCGTACGCCGCACCGATCACCTCGCCCTGCTCGCTGGCGATGTCGGCCGCAACCGGCAATTCGCCCAGGAGCTGCTGGGCTTCCAGCTGCGCGAGCAGGTGATCTTCGAGGAAGGCAGGAACGAGATCGGCTCGTGGATGAGCCCAACCGCGGTGCACCACCAGCTCGCTTACGTGGTCGACGTGAAGGGCGGGCACGGACGGCTGCACCATTTCTCGCTATGGGTCGACAATCGCGAGGACGTGCTGCGCGCCGCCGACATCCTGGCCGAGAACGGCGTCTTCATCGAAGCCGGCCCCTCCAAGCACAACAACTCACAGGGCTTCTACCTCTACTCCTACGAGCCCGGCGGCAACCGCGTCGAAATCTATTCCGGCAGCTATCTGGTGTTCGCGCCGGACTGGGAGCCGGTGACGTGGAACGAGCAGGAGCGCGGCACCGGCACCTACTGGGGCGCCGCCCTGCCCGACAGCTTCATCCAGTACGCCACGCCCGACATCGACGGCAAGGAGACGACGGACGCGCCGAAACTGCCGGTGTTCTTCTGAGCGGCAAACCTGAGGATCAGCCGGCGAGATTCTTCTCGTAGAATACCGACCATGTCACATCGGGATAGTCGAGCACCGGGCCGCAGCGCGTGAAGCCCGCGTTCTCGTAGACCTTCCAGGCAGCGTGGTGGCGATCGCCGGTCTCCAGTACCAGGCGCTTCAATCCTTCGGACCGCGCCAGTGCCTCGATGCGCGCCACGATCGCCTCGCCGATCTTCTGGCCCCGGTGCGAGGGCCGCGTGTACATGCGCTTCACCTCGCCGACCCCATTGCCATGCCGCTTCAGCGCGCCGCACGCCACCGCCACGCCATCCTCGCGGGCGATGAAGACTGTCGTGCTGTCATCCGCCATCTGCTCCACCGTCAGGTGATGGCAATGCTCAGGCGGCGTCAGGTCCAGCAGAACCGCGTTCAGCTCGGCGACAAGCGCGCGGACCTCGTCCTGCAAAGGAGTTTCAATATCGATGGCGATGACCATGGTCGGCTTTCCCGGCGCGAGGATCACTGTGGCGGCGGGAGAGCTGACACAACTAGTACCCCTGCACAGTGATTCTGACTGTTTGAGATTCCACCGGCGTGGCCTTCATGGTCTTCCGGACCGCGGGCCTCTGGCCCGCTCATGATCATGAGCGGGCCAGAGGCCCGCGGTCCATATGAGCATGACCAGAGTACTCTGGTGTCGTCGTGGTCTTCGACACCCGTTCAGGGCCGACGAAATTTCAACCCTTCAGAATCACTGTGTCGAGGTACTAGTTCAAATGCCGTCACGACAGGCGGCATGTCCCTTTGCACGGTCCTCCAGATCAAATCGAGGTTCACGCGCTCATAGTCGTGGGCGATGACGTTGCGCATGCCGACCATTGCCCTCCATGGAATCGAGGGGTGAGCAACGCGTGTGTCCTCGGGAATTCTGCGCGCACATTCGCCGACCAGTTCCAGCGTCCGCTCAAGAGCACGGAGCAATGTACGATCGGCGTCGAGGTCCTGTCTGGTGCGACCTTCGACGAAAGAGCAGACCTCGCGGGCAAACTCCAGCATATCGACCAAGGCCGCCCGTTCATCCTTCTCAGGCGGCATAGAGCAGCTTCTGGTTTCGGCGGATCGAAGCGAGACGATAGGGATTGGTCACATTGCGCTCGCCGATCAGATCGACCGGCCGACCAAACAGTTCCGCCATCTCGTCGTGCAACCCGGCGACATCGAACAAGCTCCACTCTGCGTCAGGCCCATACTCGACCAGAAGGTCGACGTCGCTATCCGGCCGCGCATCGCCACGCGCCTGCGAACCGAACAGAGTCAGCTTGCTAATCTTCCAGCGCCGGCACAGTGCGTCGAGCTTGTCCGGCGGCGGGGGGACGAACGCGACCCTAGCAGCATTATGGCATGCCGGCCGTCCCTGCCCCAATCCATGACCTAGCCGTGCGGCACCAAAATCTGCCGTACCGTCGCCACGTCCTGCAGGCGGTCGAAGCCCACGTTCAACTCATCGAAGCCGATGCGCTGGCTAACCATGCGGTCGACCGGCAGCTTGCCCTGCTGGTAAAGCGCGATGAAGCGCGGGATGTCGCGCACCGGCACGCAGCTTCCCATGTAGCTGCCCTTGATGGTCTTCTCCTCGCTCACCAGCAGGCTCTGCTTGAAGGAGAAATCGGCGACGATGGGCGAGAGGCCGGCCGACACCGTCGTGCCGCCCCAGCGCGTCACCAGATAGGCCGTCTCCATTGCCTTGATCGTGCCGGCGAGGTCGAAGGCATAGTCGACGCCGCCGTTGGTGAGATCGCGCACCTGCTTCACGTGATCGGCGTCCTTGGCGTTCACGGTGTCGGTGGCGCCGAGCTGGCGCGCGAGGCCGAGCTTGTCGTCGGAGAGATCGATGGCGACGATGCGGCCGGCGCCTGCCAGCACCGCGCCCATCAGGCCGCTCAGGCCCACGCCGCCGAGACCCACGATGGCCACCGAGCTGCCGGGCTGGATCTGCGCGGTGTTCACGACAGCACCCACGCCCGTCACCACGGCACAGCCGAACAGCGCCGCCACGTCGAGCGGCAGGCTCTTGTCGATCACCACGATCGAGCCGCGGTCGACCACGGCATACTCGGCATAGCAGGAGACGCCGGATTGATGGTTCACCGGCTTGCCGTCCATATGGAGGCGATGGTTGCCCGACAGCAGCTGGCCCGCGGCGCGCGGCGTGACCGAACGCTCGCAGATATAGGGCCGGCCTTCGAGGCAGCGCCGGCAGCGACCACAGCTCACGTTGAAGGTAAAGCAGACATGGTCGCCCACCTTCACGTCGTTGACGCCGCTGCCCACTTCGACGATCTCGCCCGCGCCCTCGTGGCCCAACACGATCGGCACCGGACGCGGCCGGTCGCCGTTGATCAACGACAGATCGGAATGGCAGAGCCCGGCGCCGCCCACCTTGACCAGCACCTCGCCCTCGCCGGGCGGATCGAGGTCGACTTCGACGACATGGATGGGCTTGGACTTGGCGAAGGGCCGCGGCGCGCCGCAGACCGTGAGAACGCCGGCTTTCATCTTCATTATGCAATTCCTCCGTCGACCCGGACCAGCGATCCGGTGGTGAAGCTCGATTTGCTCGAGGCGAGATAGAGTGCCGCCGTCACGATCTCCTCCGGCTGGCCGCTGCGCCTGAGCGCCGCGGTGGCGTTCTTCTTGTGCTCTTCCGGCCACGCCTTGGAAACGTCGGTCAGGAAGCGGCCGGGCGAGATGGTGTTGACGCGCACCTTCGGCCCGTATTCGAAGGCGAAGGCCTCGGTGAGGGCGTTGAGTGCCGCCTTGGCGCCGGCATAGGGCGCGATCTGCGGCCGCGGCCGGAGCGCGCCGGCGCTGGAAATATTGATGATCGAACCGCCCTCGCCCTGGGCCATGCGGCTGCCGATCAGCGACATCAGCCGGAACGGCGCCTTGAAGTTGAGCGATACGATGCGGTCGAAGAGCTGCTCCGACGTTTCGAGTGACGAGGGCGCGAGCGGCGAGGAGCCGGCATTGTTGACCAGGATGTCGACCTTGCCGAAGGCGGCATAGGCCGCGTCGACCAGCCCATCCAGCTCGTGCCAGTTGGCCACGTTGCAGGCATGGGTGGCGGCCTTGCGCCCCAGCGCCCGGACCTCGGCCGCGGCCTTGTCGCAGGCTTCCAGCTTGCGGCTGGTGATGAAGAGGTCGGCGCCGTGGGCGGCGAAGGCCTTCACCATCTGGTAGCCCAGCCCGCGACTGCCGCCGGTGATCAGGGCGACTTTGCCGGTCAGGTCGAAGTAGTTGGTGCTCATGCCGCCGAAGATATCGAGCCTCGCCCTGCCTTGGCCATACCACCTGTCTTTTCAGCTGCTCCACCGGCATCGCGCGGCGAAACCGGCCAGGCGACCGAACAGAAACGTTTGCCTGGTGCCACTTCGTCCACTGTCGCGCGTTTGTCACACGCCCACCCCACTTTCGCCCAGCTCATTTGCAGACGCCCGCACCGATAAAGGAGAAAAAAAATGGCCACCCGACCAGATCGCCAGAGCCTCCAGGACCTGCTCCATGACGAGATGATCGACGGTATCGACGAGGAGCTGGAGCTCGAGATCGACGACGATCTCCTTCCTCATCTGCCTGAAGGCGTGGCCGACGAAATGCTCCTGACCGACGCCGGCCCCCGCATGGACCGCCGGCGCTACTTCTCGGAGCTGCTGCGTCTGCAGCGCGAGCTGGTGAAACTGCAGGACTGGGTGGTCCACAAGGGACTGAAGGTCGTGATCCTGTTCGAGGGCCGCGATGCCGCCGGCAAGGGCGGCGTCATCAAGCGGATGGCGCAGCGGCTCAACCCGCGCATCTGCCGCACCGTGGCGCTGTCGGCGCCGACCGAGCGCGAGCGCAGCCAATGGTACTTCCAGCGCTACGTGCCTCACCTGCCGGGCGCCGGCGAGATCGTGCTGTTCGACCGCAGCTGGTACAATCGCGCCGGCGTCGAGCGCGTGATGGGTTTCTGCAACGAGGCCGACGTGCAGGAATTCTTCCGCTCCGCCCCCGAATTCGAGCGCATGCTGGTGCGATCGGGAATCATCCTCCTCAAATACTGGTTCTCGATCACCGACGCGCAGCAGAACCTCCGCTTCCTTATGCGCATCCACGATCCGCTGAAGCAGTGGAAGCTGTCGCCGATGGACCTCGAATCCCGGCGCCGCTGGGAGGAGTACACCAAGGCCAAGGAAGAGATGCTGGAGCGGACGCATATTCCCGAGGCGCCGTGGTGGGTGGTGGAAGGCAACGACAAGAAACGGGCGCGTCTCAACTGCATCCACCATCTGCTGCAGCAAATTCCCTACAGCGACGTCGAGCATGCGCCCATACTACTGCCGGCCCGCCAGCACATGCCCGACTATGCGCGAAAGCCGGTACCGGCCGAGCTGCACGTTCCCAGCGTCTTTTGAGGTAAGGCCACACCATGGATTTCTTCAGGCGCTTCACCATCCTGATCTGCGCTCCGGCCTTCGATGCCGACGATCTCGAAGGCCATCGCCTGAGCGAGATTACGACGGCCATCGAGAAGCTCGGCTTCCAGGTCGTGCGGGCCCGACGCGTCGAGGACGCGGAGATCGTGGTGCAAACGGACGCGGCCATCGGCTGCATGGTGGTCGACTGGGGCAAGAAGGGCCTCGACGGCAAGTCGGCGGCGCTGATCAATCTGATGCGCCGGCGCGGGCTGGAAATGCCGATCGTCATCCTGGTCCGCCGCAAGCGGCTGGAGGACATTCCGGTCGAGGTGATGGACTACATCGACGGCTATATCTTCCTCTCCGAGGAGACGCCTGACTTCATCGCCCGGAACCTGGTGAGCCGCTTGAAGCAGTATGCCGAAACATTGAAAACGCCGTTCTTCGGCGCGCTGGTCGACTACGCCGAGGAGGGCAACCAGCTCTGGACCTGTCCGGGCCACAACGGCGGCATCTTCTACAACAGGAGCCCGATCGGCCGCATCTTCGTGGAACACCTGGGCGAGGCGGTGTTCCGCGACGACCTCGACAATTCGGTCCTCGACCTCGGCGACCTGCTGGTCCACGAGGGCCCGGCGCTAAAAGCCCAGCAGGAGGCGGCGCAGATCTTCGGTGCGGAGAAGACCTATTTCGTGCTGAACGGCACCTCGTCGTCCAACAAGATCGTGCTGCAGGCACTGGTGGCGGAGGGCGACCTCGTCCTGTTCGATCGCAACAACCACAAGGCCGCCCACCATGGCGCGCTGTTCCTGGGTCGCGGCACGCCGATCTACCTCGAAACCGACCGCAATGCGCACGGGCTGATCGGGCCCATCTTCCACGAGGCGTTCGACGAGGTGCGCATTCGCGAGAAGATCCGGGCGCACCCGCTGATCGAGGACAAGGAGGCGTGGAAGCGCGAGCGGCCCTTTCGCGTCGCGGTGATCGAACAGTGCACCTACGACGGCACGATCCATGACGCCCGCACCATCATCGAGAAGATCGGCCACCTCTGCGACTACATCCTGTTCGACGAGGCGTGGGCAGGCTTCATGAAATTCCACCCGCTCTATGCCGGCCGCTTCGCCATGGGCCTCGAAGGGCTGGGGCCGGACAGTCCGGGCATCTTCGCCACGCAGTCGGCGCACAAGCAGCTCGCGAGCTTCAGCCAGGCCTCGCAGATCCATGTCAGGGACAGCCGCATCGCGGGCCAGCGGCGGCGCATCGAGCACCGACGTTTCAACGAGTTCTTCATGTTGCACGCCTCGACCTCGCCCTTCTATCCGCTGTTCGCCTCGCTCGACGTCGGCGCGCAGATGATGAAGGGTAAATCGGGCGAGGTGTTGTGGGACGACACGATCCGCCTCGGCATCGAGATCCGCAAGAAGATGCGCGCGATCCGGCGGGAGTTCGAGGACAAGGAGAGCGACTCGGCGCGCCGCTGGTTCTTCGAGCCGTTCGTCGCCGACCGCACAACCTCGGGCGGCAACGACGTGGCATGGGAGGACGTGCCGACCGACGAGCTCGCGCGGGACGTCCGCCACTGGGAGCTGGCGCCCGACGCGCGCTGGCACGGGTTCAAACACCTGGCGCCGGGCTATGCCATCACCGACCCCAACAAGCTGATCGTGCTGACACCCGGCTTCGACCGCGAGACGGGCGGTTACGCCGACCACGGCATCCCTGCGCCGGTGGTGGCGCAATACCTGCGCGAGAACCAGGTCGTGCCGGAGAAGAATGACCTCAATTCGCTCCTGTTCCTGCTGACCCCCGGCGTGGAGTCGAGCAAGGCGGGCACGCTCCTGAGCGCGCTGGTCGCGTTCAAGAAGCTGCACGACGACAACGCGCGCCTCGACGATGTGATCGGCGAGTTCGTGCGCCGGCGGCCGGCCCGCTATGCCGGCCTGCGACTGCGCGATCTCTGCGCGGAGATGCATGCCTTCTTCCGGGACAGCGCGGTCAGCACGCTGCAGCAGGCACAGTTCGCCCCGGAACACCTGCCGGAGCCGGCGATGGCACCGCACGAAGCGGTGCATCGGCTTGTGCGCAACGACGTCGACTATGTGCCGATCGACGAAGCGCATGGCCGGATCGCCACCACCATGTTCGTCGTCTACCCGCCCGGCATCGCCAGCATCGTCCCGGGCGAGCGGCTCGACAAGCGGGCGCAGCCGATGCTCGACTATCTGAAAATGTTCGAGCGGAGTGCCAACCTGTTCCCGGGCTTCGATGTCGAAATCCAGGGCATCTATCGCGAGACCGCCAAGGACGGCGTGATCCGGTTCCACACCTATGTGGTGCGCGAATAGGCCGGCGGTTCGCTGGCGCCTGGTCCGAGAGCACGTTGCATCAGCACGGTATCGGTCCACCGTCCGAACTTCAGTCCGACCCCTTCGAGAACGCCGACCAGCCTGAAGCCGAAGGCTTCGTGGAGCTTGCGCGATGCGACGTTCGTCGCATCGATATAGGCGAACATCTGGCGGAATCCCTCCTGCGTGCAGGCCTCGACAAGCATCGGCAGCAGAGCCCGGCCAATCCCCGAATGCAGATGGCCGGGGTGGACGTAGATCGAATGCTTCACGGCATATCGGTAGGCCGGCCGCTTCCGGAAGGGTACGGCATAGGCATAGCCTACGACGGTACCGCCGCGGTCGGCGACCAGATGAGGCAGGCGGCGGCGCAGCATGTTCTTGCGGCGGCGCTTGATGTCGTCGTCGCGCAGGGGGTCAGGCGCCATGAATTCCGCATCGAGGTCCGACTGGCCATGGCGGATATGATGCTCGTAGATGGCCAGCATGGCCGGCACGTCGCTTTCCGCCGACGGCCGCACGATAAGCGGCAACGCCGTCTCGCCCGACAACTCCCCCGAAAACTCCTTCGTGGCCTGCTCCAAGGGATCCTCCGTGGCCGCTTCCCCTCTTCTGGCATCAATCATGGCGCCATGACGATTTCATGTCGGGCCAGCCAGGGGTAGGACGCTCTGGCGGCTGGCATGTCACTTGCTTAGAGTGTTGTGGGGCGAAACAAGACGGTCGTTATGAGCATCCATGTCGCGCTGCATCATCGAACGACCTACCACTACGACCGGCCCGTGGCCCTCGGCCCGCAGGTCGTGCGTCTGCGACCGGCGCCGCATTCGCGCACGCCGGTGCTGTCCTATTCGCTGAAAGTCACGCCGGCCGAGCATTTCATCAACTGGCAGCAGGATCCGCAGGGCAACCACCTGGCGCGGCTGGTGTTCCCGGAGAAGACCGACAGGTTCGAGATCGTGGTCGATCTCGTGGCCGACATGTCGGTCAACAACCCCTTCGACTTCTTCCTCGAACCCGAGGCCGAGCACTGGCCCTTCGCCTACGATCCCTCGCTGGCCGAAGAGATCGCGCCGTTCCGCAAACTGGAACCGCCGGGGCCGCTGCTCAAGGAATGGCTGGCCAAGGTCGATCGCAAAAAGGTGCGCACTGTCGACTTCATCGTCGGGCTCAACGCGAGACTGCAAAAAGAGATCGGCTATATCGTCCGGCTCGAGCCCGGCGTGCAGACCTGCGAGCAGACGCTGTCGCTTGCCAGGGGTTCGTGCCGCGACACCGGTTGGCTGCTGGTCACCATCATGCGCCACCTGGGCTTCGCCGCGCGCTTCGCCTCGGGCTACCTGATCCAGCTGAAACCAGACGAGAAGCCGCTCGATGGACCCGAAGGCCCGACCCAGGACTTCACCGATCTCCATGCCTGGTGCGAGGTCTATCTCCCGGGCGCGGGATGGATCGGCCTCGATCCGACCTCCGGCCTGCTGACCGGCGAGGGCCACATCCCGCTCGCCTGCACGCCCGAGCCCTCGAGCGCGGCGCCGATCGAAGGCGCGGTCGAGAAATCCGAGGTCGATTTCGCGCACGAGATGACGGTGCGGCGCGTGCGCGAGACGCCGCGCACGACCAAGCCCTATACCGAAGAGCAATGGGCGACGCTGCTGAAAGTCGGCGAGGCGATCGAAGGCGATATCGCCCGGGGCGACGTCCGGCTCACCATGGGCGGCGAGCCCACCTTCGTCTCGATCGACGACATGGACGGCGCGGAGTGGAACACGCTGGCCCTGGGGCCCGAGAAGCGCCGGCTGGCGGGCGTGCTGTTCCGCAAGCTCGCCGATCGCTTCG
>Ga0209514_10008371_pt1 | contig 11765 bp, 3 predicted proteins | sample Subgrocontami58m_FD_187452 | JGI IMG/M metagenome (GOLD analysis project Ga0209514, IMG submission 187452) | Subsurface groundwater microbial communities from S. Glens Falls, New York, USA - GMW37 contaminated, 5.8 m (SPAdes) (version 3) | ecosystem: Environmental > Aquatic > Deep subsurface >...
CCGCAGTCGCGGGCGCCCGCCGGCGGACCTGGATGCCGGCGATCGCGGGAGCCGGCCCTCCCGGCCAGATCAGCTCGGCGCACCAGAAGACGACGCCCTCGCCGACGCGCGAGACCGAGACGTCGTTGGCGCCCCGACGCACCCGCCCCGGCGCAGCGCGCAACACGAACTCCGGGCCGAACAGGTGGGTCGGCGTCACCTCGATCCGGCGGAAGCTCTCGTCGTTGATGCGCACGCTCAGCGTGATGCGCACGTCGTCTCCCGGAAGCGCAAGACACACGCGCGAGAGCGCCTGCACCGTGCGCAGCGTGCCCAGCGTGGCGTGGTGCTGCTCGAGCAGGCGCCGGCAAAGCCACGCGATCGCCGGACCCGCTTGCTCCAGGGCCACCCGGTCGCAGGCGAGCGCCTCCACCCCAGCCGCGACCTCCTCCGCCCCGGCGCCGGAGGCGCTCGCAAGCCGTTCCGCCAGCCGCCCCGCAAGTCGCTCCGCGGCCTCGTGCGCCTCCCGAGGGCGGATCTCCCGGGCCCGCAGCAGCCACTCCGCAAGCTCCTCCACCCCTGTCCCGGTCGGAGCGGGACCGGGGTCCCGGCGCAGGCCCGTCGCGCGCGCCCAGCGGTGAAGGAGCGCCCCCTCGAGGCTTCCCCCCTCGGGGAAACCGCGGCCGAGGTCTTCGGGGATCGACACGCCCTGCTCGCGCAGGTCCGCAAGCGCGAGCCGGACCAGCGCCGTGTGCGCCGGGTCCGAAGCCTCTCCCGCGCGCCAACCCCAGCCACGGTCCAGGGCACGCGCCGCCCGGAGGCTCGCGAGCCCGCGATCGATCCGCACCGCACGGTCCCGCTCGAGCCGGGGATGCGGCACGTCATGGGCGCGCAGGACGTGCGAGGTCCAGGCCGCGGGGACGAACTCGAGAAGCACACGCACCACGCTCCCTTCCGGCTCCGCCGGGGGAAGCTCCACGGCGTGGGCGAGGACGGCCGGCAGGCCGGGAGCCAGGCGCACGGTCAGGTCGCACGCCGCCGGGTCGGCCGACTCCGGGAGCGGGAGAGTCAGCGCTTGGACCAGCGACGCGAGCGAACTCGACGCCACCGTGCGCGCCGCCGCCGGCGGACGCACCTCGAGCAGATGCTCCTCGCGCAGCGTCCCCTCGGGCGACTCCAGGTTCACCGACCAGCGGGCCGTCCCCGTGCGACGGGGGGTCAGGCGCAGCCGCAGCGCCCGGGTCTCTCCCGGCTCCAGGGCCAGCGTGCGCGAGCGCTCGCTGCCTTCGGCAAAGCCTGGCTCCAGCCCGGCCTCCCCCGTGACCTCGACGCGCACGTCCGCCTTGCGCGTCAGGTGGCTCCGCACCCAGGCCGGCACGAGGAGGACGTCCTCGACCTGCACCACCGCGGGAGCTGAGAGGGAAAGGGTGAGCGGGGCTTCGGTCACCAGGTCGACCCCGCTCTCCCCGAGCGCCCCGCCTTCCGCGGCGGCGACGACACGCGCCCGCCGGATCCCCGGCCGCGCGGGAAGCGCGAAACGCACGCGCGCGACCCCGCCCGGGTCGGTGGCGATCGGCGCCGACCGCCAGACCAGCGCGTCCGCGGGGATTCCGGGAGCGGGCCCGGGCGCGGGCGGAGCTTCCTCCACTGGTTCCGGCTCTTCGTCCCCGGGCTCGTCGACGGCGTCCTTCCCCGCGGGCGCGCGTCCCGCGAGTCGCGGGTCGCGACAACCGATCCCCGGCGGGAGCGGATCGAGGCCGCCCGAGGCCTCGACGTCGAACAAGCGCGCCGGACGGAAGTACTCGGGCGCCGAAGGCCGGTCGGGAGCGCCCTCGGCGCCCGCGCGGTCGACCACGCTCACGAGCAGTTCCGCGGCGACCGGCGTGCCCGCGGCGTCGCGCACGCGGACGGTCAGACCCGCTTCGGCCCCGGGCCGGTAGGCGTCCATGTCGGGCACGACCTCGACGACCAGCCGGCCCTCGACCGCCGTGACCGGGATGCGACGCATCGCCGAGAGCAATCGACCTTCCCAGACGGCCTCGGCGCGCAACGCAAACGCGGGCGCCATCGCTTCGACGAGCGGGATCTCGACCACCGCGTGATTCCCCCGGAGGAAACGCACTTCGCTCCACGCGACTCCGCCCGCTTCGGCGGTGAGGAACAGGTGCGCCCCGGAGCAGGGGAGGACGGCCAGGAACCGGGCCGGGCGGCCGGCCTCGTGACGAAGGTGCTCGGCGACCAGCGCGATTCCGTCCCCCGCGCCGGGAAGTGGATCCGCGCCTCCGACCCAGGTCTCCGTCTCCGCGACGGTCGCCCGCCCCGCGCGGTCGCGGCTCTCGGCGCGCAGGCGATGGCGTCCGGGATCGGAGAGCGGGACCTCGAAGACGATTCGGCCATCGGCCCCGGTCTCCCCCTCGATCGCCGGCAGGGCGGGACGACCGGCGGGCTCGACGTGCAGCGTGACCTGGGCGCGAACGGGTCCGCCTTCCCAATCGTCGGCGATCGCGGTCACCCGCAAGGCCCCAGCGGTTTGGAGGAACCCCGCGTCGGTCTCGATGCGGACCCGATGCGCGGAGGGGACCGCCACGACGCGGGCCTCGGCGGTCCAGTCACCGGCGCCGCCGTCGGGATCCCCTGCGCGGGCGCGGAGCACATACCACTCGGGCCCGGCAGCCGCCTGCGTCGGAAACTCGATCTCCGCGGTGCCTTCCGCGGACAGCTCCAGGCGGGCGTCGAGGACGCGCGCGATGGCGCGGACTTCGCGCGGGTCGGGTCTCGCGCCGGGGACCCGCGCGCGGCGCACGGAGATCTCCACCGGGGCCCCCGCCAACGCGGTCCCGGCGGTTCGCAGGGCGTGGAGGCGGATGCACGCATGCTCGCCCGCGGCCACGCGCGGCGAGGCCGGGATCGCCTCGAAGCGGACCCCGGGCGCGGGCGGCTGCGCGATCCGATACTCCGCCGCCCACGCGACGGGGTCGTCGTCGACGCGGAACCGGAGCACGCCGCGGCCCGGAGCGGCATCGGGGGGAATCGGGCACTCCCCCTGGAAGAGGCCGCCGGGAGTCGTCTTCGCGCGCCGTTCGCCGACCGGGCGTCCGGCGGCGTCGAGCGCCTCCACGCGCACCTCGCGCACCCCGGCGCGGGCCACGCCGGAGAATCGCAGCGCGGACCCGGGGAGCGGGGCCGGGTCGTCGGACCAGCCGAGTACCGCCGGGACGGGGCGGTCTCCGAGCGGCGGGACGTCGGTCTCGGCGACGCACCAGTGGTCCTCTTTGCAGGCGATCACGCGCGCGAGCGACTCGAGGTCGGCGGTCGCGAAGCGGGCGACGCCGCGCTCGTCGGTATCCGCTTCGCGCACCCCTGCCGCGCCGTCCAAGACGCGCACGTGCGCGCCCGCCACCGGTGAGCCGCGACGGCGCTCCGCCGCGTAGACGAGCAGGTGCTCAGGCGAGCGCCAGGTGAGCAGAGTGAGGTCGGAGACGGACACCAGGGTCAGGGCGACCTGGTCGAAGACTCCGGCCTCGGCGAGGTAGACGCCCTCGGGCAGGGCTCCGAGCAATACGCGGCAGGTCCCCGCATCGAGTCGGAACCGGCGGGTCTCGACGAGGTCGAGGGCGCTCCAGGGCAGGGCGGCGGCGGGCCCGGGGGAAAGGGCCGGGCGATGCACCCGTGCGAGGGGAGCAGCGGCGGCCGCCGCACGATCCGCTGCGGCGCGCAACGCGGAGTCGTCTCCGCGCAGGCCGAACTCGCCGATCGCCGGCCGCCGGAGCAGGAACGCGCCAGGCTGGGCGAGCCGGTAGAGTGCGAGCCAGCCGTCGGCGCCCTTCGGGCCTTCCACCTTGACCGCTGCGGGCGAGCCGGTTTCCCAGACCCGCTCGGACGAGAGGACGAGGGGGGCGTCTTCGCCGCTCGCCGGGGTCGCCCAGAGAAGGCACGAGAGCAGGAAGATAACGCTCCAGGGCAGGCTTCCGCCGCCGGAGACGACCCGGCTCAGGTCCACCCGGGCGGGGGAGGCGAGCTGCCGATCGCGTGGGCGGCGATTCACGGGCCATCCGGGAATGCTCGAGTGCCGCGGATCCGGTCTTGACGTCCCCCGCCACGTCGCTGGGCGATTCATGGGCGATCCGGGAATGCCTGAGTGCCGCGGATCCGGTCTTGACGTCCCCCGCCACGTCGCTGGGCGATTCACGGGCGATCCGGGAATGCCTGAGTGCCCGCGGTTCCTGGCCCGTCGGGCGCCCCGGATCGATTCCGTCGCCGGGCGGGCGGCGCGGAGCCTCACTTCGACCCGAGCAGGGCGGGGACGCGGTAGTAGCTCTCGAGCGTGAGCACGTTGAGGGCGGTGGCGTAGACCCTGCCGGCTTCGAAGCTCCATCGATCGTCCGCGTCCCAGCTGCCCGCGGAGCATCCCGCTGCCGCCTGATTGTCCACCAGCGCCTTGATCAGCGCCGCGTTCCAGCGCTCCCAGCGCTTGCGATCCGGGTCCTCCGGGGCGCCCCAGGCGAGCAAGGCCGAGGTGCCGTAGTACCAGTAGTAATAGTCGTTGGTCAGGTGCACCTTGTCCCAGCGCGGCAGGTCCTGGCCGACCATATCGACCTGGAATCCCAGGCGGGGGGCGCCCGCGCGGTTGTCGAGCAGGATCTCGGCGAAGATGCCGATCGCGGTCATCGTGTCGTGGTTGATGTAATTCTCGTTCTTCCCCGGGACGGTGATCTTGAGACCCGCGTCCTCTTTTCCGGTGTACCCGACGCGGGCGTAGCGCTCGTCCGTGGCTTCCTCGAAGTACTCTTCGAGCTCGCGGAAGACGTCGGACTCGACGCGCAGACCTGCTGCGCGGGCGGAGTAGAGGGCGCAGAGGGCCCAGCCGGTCACGGAGGTATCGTGGTCGCTCGCGCGGGGCTTGTAGCGCCATCCCTTTTCGGGAGATCGGCCGGCGAGGAGGAAGTCGATCGCGCGCTGCGCCGGGCCGCGCAGATCGTCCCCGCCCGCGCGGCAGGCTTCGCAGAGGGCCAGGGCGGCGACCGCGTGGTTGTACATCGGCTTGAGGACGTCCGCCGGCCCAACGCCGCCCGCTTCGTCCTGCTGGGCGACCAGCCACTTCAATCCGAGCCCGGCGGCGGCGGCATGGGCCGGCTCGGCTTCGGATCCGGGAGCGCATCCGGCCGCGACCAGCGCGTAGAGCGCGAGCGCGGTGACGCCGACATCGTACGTCTTGTAGCCCCTGCCCGCGCAGGCGTCGGAGGCGAGGCAGCGCTCGCCGAAGGAATGGGAGCCCCAGGAGCCGTCGGCCGCCTGGTGGCGGACGAGCCAGCCGAGCCCGGCATGGACGGCACGTTCGGTGGCGTCGGTCCCACCCCAGCGGCGGAGGAGGGCCCGGCGGGATTCCTTCGGATCCAGCGTCACGGCGGAGCCAATGCCGCCGGCCGGCGCCGGGTCGACGGTCCCCGTGCCCGGCGGATCGCCGGTGCCGGACCACGGTCCGGACGAAGGCTTCGACCCGCCCCGATTGCGGGGGTCGAGCGCGGCGACGTCGAGGGCTTGCGGGTCGAGCAGGACGCCGGTGTTGACCAGGGGATGCTCGTCGGGATCGACGAAGGATCCGGAGAACTCGATGGCGGGGAAGCCGGTGGCGCGCGCGATGCCGAGGACCTGGATGAGGTCGCGATGGGCGAAGTCCGCGTGGACGTTGAGGAGCAGCCGCAAGCCGGGGAATAGCGCCTGCAGGGTCTCCAGCGCGGTGGTGAGGTCGGCGGGCGAGGAGAAGAGCTTGCGTCCGATGGCGATGTGAATGCGGCCGTTCTCCGCGGACTTGAGGGTGAGCCGGACCGAGGTGGTGCGCCGCGGGGGGCCCACGTCCGCCGGCAGGTTGGCCGGAATGAAGCCCATTCCGCCGTCGGCGGCGACCGCGAAGGAGACGCGCCAGAGCCTCTGGCCGGCGCAGGAGGCGAGGAGACCGGAGATCGCCTCGAAGCGGGTGGACTCGTCGGCCTGGATCAGGACCGCGGCGTCCGGCCCGGTGCCTGCGGCCGCGACCGCGCCGAGGAATCCGGCGAGTTCGGTGAGGCCGCGGACCTCGACCATGCCGGACGGGTCGGAGGGAATCTGGGCGAGGACCCGGCCGTCGCGGTCGATGCAGAGGACGGCGCGGATCGCGGCGGGGTCGATCTTCTCGGCGGCGGCTCCGGGCGGAAGGCGGATCCTCTGCGACTCGGGATCGCTCCAGTCTCCGGCCCGCGCAGGCGCGGTCGACAGCGCCGCGACGAGGAGGAGGGGGGCGAGGAACCAGCCTGCGGGTGACCGTCCGCTGGGGGATCCGCCTGGAGGACTGCCGAAGGCGGCTCCGCGTGGGCCCGAGAGAGTGCGGGTGCGGCTCATGGCAGGTCGACCTCCGCGACGACGGCGGTCTGGCCCGGCCGGAGGAGCACGGTGCGGAAGGTGCGGCGCAGCTCGGACGGGGTGGTCTCGTGGAGGAGGACATCGACTCGGCAGCGCACGGGGCGGTCGGTGGGCCCGGCGAAGAGGCGCGCGCGGACGGTCCAGCGTCCCGCCGAAGCGTGCGGGAGGGAGAAGGTCTCGGGGCCACAGCCGTCCGAGACGTCGAGGTCGAGCCGGCCGCCGAGGGTGGTGGCCGGATGGGTGAAGTCGCAGCGTTCACCGTCGGGCGCGACGACACAGAGGTCGACGTCCGCGTCGGGCGAATCCCAAGTCAGGATGACCTTGAGGTCGACCGGGGGAATGGCGGCGTGGAGGCGTACGGTGGCGACCTCGGTGCCTGCGGCGTCCGCGGCGACGACGCGGATCTCGTTGGCGCCGGGGGCGAGCAGGTGATCGACCTCGAACTCGCCGTCGTGGAGCGCCAACTCCTGGGGGATGCCGTTGACGACCAGGCGTGTGGCGAGGACGCGCTCGGAAGACCGGACCGACCCGGCGATGCGGACGGTGCGCTGGGAAGTCCAGCCCTGCTCGGGCGAGGTCAAGTGGATGCGCGGGGACGCAGCGGCCGCGCCGGCGTGGATTGCCAGGAGCAGGAGGAGGGCCCATCCGCGCATCGTTTTCTGACCTCCCGCGGGAGCGACGCGGAGATGGTAGCAGCGGCCGCGGTGCGGTGTCACGGGAATGAGTAGGGCGGTAGTGTCCGATCCTCCGCGAACGACGCCCCCCGAACCCCGCCACCGATACGGTGCGGGACAGGTAGCGCGTCGGATCCGTTGCGACGCACCGCACGATGCTGCAACCGGGAGCCGTGCCCGGCATCGATCGGCCGGCGCGCTTGGCGAGGTCTTCGGGGACGGTCTTGAGCTTGGCGGCCAGCTCGCGGACGTTGCGGGCGATTTCCCAGAACAGGCGCTCGGCCTTGGCGCGCCGACCTTCTGCTCGTCCTGGAGGGGACGCGCGTCCTCGGCGTCGTGCGCTTCGGCACCACGCCGCGGATCCCGGGCCGTTCAGCCCGCGACCGCCGCTCCGCCCCGCTACTTCCCGATCGACACCGTCGCGATGTCGTGCACCTGCTGGTTGTCGCCCAGCGTCACCACCTTGCGCGTCGCGCGCTCGTGCGGCGTTCCCGCGCCTTCGACCACGGTGGAGTACACCTTCGTGCGCGTCCCCGCGCGGTTCCGGTTCGCGGCAAAGTAGTTGACCCGGATCTGGTAGGTCCCCGCCTGCGCCTTCGCCAGCAGGTACATCTCCGGCCCGTACCCTCGCGTCACGTCCTGGGTGATCCGCCCGCCGATCGCGGTCTGGGGATGGCTGTAGAAGCACTCCTCGCCCGTCGGTTCCACCACGTGCAGGTCCACGTCCGTGCCGTCCGTGTTCCACGTGATCGTCACCAGCAGGTCCGCCGGCCCCGTGTCGAACTCGCCCATCACCGTGGGCAGCCGCCCGGCCACGAACTCCGGGACCGTGGTCGTGAGCTCCCGCGACTCGATCCGGCGCAGGAAGCGCACGTAGTCGAGGCCCAGAATCTTGCGGAATTCGCCGAAGCGCGCGTCCCACCGGCCGGCGAGCGCGATCTCGAAATAGGCCAACGCCAGGTCGGCCTGGCCGATCCCGGCCAGACACTGCGCCATCGCATGATAGGTCTGCGGCTCGAACGGCCGCGCGACCGCGACCCGGCGGAAGAGGTGATACGCCTGCCCCCCCAGCCCCCACTCCTGCGCCGCAAAGCCCACGTCCCGGGCCAGGACTCCGTCGCCGGGCGAATTCTCGACCAGCGAGCTCAACGCCTTGAGCGCGTCGTCCGGTCCGAACTCCTTCCCGCGCCGCGCCGCCTCCGCCGTGAGCGCGTCGTAGTCCAGCTCGCGCGCGGCCAACTGCTCGTGCAGCGCCCCGGGGATCCCGTCCCAGGTCCGCAGCTTGCACGCGAGCGGCGGCGGGACTACGGTGAACGCTTCCGGCGGCATCCGCTCGAGCGCCACCCGCAGCCCCTCGTCGACCCGGAGCTCCATCCCCGGCAGCGTCTCCAGCTTCTTCAGGCGATTCAGAAAGGCCACCTTGGGGTCGCCCAGCACCGCGCCCAGCTCGTCGAGCGCCTTGAGCACCGCCGCGGAGGCAGGGCTCGCCTTGACCACCGCGGCGTCGTCTTCCGGATGGATGCCGAAGCGCGCGTACTCCTCCTCGCTCTCGAGCATGAGCAGCGAGCAGGATTTCCCGGTCACGCGGAAATGGGTCGCATACGCCCGCGCGACGTTCTCGGTCGATTCGAGGAATTCCTCCATCTGCCCCACGGCAATCTGGCCGTAGGCGCGGCGGACCAGGGAGGAAGCGATCGCCTGCTCGCAGCGCACGGCGATCGGACGCTTGACGTCGCCCCGCTGCAGGGTCAGGACCACCTCGGCGCCCGCGGCGGGAGCGCCGCGGCCGGCGAGCACCACCTCCTGCCCCGGAAACAGACAGATCGGCCGGCCCGCCATCATCAGGTCGCTGCAACCGGCGACCTCGACTTCGGCGATCTCCCACGAGCGCGCGCGGTGCGCGACCGCGGCCTGCCCGATCTCCGCCTCGCCCACCACCGAAAAGACCGCGCCGTTCCGCTCCCGCGCCAGGTGTCCCAGCACGCTCGCGTCGGTCCCGGAAAGCCCCGTGCTGTAGGCGAAAAGCGCGCCCGCGCGCCCCGCCGCGAGCCGGGCGGAGAGCGCGTGCAGGTCGCTCTCCCCCCAGGTGTGCGCCCCGTCGCTCAACAGGAAGAGGTCGAACGGCTGCGCCTGCCCTTCGCCCTCGAGCCACCGGGGCGAGGCCGCGGCCGAGAGCGCGGACCCGAGGTCGGTCGCGCCTTCGAGGGCGAGGCCGTCCGCGAACTCGCGCAGCGCCTGCGCCGTATCCGCCGTGTTCGCCGACCAGCCCTCCTGCCACCAGAACGACTCGACGTTGAAGAACGACACCGCGAACCGGTCGAGCCCGCCGGCCCCCCGATTCTTTTCCAAGATCGCGTCGAGCAGCTTCAGCCAGACGCCGAAGTGCTCGGGGTGCGAGCTGAGCGAAGCATCCACCAGGAAGACGGCCCCAGCGGAACTCCCCACATCTTCCGCGGGCAATTCGGGCTTGAAGCGCGCGGCGAAGTACGGACCGGTCTGCTCGTCGACGCCGGTCAGCAGGAGCGGTCCCACGCCGCCGAGCCGCACCGAGATCGTCCTGTCGCCCGGATTCACGAAGCGCCAGCGGGTCCGGCCTTCGGCCTGGGTCGGCGGATCGCCGGGGGGAGCGACCTCGACGGCGGCGCCGGCGACGTCCGTGACCCCCACGTCCACCACGCAGTCGGGGATGCCGGAGGGCAGCTCGAGCTTGAACTCGAGGTCGTTCCCCGCGCGCAGGAGGTCCACGTCGTAGCCGAGGACGATCCGGTGCAGCTTCCGGCCCGCGAGCGGGAAGACCCGGGCGCTGTAGACGCCCGCTCCCGACCACTCCATCAGCGCGGGGTCGACCTGGCGACGCACCGTCTCGCCGTAGGCGTAGGCGGCCTTTTCGGGAGGCACCATCCGCGCCTCCTTCGGGGCGGTCCAGGTGGCCTGATACTGCTGCATGATCTCCGTCGGGCTCAGCGCGCCGCCCTGCGCCTGCGACACGGAGTAGAAGACCGGTTGCTCCGGCGCAGGCGCGGCGAACGCCGTCTCGCCGAAGGCGAAGAACCAGGGAGACGCCTCATTGGGGAGCCGCAGCTGGAACGTGCCTTCGAACTGCTGCGCGCGGTCATTGAAGAAGTAGTGGTCCATCAGCACGCGCGCGCGGAAGCCGTCGATGCGGACGCGCACTTGCAGGCCCTTGAGCGGCAGCTCTTCCTGGTCGCCGATCTTCAGCCGCGCGGTATTGGGGACCAGCCGGGAGCGCTTCCAGGTCTTGACCGACTTGCCCGGGTCGTCGCTCGCGTCCTTCGCCTCCGCCCCGGGCGCGGCGGGGGCCGCGCCGCCTGAGGCGAATCCTCCCCCCATGTCACCCAGGGTGAACTGCGTGTTGACGAGTCCCCGCTCGCTCGCCTGCGAGGTCTCGGGTCGGCCGCTGTCCAGGGATATGGTCGAAGCCTTGAACAGGCGCGCGACCTTCTGGCCGAAGGTCACGACGCCGACGCAGGTCAGGAGGAGCACGGCGGCGAGCAGGCCGAGAGCGCGCGGCAGGGCCGAGGGCTTGCCGGCCTTCGGAGTTTCCGGTTGCGGTCCGGTGGGAGTCATGGCGTTTCCTCACACGAAAGGCGATCGCGGGACAATCGATGCAGGATCGACGCGTCCGGAGGCCCGGACGGGCGAGACGGTTCTCGGTCGGATCGGTCGACGATTTGCGCGCGGCCGGTTGCGCGGTCGTCGGCCCGGGGGCGGAGCGTTCCGTTGCGGCCGTGACGCCGCCCGGGATCACAGTCCCAGGACGAACTTCTTCCAGGCCTCCTCGAGCGCCTTGGCGTCCACCTTGCCGAAGGTCTCGGCGAACGCCTGGTCCGCGTTCTGGGTGTCTTTGAGCACGGCGTAGAAGCGGTCGAGCAGCCCCGAGAAGCGCTTGTCCGTCGTGTTCCACAGGAAGTACGCCAGCGCCCAGCCCTCCGCGTAGCAGAGCTGCGCGTCGGCGTAGTACTGCGCCTGGGTGTACTGGAAGATCTGCTCGAGCGGGACGAACCGGTTCATACGGATCGCTTCCTTGATCTCGCCGATCCGCTCCTTGTTCTCTTCGATGCGGAACTTCCCATCCCCGGCGAACTCGCCGCCGTAGAAGTACTCCGCGACGCCCTCGTTGAGCCAGATCGGGATCTCCACGCGGCCGCCCATGTAGAGGTGGATGTACTGGTGGCTGGCCTCGTGGTAGATGATGTGGAAGGTCTTGCGCCGGCCCTGGTCGACGGTCTTGTAGCAGACGAGCTCGTTCTGCGCCGGGCTGAAGTATGCCGCCGCCCCGGTCACCCCGTTGGCCGCGGCGTACGAGTCGAAAGCCTCCTGCTTGCGGAAGACCTTCACGGTGAAGCGCTCGAGGTCGGCGCGGTCGAGTTCCATCGGGAAGCGCTTGCGGTACTCGCCGAGGATCGCCTCGAGGTGCTTTCCCAGCTCGCGCGCGAAGTCGTCTTCGCAGTCGTATTGGATGTCGTAGTGCGGGGTCTCGAGCGACTTCCAGCCCGGGGGCAGCGCGCCGGCCGAGCTGCGCGCCAGCTTCGCGCGCTGGTCCTCGTTGAGGAAGACGAACGTCTTGAGGCTCGCGAGGAAGTCATCGTCCGGCTTGTCGCCCGGCGCGACGAAACTGAGGACGAAGGCTTCGCCGTAGGCCGCGACCACCCCCACGGTCACGCCCCAGGCGCCCTTCTTGTGGAAGAAGGTCGC
>Ga0209514_10008372_pt1 | contig 11764 bp, 14 predicted proteins | sample Subgrocontami58m_FD_187452 | JGI IMG/M metagenome (GOLD analysis project Ga0209514, IMG submission 187452) | Subsurface groundwater microbial communities from S. Glens Falls, New York, USA - GMW37 contaminated, 5.8 m (SPAdes) (version 3) | ecosystem: Environmental > Aquatic > Deep subsurface >...
CGGTGACCGGGAAGGTAACACCTTTGCCTACTCCCACTGCGTCATCTTCGGCTACCCCTGCCAGGCAAGGAGGATTCTCCTGCGCAGGGCCTGCTTTGAGCATTGCCAGAAGGTAGCCTTGCGGCGGTACCCCGCTCAAGGTTGGTTAAGCTGGGCATACCGATTTGGCACCTCAACCCCCACGGAGGATAGAAATGACCCTCGTCGTTACAGCCGCAGCGCCAGACGTGATCGTGATGGGTACCGACTCGGCAGTTGCCTTGAGGCTGCGGGACGCCCCTACCGAACTTGTATACCGGGGGCTGAAGAAACTTTTCATGTGGAGTCCAATGGGCGTAGGAGTTTCTCTCTTTGGGACGTTTCCCACTCACGTTGGACGAGAGACGTTTAGCGATTGGATGCAGCTTTGGTACCAGCGAAAGCTGGGTGACAAGCCTATTGACCCAGATGGTCTAGCCAAACTGCTGTGTGCCGACCTGGACACAACGATTCCGCAAGATTTTGACCATCCAGTAGGACTTCACATAGCGATGTGGGTTACTTCTGAGCGTTTTCCCGGCACCAAGATCCCAGTGGTGTGGGAGATTAATCGTACCCAGGGCAAGTATTCTTATCAGGGCAAACTAGGTGTCGACGTTCTAGAACATATCTATCGATACAGGATGGGAGCGAAGGATAGTCCGTACGCGGCAGTATTTTTCGCGGCTGGATTGCCTCATCTTGGGAAGGAGGAAATGGCTAGTTTGCGCGGACTGTTTTCCCAGATAGTAGGGGCACAGGTACCCTTCGGGTCCTCTCTCTACTTACAAGAATACGTGAGACTTCTGATCACTACCGTGGCACATCTCTACTCAGCTTCAGGGCTGCCTGCGTATGTCAGCGAGCCTGTTGAGACTCTATATCTACCACCGGAGACGATCTACGGTGTCTCAATGCGTTACTAGGCGTGGCCCTCTCGGATGAAGGCCTGAACTCTTGGGCTACTTGAAGGGTTCATAAACTCTCAAGGCCGTGCCTCCGGATAGTACGGGAGGTCACCTGTTACTGACCACTGAAGCTTAATCGTGAGGTGATACCTAGCCACCTGCAGGTATTACACGTCTCAACCCCTCGTAACCCATTCCATACCTGCTAACGTGTCCAAAATAGTGCGGGTATTGCTGAGTTAGCCCTTGCCCAGGAATGACAGGGACTGTCCCTGCACCATCGGTATCGAGTAGACTTCTACCATGTCCCTTGCGTTTACCCTGGCCGTGCGCGGTCTTACACTCCTGGGCGTCCTGGTGCTGGTGCTGCTCCTGGTAGTGGTGGTGCTGGGCGCCACGGGCTTCTCCGACCGCATGCTCACCGCCATTGTCAACGAGGAGCTTCGAGGCATCCGCGAAGGCATGGCCAGGACTATCCACGACCCAGACCAGTTGGAGGCGGCGGTGAAGGCGCGCCGCCAGGAGTTGGTGGACTTCTACGGCCTGAACAAGCCGTGGTACACGCGCCTCCCCGACATGGTCAAACGCGTCGTCACGCTTGACCTGGGGGAAGCACGCAACCTGCGCAGCTTCAAAGGCAGCCCCAAGGTGGCGTCTCTGATCATGGAGCGCCTGCCCTATACGGTGTTGCTTCTCACCACCGCCACGCTGATCACTACCGTCATCGGCCTGGTGGTAGGGGTGAAGCTGGCGACACAAGTGGGAACGTTTTTGGACAGGGGCGTCTCGTACCTGTCCGCCGTCTCCTATGCTTTGCCGGCGTGGTGGGCCGGAATCCTTCTGATAGTGCTGCTCGCCTTCGATCTGCACCTGCTGCCTGCGGGCGGTTTGCACAGCACGCCGCCGCCCCAGGGTGGACTGCTGCGTTTCCTTGACCTGCTGTACCACGCGATATTGCCCATTACTACGCTGGTGCTGGTGTCCCTGGGCGCGTGGATATACACCGTGCGCACCATGGTCTTGAACACCGCGCAGGAGTTCTTTGTCACCGTGGCGCGGGCCAAGGGGCTGCCGGAGAGCCGCGTTATGCGACGCTACATCCTGCGGGTGGCGGCGCCGCCCATACTGACCAACGTGGTGCTGGGCCTGGCCGCGTCCCTGGGCGGCGCTATCCTCACCGAGACGGTGTTCAACTGGCCGGGCATGGGCCGGCTTTACTACGAGGCCATCATGACCGCCGACGAATCGGTCATCGTGGCCCTGACCTTCATGTTCACCCTGCTTTATGTGGCGGCCAGGTTCTTGCTGGAGGTGCTGTACGTCGTCCTTGATCCCAGGATACGGTATACATAGCGTGGGCCTATGAGTATGCGTGACGCCTGGAGAGTGCTGCTGGACACGGGTTCCGGCAGAGTGGGAGTGGCCTTTCTGGCCATTCTGGTGCTGGTGTCGCTCTTTGTGGTGGTGCGGTTGCCTCTGGATTTCGGTTCCACGCGATGGAATAACCCCGCCGTCTGGGCGGACAACCCCAAGTCTGCGCCGCCTGCCTGGTGGGCATGGTTCCGCCCCGGGAAAACCGTTCCGCATGCGGTCTTCCAGTCGTCGGGGCCGGCATCCGGCGGCCTGGAGCAGACCTATGCCTTCTCCTACGCCCTGAAGGGCGATACGCCACCCAGTTTCATGGCCTTCTCTCTTTCCGACGTCCGCTTCAGCGACCGTCCTCCTGTGGTCTCGATGGAGGTGCGCCGAGCAGACGGCAAGAGCGTTGTGCTGCTGCGGCAGGTGGTGCGCGGGCCCCGGCCTGGCGAGCAGCCGCCCTACGTCCGCTACCAGGACACCCCTTTGAGGCTCAACCTCTCAGGAGAAAACGACGTCCTGGCGAACGTGGGAGGCTGGTTCCAGGATGAGTTCGGCGTCAACGTGGCACCGGATGAACTGCAGGGCAAGCTGGAAGCGGCTGTGTTTGGAGTGCCCACGCCGGGGCAGCCTGGTGAGTTTCAGCCTCTGCGTGGCGACTACCAGTTCGTGGTCCGCGCGGCTATGGGCAACCCTAGCGACAGCGTAGGCAACGTCAAGGTGGTCATGGGCGGCACGGTCTACGGTGTCATGGGCACCGACGCCCTGGGGCGCGATCTGGCCCTGGGCCTGCTCTTCGGGTTTCCCGTGGCGCTGGTCATCGGCCTTTCTACGTCGCTGCTATCCACCACTCTCGGAACATTCCTGGGCATCCTCAGCGGGTACATGGGCGGTAAGACGGACATCGCCATCCAGCGCTTCTCAGACATCTGGAGCAACATACCGCTGCTGCCCATCCTGGTGTTCCTGATCTTTGTGCTTGGCCAGAAGCTGTGGCTGGTGGTGCTCATGATGATTCTCTTCGGCTGGCCCGGCCTGGCTATAGTGGTGCGCTCCATGGTGCTCCAGATGCGCAGCGGGCAACTGGTGGAGGCCACGCAGGCTCTGGGTGCGTCCCGAATGCGCATCATGTTCCGGCACATCCTCTTCCAGATCGCGCCCTTCGTGTTCGCCCAGATGATCTTCTTCACACCTGCCGCTATCCTGGCCGAGGCCGGTCTGAGCTTCCTGGGCCTGGGCGACCCGTCCATACCCACATGGGGGCAGATCCTGGAGAGCGGCTTCCGCACGGGAGCTGTCTACGTGGGCTACTGGTGGTGGGTGCTGCCTCCCGGCCTGCTCATCGTGGCCACAGCCATGACATTCGTGCTGTTGACGCTGGGACTGGAGCCTGTCGTGAACCCCCGTCTCAGGAGCATGCGATGATCAATTCGCCTATGCTGCGGGTGCAAGACCTGCGCCTGTCCTACAGCACGGCCAGAGGCGAACTGCCCGCTGTTGATGGCGTATCCTTTTCCGTCCAGGCGGGCGAGGCATTGGGCCTGGTGGGCGAATCCGGCGCGGGCAAGAGCAGCCTGGCGCTGACGCTGATGCGCGTCCTGCCCAGAAACGTGGCGCATCACAGCGGAGTGGTGGAGATGGAGGGAGCGGACTGCGCCGGCATGGACGATGAAACGTTCCGCCAGCGGATACGGTGGAGCAAGATGGCTATGGTATTCCAGGGGGCTATGGAGTCGCTGAACCCGGTGGTCAAGGTCGGCGAGCAGGTGATAGAGCCAATGGTTGTGCTGGGCCACGTTGCCAGGAAAGAGGCGGCGCAAGAGGCCCGACGCCTGCTGGAGTTGGTGCGTCTGCCGTCGGAGACCTACGACCGCTATCCTCACGAGCTCAGCGGCGGCATGAAGCAGCGGGTGCTCATCGCCATGGCGCTCATACTCAAGCCCAGAGTGCTTATACTGGACGAGCCAACGTCGGCGCTGGATGTGACGGTGCAGGCGCAGATCATGGACCAACTCAAGGACCTGAAACGTGACTTGGGCCTGACGATCCTGTTTATCACCCACGACATCGCCCTGGCCAGCGACCTGTGCGACACCATAGGCGTGATGTACGCGGGTAAGATGGCCGAGCTTGGCCCTGCGGAACGGGTGCTGCGCAGCCCATCGCACCCGTACACGCGGCTGCTGCTGGCCAGCGTGCCCAGGCTTCACCAGGAGGAACAGCCCGGGTTCATTCCAGGCAGTCCGCCGGATATGCTGGCCCTGCCATTGGGGTGCAGGTTCCATCCTCGGTGTCCGCATGTCTTTGGGAGGTGTCGTGTCGAGGAACCGCCGCTGCTGGCGGTATCGCAGGAGCATCATGCGCGATGCTGGCTGGTGGAGCAACGGACATGAGAGCGCGGTTTGCGCCCTCGAATCCCGTTCGCCCCTTCGGTGAACTCAGGGCAGGCCCTGAGCCTGTCGAAGGGTGGTGTGTAGGTGCTACATGTTCGTGGTTCGACAAGCTCACCACGAACGGAGTGAAAGTCCCGCTCATCCTGAGCTTGTCGAAGGAAATGAGCGGGATTGGAAGCCAGGCAAGAACTCCCGCCGTGCCCATGCTCCCCGCTACCAGGGAGGAAGCAGAACGACATGCCTGATCTTCTCGTGGTAGAGGGCGCAGTCGTCGAGTTCCACGCTCGCAGGGGGCTGTTGGGCTCCGTGCCGGTGCGGGCGCTGGACGGCGTATCGCTGAGCCTGGACAGGGGGGAGACTGTGGCGGTAGTGGGAGAGTCGGGCAGCGGCAAGACCACCCTGGCGCGGGTGTGCCTACGCCTCCAGGAACCCACCAGAGGCAAGGTGAGTTTCGACGGCCAGGACATCACCCGCTGGAAGGACAAGCGTCTCAAGGAGTTCCGGCGCCGCGCCCAGGGCATCTTCCAGGACCCGTTCTCCAGCCTGGACACGAATATGACTGTGGGGCAGATAGTAGAGGAGCCTCTGATCATCCACGGACATCGGGATGGACGCCTGGACAAGGTATACAAGGCCCTGGAGGAGGTGAAGCTGACGCCGCCGTCGGAGATGACGGCCAAGTTCCCGCACATGCTATCGGGGGGGCAGCGGCAGCGCGTGGCCATAGCCAGGGCGCTGGTGTTGCAGCCGGAACTGATTGTGGCCGACGAGCCTGTGTCCATGGTGGACGCATCCAGCCGCGCCGAGATCCTGTACCTGCTGCGAGAGCTTCAGGAGCGGCACGGCGCAGCCTTCCTTTACATAACCCACGACATCGCCACCGCATACCACTTTTCCCAGAGGATCGCCGTCATGTACCTGGGTCGCATAGTGGAGACGGGCGCGACCAGGGAGGTGATAGGCAATCCACTGCACCCGTACACGCAGGCGCTGCTGAAGGCGGTGCCGGAGCCGGACCCGGACAACAGGCTCAAGCGCCGCGCCGTGGTCGAGGGCGAGCCTCCCAGCCCGGCCCACCCGCCCTCCGGGTGCCACTTTCATCCTCGCTGCCCTTACGCCTTCGAGCGGTGCCCTGTGGAGGACGTGCGATTGCAAGAGGTGCGCCCCGGCCATTGGGTGGCATGCCATCTGTGGCCTGGGCCGAATGCGGAGGCAAGGTTGAGGGAGAAGCGGTAAGGGCACGACATGCCGTGCCCTTCCTAACGGTACGTGGTCTCGCTGCGGCGGCGGATGTCCAGGACAAGGACGGTCTGTTCGCGGTCGTTAATGTCAAATAGTATACGGTAGTCGCCGACGCGGTAGCGGTACGGAGCAAGGCGGAAGTCCTGTAAAGCTATCACGCCATGAGTTCGAGGGTTGTCCTGCAGGCGGTCCAACGCTTCTTTTACTCTCCTGGCGTATTGTGGCGAGAGCTCACGGAAAGCCCGCCGAGCCCGTTGGGAGAAGATAAGGCGGTACATTTAGCTCTCAGTCTCGTAAATCTGCTTACACAAGTCCCAATCCAATTCCGCTCACCCTGAGCCACGTCGAAGGGAGTGAGCGGGCCTTTCTCGCACGCCGCTCATTTGGTTCGACAGGCTCACCATGAGCGGCTGATTACGATGGCCCTGTGTGCAAGCAAGCATTAGCTGAGGCCGGCTTCTCTGTACACCTCTTCCGCAGGAACACCTTTGCCTTCTTCAATCTCACGCCTGGCAGCGATGAGCTCCTGGAGGTATTGAGGGTCGGAGAAGTCGCGGATAGCCTCCCGCATCTCCAGGTACTTCTCCACGCTGAGCATGATAGCGGCTGGCTTGCCCTGCTGTGTTATAACGACGTCGGCGCCCTCTTCCTGGATGCGCTTGAGTAGCTGGGGCAGCTCTTTGCGGAGCTCATGGACGCCGACGAATGGGTTTTCAAGGATGTCCAGCATGAATACCTCTCAGAGGACGTATTGTTAGCGTAATGATAGCATTATGAACTCGTAGTAACAAGAGGATAGGAAGGTGTGATATTGACTGGGCCATTTGCCATTTGTGATCTGGTGCAGATGTGGAGGCTAGGTTGGCGGAGAAGAGGTATGGGTAGGGGCTACGATAAACAGGTGAAGATTGGTGGTAGAATCGGGGCATGCGACGCTCCCTATCCGAATACGTCCCTCTATTGCTTCACCAGTGGTGGCTCTTGGTGGTCAGTGTCTTCGCCACTATTATCGGAGTCGGATTGGATGTTGGGTCTAGCACTGGATGGACTCTCGTTACCGTCCCTTATTGGGTTGGCCGAGCCATCTGGATTTCAGGGCTTCTTATAACATTGCTGATAGCCCCGTTCTTGGTTTTCCATAAGGTACGCCAGCAGCGTGAAGTCTTGCGGAGACAGCTTAACGGCCTTCTGGAAACCCCGATGCTCGACTTCGGAGGATTCAAAGTTACAGCCCTGTTGAACCCCACGAATCCTTCTTTGGCTGACTTTGATATCGCATTGCTGTTCGACAACATAAGCCCTGCGAGGCTCCGATATAGAGTGGAATCGGTCTCTGTTGAACTTGTCGGTAAGACAGCGAATAACGCAAACTTTACCAATATGGGCGCGAGCATTTCCCCTGGGAGACAGGCGCAGTTCCTTTACCCAATGATTCAAAACGTTGATCTGTCCAACAGCCCGCTAGACGGAAGAATCGAATACACGATTGAGTATGTCACTATTCCCGAGATTCGCAAGTTTCGGCAGCGAAGGAAGATTGCCATCTCTATTTATCCGCCCAGGGAGCTTGTTCCTGGGGGTACTTGGTACGTCCGGCATACATATCTTGAGTCGCCGGACGACGAAGCTATCTCTATATCCGTAAACCAGTCCTAGCCGAGGAGCCTGTATGGACACCAAAGATCTGCTTCAGAAGATTCTCGCCAGCCCCAGCACGGCGGCCTTCTCCAAAATCCGCTACGTCCGCAGCCAGATGAACGAGGAGGAGCAGGCCCAGTTCCTCAACAAGCTGTACGTCGCGGCGGTAGAGGCACGGGAAGCGGGCAAGCTGGACGGCATTGCAGACCTGCTGGAAGAGTGGGAAGCCAAGGGATTGGCGCTGGCAGGGGCGCGAGCACGCGCCCCGGAGGTGGGGCCTACGCCGTGGGCGCCGCTGCGCGTGCCCATCCGCCGCGCCAAGATAGCCCTGGTGACCACCGGCGGCTTCTACCTGGAAGGCCAGCCGCCTTACGAGACAGACGGGCCGGAGGGCTTGGGCGACTGGTCATATCGCGCCATACCTAGGGACGCGCCGCGCGACAAGATCAAGGTCGCCCACCTGCACTACGACCTGTCGGGTCCGCGGGAGGATATCAACTGCGTCTTTCCACTGGACAGGTTTGCTGAGTTGGAGCGGGAAGGCGTCATAGGTCGGTTGGCGGAGACCAACTACTCATTCATGGGGTACATCCAGCGTCCGGACCTGCTGATGGCGGAGACAGCGCCCCAGGTGGCGCGCCTGCTCAAGGCCGACGGTGTTGACGCCGTATTCCTGACATCTACCTGACCGGTGTGCAACCGGTCCGGAGGACTGATAGCCAGGGTGATAGAGCAGGTGGGTATACCCACCGTGGATGTGATGATGTACGGCGAGATGGCGGCCAAAGTGAAGCCGCCACGCGTGGCCCACGTGCGCTTTCCCTTCGGGCGTCCGCTGGGCGAGCCTGGCAACGCCGACCAGCAGCGGGTGATCATCGAGGACGCGCTACGCATCCTGGAGACGGCCACGGAGCCTGGGACGGTGGTCAGCCTGCCGTACCGGTGGCGTCGTGAGGACTATGCCCTCATACGGCGTCAGCGGGCTGGCCGTGAGCGGTAGGGTCTACCCCCTGATCACCGGTACTGTTCCAGAGGGTAGACCATGTTGGCGATGCTGGCTTCAGTTTCCCTGTCCAGAAGAGTCAGGCACAGATTAACCAGGGTTCTCATATCGTTAGGGTGGTATTCTTGAGAAACCAGGATGCCGCCGTGACTTCTACCTTGGCGAAACCACTGGCGGGCAAGCTCATAGTAATCGTTGTCAAAGGTCAGGATTGCTCTTCCCTGGGCGGTAGCGAACGCCAACTGCTCCGCATCGGACTTGCCGGACATGCCAGCCTCGTGGGTGGTCAGGACGTCGTAGCCGCGAAGTCGAAGTTGCCTGGCAAGTTCTAGCGGCACATCCTCATCTAGATACAGCTTCATGGCTGTCGTTTTGCAAATACGACGTGCCCATGCTCATCCAGGTGAGAGCTTGTCCTCTCCAGAAACTTCTCCAGTGTTGATCCTGCGATTTCCTTTTCAATCTCTTCCTGATGGTCATGGTAGTAGCTAAGCGCATCGTAGACTGCTGCAGCAGACAGATGAGGATATAGCCGGAGTATCTCGTCAGCGTCAACGCCCATCTTGTAATACTTGGCTATGAGGCTTACGGTGATGCGGCTGCCTTTGATGCAGGGCTTGCCGCCACGGACGCCCTCTATGCGAACGACGTGGGGATGCTCAGTTTTAGTTTCTGAAGTCATGCTTGGTTACCTTTACTCATCATACCACCACATTCACCAATCGCCCTGGCACGTAGACCGTCTGGCGGATGCGCTTGCCGTCTAGCTGGGCCTGCACCTTCGGGCTGGCCAGGGCCAAGCGCTTGGCCTCGTCCTCGGCGATACCCGCGGGGACGGTCAGGCGGTCGCGCACCTTGCCGTTCACCTGCACCACCAGGGTGATGGTCTCGTCGGCGGCCAGCGCCGGGTCCCACTGGGGCAGCGGCTGCTGGTGGATGCTGTAGGGCCTGCCTCGGCGCTCCCACAGCTCTTCCGTGACGTGCGGCGCCATGGGGGCCAGGAGCACCAGGAGCGTGTCCACTGACTGGTTCCATGTGGCCCGGTCCGTTCGTCCTGCCTCCCAGGCGTCGTTCAGGGTGTTGGATAGCTCCATCAGCGACGCCAATGCCGTGTTGAAGTGGAACTTGTCCATGTCCTGGACAACGCTGCGTATGGTCTTGTGGGTGGCGCGCACCAGGTCTCGCACCGCCGCCGGATCGCCTGCGCCCTGTAGAGACTCGGATGGCCGCAGGGCGAGGTCCCACACGCGGTTGAGCCACCGGGACATGCCGTTGATGCCGGACGTGCTCCATGGGCCGCCCTGGTCCCAGGGGCCCAGGAACATCAGATAGAGGCGGAATACGTCCGCGCCCACGGCATCCACGTAGGTGTCTGGGCCGACCACGTTGCCACGCGACTTGCTCATCTTCTCGTGGTCTTCTCCCAGGATGATGCCCTGGTTGAAGAGGCGCAGGAAAGGCTCGTTGAAGTCCAGGAGGCCTACATCGCGCAGCGCCTTGGTGAAGAAGCGGGCGTAGAGCAGGTGCATGACCGCGTGCTCCGCGCCGCCGGTATACTGGTCCACGGGGTTCCAGAAGCGCATGGCCTTGGGGTCGAAGGGGCCTTTGTCGTAGTGGGGGCTGGTGTACCGCAGGAAGTACCACGACGAGTCCACGAAGGTGTCCATGGTATCCGTCTCGCGCCTGGCAGCGGCCCCGCACTGGGGGCAAGTGACGTTCACGAACCCCTGATGGTATGCCAGAGGCGACTCCCCGGTGGGCTTGAACTCGGCGTCCTCCGGCAGCAGCACGGGGAGGTCCTTCTCCGGCACGGGAACTATCCCGCAATGGTCGCAGTAGACCATGGGTATGGGCGTGCCCCAGTAGCGCTGGCGGGAGATAAGCCAGTCGCGGACGCGATATGAAATGGTGCGCTTGCCCCAGCCCTTCTGCTCGATGTGGTCGGCGATAGCTTGCTTGCCGCGCGCCGTGGGCAGGCCGTCGAAGGGGCCGGAGTTCACCTGCGTACCCTCTTCTACGTAAGCCTCGGCCAGCTCTTCGCCGTTCCAGTTGGGGGGCGACACCACCACTATTATGGGCAGGTTGTACTTGTGGGCGAAGGCGAAGTCGCGTTCGTCGTGGGCGGGCACGCCCATTACCGCGCCGGTGCCGTAGCTGCGTAGCACGTAGTCGGCGATGAAGATGGGGACTCGATTCCCGTTCAGGCGGTTGATTGCGTATGCGCCGGTGAAGACGCCGGTCTTCTCCTTCTCTGTGGAGAGGCGTTCGATCTCCGTCTGGTGGCGTGCAGCATCCACGTACTGCTCTACGGCGCTGCGCTGCTCAGAGGTGGTGATCTGCTCCACCAACGGGTGCTCCGGCGCCATGACCATGAAGGTGACGCCGTAGATGGTGTCTATGCGGGTGGTGAAGGTGCGGACCTCTTTCTGCTCCAGACCCAGTTGCGAGATATCGAAGCTGATCTCCACGCCCTCGCTGCGTCCTATCCAGTTGGTCTGGAGGGTCTTGATGCGCTCCGGCCAGTCCAGGAGGCCGGAGAAGTCCAGGAGCTCGTCGGCGTACTTGGTGATGCGGAAGAACCACTGCTCCAGGTCGCGCTGGGCTACAGGGGTGTCGCACCGTTCGCACCTGCCGTCAACGACCTGCTCCCTGGCCAGTACGGTCTGGCAGGAGGGACACCAGTTGACCGGGGCCTTGGCGCGGTACGCCAGGCCGGCCTTGTAGAACTGGAGGAAGAACCACTGGTTCCACCTGTAGTATTCGGGCAGGCAGGTATTGACCTCCCGCTGCCAGTCGTAGATAGCGCCCATGGAACGTAGCTGGCGCTCCATGTTCTTGATGTTGCTCATGGTCCAGACGTAGGGATGGATGCCGCGGCGGATGGCGGCGTTTTCCGCGGGCAGGCCAAAGGCGTCGAACCCCATGGGGTGCAGCACGTTATACCCCTGCATCCGGCGAAAGCGGGCGTGGACATCGGCACCGCTATAGTTGTACCAGTGGCCGATATGGGCGTCGCCGGAAGGGTACGGGTACATGGTCAGCTCGTACCACTTGGGGCGAGGGTCGTCGTCGCGGACGTGGTACAGGCCGTCGCGGTCCCAGCGGGCCTGCCACTTGCGATCGATTTCCTTATGGGCGAAGTGAAGTTCGGTGACGCGTGGATTTGTTGTCATAGCGTTCTCCTGGAAGGAATATCGTAGTGGGCA
>Ga0209514_10008374_pt1 | contig 11762 bp, 15 predicted proteins | sample Subgrocontami58m_FD_187452 | JGI IMG/M metagenome (GOLD analysis project Ga0209514, IMG submission 187452) | Subsurface groundwater microbial communities from S. Glens Falls, New York, USA - GMW37 contaminated, 5.8 m (SPAdes) (version 3) | ecosystem: Environmental > Aquatic > Deep subsurface >...
GACCCTGGACATTTTCCCGGCGGGCGCCGATGCCTGCAAGGATTGCGTGCCGGTCTACGAGGAGATGCCGGGGTGGTCCGAGAGCACGGTAGGGGTGGAGCGGCTCGATGCGCTGCCGGCAAATGCGCGCGCCTATCTGTCCCGGCTGGAGCAGATTTGCGGCGTGCCGGTGGACATGATCTCCACCGGGCCGGACCGCAAGGAAACCATCGTCATAAGGCATCCGTTCGAGTAGAAAGCGGCAGGTGCAGGAAGGCAAAATCGGTGACGCCTGCCCGAAACCTTCGCCGCGGCCCTGCGGCCTGCCGCTTGAATCGCCCGGAACGAAATAGTATAAATCACGGTATATACCATGAGGTGTGGTCGCGATGGTTTCGCGGCTTTTTTCCGGAGGGAACCGCCATGCAAACCGCCAAGCTGTTCAAGAACGGCCGTAGCCAGGCTGTGCGCCTGCGCGTGCTCGATTGGATGGCGGACGAGGGCAGCGCGGTTTCCGATACCCCCGCGCAGCGTGGGCGCGGCAAACTGGCGCAGGAAAGAACGGCGCCGTACGATATCCGGGAAGCCGTAGCGCAGGCGCGAACTGTTGCGCCCAAGTCGGCCCGGAAGTCGAGGCCGGGAGGAAAGCCCAAAGCGAAGTAACGTCATCGTTGAGGCCGCGCGGCTTTGCCGCGTCGTGCCTCGATCGATTTGTTATGCCGCCATGACTTCACGCAGAACCTCAGGGTGGCGGGCCACAATCTTCAGAAGTGTCTCGGCTGCACCTGACGGCTGGCGACGCCCTTGTTCCCATTGTTGCAACGTGCGGGGAGAAATCTTCAGGGCAGCCGCAAATTGGCTTTGTGACAGGCCACTCTTCAGTCGAGCGGTAACGATATCGTTTGCCTCAACCTTGTACTTGGCTCCGTAGCGCCCGGCCTTCACATCCCGGATCGCCTGCAATAGTTCCTCACCGACATTCCGCTTGGCGTCCCGCGCCAATAACTCTTTCTCACGACGTGGCATGACCCATCTCCTCTGCGATCTTTCGCAGGACATGCGCCGGAATATTCTCCCGAGCGCTCTTGGCATAAATGACGAGCAGAACGAGTGCGCCATGGGCAAGGCGCGCAGCATAAATTATCCGCACCCCGCCCCGCTTTCCGCTGCCCGCCCGCGACCAACGAATCTTTCGGCAGCCACCTGATCCGGGAATCAGATCTCCACACTCGGGATTGCCGGCAACGAATGCTGCAAACTCGCCTCGCTCTTCCTCCGACCAATAATCTGGCCATAACTTCGCGAACAAGGGAGATTCAATGACCGTGAGCATTAAGCAGACTATACTCCATTGGCGCATAGAAACACAAGCTGGCTATCTCGCGCTCTGGCGGCAACGTCGCCGTTCAACGGCGCGCCGCTTTTTGGCGCGTCCGTTGCGACGGCTTGTTATGCCCCATGTTGGCCATGCGCTACTTGCCGGCTACTGCCAGCAATGCTTTTGGATTGGTATGTGCAATTGTCAGGAGAGTACGTGCGGCACCGCTGGGCTGTTTGCGGCCTTGTTCCCAACCCTGAAGCGTGCGCACGGACACACCAAGCAGCGTGGCGAACTGCGATTGCGACAAACCCGTACGTTCGCGCGCTTCAATTGCGGGTGACAGGACGACCTGAGTCTTTCCAGCTTTCATTTGCCGCACGGACTCAAGCAACTCGGCGGCAAGGTCACGCTTGGCCTCATAGGCCAGAAGCTTTGCATTAGTGAGCGGTTTAGTTTTCAATGACACGGCGGATCTCCTTTAGCTTAGGGCCAGTGATGTTGTCTGTCTTGGCCTTCGCATACATAAGTAGAAGTACGACTTCTTCATCGGCTGTACGCGTGAAGTAGATGACGCGAACACCCCCGGACTTTCCAGTACCAGCCCGCCGCCAGCGGACCTTTCGAATACCGCCAGAATGGGGCACCACGTCTCCGGCACTTGGAAACTCGGCGATGTGTGCCGCGAACTCGCCTCGCTCCTCCTCGCTCCAGTAAAGCGGCCATTGCTTCTGGAACAGGGGAGTTTCAACAACCGTGAACATGAACTAACTATACTCCCAGGGCGTATAACTGTCCAGCAGGTAGATTCATGGGGCATAGAAGAAGTCGGCCCCCCAAAAGGGGGCTTATAAGGGCGATTATCCCGTACTTGACTTTTTCATCTATCCATGATTCAATACTCCTAACCTGCTAGGAGTTACATCATGGAAAAGACCCCAAAGACTGCGCACTACAGAATCCACCAAATGAGCGTGGCGCAGTTCGAGAAGCAATTCCCGCACGAAAACGCATGCAAGGCTTATCTGATGGCTAATCGCTGGCCTGATGGTGTTATACGCTGTCCTCGCTGCGGTTTTGAAGCATCGCCTCTCTCTACCAAAGCCTACCACTGGCAGTGCTATAACTGCGCACCAGCCACCAGCTACCGCTTTTCCGTACTGGTGGACACGATCTTCGAGAACACGAATAAACCGTTGCGCGAGTGGTTCCGCGTCATGCACCTGATGCTCACGAGCAAGAAAGGCATGAGCGCCTTGCAAATCTTCCGCTACATGGGGTTTGGTTCCTACAAAACCGCGTGGCTTATGTGCCACAAGATCAGGGCCGCGCTCGGCAATCAAGAGTTCAAGCAACTGATCGGCTATGTCGAGATAGACGAAACCTTTGTCGGAGGAAAAGCCAAGAACAAGCACAAAGGCCCAGGTGGGCGTGATGACATGGGCGGCACAGGGGGAACTGGAAAAACTATCGTCGTCGGGGCAGTTCAACGCAAAGGCAACGTCATAGCCCGAGTGATTGAGAACACCAAGGCCGCAACGCTCAATGCTTTCGTGCGCGAAGCGGTGTCGCACAAAGTTAGTTTGATTTCTACCGACGAACACGCCGGTTACAACCACTTGGACAAACACTTCCCACATGGCATGGTTCACCATAGCCGCGACGAATATGTTTGCGGTGCGGTTCACACCAACACCATAGAAGGATTCTGGAGCATTGTTAAACGCGGCATCGTCGGCACGTTCCATAAGGTTAGCAAGAAATATCTTCCGCTTTATGTCAATGAGTTCGAGTTTAGGTACAACAACCGCGAAAACGCGGAAATATTTAGCGCAGCGATCAAGGCTTGCTAAAAATGACGCGCTTTGCATGGCTAGTTCTTGCTCTCGGAATTGTTTCGCTTACAATTATTGACGGCGGATATCTGGTCGCTATTTCTTCGTACTCGGCAAGCCAAATACATGATAATAACGAAGCCAAGCACAATCAAAAGCGCCTCGATGGACCTGTTCTTTCTGTCATCATCAAAACCTTCGATACCGTTGAACGTTTGATTGAGAGGCACGAAAAGCTTCTTATTGTCCTCGCCACTATCGCCATTGCTTGGTTCACTAGAACCCTTTGGGCCGCAACTGTCGAATTGTCCAACATGGCCAAGCAACAGGCTGTAGATATGCGGGAATCGTTGGACATCGCCAAGAAGTCCGCTGATTCCAGCGTTCTCCAAGCCAAGGCTGCTATTGCCATTCAAATTCCAGTTGTTGCAATGGGACTCCAAAAACTCTGTGAGTTTGATTCTCAAGGGAACAATATTCGTGACCCTGTAACGAGTGGCCCAGTCCCCGATTTGTGCAAGCCAGTATTTGCATTTCAGAATACTGGTCCAACTAGGATTCTTATTCTTTATTTCGCTATGAAGTGCGAAATTGCGCCAAACATCAGCGGAGAGCCGAATTTCGGCGGAATGACCCCGCTTAATCTGATGTTGAAACAGGACGAGGTTTATAACTTCACTACCCAAGATATTTTTTCCATTTCTGCCGAAGACAGAAAGAAGATCGACGAAGGAAGCGCAACTCTTTGGGCGTATGGATTTCTTATCTACAACGATTTTTTGGACGAAGGGCATCAAATTGGAGTGTGTTCCAAATGGGATAATAAGCGCGGCTTCGTTAGTGTGAAACGAGATAATTATTCCTATCATAAGCACGAGAAAAGCTACACCAAAGGCTTCCAAATTTGAGAAGCTGCCCTGTCGTTTCACAGCCTATCTCCGGCTGCGCGACAAGTCAAGAAGGGGATAATCGCCCTTATAAGACCCCAAAAGCGGGGTCTAGCACGGTCAGGTTACGCTCAAGCCATTGTTTTCTCAACCAGGGTGAACGGGATAGGCACCTGCACATTCACACGATATAGGCACCACTGGGGTATGTCATGCCGCCACCGCGCATTGCTCAGCGCTGCGCCAGGTTCCATCGTGCCCATGTAACGTGGGAAGGAGAGCTGTTCCTGACCCGATTCGCCGCGGCCAGCGTGGTGACTGAGTGTCCGCAGATGGCCGATACCCGTTCCACGTACCAATCCGCCGGTGGCTGGCGGTGGGAATGCCGCCGGGTGAATGAGGGCTAGACCAAGGACGCTTCTTTTTTGCCACTGCGTTGTCCGCGAGCAATCCGGCCGCGACCAGCGCCTGCCTGATTCGTTCGATTTCGGCCGCGGAGAGCTTCATCAGCGGCGACCGCGCCACGGCGCGCGGCAGCCTGCCGAGCAGTACCAGCGCTTCCTTCATGCGGTTGTGCATGTCCACCCAGGGTTCGGTGTAGAACACTTCGGCGGTCGGCCAGATGCGATCGTTGTGCTTGCGCGCGGTGGCGAGGTCGTTCGCCTGCGCCTGAAGGTGGTCTTCCGACGGCAGGTGAGGGGCCTGTTGTCGAAATGCCGGGGTCGTTACATCGCGAGGCAATCGATCCCCGCCCTTTGGTCGCTACCAGATGCGCTTCACGCCGTAGTCGCGAAAAACCGGGTCGGCGGTGACGACCGGAAGTTTTTCCTCGAGGGCCTGCGCAATCAACAGACGGTCAAAAGGGTCGCCGTGATGCGGGGCGAGCTATTCCACTCGTCCTATATGCGCCATCCGAATGTCCAGCATGCGGAAGCCGTTGGCGGCGACATGCTCGACAACGTAGCGTCGCACCGGGATGGCGAGTTTCAGCTTGCCCAAACTGGCTTTGATCGCCAGTTCCCATGCGCTGACGAGGCTGAACAGGCACTCGTTGTCCTGATCGGCAAGCGCGGCGCGGGCTTTCGCCGGCAGTGCGCGGTCCCCTTCCACCCACCATAGAAAGACATGCGTGTCGACCAGAACGCGCATCAAACGTAATCCTTGAAGCCTTCGGGAGTGGCATCGAAATCCGGCGCGACGTAGAGAATCTGCCCTTTGCCCGAGCCGGGTTTGCGCGGCTGCTTCGGCTTATCCAAAGGCACTAGCTTGAGCACCGGTTTGTTGTCCTTGGCAATAATGACTTCCTCTCCCAGCATGGCTTTCTGCACCAACTTGGAGAAATGGGTCTTGGCGCCGGCAATATTGAATTTGGACATGGCGTAACCCCTCAGGCGATCATCTTGGTCATCTTATATGGCCAACATACGCCTTGCAAGTTCCTTGCCCGAACAGGCATTGAGCCCGCGTCAGCGCAAGCCGGCCGGCCAAGTACGCTAGAATAGTTGCCATGAACCTCTCGCCCGATCGGAAAGACTACGCAGAAATCGACGCGCTGCTGCGCAGCGCCGTACGCTGCGCCCTCGATATCGCCGATTTCAAGTCCGCCCTGAACAGCTATCGCAAGCTGCTGCCCAGAGTGGCGCCGTCATTGGTCGCGCAAATGCCGCCGGACGAGGAAGCGCAGCGCGCGTTCGCGTTTGCGACGTTCCGCGAGGTATGGAACCGGGTGCCGCGTCCCGATCATGACTGGCGGCCGCGGCCGCTGCCCAAGCCGGAACGCAATGACCCCTGCCCCTGCGGCTCAGGCGACAAATACAAACAATGCTGCGGGCCCCTGGCCGGCGCGTCTCCTTTGGGCGGCGAAGGTTTGAGCCTGTTGTCCTACGTCTTGGAGCGCTTTCCGATGGCCCAATACAAAAATCTGCCCTTCAACAAGCTGTCACCGGAAGAACTGGGGCATGTCGCCTCGCAGTGGCTGGAGCAGAATCGCTACGACGTAGCGGTGGCATTGCTGGAACCGCTACTTGCCGATCCCGCCAAGCTTGACGCGCGCCATGAGTACGCCTTCGACATGCTGTGCGACGCCTATCTCGAACTCGGCCACCCGGTCAAGCGTATGCGACTGGCGGAAAGCCTGATGCAAACCCCCGACCGCGTGCTAAAGAGCGCTGCCATGCACCGCCGCTGCACCATGCTGGCGGATAAGGGTGAATACCTGGCCGCCTGGAAACTGTTCAAGGAGGCCCAGCGTATCGATCCGGATAACCCGTCGTTGGCGCATTTAGAAGTGCTCCTGCTGATCAACCAGGGTGAGGTCGGCGAGGCGCAGGAACGAGCCCGCTTCTGGGCGAGGCGGCTGAAGAAGCTCGGCTACGGCGGCAAGAAGATAGTCGACTTGATGGAAGAAATTGCGCAGAATCCGCGCGCCTTTGTGGAGGCGAAGCATGGCTAGTATCAAGAGAATCGATCATGTTGCAATCGCGGTGCGAGACGCAGACCAGGCGACACGGCAGTTTGTCGATCTATTGAACGCCGTACCGATTCGGTCCGAGATTCTTCGCGAAAAGGCCGGCACCGTAAGGGTTTCTTATCTGCAGATCGGGGAAAATGTGCTTGCACTCGCGCAGTCCATGGAGGCCGACGGCTTCATCAACCAGCACATTGCCAAACATGGCGAAGGTCTGCATCACATGGGCCTGGAAGTGGACGACTTGGAGGAATTTATCAAGGAAGTGGAAAGCAAGGGTTTCAGGATCCCCTTGCGGGACGAATTCACCAACCGCAGCGAAGTGGTGTTGCGGCCCAAGGACGCGGCAGGGGTTGTTCTACAAATTGTGGAGTGGAAGGGCGGCAGTGAGGTGAGCGTCGAGGAGCGGATCGAGCGAATTCGGAACCTGCGGAACCTACCGGAGGAGTAGTGAAGCCGGCATAAAAGTATCCGGCGATCGCTAGTGCCGGTTGCGTCGCGTGAATGACATCGGTTGCATGGTTCCGGCCTGCTTTTCCGGCCGAACGCCTCTATTTGCCGGGAGAGTAACGTGGCAGCGGGAGAGACAGCACTGAAGGGTTTGAGAGTTATCGAACTGGGGAGTTTGATCGGAGGTCCTTTTTGCGGCACGCTCATGGCCGAGTTTGGCGCGGAGGTGATCAAGGTCGAGGATCCCAAAGTCGGAGACGCCGCGAGATATTTGGGGAAGGTGGTGGATGGAACAAGTTCCTTTTTCGCCTATCTTGCACGGAACAAGAAGTGCATCACATTAGACCTGCGGACTTCGGCGGGACAGGATCTGCTCAAACGGCTTGTCCCTTCGGCCGATGTCGTGATCGAGAACTTTCGAGTCGATACTCTGAAGACATGGAACCTCGATTACGCAGCGCTTTCGGCGATCAACCCGCGCCTGGTGTTGGCGCACGTCTCGGGTTTCGGCCAATACGGTCCTTACCGGAATCGCCTCGCTTTCGACCGAATCGCCACGGCGTTCGCGGGCCAGGACTACATCACCGGGTTTCCCGACCGTCCGCCCACCCGTCCGGGGGGCGCGCTTGCCGATTACATTACCGGCTTGTTCTGCACCATCGGAGTGATGTTCGCGATCTATTATCGCGACTTCAATAGCGGCAAGGGCCAGGAAATCGACCTGGCGCTTTACGAGGGGATTTTCCGTCTGATGAACCAGGTCGATGAGTATGGACTATGGGGGATTGTCCCTGAACGGATGGGAAATGCGAACCCACAGATTGCACCGGCCGAAGCCTTCCTAACCAAAGACAAACAGTGGATCGTCATTCACGCGGGCACCGACAACGTGTGGAAAAGGCTCGTCAGCGTGATGGGGCGCGAGGATCTGGATCGGAATCCTAAATTCCATGCTCAACGAAGCCGTGCGGAGAACCAGCGCGAGCTCCACTCGATGATCGCCGCATGGGTTGGCGGGATCGATCTCCAAGACTTACTGGAGCGATTGAAGCAACGACAGGTCCCTGCAACCAAGATCAACAATATCGCCGACATCTTCCACGACCCTCATGTCCGGGCCCGAGAGAACATCATCGAAACGGTACTGAAATCCGGACGCATGTTCGCGACGACGGGCATCGTGCCCAAGTTATCCGAATCGCCGGGTCGGGTCGAATTCACCGCGCCTTCGTTGGGGGCGCACAATGACCATATCTATAAGGAGTTGATGGGAATTTCGGACGATGAATGCAAGCGCTTGAAAGACGCGGGCATCATTTAGAGCGTCAGCGGGGATTGACGATAAATGCGGTCATTGCATAGGCAGAGAAGCGGAGTAAATGCTCCGGCTACTGCCGGCAGTCACGCAGTTGTTGCCGATGCGCGCGCAATCCACCAACCCCACTCGAAGGAAAACTCATGAGCGTAGTTCTCTATGAATCGAAGAACCAGGTCGCGACTATCACTATCAATCGACCCGACAGGCGCAATGCGATCAGCGAGGAGGTATGCACTTCGCTGCGGGACGCCTGGACGCGGTTCGCATCGAGCGACGATCGCGTTGCAATTCTCGCTGGCGCGGGCGATGTCGCGTTCTCCAGCGGCGCCGATCTGTTCGAACCGCCGAAGGCCTTCTGGCAGTGCGTGCCCAATATCGGCGTCGAACTGGAAAAGCCGGTGATTGCGGCACTGTCGGGGTGGTGCGCCGGCGGCGCGGTAGTGCTCGCCATGATGGCGGATATGGCGGTAGCGACCGAGTCGGTGAAGTTTCTCTATCCCGAGGCGAAGGTCGGCATTTTCGGCGGCGTGATGGCGGGGCTCGTGTCGCGCATGCCGCACAAGATCGCAATGGAGTTCGTTCTGGTCGGTGAGGAAATGAGCGCACGCCGCGCGTACGAGGTCGGGTTCGTAAACCGGATCGTCCCGGTGGGCGAGCACCTCCAGACGGCGCAGGATTACGCGAGGAAGATTGCCGCGAATGCCCCTCTGGTGGTACAGACCCTCAAGCGCTTCGCCATGGCGACGCTAGCGCGAGGACCGGCGGAGCACTTCTACCCGGACGCGGGTCGCCTCGGAGCGATCATGGCAAGCGAGGATAGCAAGGAGGGTATCGCCGCATTCCGCGAAAAGCGGACGCCGCGCTTCACCGGCCGCTGAGGCTCCGATGGCCGCGCCCCGGTCCGCGGACATCGAACGCCGGCTCATTGCGATCCTTCAGAAGTGGATCACCCCTTTGGGCCACCCGCTCTGCGACTTCGCAATATAACGGTCTGAGCATTAAGGTAAAATGCTATCTCAGTGCCTTTGGTGCCGAGGAAGGGACTCGAACCCCCACAGTGTTGCCACCGCATGGACCTGAACCATGTGCGTCTACCAATTCCGCCACCTCGGCACAAGGTGCGCAATTCTATAGGAAACAAGAATTTTGTCAACGCAGAAACCTCCCGGACCTAAGCCCATTGCGCGTCTTGCGCGCAATTCAGACCCGCGTCTTGCGCGCAATTCCGGCTCGCGCCCGGTGCGCGATCCGCACTATGAACGCGAAGCCGAACGCTACGAACATCCGCTGCCGAGCCGCGAGCTGATACTCGATACCCTGGCCAAGGAAGGCATTCCGGTGCAGGAGGAAACCCTGTGCCACTTGCTGCATATCGAGCCGGCCGAGGCGGACAGTTTCCGCCGGCGGCTGCGCGCGATGGAGCGCGAAGGCCAGATCATGCGCAATCGCCGCGAGGCGATCCTGGTGGCGGGCAAGCTCGACCTCGTTGCGGGTCGCGTCGAAGGGCATCCGGACGGCTACGGCTTTCTCGTGCCCGACGAAGGCGGGCCCGACATGTTCCTCAGCGAGAAGGAGATGCGCAAGGTGCTGCATGGCGACCGCGTCATGGTGCGCGCGAGCGGCATCGACCGGCGCGGGCGGCCCGAAGGCGCCATAGTCGAAATCATTTCGCGCGCCAATACGCGCCTTGTAGGCCGCCTGCACAAACCGCACGGCATCGCCTTTGTCGCCGCCGAGAACCGGCGCATCAGCCAGGATATTCTGATTCCTCCAGGCGCGGACATGGGCGCTGCGCCGGGCCAGGTGGTGACGGTGGAAATTGTGGCCCAGCCGGATAAAAACGCGCAGCCCGCGGGGCGCATCGTCGAAGTGCTCGGCAATTACGCCGACGCGGGCATGGAAATCGAAATCGCACTCCGGAAACACGAATTGCCCTACGAATTTTCGGGCGCGGCGATGCGCCTTGCGGAAAAGCTTCCCGACGAGCTGCGCCCGAACGCCATCAAGGGGCGGGAGGATCTGCGCGCGCTGCCGCTGGTGACCATCGACGGCGAGACGGCGAAGGATTTCGACGACGCCGTGCACTGCAAGCGCGAGGGCAGGGGTTTCCGCCTGTGGGTGGCGATCGCCGACGTGAGCCATTATGTGCGCCCCGGCGATGCGCTGGACACCGCCTCGCGCGAGCGCGGCAATTCGGTGTATTTCCCGCGCCGCGTCATTCCTATGTTGCCGGAGAAGCTGTCCAACGGCCTGTGTTCGCTCAATGCGAACGTGGATCGACTTTGCATGGTGTGCGAAATGAGCGTGGATGCACAGGGCGAAATCGGCCCCTACCGCTTCTATCCCGCCGTGATGCGCTCACAGGCGCGCCTTACGTACAACCGCGTGGCGGCAGCGCTCGGCCTGCAGCCGCGACAAGGCGAAGCGGTGCCCACGCATCTCGTGTCGCACTTGCGGGACCTGTATGCGCTGTATCACGTCCTGGCCAAGGCACGGGAGAAGCGCGGCGCCATCGATTTCGAGACCATCGAGACGCAAATGTTGTTCGACGAGCAGGGCAAGATCGAGAATATCGTGCAGACGCAGCGCAACGACGCGCACCGCCTGATCGAGGAATGCATGCTCGCGGCCAACGTCTGCGCCTCCGATTTCCTCCAGAGCCGCAAGCACCCGGCGCTGTACCGCGTGCACGAGGGACCGACGCCGGAGAAGCTGGACGCGCTGCGGACCTTCCTCAAACAGTTCGGCCTGGATCTGACCGGCGGCGACACGCCGCACGCGAAGGACTATGCGAAGCTGCTCGTGCGGATCAAGGGCCGTCCCGACATCCAGTTGTTGCAGACGGTGCTGCTGCGGTCGCTGAAACAGGCGCAGTACAGCCCGGACAACGTCGGCCATTTCGGCCTCGCCTACGAGGCTTATACCCATTTCACTTCGCCTATCCGGCGCTATCCGGACCTGGTGGTGCATCGCGCCATCAACGCCGCGCTGGCGGGGAAAAGCTACACTCCGGGCAACTGGGAGGAACTGGGCGCGCATTGCTCCATGACCGAGCGCCGCGCCGACGAAGCCACGCGCGATGTCGAGTCCTGGCTCAAGTGCTATTACATGCAGGACCGCATCGGCGAGGAGTTTCCGGGCTCGATCAGCGCCGTCACCGGCTTCGGCATATTCGTTGCGCTGGACGACGTCTATGTCGAAGGCCTGGTGCATATCTCCGAACTGGGCGAGGACTACTATCATTTCGACGCCGCCAGGCACCAGTTGCTGGGCGAGCGCACGGCGCGGCGCTTTCGCCTCGCCGACCGGGTGCGGGTGAAATTAGTGCGCGTGGACTTGGATTCGAGCAAGATCGATTTTCGGCTGGCCGAAGACAGCGTTCCCAAGAAGAAAAAGGCCTGAGGCTTGAGCAGTACCAGCTTCATTCACGGTTTTCACGCCATTACGGCGCGTCTGCGCCTGGACGCGAACAGCGTGCACGAGCTGTATTGCGACGCGGCCCGCGCAG
>Ga0209514_10008381_pt1 | contig 11750 bp, 7 predicted proteins | sample Subgrocontami58m_FD_187452 | JGI IMG/M metagenome (GOLD analysis project Ga0209514, IMG submission 187452) | Subsurface groundwater microbial communities from S. Glens Falls, New York, USA - GMW37 contaminated, 5.8 m (SPAdes) (version 3) | ecosystem: Environmental > Aquatic > Deep subsurface >...
CTCGTCGGCATCAATACGGCCATACTCAGCCACAGCGGCGGTAATCAGGGGATCGGGTTTGCCGTGCCGACGAATCTTGCGCGTTGGGTCATGGAAAGTCTCGTGCGGGACGGACGCGTCGAACGTGGCTTGCTCGGTGTGAACATTCAGGATGTCACCCCCAATCTCGCAAAGGAGTTTAAGCTCGACCACGCCATCGGCGCGCTCGTGTCGGAAGTCACGCCGCAAAGTCCCGCCGACAAAGCTGGACTGAAGAACGGGGATGTGATCGTAGAATTCAACGGCAAGGCAGTGACCGACAGCCGTCACCTGAAACTACAGGTGGGCGCAACGATGCCCGGCTCCTCCGTGCCGGTGAAACTCCTTCGCGACGGTGCGAGTAAGACTCTCCAGGTCACAATCAAAGAGCTGCCCAGCGACAAACTCGCGGACGCATCTTCGACCAACGACAAGACTAAGGACGCGTTACACGGCGTCGGTGTGGTTGACCTCGACCGGGCAAGCCGCGCAGAACTCAGTGTCCCGGACCGCGTCAACGGCGCGCTGGTCTCACAAGTTGAAACCGACTCCGCCGCGTATGAAGCCGGCCTGCGCACAGGTGACGTGATCACCGAGATCAACCGCAAACCCATACAAAACGCCGAGCAAGCTCTCGTTGCGTGCGAAAAACCAGCGGACAAACAGACGTTGGTCAAAGTCTGGAGTCAGGGTGGCAGCCGCTATGTCGTCGTGGACGAGCCCAAGGTCAGTTGAAATGGTTGACGATCGCTTCGCCCTCCTGTCGAACAAGCCAGGAGGGCGAAGCCTTTTAGGCCTTTTAAAGGTTTCCTCGGATCAAAGTCTCGGATATTCTCTCCCCCACTTCCTTTATGCGCCTGCTCGTAGTTGAAGACGATAGCAAGATCGCCTCGTTCGTGGTCAATGGGCTGAGGCAAAACGGCTTCGCCGTGGACCACGCGCCCGACGGCGAAAATGGTCTCGCGCTGGCTCACGCGGTCACCTACGACGCAGTGGTGCTCGACATCATGCTGCCGAAACTCGACGGACTTTCGTTGCTGCGCGAATTGCGCCAGGAGAAAGTCCTGACACCCGTGCTGATTCTAAGCGCGAAAGCCAGCGTGGACGACCGCGTGAAAGGCTTGCAGGCGGGCGGCGATGATTATCTCACCAAGCCCTTCGCGTTTTCCGAGTTGCTAGCCCGCCTGCAGGCGCTTATTCGCCGCGCCACCCACACCGCCGAGCCAACGAAACTCTCGGCAGGCGACCTCACAATGGATTTGCTCACGCGTGAGATCACGCGCGGCGGCCAAAAGATCGAACTTCAATCCCGCGAGTTCGCTCTGCTCGAATTACTCCTCCGCCATCCCGGCCGCGCGGTCACCAAGACCATGATTCTGGAGCATCTCTGGGATTACAGCTTCGACCCGCAAACCAACGTCGTGGACGTGCTCGTCCACAGGCTGCGCGCGAAGGTGGACAAGGATTTTCCCGTGAAACTCATCCAAACCATCCGCGGAGTCGGCTATGTCCTCAAACCCGCTTGAACGCCTGGCCCGCAGCTTCACTTTTCGCCTGAGCTTCGGCTACGCGGCGCTGTTTACCTTCAGTGCGGTGATTCTCTTCGGCCTGCTTTATTTGCTGCTGGCTTCAACTCTGCAACGCAAGGACCACGAAGTCATTGAGGCCCGGCTCAGGGAATGTGAGGCGGTCTATGACAACGGCGGTCTCGCTGCGTTGCAGGATCTCGTCCAGCGCAGCCGCGATCCGGACAAGGACAAATCCTTTTTCGTGCGCCTCGCCGGACAACGCGGGAGTGTGTTATTGCTGGCTGCTCCAGACGATTGGGTTCAGTTCGACACCTCGGCCCTCGACCGTGGCGGCGACCTGTCGCGACTCGTCTGGTTGCGGATTCCGAAGGACGAGGAACGCGACTTCACCGTTGCCGCGATGCGGTTGCCCGACGGGTCAGTCCTTCAAGTCGGCCGCAGCACGAACAATCGCCGGACCCTGCTCCAGCCATTCCGCCGCGACTTCCTGATTGTGATGACGCCTACGCTCTTGCTCGGTGTCCTCGGCGGCGCGTTCTTTGCCCATCGCGCAACCAAACCCGTGCGCGAAGTCGTGGCCACCGCCCGTGCCATCATTGACACGGGCAACCTGTCCGCCCGCGTCCCCGCCAGCGCCCGCCAGACCGAACTGGAGGATCTGGCTCGCCAGTTCAACCGCGTGCTCGACAAGAACCAGGTGCTGATACGAGGCATGCGCGAAGCGTTGGACAACGTCGCCCACGACCTCCGCACCCCACTCACCCGCCTGCGGGGCACGGCGGAACTCGCCGTGCAAGCGACATCCGATCCCGCTGCGCGCGAAGCCTTGGCGGATTGCGTCGAGGAATCCGACCGCGTCCTAACTATGCTCACCGCGCTGATGGACATTACCGAGGCCGAGGCCGGAGTAATGAAGCTAGGCCTCGAACAGACTTCCATTGCCTCGCTGCTGACAAATGTAGTTGAACTCTACGAACTCGTCGCCGAAGAAAAACACATCACTATCACCACCGACTTCACCGGGCCGTGCGAAATCCTCGTGGACGCGACACGCATGCGCCAGGCCTTTGCGAACCTCCTCGACAACGCCCTCAAATATACCCCTGAGGGCGGTGCCGTCAGCCTCTCCTGCGCCGTTGAATCCGGTCGCGTGATCGTGCGGGTGCGCGACAACGGCATGGGCATCCCACTCAACGAGCAACCGCGCATCTGGGAGCGTCTTTACCGCGGCGACAAGAGCCGTTCCCAACGCGGCCTTGGTCTTGGATTGAGCCTGGTGAAAGCCATCGTTGAAGCCCATCGGGGCGAGGCGTGGGTTCACAGTCAAGCGGGCGGAGGTTCGGAGTTCGGGGTCGCCCTTCCGCAGCCGGGTCCGGAAGCTGCCGGATTGGCCCCTGCTTGAAGGCCCCTGGGGCGTGCTCGCCGCAGGGCTGCCGCGGCTACCCCGGCGGAACCGAAACCGTTCCGGTGGTCGTCCGCGCAACGGAGCAGGCCCAAAGACATGGAGGACTTCATCCCCTCGTCCGTTGGCCAGGGCTGTCGCGGCGGGAATCTTCTTCCCACCAACCCTTTGCAACTTCGAGAATATTGCTCGCCCAAAATGATGGGAGCCTGTCTGCAAGATGACAGTCGTGAAAGAAACCGTATGTTTTCAAACAAGGCAGCTCCTCGAGTCGTCTAAGCTAATAGATGAATCGTTCAGTTTGCACAACACCACCACGGGTGATCAAGGGCGGCACACCCATCTCTGCACACGGCCCGAAGCTGTTCCTCCCGGGTAGGACTGGGGATGCGTTGGGGGGCAATCGGGCTTCGGACGTGCCTGAGGCAGGCGGCGCCACCCTCCAGTGCATCAAGGCTGAGGATTCGTGCGACATCGACCTCGCCCTAACGCCACTTCAGAGATTGATTGAAGAGGTTCTTCAACCCGTTGCCCTTGGCAGGCGAACCGCCAGAGAATGGCGAAGGCTTTACAGGGCATTCGTAGCCTTCTTTGACGATGACGGAGACGCGGATGAATCGGAGAGGAGCGCTTGGAAGCTCGCTGTTGACGTGTTTAACACGAACCTGGTGGCGGTCTGCAACCGAAATGCCGTAGTGGTGCCTATGACGTTTCAGGACTTCGTTGACGCCGCTGATTCTTTCATGCACGACGGGCTGCAAGAAAGCGCACAACGGGATGTTGCCTGGCAGCCGAAGAAGATTCTTCTTCTCCTGGCGGCCATGGTCGGCCGGATCATCGCGGGCCGTCAGGCTGATAAGGCGGCGGTGCGAAGCACGCGTCAGGATCTCCGTCCGTTTCAAGAGTATCTAATCCAGGAGAACCGAAAAGCCTCGTTCTTAGGATCAATGTTCGAGTACAACCCTCACTTTTCCATTCGGGACTACCGTTCCGCGGGCCTAAAGCCATTGTTGCAGGTTTTTCCCCAGGTTACCGACGCCCTCATCAACAACGGCGTCCAGTGGTGTGAGTTCTGCGCTGCTCAACTTGCAGGAGACCCACCCCTCCTGCAAGTTCATCTGCGAAAACCACTGCGAGGGCCGATACAGTCGCGGAACCTGAGCAGTTTTCATCTCGCGCTTCTCGACAAGCCACTATCGCTAGCCGATGAGAGTCGCCTCTGCGAGGTGAATAGCCCATATTGTGACTATTCCACCACGGCACTGAATGCTCTTGCGTTTGAGGTTTCCGAATCCGCGGAAATGAAATGTTCGAAAATAGGACAGATGTTCGAATTGGCGCTCGCGAATAGAATTCTCGTCTGTGGTCCCCATCAGGCCGAGGTCTCCACAGCAGCGTGCATTGGACAGTCCTTGGGGCGGACGCGGGCCGAGCAGTTTGCCGTGGAACAGTTTTTTTCGCTTGGTTTCAGAAACGGCTACGGCAATGAGCCTTGGCGACGGCAAGCCGAGCGCGAGCCACGAGAGCCAGGCGCTGAAAAGGTGAAGCGGGCACGGAAACAGCTCGGGCAGTGGCGAGATACCGTGTTGTTCTTCCTGGAGGCTGGCCAACCGGAAGCAGCGGACATTCCCGGGGCCCGGATTCGCCGAGAGGCGTTACAGCCCAAGGGTTCAACGCTATTTCTCTCACTCCTGCGCTCCCCTGTGTATGCCCCGCTCATGCGTGTGTGTCTGATGGCGGACCCTCAAGCAGAGTGGCTGATGGCCGAAGCTGACCTTCACGTGGTCGCCCGGAGGCTAGCCGGCGGTGCGGCAAAAGTGCTGGTCGATGGTGCTCCGGTCATTACCCACTGCGTGGACTCCTTTGAAACACAAAAAACGAGGGGCATCTTTCTCTTTGAATGTGCAGCCGGCATATTGTTAACGCTCACTGGCGCGCACAAAAGCCCGCAGCGTTTGGCCGACCTCCAACGCGCGCGGGCGGCCTTGCGTGGTGACTTTGAAACCCTCTTCGCGGTGGCACTCTCCGATGCGCCGAGCGTCGTTGCGCCGGACCACCCGCGGCGTGCGGCGCTTTTGGTCGAATCGAAGAAGAGAATGTTGGAGGCGGAACGAATCATCCTGAGCTCTCTACATGAGCCCTTGGGAAGTAGGGTTTTGGAGCGCTTGGAAGCAACTCTGGCGGGGTTCCCAGAGGAGAGCACTCTCTCGCCTGAAACGCCAGTGCCGCACATCCAACTTGAAAATCAGACGAAGTTCGCGGAGAGCATCGCCAGCCTCTGCGCTTGGATGCACTCGGACGAAACACAGGCTCTCGGCGTCTCTGAGCCCGAGGGGAGGCAGCTGCTAATCGCGGTCGCCCGGGTGCGTGCGCTCGCCGAGACAGGAAAACTCGAGGAGGCCCTCCAACAAGCCATGATCCTATATCCTGGAATGAACCAGAGACGCAAACCGTCTTTAGATGCTTTCCTCAGCCAATTATCAGGTCCGCTCCTCGGCGCCGTCGAGCACAAGCTCCGTAAGGGAAACATGGACCAAGCCACCGCACTTTCGCAACGCACAATCGCGTTGACCAAAGGGACACCCATCGGGGAGGAACTCCGAAGTCTACTCGAGGAACTGTTCACATCCAGGTCGGCCGAGAAAGCCTCCGCGGAGGAGATACCATTATTCTCCTCTTCCATCCCTGAGGCAGAAGCGTCACAGGATCCGATAGCGCAGAGATTGCTGACGATGTATGCGGATGAGTTGAGAATGGTCGAGAACAAACTGGAACGAGCATTTCTGGAGTCGGTCGTCGCAAGTCAGGACACCGCCTTCAAACATAAAACACAACTCAGGCACCGTCTGCAAAGGCTGACTCGGTGGGGAGGCAGAGAACCTCACAAGAGTGCCCTTAAGCTTCTCGAGAGAACCATCACCTCCAATAACGTAGTTCTTTAAAGGAGTTGGCTGAGCAAATCCCGCTCACCCGCCTGCGGGGCACGGCGGAACTCGCAGTGCAAGCGACATCCGATCCCGCCGCGCGTGAAGCCTTGGCGGATTCCGTCGAGGAATCCGACCGCGTGACTGTGCGGGTGCGCGACACCGGCATGGGCATCCCACTCAGCGAGCAACCGCGCATCTGGGAGCGTCTTTACCGCGGCGACAAGAGCCGTTCCCAACGCGGCCTCGGCCTTGGATTGAGCCTGGTGAAAGCCATCGCGGTGGAGTCTCCGCACGCAGCCGGCCTGGGCAGGGCTCGGAGTTCGAGGTGGCCCTTCCCGCGTCTGAACCCTGACCTGGCGATTTACGCGCCGTTTGGTGGCGGATTTTCGTACTTGGCGCGCGGGTTGGGCGCGGGCATGCTGGCCTGGAGCGCACGGCAGCTCTGCGAGTTCTGCGTCCAATGAGCTCTGCCGGCGAGGCGATTGTCTATGGATCGGGCCAAATACGAGCAAGTCATCCGCACCTTCTTCACCTGCGACCCGGTCGAGGTCACGGGCATTTTCCAAGAGCTGCTTGCGGCCATGTCCGCGGAAGAGGCGCTGCCGCCCGTGCATGTAATGTCGCAGAACTACGAAACCGCGCAGGCCAATCCCGAAATTCACCTGCTCCCGGGCAACCTAAAGGACGCGCGCGATGCGGTGTTTCCCTTTTTTTGGGGCACTGACGGGTGGTATTCGCCCCTGCATCTCGAGAACGTCAAAGGGCCGGCCAATTATGCGTCGCTAGTGGGCGCGCTGGCTTGCCTGCTGAAAAATCCGAACCTATGCACGGACACCTACAGCCAGCGCTCAAACGAACTGGAGGTCAAGGCCATTACGGCGCTGGCCAACCTGCTCTTCTACCACACTGTTGACCCCTGGGGCGTGTTCACGATGGGCGGCACCCTCTCGAACCTCTATGGCGCGAAGATCGGCCTCGAAAAGGTTGTGCCCGGAGCCATGCAGCACGGCCTGCGGGGCGCCTCGGTGGCCGGCATCGTGTCCACCGCGGCGCATTACTCCAATCGCACCATCGCCGGCTGGCTCGGCTTTGGAACGGAGAACCTGGCCGCGATTCCCACAGACCACACCTTCGCCATGCGGTTGGATTTGCTCCGCGAGAGACTCAGACAATTCTACCGCGACGGCGTGCGGGTGGCGTTTGTCACCGCCACGTTCGGCACCACCGATGCGTTCGGCGTGGACGACATCGCGGGCATCCGCGGCGTGATCGACGAGGAGGCAGCCCGCGCGGGCCTGCCGACGCCTCAGCTGCACGTCGATGCCGCCGTCGGCTGGGTCCTGAGCTTCTTCACCGAATACCGGGCCGAGGAAAACCCCCTGGACTTCGAGCCGGGGCTCCTTGAGGTACTTCGCCGCGTACGCCTGCAGGCGGAAGGGCTGCGCGTGGCGGACAGCGTCACGATCGATTTCCACAAGATGGGCTGGGGGCACTACCCCGGCAGCGCGTTTCTCGTCAATCGCCGCGCCGATTTGAAATACCTGGCCCGTACTGTTGCGGACACGCCCTATTTCGCCGAGGCGGACCCACGGCGTGACCCAGCACTGTTCACCCTGGAATGTTCGCGCCCGGCGTTGGGGCCCTATACGGTCATGGCCTCTCTCAACGGCATCGGCCTCACAGGCTGGCAGATGCTCGTCGCGCGCGCGCTGGAGCTGGCCCAGCAACTCAAGCGACGCCTTGAGGCGCTCGAGTACTGCAAGGTGCTGAACCTCGAGACCACTGGTCCCAACGTGGTATGGTGGGTGCTGCCCAAAGGCCGCAACGCCAAACAAATCTTCGCGGACGCGCAATCGGGCGCCCTGCCGGCCGAGTTGCTCGCCCGCTACGCGGCGGAAATCCGTCACCAGTTCGATAAACGCGAGAAGGCGATGGACGTGGCGATCGATGCCCGCCTGAGCTTCACCAACAGCATCGGGTATTGTCCGCACGGCCTTGAGCTGCCCGGCTGGAAGGCGGTTTTTTTCAACCCCAAAACGGACGAGACAATCATTGACCAGCTTATCTACAGCATCGAAGAACTGCTATGAAACGATTCCTGAGCATTGTTCATCATCTTCAGTAGCCGGCCTGCGCGGTGGCGCTCGCTGTAATGCGAGCCTTCCTGGGACGAGGGCGACAGCGCGGGCGGACAGGTGCGGGCCCACAACTCACTCGCACCCTGCGACGCAGGACACACCATAAAAGACACGGGAGGCGCAAGCCGGGCGGCTGACACGGTCAGCCATCACCGCGATACAACGCTACAAGAGCACCACGATGCACCATGCCACAGCAGCCTGCGCTCCCGAAATTCATTTTGCCTTCGCCAACAAGGATTGCCCATGTTCGTCCAGTTCGCGGATGTCACGAAAACCAAGGTCACGGAGGCCAGGCTCGATTTTAGCGCGGTCACCAATGACCACCCGAACCAGAGGGTGGAGAGTGGTCAGGTGCGATTAGTGGATGGAGCCGGATTGCCAGATTGTGGCACGATGAGCGCGAGTTCCGCGCGCGCCACCCAGCCGGAGCGGCCGACAGATGTCTGCACGAGCACAAAGTCCTGATGTTCCGCGCGCACCGTCACCGTCTCGCCTTCCCGCAACTTGAAAGTCGATTCAGCGGCGGAGACCGGCGAAATGTGGGCGGCGGATTCGCGGGAGATAACGACGGCTTCGTTGACTCTCGGCCATATGGTGATCGCGTTGCCGATGGCGGTGGCGACCAGCAGTGCGCCTGAGAAAGTCAAAGAGGAGAAAACCAACTGCTGCTGCGCATAGAAGCGCCTGACGAGCAGGCTCATGCCGGCGAGCACCAAGCCGAAACTTCCCAGCCAGGCCAGCGTATTCGGGCGGGCGTAGGTCAACACGCGGGTAAACCAGTTCTCCGGCGTGTCCGGCAGGCCAGCCTTCGCGCGGACGAAGTGGAGGTTGGCGGCGATGTCGGCATCGTTGGGCGCGAGCAGGAGCGCTCGCTCGTAGCCAAGAATCGCCGGACCGGTCTTCCCCTTGCGGGCGTCGGCGTTGGCCTGATTGAAGAGCGCTGCGGCAGAGTAGCCGCTGGTTGCCGGGTTGCTCGCACTCGTTTGTGCGCGTGTCGTTGCCTGTGCGGTAACCAAGCAGATCGGAAGCGTCAAGGCCGCCAGCAGTACTAAACGTCGCGTCAGAATCTTGAACAATTTCATAACTCCTCCGTAGGCTTGAGTTGGGCGCGGACGGTTTCTTTCCACTGCTGGAAATCTGCCGTGCTGGTGTGTTGTCCGGAATAGGCGGCATGGTCCGCGAGGGCGAAGACGCGGCGGATTTCTGCACCGTCACCATTCAGGCGCGCGTCAATTTCCGCAATGGTGATCGAGGCGGGCGCGACATTCCATCGCGTGGCCAGTTTCTCCTGCAACGCGGCGCGCGCGGATTGGAAGAAGTGCGTTGGGTCGCCGGCGGCCGACGCGGCGTCCATCTCCGCCAGACAATGGTCGATGGCGCTCATTGCCTCGCGTCGTCGCGCGCCGTCGGCGTCATTTCCGCTCCGTTCGCGGCGGCGCAAGAAGACAAAACCGGTGGCGAAACCAAGAACCAACACGCTCTGACTGCCAACAAACCATGGCTGAAAGTAGATAGGACGCAACGTCGCAACCGTGCTGCCGGTCTCGACGTGGTCCGGGCGCAGTCCATCGCGCGGCGACTCGCTTGCGGGAGCCGGGCTTACGTTCGAAGCGGACGCGGCGGTCTTGGCCAGGCTGCCAGCGGGAGCAATTGAGACCTCCACGCTCAGGGGCGCGGTCTGTTTAGTTTCGAAGCGGCGTGTCTCGGGATTGAAGAAGCTGAACGTTAACGCGGGTACGGTTTGCTGGCCCGGCTGCGTTGGGATGACGGCTTGCTCGAAGTCCTTTTCGCCACCGTAACCGGCATTGTCCGCTGCCTCGAACTTTGCGGTCGGCCGGTAGGTCTTCCAGCCGTCCAGCTCGCCGAGCATCGCACTATTGACGCGGTCAAAGTTCCCCGCGCCGGTCACTTTCAGTCGGAGTGTCAGCGGGTCACCGGCTGCGGTCTTGGTGGTGGAGAGTTCGCTATTTACCTCGAACTTGCCGACCGCGCCGCTGAAGCCGGCGGGGCGGCCTGCAACAGGGAGCGCCAGCACCTTGAGCGCGTCCGGCTCGCTCGTCACGGTAATTTGCTTCTCGGTCGTCCCGCCGAAAAAGCTTTGGAAGAACGGATCATCGAATACTGAGTCATCAAAGAATCCTCTCGGCATTCGCGGCCGCCGCTGCGACGCGGTGCGCATCTGCACGGTGAGTGGCGTTTCGATGGTGAGCGAGAAATCGCCGGGCTTCACGGCCGCCAGGACGCTGTGCCAAGTCAGCACCGTGTAGGGTTTGCCGGCGATCGTTGCCTGCGTCTGCTCGGGCTGGGAAGACAGTCTGTTCAGAGTGAATGAATCACCGTTCAGCGTGGGCAAACCATTGAGCGACGCCACCAAACCGGGGCGCAGTCCTACCTGGATGTCCACTGGGACGGTTTCCCCAACATAGAGTTCACGCCTCGGCAAAAGGAGCCGAGCGAAGGCCGAGCCGTCCTGCGTGAGGTGCGTATCCCCGGCGGCCAGGCCGCTCGTGGCGGGTGGCGGCAGGCTGGATGGGCCGGCGTTGTTGCCCGCCGCCGCGACGCTGCGTCTGCTGCCGGAACGCACATTAAGGGCGAGTGGTTTTGAACGCTGGCTCAGGGCTTGGATGGAGAACTGGCCCGCTCGTTGCGGAATCACTTCGTACGTCACCGAGGTGGTCGAGGTGACGACGCCGTTGATGGATTGATACTGGCTCGATTGGCCGACGGCCACGAACTCCAGCCCCGGCGCGACAGGAGGCGAGATGGCGGCATTGCCGCTGCCAGAAGCCGTTATGGTGAGTTTCGCGGAATCACCTAGCGCGATGTCGGCGCGGTCGAGTCGCGCGGTGACGGCGGGCGGCGCGGCGAATGCGTTGGCCGCGACGATGAGGACGGCGGCGAGGGCCGCAGCTTGGGAAATGAATCGAACAAATGCAGTTTTCATATCACCAATTCTTGAATGGTTTATCCTGCTGGTTGGCCGCGCTTCCACTGCGGTCGAGAGGTGCAGCGGGCAGACGGCGTTCTTCGCCCTTGAGTGAATCAAGCAGATTGCGCGCTTCCTCCTTGCTCATCTGGCCGGGCTCGCGCCGCGCGTCAGCAGCGGCCTGCGTGTTTTCATTGTTGCGCTGGTCCGCGCCAGCCTGGGCTTGAGCGCTGCCTTGCGGCTGATCATTGGCCGGCTTGGGCTGCTGTCCCTTTTGGTCGGGCTGTTCTTGCTGGTTCGGTTTCGAGCTGCTGTTCGACCGCTGCTGATCCTTCGATTGGTCGGGCTTGCCATCTCCGCCGGGTTTCTGGTCCTTGTTTTCGTGATTCTTCGCCTGGGAATCTTGACCCGATTGACTCTGCTGCTCCGGCTTTTGGTCCTTATCCTGGTCGGATTTCTGGCCCGCCTGGTTTTGCTGGTCCTTGTCTTTTTGATCCTGCTTTTTGTCTTGCTGGTCCTGCTGTTGCTGCTTCTTCAATTCTTCCAGTTTTCGCTTAACGAGGGCGCGGTTGTAGTTGGCGTCGGCGTCATTGGCGCGCAACTGAAGGGCGGCGTCATACGTTTTCACCGCCTGCTCCCAATTCTGGATTGTCTGCTGCGCGTTGCTCTGTTCGGTTTTCTGGCCGCTGCGGTAAAGCGTGTTGCCGAGGTTGTAATAAGTGTCCTCTTGCCCAGCGAGCCGCTTGGCGTCACCTGACGGTTCGCTGCCGAGCGATTTCTGAAACGCCTCGGCTGCCTGTGGGAACT
>Ga0209514_10008383_pt1 | contig 11750 bp, 13 predicted proteins | sample Subgrocontami58m_FD_187452 | JGI IMG/M metagenome (GOLD analysis project Ga0209514, IMG submission 187452) | Subsurface groundwater microbial communities from S. Glens Falls, New York, USA - GMW37 contaminated, 5.8 m (SPAdes) (version 3) | ecosystem: Environmental > Aquatic > Deep subsurface >...
CGAATTGTTGTCCCATATCGACCGCGTCGTTGGTCGCTCATGGTGGCTCCCGCCATAGGTACCACGCAGGAATTCTGCGATTGCCGTGTGTATTTGCCGAATCCGAGTAATAGCGGATTGGGCGCTGGCTGGGGTTGCAATGGAACACAGGCATATCCATTTCAATATTATCGGGCATCGGATAGATGCCGGTCCGCCGCCGGGTTGGTGGCGTCCATCCAGAGTTCCCCCCAATTCAAGCCGAAATCTTCATGATCGCCGTCCGGGGCATCCCGGACTCGGCGTCCGCGTAGACAGTAACATGGAAGTATCCGGCCTGGATGCTCCGAAGCGAACCAATAGTCTACGTCAGGGCCGGACCGTGTCGCGACCGGTGTCATGGCGGAATGCGATGGAACCGATCTTATTGCGGCCGCGTTGTCGTCATGTCGATCCCTATGCTGGTGGATCGAGCCCGATCGCCGCCGTCTGAACTTCCCGTCACGCCGACGGAGCCGCGATGACGCGGTGTCTACACGAGCAGGAGCAACGACATGACACGATACATCCTCTCAGCGACGACCGCACTTGTCCTTATGACGGGAATCGCCGCGGCCCAAACATCGACCTCGACCAGCACCACCACGCAGTCGACGACGACGGTGCCAGTGATGCCGGCGCCAGTGATGCCGGCGCCGCTGCCGGTGCCAGGGTCATCGACAGAGACCAGTACCCGCACGACGATCGATGGGAATGGTGTCGTAACAGACAAGACCCAGACCTATACACGCGGGACAGTGGTCACTCCGCCATTTGGCGCGGCGACCACAAGCAGGACGACTGAAACCACGACGACCCGCTAGAAGTTGCCTCCCTGGTGCGGGCGGCCGGCGGGGCCGAACCGCGCCGATACATGGATCATTCATCCAATGGAGCCCATCATGAACGCAACGTCACTTTGTCTGGGTCTGGCACTGACAGCCGGAACCGCCCTCCTGGCCGGTTGCAACGCACCACCCCCGGTGACCCGAACGACGGTTACTGAGCAGACGACGACAGTTCCTCATCCGCCTGCGTCGACAACGACTACGACGACGACGCAACAGACCCGCTGATTTCGTTCGGTTGGATTGCGGTCCCACTTGTTGCCCAGCCAATCAGGAGGCCCGCACCCGGATCGCCTGAAAGTCGAACGCAACAGCGCGGGATCGGGCCAGGAGTGAACCCGACGGGCCGCGAACCATGCTCCAGCACAGCGTGTTGAAGCGCGTGGTTCCGGCCTGATCCTGGCGGGCGGACGCCTGTTTCGAACCGCCGAAGGACGGGTGCACTTCGAATGCTGTTTCGCATTGGGCAGGCCGAGGAAAAACGTTGGTCTGCCTGAAGATGTCAGAAGGTTTCCAAGTCATGCCCGCTATACTTATGTGGCTTATCGGGATTCCCATTCCGATCATCATCCTGCTTTTCCTGCTCGGCGTTTTTTGATTAGCCGCCGCAGGCTGGCCATCCCGCTCTGCCGTTCCATCGCGGGCATCCGATTGCCCCGCGTCACGTTTTGAAGGAGTTCCGAATGCTTGAGTCAATCCCCGCAAACACCAAACTGGTTGGCGATACCATCAGCGCGACGGCGGACGCCGTGCGTGATGCTGGCCACAAGGCGGCCGGCGCAATTACGGATGCCGGCAAGGAGGCCTACGAGACGGGATCGGCGGCGCATGCCGGTATCGTACGCCAGGTCACGGCACAGCCGATGGCTTCCATCGCCGCGGCGGGGGTGATCGGTCTGCTCGCCGGTTTGCTGCTTTGGCGCCGCCACTAGTCGAACCACAAAGGCTGAAGGTCGCCAGTGTTCGCGGGCGCGTGATCACGCTCCGCGGGCCTCAACAGCTTGTGTATGATGCGACGCAGCAATGTGCTAGAATGGGTTGCCACCAGCTTACCACCAGCGGTCGCGACCCCGGATACTCACGGGTGTGGGAGTTTGTGCAATGAGTGTTGGCACCATACTGCTGATCATTTTGATTCTGTTTCTGGTCGGTGCGTTGCCGACCTGGCCCCATAGTGCGGGTTGGGGATACTACCCGAGCAGCGGCTTGGGCATCGTGCTCATCATCGTCGTCGTCCTGCTGCTCACCGGACGGCTATAAATTAAGGTCACGACCGGGGACCTTTGGGGCGCTCCTGACTCAACGGAGTCGGGCTTCCTCTCACCTCGAGACCGTGGCTGGGACGCTCTCTACGCAACGCAGCGGTTATTTTTGGACGGGCCTGTAGCCTGGCACGGCGTCGATCCACCAGGTCGGGTGGCGCCGTCACCACGCGTCGCGGCCGTGCCCGCATCGTAACCCGTATGGCTGACCCACCTCACCGAGGGATGACACGGCCGGCGTCTTGACGCATTGTGTGGCCATCCCGAGCAGTAAGGAGGAAACCTGATGGGTATGATGGATGGGAAGGTCGCCGTTGTGACCGGCGCCGGTGGCGGAATCGGGCGCGCGACAGCCTTGGAACTGGCAGCCAATGGCGCCAAGGTCGTGGTGAACGATATTGGCGGCACTGTGACCGGTGAAGGGCGTGACTCGGGTCCGGCGCAACGCGTCGTCGCGGAAATCACTCAGGCCCATGGTCAAGGCCGAGCGGTGCCCAACACCGGCAGTGTCGCGAGCTGGGAAGACGCCCAGAAGATGGTGCAGGACGCCATCGACAATTTCGGCCGCATCGATTTCGTGGTGAACAACGCCGGGATCCTGCGCGATCGCATGTTCCACTATATGTCGATCGAAGAGTGGGACGCGGTCATGAAGGTCCATCTTTATGGTGCCTTCTATGTTTCCCGCGCCGCCGTCACGCATTTCCGTAAGCAGGAAAGCGGGGCGTTCGTGCATATCACCTCGACCTCCGGGCTGATCGGCAGCGTGGGGCAGACCAACTACGGCGCCGCCAAGCTGGGCATCGCGGGCCTGTCGCGTTGCATCGCGATGGACATGCAGCGCTACAACATCCGCTCCAATTGCATCGGGCCGCATGCGTTCAGCCGCATGATCGAAACGGTTCCCGGTCAGTCGGAAGAGCAGTTGAAGGCGCGCGCCGCCCGCACCCGTCCTGATCACATCGCCAAGCTGATCTCCTTCCTGGGCACCGATGCGGCCGCCAAGGTTTCCGGGCAGATCTTCGGCGTGCGTGGCAACGAGGTCTATCTGTACAACCAGCCTCGCCCGATCCGCATCATGGCGCGCCCGGATGGCTGGACGTCGGAGAATCTGGCCGAACAATGGCTGCCGGCCGTCGAAAAGGCCTTCACGCCGCTGGAACGGACCCGCGACGTCTACCCGTGGGACCCGGTCTGACCGAAGTCACCGAAGCGAAGCGGAGGAAACTCCGCTTCGTCGTTTCCTAAAGGCCGCGCGTGATCGGCCCACCAAACCGCCGGGGAGAGCCCGTATGCCCAAGGGATACCTTATCGCCGAACTGGAGCTGACAAACGCCGAAGCCTACGAGGAGTATCGGCGACAGACTCCCGCCATAATCGCAGCTTACGGCGGTCGCTACGTGGTTCGTGCCGGTGAGACCCAACTCCTGGAAGGTAGCGGACCTGTCGGGCGTATCGTCGTGCTCGAGTTCGACAGCCCCGAACGGGCGATGGAATTCTACAATTCTCCCGAGTATCAGGCGATCCTCCCCATCCGCCTCCGCAACGCAACCGGTAGAGCGATTCTTGTTGCTGGCGCCTGATCAACGATGATGTCCGTGGCCGTACCGGCCGGAATGACAACGTACTAACCCACAAGGAAAAACCGGACATGGCCAATACGCTCCGTGGCGCCGACATCGTTGTGCGCACACTGGAATTGGCTGGACACACAACAATTTTTACCCTGTCCGGCAACCATATCATGTCGCTGTTCGACGCGGCGATCGACTCGAAGCTGGAGCTTCTGCACGTCCGGCATGAGGCTGCCACCGTCCATATGGCTGACGCGTTCGGCCGTCTGACCGGCAAGCCCGGCATCGCCTGGGTGACCGGCGGACCCGGCCATGCCAATGCAGTCGGCGCGCTGTTCACCGCGCTGGGGCAGGAAACCCCAATGGTCCTGTTGTCCGGCCATACCGAGACCGACCAGTTGGGCAAGGGCGGCTTCCAGGAGTTGAAACAGGCCGAGATGGCCGCGCCGGTGTCCAAGGCATCATGGATGGCGACCGACACCGCGACCGTGGGCATGGACGTCGCCAAGGCGATCCGCATCGCCACGTCCGGCCGGCCGGGACCTGTGCATCTGAGCCTGCCGTCCGACGTGCTGGACGCCATGGTCGCGGAGGACGCCGTCAAATGGCCGTCCTCGGCCGATTTCATCGCCGCTCCGGTGGGGCTGAGCGATGCCGCCGCCGATGCGATCCTGTCGCTGATCGCCAGCGCGAAGCGTCCGCTGATCATCGGCGCCCCTGTCCTGGCGAACCGGCCGGGCCGCGCGCTGATCGGCCGGCTGGAAGCCGCGTTGGGCGTCCCCGCCTGCCTCAGCGAAGGCCCCCGCGGTTTCAACGACGCCACGCTCGGCCGCTACGGCGATATCGCGAAACAAGCCGACCTGATCGTGCTGTTCGGCAAGGCGCTGGACTTTACCCTCAAATTCGGCGCCGAACCCTTCATCGACGCCACCTGCCGGTTCATCGCGATCGACCCGGAAGGTGCGCTGATCGAGCGGGCGGCCCAGTTCAAAGGCCCCAATCTGGCATTCGGCTGCATCGCCGACACCTACCCGGCCGGGGAGGCCCTGATCAGGCGTTCTGCCGGCCGTCCCAAAGGCGACCCCGCTTGGCTGGCCGAGGCGCATGCCGCCTTCGCCGCTCGCCCGGACCTGATGGCGACGGTCGTGTCGCAATCCCAGGGCAAACTGCACCCAGCCGAGGTGTTCCGTACCCTGGCGCCCTATCTGGACCGCCACCCCGATAGCGTCCTGATCTGCGACGGGGGCGAGTTCGCGCAGTGGGGCCAGGCGATGCTGAAGAACGACCGGCGCATGATCAACGGCGTGGCGGGCTCGATCGGCTCGTCTTTGCCAATGGCCACCGGGGCGCGCGCGGTGGAGAAATCCGCGCCGATCTTCGTGGTGCTGGGCGATGGCACGTTCGGTTTCCACATGGCGGAGATCGAAACCGCCGTCCGGCTCAACCTGCCCTTCGTCGCCGTGGTCGGCACCGATGCACGCTGGAATGCCGAATACAACCTGCAAGTCCGCGACTATGGCCCGAACCGCACCTATGGCTGCGAGTTGAACCAGACCCGCTACGATCTGGTTGCCTCGGCGCTGGGCGGACATGGCGAATTGGTAGAGAACGCCAAGGATCTGCCGGCTGCGATCGAGCGGTCATTGGCCAGCGGCAAGCCGGCGGTGATCAACGTGATGATCGAGAGCATTCCATCCCCGGTGGTGCGCCGCTGACGGACAACCAGGGGCCGCGGCCGGCCCCTGGTATTTCGTGCCGGTCACCTGACCGAGGACCGGGCGTCTGCTCGATCCCGTCACGCTGACAGAACTCGGCATCCGAACGCGAGGGCGCGGTGCTCGACCGCGCAAACGCCTGTGCTATCGACGCGCCGCGATCAGCAGGAACATCGGCCGTTCCCGTTCCTTTGCCCATTCCGGCCGCGCCGCAATCTGGGCCTCGGTCGCGCCCCACTCCTCGACATGGGCGATCACGAATTTCTGCTGGATCAGGTGATTGAGCGTCGTTCCAATCATGCGATGGTATTTCACGACACCCTGTGCCAGCCAGTCACTCTTCCGAGCACCCTCTCGTAGATATCCTTCGACGGGCCAGACCGGATGGCCATCGGCGTTGGTCGACCAGTCCTGTCGGGACGGCGCCATCAGAATCGGATGCTCGATGGAGAATACGAAATACCCACCTGGTACCAGAGCCCGATGTACGGTCGCGAGCAGGGGGGCGAGGTCCGGAATATAGTGCAAAGCCAGGGAGCTATACGCCAGATCGAACACTGTGGCGGGAAGCTCCAGCCGCTCCAGATCGGCGCGATCATACGTGATCGCCGGATCGGCGGTCATCGACCGTGCCCGATGCAGCATGTTGTCCGACAGATCCAGCCCGAGGACCCGTGCCGCGCCCTGTTCTCGCGCCCAGCGGCAGAACCAGCCGAAACCACAGCCGAGATCCACGACGCGGAGGCCGGTCATGTCTGGCAGAAGGGCCCGCATGGACGGCCATTCCGCCGCCCCGGCCAGGCCCGCGACCGACCGTTCGAGCCGGCTGTAGCCGTCGAAGAAATCGGTACGGTCGTAGATGTTCTGCGCCATCGGGTTGGGTCTCCGCCCGCCGGGGTTGCACAGATCGTTGTCGCCGGGGACCCATGTATCCGATCCGGCGCCCCGGTGGTCGTTTCGCATCTCCCGGTGGGCCGGCGGCAGATTGCCCGTCGGCCCTTGGGTCTATGTCGCCGGCCGGAACCGATCTCCATCCGCTGGCGCAGGGACCTCGAACGCGCTGGCGAGCATGCAGAGCGACGTATAGAACGCGATGGCGGAGGTCAGCTCGACCAGCCACTTCGTGCCGTATTTGCGCTGCAAGGTGTCGAACTGCGCCTGATCTACCGTGTTCGTACGGGCCAGCGAGCGGGCGTAATCGACGATCTCCCGCTCATCTTGCGTCAGGGCGGCTGAATCGCCCTTGGCGCGCAGGATGTCGATCGCTGCTTCCCGCAAACCGACCCGGCGAGCGTAGCCGACCTGGGCGGACCAGACATAGTCCGTGTCCCGCTCTCGCACCGCGGCCAGGATGGCGACAATGCGTAAGCCGTCCGGGATTACACCGCTTTCGCGGAAATACGGGACCAGTTCGACCATGAGTTTCGCGAGCGCCGGGTCGTGCAGCAGGATGCTGAACGGACCGCGAACCTGACCGAACACCTCCACCACGCGGTCCACGACCGCATGGTGTTCCGGTGCGACACTGTCCTTGCCTGTGATTTGCGGGATGCGCGCCATCACATGTTCGCCGTGCCGGGATAGGGCTGGCCCCATTTGTCCTGGTAGACGATATCGGCCAGCTTGCCGCGTCCGACCGGGCCGAACTTGCCCATCGGATACCCCACCGGCAGGATCGCATAGGAATGCACGCCAGGAGGCAGGCCCAAAGCGGCCTCGGTCTCCTTCTCGAACTGCAAGTGCCGCGTGGTCAGGGTCGAGCCCAATCCCAGCGCGCGGATCGCCAGCAGCATGTTCTGCACCGCCGGGTAGATCGAGGCACCGGCAGACCGGTTCGGCGTTGGCCCGTCTTCCAGGCAGGCGACGATCCAGACCGGGGCCTCGTGGTAGTGGTCCGTCAGATACTCTACCGCGCCATGCTGGCGCTTGTATTTGTCCGCGGTGACGCCCGGCGGCGGGGCGGAGGACGCGTAGCGCGGCCCCACAACCTCATCGAACGCCTTCTTGTACCAGACCTGCACGGCCTTCTTGATGGCCGGGTCCTTGACCACCAGGAACCGCCACTTCTGCGTGTTGCCTCCATTCGCGGCCCCGGCGCCGGCATGGATGATTTTCGCGATCAGCTCATCCGGCACGGGATCGGGCTTCAGCCGGCGCATGGAGCGCGTGCTGGTCATGATCTCAAAGACGTCGTTGATATCGGCCATGGTTGTGCCTCCCGTTTCGCTTACCGTCTTGCCCCGACCGCGCCGCCGGAGCCGGAGCGTCCACCGTCCACCACAACCTGCGTGCCGGTCACGTTGCCGGACAGGTCGGAGCAGAGATACATCACCACATTGGCAACTTCCTCGGGCTGCGTATAGCGGCCGCTGGGGGCGGCGTTGCTGTTGGCCTGATGCACGGATTCAGGATTGCTGGGGTCTCGCAGCGCTTCCAGGGAGCGCATCATGCGGGTTTCCACCGGTCCGGGGCAGACGGCGTTGACCCGCACGCCTTTGCCCGCGACATCGGCCGACGCCACCTTGGTCATGCCGAGCACGGCGTGCTTGGAGGCGACATAGGCGGACATGCCGGCGCCGCCGAACAGCCCGGCCACAGAAGCGGTGTTGCAGATCGTGCCGCCGCCCTGTCCCAGCATCACTGGGATGACATGGCGCATGCCGAGGAACACGCCTTTCAGGTTGACGGCGATGACCTTGTCGAACATCGCCTCATCGTATTCGTGGGTGGGGGCAACCATGCCCTCGATCCCGGCATTGTTGAAGAAACAATCGATGCGGCCATAGGCGGCGAGCGTCTTCTGGACGTAGTCCCGGACCGAGGCGGATTGAGTGACATCCGCCTGCACGAACGAAGCGGTGCCGCCGCGCTGGGCGACGATGTCGGCGCTGGCCTGGCCGGCGGCGGCATCCGAGTCCACCACCATGACTTTCGCGCCACGCAGGGCAAACCCGAGCGCGGTAGCTCGTCCGATACCACCACCGCCGCCGGTGATGAGGGCGACCTTCTTGGTGAAGTCCATGGGTTCGGTTCCTTCCCGTGTCCGTTGCGGCCTGTCAGCCGGTTGGGGCGCGAGGTTAGGATGGGTTCGGGGTGGACGCCAGACGGGGATGCAGACGGGGAACACCAGACGGGGATGCAGACGGGGAACACCAGATGGGGTTGCAGACGGGGGATGCGGGTGGGGATGGACGGCCGAGCGGTGGCGGATGGGGCCGGCCCGTCGTGCGAATCGGAACCCCAAATCAAAGTGCTACTGTTCCGCCCTGACGGCACCACCCGGCGGAGTCGGAACCCGGGCGCGACAAGTGACAACCGACCGAGCCGGAACCACAGCGGGAGACACATGGCATGTCCACTTTGACCGATTCGAGATTTGTCGGGGAGCGTTTGGGGGACTTCGTCGCGGCATCGCGGTGGGACGCACTACCGCCGACATTGCGCCATGAAGCCAAGCGCTCCCTGCTCAATTTCATCGGCTGTGCCCTCGGTGTTGCCCAGACGCCACCGATCGAGATGGCCATGCGCGTGTTGCTGCCGCTGTCGGGCGCCGATCGGGTCACCGTGCTGGGCCGGTCGGAGCGATTGGACCCGTTGGCGGCGGCATTCATCAACGCGGTGGGCGGCAACCTGCTCGACTACGATGATACCCATCTGCGCACAGTTATCCATCCGACAGCCCCGGTTGCTCCGGCCGTGCTGGCGCTGGCGGAGCAGCGTGGATTGTCCGGGGCGGAGGTGTTGCACGCATTCCTGCTGGGTGCTGAGGTCGAATGCCGTATCGGCAATGCCGTCTCACCCGGGCATTACGCGCGGGGTTGGCATATCACCTCCACCTGCGGCGTTTTCGGCTCCGCGGCGGCGAGCGCCAAACTGCTGGGTCTGACCGCGGTGCAGACCTGGCACGCGCTGGGCATCGCCGCCAGCCAATCCGCTGGGATTGTCGAAAACCTGCCCAGTTCGGCGAAGAACGTCAGCGTGGGAAATTCCGCGCGCAACGGTCTGTTCGCAGCGCTGCTGGCGGAACAGGGCTACGAAGCCGCGCCCGCCGCGATCGAAGGCGCGTTGGGCTGGACGCGCGCGATGGGCGATGCGCCCGTGGTGGCCGACATCACCAACGGCCTGGGGGAGCAGTGGGAGATGCTGCGCAACACCTACAAACCCTATCCATGCGGGATCGTGATGCATGCCGTGATCGATGCCTGCCTGGCGTTGCGGCGCGACCACGTGGTGAACCCGACAGAAATCGAGGCCATCACCGTGTCCGGCGACCAATTACTGCTGGATCGCGGCGATCGGGTGGTCACCAACGACCGAGACGCCAGGGTCAGCATCCATCACTGCGCCGCGGTGTCCTTCCTGTTCGGGGCCGCCGGATTGCGGGAGTTTTCCGACGAGGTGGTGCACGATCCCGCGGTTGCCGCGTTACGCGACCGCACGAAGGCGCTGCTGGACGCGGCCAGTCCCAGAGGGGCCGCGACGGCGACCCTCCGCATGACGGATGGGCGCGTGCTGACCTCGACCGTGCTGCATGCCCAGGGCAGCACGGAACATCCGCTGCCGGATGCGGCGATCGAGGCGAAGGTTCGGGACCTCGGCCGTTTCGGTGCGTTCGGCGGGTCGATGGACGCGGTGACTGCCGCGGTGTGGGGGCTGGACGGGATGGCGACGGTTGCGCCGTTGATGACCCTGGTGGGGCGAGGGTAGGGCGGCCGGCAGTCCGATCCCGCGGCCGACAACCGCCTCAACGCCCGATGGTTCCCGCCGGATCAACCCAGCTTCACGGCCTTGTGGCTCACCATCGCCTCAATCTCCGCATCGTCGTAGCCGAGTTCCCGCAGACCCTCCGCGGTATGCTCGCGCCTCAACCCCCGACCGTTCCCGTCGGATCAGCCCAGTTTCGCGGCGTTGCGGCTTGCCATCGCCTCGATCTCCGCGTCGCCATAGCCAAGTTCGCGCAGAACCTCGGCGGTGTGCTCGCCAAGGCGCGGCACGTGGCGGCGGATATTGGCGGGCGTGCTGTCGAAACGGATCGGCGGGCGGGCGGTGCGGATGGCGCCTTCAGTGGGGTGCTCGGTGATAGGGAACATGCGGACGGCTTTCAGGTGCGGCTGTTCGGCGACCTCGGTCATCTTGGTGAAGCTGGTGTGCGGCACATCAATGCGCAACAGCAGGTCTTCCCATTCCGCCGTCGTGCGGGTCAGGGCGATTTCGCGCATCGTGGCATAGACCACGTCGATGTTCTGGTTGCGCTTGACGGGGTCGTTGATGCCCAGGGCCTCGATCAATTCGGGGCGGCCCACGGCCTCAAAAAACGCGCACCAGTTGGCGGCGGAGTAGGGCAGCATGGTCAGCCAGCCATCCTTCGTCTTTGCCGGCTTGCGTTCACGCATCCGCTTGTAGCCGGGCTCCCCGATGCTGGGCTCGAAGCTCATGCCGCCCATCATCTCGACGCTGTTGAACGCGGTCAGGGTTTCCAGCATGGGCACTTCCAACAACTGGCCGACACCGCTGCGTTCGCGCTGGTACAGGGCGGCGCAGACAGCCGAGACCATGGCCATGCCGGTCAGCTTGTCGGCTGCCAGGCTGGGGACGAATTGCGGTTCGGCGTCCGATCCCATGGCGGAGGCAAATCCGCTGGCTGCCTGGATGATTTCATCGAAGGCGGGGCGGGCGCGCCAGGGGCCATCCTGGCCGAAGCCGGTGGCGACGGCATAGATCAGGCGTGGGTTCAGTGCCTTGCAGGTGTCGTAGCCGAAGCCCAGGCGCGCCATGCCGGCGGGGCGAATATTGCTGACCAGAACGTCGACGGTGGGGATCAGGCGGCGCAGCACGTCCTTGGCGTCCTCGGTTTTCAGGTCCAACGCAATGGAGCGCTTGTTGCGGTTGATCTGCAGAAACACCGAGGCCATGCCGCGATTGCGGAACAGCCCCGAGTTTCGGGCGGTGTCGCCGGCGAGGCCCTCCACCTTGATGACATCGGCCCCCCAGTCGCCCAGGGTCTGGGTGGCAAACGGACCAAGGACAACCGCGGTCAGGTCGAGGACGCGAACGCCTTTCAGCGGGCCGGTAGCATCAGTCATGGCGATCAGATTCCGAATGGGTTGGTATGAAGATCAGGAATGTATGCCGGACGATATCATTGGGCGGCCGGATCAATCCTGGTTGGCGCTTCAGGCTGGCAATCGGGTGAAGGAAGCAAAGCCCCAGGGCTTCGCCCCGGACCCCGCGAGGGGCGTTGCCCCCTCGACCCCCACCAAGGCTGGGCCTTGGATGCCAACCGATCGCGGTCCAGGGGCCGTGCCCCTGGTGGGTTCGAAGGGCGAAGCCCTC
>Ga0209514_10008385_pt1 | contig 11749 bp, 12 predicted proteins | sample Subgrocontami58m_FD_187452 | JGI IMG/M metagenome (GOLD analysis project Ga0209514, IMG submission 187452) | Subsurface groundwater microbial communities from S. Glens Falls, New York, USA - GMW37 contaminated, 5.8 m (SPAdes) (version 3) | ecosystem: Environmental > Aquatic > Deep subsurface >...
CCCGGTGCTGTCGCTGTTGCCCCGCCCCACCATGTGGTCGTCGCTCACCGGCCACATCGAGCGCCAGTGGGACCGCGACATCGTGGGCGCGCCGCTGCACCCCGGCGCCGAGCGCTACTACAAGGAGCGCGGCGTCCTCTAATCGCCGCGACTCGGAGGAGACCAACGCATGGATCTACAACTGAAGGGCAAAGTGGCCGTCATCCCCGGTGGCAGCGGGCCCATTGGCCGCGCCACGGCCATCGTACTGGCGCAGGAGGGCGCGCAGGTGGTGCTCACCGCCCGCGACGTGGCATCGCTGGCCGCGGCGGTGGCCGAGGTAAAGGCGGCCAGCGGCTCGGCCGGCGTGCTGGCCGTGCGCTGCGACGTGACCGACGAGGCCTCGGTGGCCGCCATGGCCGAGGAGGTGGTGCGACGGCTGGGCGGCATCGACATCCTGGTGTACTGCGCCGCCCCACGGGTGCGGTCGAGCACCGGCTACGGCGAGGCGGCCTTCCCAGACCCCGAGGGTACTGCGGAGGAGCTAAATGTGAAGGTGTGGGGCGGGGTGCGCTGCTCGCGGGCGGTGCTGCCGCACATGAAGGCCAAAGGCTGGGGGCGCATCGTGCTGCTGACCGGCAGCAATTACCGCAACAGCGGCTCCACCGGCGGGGCCATCCGCAACGCCGCTGTGCTGCCGCTGGCCAAGAACATGGCCGACGAGTTCGGCCAGTATGGCATCAACGTCACCGCGGTCAGCCCCGGCGTGGTGTTCACCGAGAAGACCGCCGGCCGCGCCGAACGCTCCGGTATGACCATGGCCGAGTTCGAGGCCTCGGTGGCCAAAGACACCGCCATCCGCCGCATGGTGACCGCAGAGGAGGTGGCCTGGGTCATCGCCTTCCTGTGCTCGCCCAAGGGCGTCTCCATCAGCGGCGACGTGGTGGCGGTCACCGGCGGATCGGGCACTGGCATTTACTACTAAGCGCAACGGACAATGGCAGACTGGTTCTAGACTTGGCGCGATGCCGTCCGTACCCACCCTTTTGGGTGGGTCGCGTTGGCGGGTGAGTGCAGAGAGGGCAACGCCCTCTTTGCCAGGGAGTCCGAGGGGTGTCCCCTCGGTAAGGAGTTCCAGAGGGAGGGCGGGCGGGATACGATGTGAACGGATCCATCCTGCAGCCCCAAGCCCGGAGCATAACAAGACCAGAACCTCGACAGGCCAGCAGACAGCGAAGAGCAGTCAAAGCACAAGCGCAGGAGGCGCATCATGATCACCAGCTTCAGCCACATCTACTACCGTGTCCGCGACGTCGAGGAAAGCATCACGTTCTTCACCGAACTGCTGGGCTTCACCCTGCTGCGCAAGTACAGCAACGCCGGGCGCGTCTCGGGCTACCTCAACCTGGGCAACGTGCTGCTGGAGGTGACGCCCGCGCCGCCGGACATGAAGCTGGAGGGTGAGCGCCGCATCGGCCTCACCGTCGACGACATGGACGCCACGCTGGCCGCCCTCACCGCGGCCGGGGTCGAGGTGGCCGACCCGCCGTTCGACGCGCGCACCTTCTGGGGCCGTCAGTGCGTCATCAAGGACCCGTCGGGTTGCTGGATCTCGCTGCGCGAGTGGAAGTCGCCCGACAGCCCCACCTTTCCCGATTGGCAGCCGAAGCACGAAGGGATGACCCGCCTGGCGTGAACGTCTTCTTCGACTGCGACTTCACGCTGACCGGCATCCACGGTGGGCTGCGGCCCTACGTGCGCGAGGTGTTCGAGCAGCTCATCGCCGACGGCCACACCGTCTACATCTGGTCGGGCGTGCGGGTGCCGTGGGACATCTACGAGAACTTCGGCCTGGAGGAGTTCATCACCGGCGTCTACCTCAAGCCCATCGCCGACGACCGGGCCGGCCACCACGACGCCATCGAGCGCCACCGCATCCCCGTGTGGCCCGACTACGTGGTGGACGACAACGTGGGCCCGGTGGAGGCCTTCGGCGGCTACGTGGTGCCCCCCTACATCTACGTGCAGGAACCCGACGACCACATCCTGCGCATGTACCGAGCGTTCAAGGCCTGGGCCGCGGAGCAGGGTAGCGGCCCGGAGCGCTAACCGCCGCTACCTCGCGTCAGGCCAGCACCAGCGGCACCAGCATCTCGTCGGGGGTGAGGCCGGAGTGGTGGGCGGCATACAGCGGGCCGGCGCTGGTCCCCTGGTGGAGGGTGAAATCGAAGACATCGGCCCCCAGGGAGATGGCGACGAACGTGCCGAGGCGGGCACGGGTAGCCGTGTCGGTGGGCTGAGGCCCAAACAGGTGCAGCCGCTCCGCGTCCTCGATGGTCAGCAGTAAGAACCGGTCCTCGAAGCTCTCCTCGAAGCAGGCGATGAAGGCCTCATGACGGTCGGGCTGGACCCGGAAGTAGGCCACGCGGGCGTCACCCGAGGGAGGGGCATCCATGAGCATTCGCAAGTCATCGTTTGACGCCAGGTCGTGGTGCTGCCGCTCCGCCACGTCCAGCAGGCCGTGGTCGCCGGTCACCACCAGGCGGGCGGTGCGCGGCAACTGTGCGGCCAGCCGCCCCAATGCGTGGTCCAGGTGGGTGACGGCGCCGCGGGTATGGCCGTGGCGGGTGCCGAACCGGTGGGCCGATTCGTCGGGCTCGGGGGTGTACAGGTAGGTGTAGGTTGGCCTGCGGGCGCTCGCAATGCGGTCAGCCGCCAGATCGACCGCCTGATCGAGCGTGCGATACGGGATGCGCTGCTGCTTTCCGCCGAAATAGGTGGAATAGACGCTGCCGACGATGGCCTTCGGCAGGAGCGAAGCCCCAGCCACATTGTCCGCCATTGCCCCGGGCGCGAGCGGAAACGCATCGGCAGGTGAGACGCCCAGCGCCTCCAGGGGTTGCTGGACACCGTCGGTGTTGGGCAGGCTGACGAAGGGTAGCAGCGCCCCCGGCGCGTTCAGTTGGGGCAGGTGCGTCCACCAACCGGTCACGCCGTGCTGGCCCGGCCAGGCGGCGGTGGTGAGCGATGTCAGGGCGGTGGCGGTGCTGGAGGGGAAGACCGACCGCAGCACCATGGCCTGGTGACTCCGCAGAAACGAGCCCGCCGGGAGCCCGTCGAGGCTCACGCACCCCAGTCCATCGGCCAGCACAAAGACCAGGTGCTCAGGCGTGCCAATGGCGTCGCGAAGGCGCCGGGCGCCCGCCCGCAGCGGGGCGCGCGAGCCGCGATAGAACGCCAGCGCTCGGGCGAGATCGACGAGATTGAGTGTGCGGGATGAGGGGAGGAGCCAATCGCCGCGGCGAACCAAGCGCTGCGCCCGGCGCAACGCGGGTGAGGCGGCCTGGGGTTCCGGACCACCCGCGGTCGTGGCCGCTGGCTGGTCCCGAGCGTGGGGGCTCAGGTACACAGCGGCACGGAATAGCTCCCCGGCACGCACCGGTTGGCGCGGAGCTGTCTGCTATCCTGAAGGGGCGACGCCCCCCGCCAGTGAACCCGACCCACGAGGACCCTCGGCATGCCCCCTGCCCACGCGTCACTCACCGCCAACACCCTGGTTCAACAACTGGGCGGCACATACGCCGAGTTGCCCCTTGCGGAGCGCACCCGCCACCTGAGGATGCTGCGCACGGTCGCCGCCTCCGCGGAGCCGTTTCTGCGCACGGACCCCGACGGCGACGGATGGCGCGTCACTCTCGTTGCGCCCGACGCCATTGGGGTGCTGGCCATCGTCTGCGGCTTGTTCACGGTGCATCACCTCGACATTATCAGCGCGAAGGTGTTCTCGGTGGAAGTCCCGCGGGCTCCGGTGGCGATGCGCCCCCGGCCGGGGATGCCCGGCGGCCCGCCGCAGGCCCCTGCGCCAGCGCCCTGCGCCTTGGACGTGTTTACCGTTCGGCCATTGGGAGGGCCGCCGCCGCGGGGGCTGTGGCCGCGGTTCCGCCGAGACCTGAACCTGCTGATGGGCATGGTGAACGATGGCAACGCGCGCGACGCCCAGGACTGGGTGATGGACCGGTTCGGCCGGGCGCTGCGGGGCATGGACCTCGACAGCGGCATGCTGGCTCCCGTTCATATCAGCATCACCAACGCCCCCGGCCAGCGCCACACCCGCCTGGAACTGCACTCTGCCGATGTCCCAGGTTTTCTCTTCGCCTTCACCAACGCCTTGGCCGGGTCCAGCATCGACATCCGGTCGGCCTCGGCGGACACCGTGAACGGCCAGGCGCGGGACGTTTTTTGGGTGGTGAACCGGGATGGGATGCCGGTGACCAGCCCCGCAGCGCTGCAGGAACTGCGGGTGGTCGCGGCCCTCATCAAGCAGTTCACGCACCTGCTCCCCCGGTCGCCCCAGCCCGCTCAGGCGCTGCGCCAGTTTCGGGCCCTGGTCGGCCAGATTCTGGCCAGTCCGGAGCGGGTGGGCGACCTCACCGACCTGGAGTCGCCGGAGGTGCTGCAGACGCTGGCCGACCTCATGGGGGTCAGCAGGTTCCTGTGGGAGGACTTTCTACGACTCCAGCACGAGAACCTCTACCCGGTGGTGGCGAACGTTCCGGCGCTGGATACGGCGCCGCAACGCTCAGCGCTCACGGCCGGCATGCAGCAGCACCTGGCACGCTTCACCTCGACCAGCGACCGCATTGCGGCGCTGAACGCCTTCAAAGACCGGGAGATGTTTCGCATCGACCTGCGGCACATCACCGGGCGCACGCCGTTCAGCGCGTTCTCTGAAGAGCTGACGGTGCTGGCCGAGGTGGCGGTACACGCCGCCGCGGAGCTGGCGCACCAGATGGTGCAGAACACCGGCCGGGGCACCGGGCCGGCGTCATTCGGGGACTGGCCGTGGTGCATTGCCGGGCTGGGGAAGTTCGGTGGCCGGGAGATGGGCTTTGGCTCCGACATCGAACTGCTCGTGGTGTACCACCCACCCACCGGAGAGGCAGCGGCCGGCGCGCACGCCTATTTCGAACGGTTCGTCAAAGCGTTCCAGACAGTCATACATGCCCGGCAGCACGGCATTTTCGAAATCGATCTCCGGCTGCGCCCTTACGGCAGCGCCGGCGCACTGGCGGTGCCCATGGAGGCAGCCAGGGCCTACTATTCGCCAAGGGGCGATGCCCAACAGTTTGAGCGGCTGGCGTTGGTAAAGTTGCGGCCGGTGGCCGGAGACCAGCAGCTTGCCAACGAACTGACGGCACTGCGAGACGCCTTCGTCTATTCTGGCCTCCCACTCGATTGGTCCGACATTGCGACCCTGCGCGACCTTCAGGTTGCAGAGTTGGCGCCGCCGGGCGAGGTGAACGCGAAGTACAGCCACGGTGGCCTGGTGGACCTGGAGTACTTCGTGCAGACCCGCCAGATCTTGAACGGCGGGCAGCACCCCAGCGTGCGCACCACCAATACCCTAGAGGCGGTTGACCGCCTAGAAGCCGCCGGCGTCATAGACCCGAACTTGGCCGCGGCGCTCCGGGAGAACTACGGCTTTCTGCGGCGCCTCATCGATGCCCTGCGCGTGGTACGCGGCAACGCCAAGGACCTCAACATCCCGGCCGCCAGCACCGAAGAGTTGACCTACCTCACCCATCGCCTGCAGTTCGCATCGCCCGCGGCCATGCAGGCCGCTATCACTGCCCGCATGGCGCAGGCTGCGCAGGTGTGGCGCCATTAAATGGGGAGTGCGGCGGCGCCCTTCCCTGGTTGACCCCACCGCCACCAACGCGTTACCGTTCCCCCGCATCCTCACCCCAATCGGAGGTCCCCTATGGCAGATAAGGTCGCACTCGTAACCGGCGCAGGCAGCGGCATCGGCAAGGCCTGCGCATTGGCGCTGATGAACGCCGGTTACCACACGGTATTCGCCGGCCGCCGCCTCGACCGCCTGGAGGCCGCTGCCGCCGAGGGCAAGGCGTCGGGCCAGCAGTCGCTGTGCCTATCGACCGATGTGGGCGACCCCAAGGCCGTGGCGGCGCTGTTCACCACAACCAAAGCCGCTTTCGGACGGCTCGATGTGCTGTTTAATAACGCCGGCGGCGGTACGCCCGGTGGCATCCTGTTCGAGGACATCTCCTACGACTTGTGGCAGAGCGCCTTGAACGCCAACCTGACCGGCGCTTTCCTGTGCAGCCAGCAGGCCTTCAAGCTGATGAAGGAGCAGGACCCCCACGGCGGCCGTATCATCAACAACGGGTCCATCTCGGCGCACACGCCGCGGCCCAACTCCGCGCCCTACAGCTCCAACAAGCACGCCATCACCGGCCTCACCAAGGCCACCGCGCTCGACGGCCGCAAGTACGACATCGCGGTCGGCCAGATCGACATTGGCAACGCGCTGACCGACGCCACCGCCCGCATGGCCAACGGCGTGCTGCAACCCAACGGCCAAATGATGCCCGAGCCCACCATGGACGTGCAGGACGTGGCCCGCGCCGTCGTTTTCATGGCCGGCCTCCCCCTGGAGCACAACGTCCAGTTCATGACCATCATGGCCACCAAAATGCCCTTCGTCGGCCGGGGATGACCCATTCCTCCCTCGAGGGCGGGGGGGGACAGGGTGCGGCACCGGTTCTTCCCCCTGCCTAGGGGGAACTAGATGGGGGTTAGCTGCAAGGGAGGGGAAAGAAGGACCGCTACTCCACTACAATAGACAGCACGACACACGACAAAGGAGCGCCCCATGACCATGCGCCCACCCGCCCATAACCACGAGACCGAAGTGGTGGCACACCCCACCACCGCAACACCCGGCCGCATGCCCGCCGTGTTCGTGGGCGTGGGCGGCCCCCGGCAGATGTGGGACGAGCCATGGAATGCCGCCTTCCGCACTTGGGCCGGCCAGTTGCCGCGGCCCAAGGCCATCCTGGTGTTCTCGGCGCACTGGCTGGAGTACCCCATGGCCTTCGGGGCGCAGTCGACCGTGCCGCTGACCTACGACTACTACAACTTTCCGCCGCACTTCTACGAGGTGCAGTACCAAGCCCCCGGCGCGCCCGATCTGGCAGTGCACGTGCGAGAACTGCTGGACGGCAAGCTCGAAATCGCCGACTCGGAGCGGGGGTTAGACCACGGCGTGTTCATTGGCCTGAAGGGCATGTATCCCGACGCCGACGTGCCGGTGCTGGAGGTGTCGATCCCCACCTTCGACCCAGGCGTGCTGTTCGCCATCGGCCGGACGCTGGCCCCGCTGCGCGACGAGGGCGTGATGATCATGGGCGCTGGGCTGGTGAACCACAGCTCGCAGAACCCCGCCGCCAATGCGGCGTTCGACGCATGGGTGGCCGAAACGCTCGACAAGCGCGACTTCGAGGCGCTGCTGAACTACCAGACCCTCGGCCCCGGCGTGGCGGAAGCGCTGCCCACCGTCGAGCACTTCATACCGCTGCTGGTCGTGGCCGGCGCGGCCTACGACGCCAACGACGCGATCCAGCCCGCCATCACCGGTTTCAGCGCCACCGGGGGCAGCCGCCGCTCCATCCAGTTCAACTAACGGCGGCCCAGCCCTTCCGAGCGGGCTAGGTGTCCAGGGTGTCGGCGGCGAACACCTGATCCAGGGTCAGGCGCTTCTGCGTGACCCCGTGCTCATAGGTGTAGTCGAGGAAGGCTGCGATGGTGTTGCGGTTGGCCGTAATGCCGCCCTTCCACACGTCGCCCCATTCCCGCATCTGGTCGCGCATCGCCTCGCGGCTGTACAGGTTGCCCGACAGCCCCGGCTGGTCGCCCAGCAGGTCCTCGTACGCCAGCGCGCGTGAGCGGTCGAACGCATCGTAGACCCGGCGGGCCAGCCCCGGGTGATCACGGTAGGTCTTGCCACCCATGAGGATCAGGTGCACCGGCGTGCAGATGCGGTGCTCGCGGTAGAGCTGCAGGTTCAACTCCTGGTAGTTGGGGAACAGGCGTTTCACGTTGGGGTTCGACTCGAGCGCCGCCCAGTCCTTCGAGGCCGTGATGTCGCTGGTGCAGGCGTCCACCTCGCCGTCCAGCAGCCGGTCGACGTGGCCCTTGCGCGGCCCGCTGGCGTATTCCACCTGCACCCGCGTGTTGTACACGTCGAAGCGCTTGGGCGTGGTCACCAGCCACTTGAGTTTCGCCAGGTCGACACCGTGGAAGTGGTGCAGGAAGCCGCGGGTGAAGGTGGCGACGGCCCCTTCGTAGAAACCGGTGGCGAAGGTCTTGCCCTCCAGGTCCTTGGGGCCGTTGATGCCGCGGTCCGCCCGCACCCAGACGTAGGTGTAGGCCAGCTTGCGCTTGGTGAACACCGGCAGGCACTTCACGTCCCACCCCTGGTCGATGGTGGGGATGATGTCGCCCCAGTTGGCATCCAGAATGCCGAACTCGCCGTTGCGGTAGCGCGGGTCGCTGAAGTAGTCCACCGGCCCCGGTGTCGGCCGGATGACCACCCCCTCGGCGGTGGAGCGTCCCTGCAGCAGCGGCATCAGCATGTCGTTGCGCTGCTGCCCCTGAAAGGTGAGTTCGAGTGGAGCCTGGGTGGTCATGTGCGCCTCCGGTGCATGTGAGCGCACGCAGTGTAGCGCAATCATGTCTCGGGCGAGGGACGGAGACACTAAGCGTGCACAGTCACTTGGTTGTAGAGGAACTCCGGCGCGAAGTCAGCACCATTAGGCCAGACCAAGGTGTCAAGCTCTTCGTCCAGCCGGAACTCTCTGAAGTAAGCGACGTCCCGCAGCGGCTCGAAGACCTTGCCATACAACTCCGTTGCAAAATCCACTTCACCGGACGCCCCGTCGCTGAACTCAAGCCAGACCCGGTAGTCTCCTGCATACCTGGCCCTTACCAACTGTGGCATCTCGTCTACTCCAGTGGTGGTATCCGGCGCAACTGCTCTCCACCCAGCGCAAGTTCCCAATCTTGACGCAGCGCATCGCGATGGAGGCTCCACCACCCGATAACCAGCCCCAACGCGCGAGCGGGCATATGGCCCCGCACGAATCCGGTGTCAAGGTCTACGGTAACCCTGTAGTCACCGTAGCGGGCATGAAAGTGCGCGGGTTCATGTTCCCGATAATACATCGCTATGACGACGCCGAAGAACCGGCTGATCTCGGGCTCGTTACACCTGGCACTGCGGGCAGTAGTGGGTGCCGCGGCCGCGGAAGTGCTTCTTCTGGATGATGGCGCCGCAGCGGGGGCAGGGCTGGCCCTCCCGGCGGAATACGTTGGTCTGGTCCTGATGCTCGCCCTTGTCGCCGCCGGGGTTCACATAGGTGTCGAAGCTGGTACCGCGCAGGCGCACCCCCTTCTCCAGCGCCTCCAGCACGGCGGCGTGCACGCGGGCCACTTCGGCGGGCGTCAGGCTGCCTGCCGCGCGTTCGGGACGGATGCCCGCCAGCCACAGCGCCTCGTCGCAGTAGATGTTGCCGACGCCGGCCACCAGGCCCTGGTCGAGCAGCAGCGGCTTAATGGGGGCGCTGCGACTCGCCAGCCGCTCCGCAAAGTAGGCGAGGCTGAACCCGGGGCCCAGCGCATCGGGCCCCAGGTGGCCGATGACGTCCGTCATGTCCTCCACCAGCCAGGTCCCGCCGAGGGTGCGGGGGTTCACCAGCCACATCTCGCTGCCGTCTTCGAACACGAAGCGCATGCGGGTGTACTGGGCCAACTCGCCGCCCTGCGCCTGCCACAGCAGCCCGCCGCCCATCATCAGGTGCGCCACCATGGCGCCGCGGTCCAAAGCGAACAGGATGAACTTACCGTGGCGCTCCACCGCCTGGATGCGCCGGCCCGGCAGGGCGCGGGCGAACTCGGCGGGCGAGGGGGCGCGCACCATGCGGGGCACCAGCAGTTCAACGGCCTTGAAGGTGCGGCCCACCACGCGGGGCCGCAGGTCGCGCACCGTCGTCTCGACTTCGGGGAGTTCAGGCATAGGTGGGGCTCGACTTGCTGGTTTGAAGTGGTGATGGACGGCAGGCCAGCCCCCTCACCCTAGCCCTCTCTCCCGCCAGGGGAGAGGGGATCGGAGGCGCAGGGTGCTCTCGAATCGTCGTCGCAACCCCCCTGGAAGTTCAAGTACGGGTGGGCGTTAGGAGGAGGGCGGGACTCTCATTCTTCCCCCTGCCTAGGGGGAGGTTAGGAGGGGGTTTCGCCGCGCTGGCACGCTCCGATGATACGCTCCACGACACCTTCTAGACTTTCCTTCACTTCCGAGTTGGAGAAGCGGAGCACGACGTAGCCATGATCCGCGAGGACCGCATCACGCTGTGCATCGGCATCCACCGTCTGCGCATGGGTGTCTCCGTCCACTTCCACCACAACTCGGCTGGCAGGACAGCAGAAGTCGACGAGGTAGCCGTGAAGCGGCATTTGCCGGCGGAACCGGAGGCCTGCTGCTTGCCGCCCTCGCAGTTGTTGCCAGAGGGCCACCTCGGCAGGCGGCATGCGTTGCCGTAACGCGCGGGCGGTGTCCTTGAGCCAGGTATCAATGCGCCGGTCCGTCGGAACCCTCTGTGCAAGCCGGGACATAGGTAACACATTGACTAGGCACATGGGTAACAGATCAGGCCTTTCGTTCACGCTTGGGACCACGATCAGGGTGGTGCACGACCCGCTCCCCCTGGGGATCCACGAGTCCCAGGTCCATGGGCCCGAAGTGCACGCTCCAGCCCGTGGCCGTCTCGTTCAGCCCCACCGCTTCGCCCACCAGCGCCTCGCTGACGTACACCAGCCCGCCCTGCCAGCGGATCTGCCCGTTGCTGCGCACGCGCCGCACCGCGGTGGCTGCGGCGTACTGCGGGTCCTCGAGGCGGGTGGGGAACGGCCGCAGCGAGGGCGTGTAGAGCGTGGCGGGCGGCACGTTGCCCAAGGCCGCATGCGGACGCTCGGTGTTGTACACCGGCCGCCAGCCGTCGAAGCGTTGCTGTTGCCGCAGCAGCGTTGCTGCGGGAGGCTGGCAACACTCGGCCTTGAGCGTGCGGTGCAGCCGTTCCAGGCGTCCGTTTTGCTCAGGGTGGCCAGGCGCAATCCGCTCCAACCGGATGCCCAGCTTCACCCACCACACCGCCAACACCGTGAGGCCACCCACGCCCACCGAGGCATAGGGCGGACCATTGTCGCTGCGGATCGCCAGCGGCAGACCGAAGGTGCGGAACAGCCGCTCAAAGATGGGGCGCACGTGCTGAGCGTCTGGGCGGGCCACGACATCGCAGCCCAACAGCATGCGGCTGTAGGCATCCTGGACGGTGCTGGGGTCACACCGGTGACCATCGCCCGTGCGAAACCAGCCCTTGAAGTCGGTACACCAAACGTCGTTCGGGGCCATGGCCACGGTCAAGGGCGGTGCGGTCGGTACCGCACGCCGGCGATGCCGTCGTCGCTGCACCAGGCCGTAGCGGTCGAGGAGCGCGGCGCGGGTGCTGACAGCTGGCCAGGCGGCGGCGAGGTCGTCGGGCGCCTCCGCTGGCGGCAGCAGCTTGACCGGCCCCCAGGTCGGGTGCGCTCGCTTTGCCGCCACCACGGCGGCCACCACCGCCGGCGGTACGGCGTTGGGATGGCGCAATGGCGCCCGGGAGTGGTCCGTCAGGCCTTCAAGTCCAGCAGCTTCATAACGGCCCAGCCACTTATACACGGTCTTCCGGCTTACTTCGAACAGCACCGCCAGCTCCTTGATGGTGTACTTTCCGGTCTCGTACCAATGCACCAGCTTTGCTCGTTCGTCCATGCTGTTGGTCGCTTTCCAGGGCAAGGGAACACCTCCTTGCCCTTAAGAACGACCTGTAACCCATGTGCATAGATAACCTGTTACCAGTGTGCCCGGTTTATACCC
>Ga0209514_10008392_pt1 | contig 11743 bp, 11 predicted proteins | sample Subgrocontami58m_FD_187452 | JGI IMG/M metagenome (GOLD analysis project Ga0209514, IMG submission 187452) | Subsurface groundwater microbial communities from S. Glens Falls, New York, USA - GMW37 contaminated, 5.8 m (SPAdes) (version 3) | ecosystem: Environmental > Aquatic > Deep subsurface >...
CTCATAATCCGAAACAATACAATGGAGTCAAATTCGTTAAAAAAGATGGCGCTTCTATAAGCGGTAAAGAAATCTATGCTGTATACAAAAAACTACGTTAGTTTTTTAAAAAAGTTCGTGGAGATTAAAGAGCCCCTAAGGATTGTCCTTGATTCTTCTAACGGTTCAACTGGTCCTGTTTTGGATGAGCTTTTTGGTAAAAACAAAAAGATTAAAGCCATATTTATTAACAATAAACCTGACGGCAATTTTCCGGCCCACGGTCCGAACCCAATAATTCCAGGAGCCAAGAAGCAATTACAACGTACTGTAGTGAAAAGCAAAGCAGACCTTGGAGTTATATTTGACGCAGATGGAGACAGAGTCTTTTTTGTTGATAACAATGGCAGAGCATTGGATACAGACATTGTTTTTGTCCTACTATCGCAACTTTTTAAAGAGCCGTATCTAGTTGATACATCTCTTGGTTCGGTTCCATTGCGATGGTTGAAACAAGGATTAAAAATAAACGAAACTCGTACCGGCCATTACTTCATTAAAAAAGAAATGAAGCGAAGAAATATTGAATTCGCATGTGAACAATCCGGCCATTATTATTTTAAGGATTTTTTCTTTGCAGACTCTGGAATAATGGCGGCTATTTTCACAATTAATCAAATTTCTAAAATGAAATCAAAAAAACTTTCACTCTCCGAATGGGCTGATAACTTGCCATATGTTTATACGGGTGATGGTCTTAATCTGAAAGTTGCCAATCCTGCAGTTTTTATTAATAAGGTTAAAAAACTTTACCAGGCGTCTAAATTTAAAATGTCTCGCAAAGACGGTTTTAGTTTTTACAATAGCCAAGTTTGGGTCAATATCAGAGCAGCCAACACAGAACCCTTAGTCAGAATCCGCTTAAAAGGCACAGATGAAGTGGCGGTTAAACATGAGCTAAGCCGCCTCAAGAGCGCCTATAGATCCAGGTAGTCACTGGTTTATTAGTATGATTTGCCTGACATTAGCATTTAACTTATAGTGACTGATATCACTTTTTCTTATGGAAAATCTTAAATTCAACAGCTATGAAGGGACTAAACTCACTGCAAATGAGGTAGTCGGTGAGGTCATAGATTTTATGAATCATGCACCAGACTATGCCTATAAAGTGATGATAGGTACCGACTCCCAGCTTTATAATAAAACCAACGCCGATTTCGTCACTGCCGTGGTGGTTCACCGTTTAGGTAACGGCGGTAGATATTTCTGGAGAAGAGAAAAACTCTCCGGTTTCCACACTTTGAGAGACAGGATGCTTCGTGAAGCCTTAATGTCTTTGGATATCGCCAAAGACATCCTAGCCTCATTAAAAAACCAAGAAGCGCCTGAATTCAGTTTTGAGATTCACGTTGATGTGGGCCAGAACGGTGAGACTAAGGTTATGATTCAGGAACTAGTCGGAATGATTAGGGCCAACAACTTTGAAGTTCGCACCAAGCCGGAAAGCTACGCAGCCTCGTCTGTAGCAGATAAGTGTATTTAGTTGTCATGAAAGACAGATTAGTTATAGATATTGAAACTAAAAATACCTTCGCGGATGTCGGTGGAAAAGAAAACCTGAAAGATTTGGATGCTTCTTTAGTTTGTGTTTATTCTTACGATAAAAAAGAATTTTTTTCTTTCAGGGAAGACAAGATAAAAGAATTCTCTACTATGTTACAGAACGCCGGACTCGTTATAGGTTTTTCTATTAATCGTTTTGATATGCCAATTTTGGATAAATATTTTAATTTTAAAGTTACTGCTCTGCCTACGTTAGATTTGTTGGAAGAAATAGAAGAATCTTATGGCAGACGCATTGGTTTGGACCTTTTAGCCAAAGCCAATTTGGGTATTGGAAAAACGAATCATGGTTTGGATGCCGTACGCTTTTATAACGCGGGCGACTGGGAATCGCTTGAAAAATATTGTCTTCACGACGTTCTTATAACAAGAGATTTATACGAATTGGCAAAGAAACAAGGTTATCTTATGGTTCCAGAAAAATGGAGCGATAGATTAAATAAAGTCGTTTTAACTCTTAATGATGAAATTGATGAAACTAACACACTCTTCTAAAAGAAAAAAGGAAATTTATCTGGATTATTCGGCTTCTTCGCCGATGGATAAGCGTGTTCTGGAAGCCATGAAACCTTATTTTTCGTTGGATTTCGGCAACCCTGGTTCTATACATTCTTTTGGTCAGCGTGCTCAAGCCGGAGTTGATAGAGCGAGAACTATAGTTGCGGAAGGTTTAGGAGCCAAATTTAATGAAATAATTTTTACAGGTTCAGCGAGCGAATCCAATAATTTGGCTATTAGAGGAGCTGTCAGGAAATCAGGCTTCAGGAAACCAAGAATAATAGTGTCCGCAATAGACCACGAATCTGTTGTTGAAACCGCGATGGATCTGGAAAGTCAAGGCGTAGACGTTGTTTATATAGGAGTGGATAAAGAAGGCTTTGTGAACCCGGAAGAGATTGCGAACAATTTAAACGATGAAACCGTGTTAGTTTCCATTATATCTGCATCCAATGTTATTGGCACAATTGAACCGATTAAAGAAATTGCAGAAATTGTTAAGCGCTTCAGGGGAGACAGTGAATATCCGTTATTTCACACAGATGCAGTACAAGCATTTCAATATTTAGATTGTAAAGTAGATCATCTTGGGGTAGACATGATGACTATCTCTGGTCAAAAAATCTATGGCCCGAAGGGAATAGGAGTCTTATACATAAGAGACTTAGAGAGGAGCGGTTACAAAAAAATCTTACCGATTATAACAGGCGGAGGACAGGAATATGGTCTGCGTTCAGGCACGGAAAACGTGCCAGTCATTGTAGGATTGGGCAAAGCCATAGAGCTGATTCTAAAAAACAAAGCCAAGGAAGCCAGACGTATCGGCTCTTTGCGTGATTACTTCTGGGAAAAACTGAAATCAAGCTTGCCGGAACTGGAACTGAACGGTCCTCCACTTGACGTTTATCGTTTGCCAAATAATCTTAATATATATTTTCCGGAGGCGGGAGATATACAGGAGCTCGTTATAAAAATGGATCTGTCTGGGGTGGCAGTTTCATCAGGTTCGGCTTGCTCAATAAAGAGTTCCAAGGATTCTTATGTTGTGGCTGCGTTGGGGCATAAAAAGAGCCGTTCTAATTCAAGTATTCGTATTTCTTTAGGCAGGCCGGTAACTAAAGTCCAAGTTGACCAGGCAATAAAAAGAATTATAATTTCACTCAAATGAATAAAAGATTTTTAGGTTTTATCTTCGGTATTTTTATTCTAGGCGCGATTGCAGGCGCAGTCTTAAATTCGCCTCAGGCTTCTGCCAATTTCGTTCAGGATTTATTCAATAAATACATTCCGAGTATTTTCACAGTTAAGCCAAGCATAATAACCAATACGATTTCTCCTACAAATACAGTTACTACTCCTTATGCTCCCACCGTTGATTATGAGCAGGCTGTAATAAAAGCAATTGAAGATTCTTCTAAAAGTGTCGTTTCTATAGTTATCTCAAAAAACATTCCCATTATTGAACAGTGTCCATACAATCCATTCTCTAATCTTTCACCAGATTTACAGGATCTTTTCGGTGGAGGAGGTATACAATACTATCAACCTTGTCAGAAAGGTACTCAACTGGAAAAGATTGGTGGCGGCAGTGGGTTTTTAGTTTCAAGCGATGGACTGATTCTTACAAATAAGCACGTTGTGTCTGATACAGCAGCCAAATACACAGTTATTATGTCTGATGGGAAGAAATATCCAGCCAAGGTTTTAGCCAGGGATCCTTCGCAAGATTTGGCAATTATTAAAATTGAAGCCACTGGGCTTACTCCTGCTAAAATAGGGAACTCTGATTCAATTAAACTTGGTCAAACCGCCATAGCTATAGGGTATTCTCTCGGAGAATTCAGCAATACGGTTTCGGTGGGTGTTATTTCTGGATTAGCTAGGACCATTACAGCCTCAGGAAGTGAATTTGGTACGGAGACTCTACAGGGAGTGATTCAGACAGACGCGGCCATTAATCCTGGCAATTCAGGAGGGCCGCTGATAAATCTCAAAGGCGAAGTTATCGGAATTAATAGCGCGGTCGCTTCAGGCGCACAGAGCATCGGTTTCGCCATTCCAATTAATCGAGCAAAGAAGGACATTCAATCCGTCAATTCAACCGGTTTAATTAAAGTTCCTTATATTGGAGTGAGGTATATTCCAATTGACGCAGACTTGGCCAAATCCAAAAAACTTTCTGTTACAGAAGGCGCCCTGGTTAGTTCAAGCGGTGCAGATCCTGCTGTTGTGCCTAATTCTCCTGCCTCCAAGGCTGGCATTAAAAATGGAGATATAATCATCCAATTTGGCGATGTGACCATTGATGCTAACCATCAATTGGGCGATATTATACGGAATTACAACATTGGAGATGTGGTAAACGTAAAGATACTTCGCGGCTCCCAGACACTAGATTTCAAGGTGACACTTGAAGAAAGGACGTAAGTTTGGTAAGTAGTAACTCTAAGCTGTTATAGTATAATCAATTGAATGAATTCTTTTAATAATAAATTTACAATTAAATCCCAAGAAGCGTTGCAAAACGCCCAAGACTTGGCTACGGCCCAGAGCCATGGCGAGTTCAAAGCTCTACATCTTCTTTCCGCTCTTATTAATGATTCAAGCTCTCTTGTTAGCCCAATGATTAAAAGTTCCGGGGTAAATATTGAACTTCTTGATCAAGATGTTAATAATGAACTTAAGAAACTTCCAAAAGTTTTTTCCGCAAACTCCGTAGGTCAACTTTATCTTTCCCACGAAGTAATGAAAATTATTGACCGAGCTTCCAAAGTGGCCACTGCTAATCACGATGAATTTATTTCTTGCGAACATTTATTTCTTTCTATCCTTGATGTTGATTCTCAAGCCAAAGCGCTTTTGGAACAATTCGGCCTAAAAAGGGAAAGTGCTTTGCGGGCTTTCTCTAAATTAAGAGGAAGCACCAGAATTACAGATGAGACGCCTGAGAGCAAATTTCAGGTTTTGGAAAAATATGCTATCAATCTTACAATCAAGGCTGCCGCTGGGAAACTAGACCCTGTTATTGGCCGCGACGAAGAGCTGAAAAGACTGGTTCAAATTCTTTCTCGTAGAACAAAGAATAACCCAGTGCTTATTGGTGAGCCTGGCGTTGGTAAAACTGCTATTGTTGAAGGCTTGGCTCAGAAAATGTTGAGCGGCGACGTGCCCGAATCCTTAAAAGGCAAGGAGGTTATCATGCTTGATTTGGGCGCTTTAATTGCAGGCACCAAGTTTAGAGGAGAGTTTGAAGACAGGCTCAAAGCTTTCATTAAGGAGATACAAAATTCTTCTGGGAATATTATTCTTTTTATAGACGAGATTCATATGATTGTTGGCGCTGGCGCCGCCGAAGGAGCAATAGACGCATCTAACCTTCTGAAGCCAGCTCTTGCGAGAGGTGAGTTACACGCTATCGGCGCTACAACCATTCGCGAGTATCAGAGATATATTGAAAAAGACTCGGCGTTAGAAAGAAGATTCCAGCCGGTTGTAGTAGAAGAGCCATCTTTGGAAGACAGCGTGACTATTCTTCGTGGTCTCAAAGAAAAATATGAGATTCACCATGGTCTTCGCATTAACGACGAAGCCATTATTGCCGCAGTCAATTTATCGGCCCGTTATATTACAGACAGATTTTTGCCTGATAAAGCTGTTGATGTTATAGACGAAGCCGCCGCAATGAGAAAAATTGAAATGGAAAGTCTGCCGTCAGAAATTGACAAATTGCGCAAGGAGATAACTTCTCTGGAAGTTGAAAAAACATCCCTTTTAAATGAAAGAGGAGAAACCAAGACTTCTAAGCGTGTTAAAGAAATAGACAAAACCCTTAAATCAACCAAGGAGAAAAACGAAGAACTTACAACGGAATGGCAGGCTGAGAAAATGGTTTTCGAGAAATTAAACAATCTCCGTGAAAAAGTTGATGGCTTAAGGCGTGCTAAAGATATTGCCGAGAGAGAAAATAATTTGGAACGTGTGGCTCAAATTATCTATGGTGAAATGCCGGCTGCGAAAAAAGAATACGAACTTTATGAGAAGAAATATTTCTCTCCCGACAAAAAGAAAAATAAGAATGCTTTTGTGAGAGAAGGCGTGATTAAAGGAGATATAGCGAGAGTCATTTCGCGTTGGACTGGGATACCTGTATCTAACATCATGGAATCCGAATCGGAAAAGCTGGTGCGCATTGAAGAAGCACTCAGGGAAAGAGTGGTAGGGCAAGACGAAGCAATTAAAGCGGTGTCCAGTTCATTAAGGCGAGCGAGGGCAGGGTTAGCACCAGTTGATCGTCCATTGGGATCGTTTATGTTTTTGGGCCCGACCGGAGTGGGCAAGACAGAGCTTGCTAGAGCCTTATCTCAATTTATGTTTGATGACGAAAAATCCTTAATCCGCATAGATATGTCCGAGTATATGGAGCGTCACTCTGTATCGCGTCTTATAGGTTCACCTCCTGGATATGTTGGTTATGAAGAAGGGGGACAGCTTACCGAGATAGTTCGACACCGTCCATACAGCCTCATCCTTTTTGATGAAATAGAAAAAGCGCATCCGGAGGTTTTCAATATATTGTTGCAAGTGCTGGATAACGGGCGTTTGACCGATGGCAAGGGGAAGACTGTAAATTTCAAAAACGTCATTATCATTATGACTAGCAATGTCGGCAGTGAAATTTCCAAAGAAATGGCTAAGCTTGGTTTTGTGACTACGTCAGTTGCTCAAGTTAAGAGCGAAGAGGAGGGTTATAAATTAAGACTGGAGAATTCTCTGAAATCTCAATTCAGACCGGAGTTTTTAAATAGAATTGACGATATAGTGATTTTTCACCCGCTTAATAAAAAAGATATCGGCGAGATAGTGGATATACAGTTCAATGATGTTAAAGAAAGGCTTAAAGAAAAGGGTATTGCTATGACTATTGAACCATCGCTTAAGAAGTACATTGTGGAGAACGGTTTTAGTCCTGAATACGGGGCGCGTCCGATTAAACGTCTCGTGCAGAAGGCAATTTTGGACAAGCTGGCCGATGGCATCATTAGAGGAAATATTAAAGATGGCAGTCATATTCGCATCAGTTTCGAGGAATCAGACGTTAAGATTAGCGTTTGAGTCTTTACTCTTCGCTGTATCTGCTTACTGGTTTAGATCTTCCGGAGGTTTTTTTGCTAGTTTGTCGGTAATTCTTTTTTTTGCTTACGCTTATTTTCGCCCTATCTCTCAAAGCTTAAAATTTATCATAGTTTCTTTTACACTTCTCGCTTACTGTTTTCTTTTCCCTAATCTTGGATCTTTGGAAATGCTCTTTGCTTTTTCATTGGGAGCGTTGATGTATTTGCTGGTAGGAGTTAAAGACATGCTTTTTATAAAGAGGAAAGAAACCACCCAACTTCTTTATTCTCTAATTTTTTTTATGGGGAGTTATCTCTATTTCTCAAATGCTTCTTTAGTTGGCCAACTATGGCTGTTTCTTTTCTCTTTATTACTTTTCAGAGAACTCTATGGGCTCTTATCGGAAGGTTCTAGTAACGGCAGAACGCTTATAGCGATAATCCCTTCCCTTATAGGAGTAGAGTTGGCATGGGGGTTAGGGTTACTGCCACTATCGTCGTCATCAGCTTCAATTATAGTCACAACCGGTGTTTTTATAGCCAATGATATCTTTATGGCTTATAAATTAGGCACGATTGCAGAGAAAACTTTGCGTAAAGAAATAATGTCATCTATAGCCCTTACTGTTATCATCCTTATATTCTCTCGTTGGAGCCTTTCATAAGGCCACGATAAAGCTTTGGTCAAATCAAATAGAGTTATGGCTTTTGACAAGCCATATGGCGCTGACTTATCATATTAAAAGTCCAATGAGAAATATATTTATTTATTTTAACTATGACATACCAACCATTAGTGCTGGCGGGTTTGGCGATTTTAGGATTAGCGATAGGCTACTTTATTCGAGAGCAAATAGCTGTCCGACGAACTAACTCTCTAGAAAACAAGATAAAAGAAGACCTCTCCAAAGCCAAAAATCAGGCTCTGGATATTGTGCTTGACGCCAAAAACAAAGCCGCATCACTATTAGACGAAGTAAGAAAAGAAGAAAAAGAACGTAAGTCTTCTCTGGAAAAAGTCGAGGGGAGACTTGTTAATAAAGAAGACGAGCTTGGCAAGCTGGAAAAAGAGTTGCGTGCTCAAGCCGGAAAGCTTTCCGAAGAGTCAAAAAAACTTGAAGAAGCGGAAGTAGCAGTGGACATCTTACGAGATCAGGTTAAGGGCGAGCTGTCCAAAATAAGCGGACTCACTCCGGAACAAGCAAAAAACAAACTTATAGAAGAAATTCAGGATAGGCACAAGGAAGAATTGACTCATATGATTCAGAAACTCTCTCATGAAAGAAAAGAAGAAGTTGAAAAGAAAGGGTTGGATGTAATTACTACGGCAATTCAGCGCTACGCCCGCACTCATGTGGCAGACCTAACTACATCGGCTTACACTCTGCCATCGGAAGACTTGAAAGGTAAAATTATTGGCCGTGAAGGCAGAAACATCAGAACCTTGGAGCGTCTTACCGGCACCGAACTTATCATAGACGAGAGTCCTAACACTCTAATTATTTCTTCGTTTGATCCTTTACGCCGCGAAATAGCGAGACTAACCCTGGAGAAACTTATTAAAGACGGCAGAATTCAGCCTGCTAAAATTGAAGAAAAAGTTGAAGAATCAAAGGCTGAAATGGAAAAGAGAATGGAAGAAATCGGAGAAGAGGCCGCTTATGAGGTAGGAGTATACAATTTACCTAAAGAGATTATTCAATTGCTTGGTCGACTTAATTTCAGGACCAGCTTTGGACAGAACGTTTTGACGCACTCTTTGGAAATGGCTCATATAGCAGGTATGATTGCTGCAGAGCTTGGCGCTGATGTTGAGGTTTCCAAGGCAGGATCGCTTTTACACGATATCGGCAAAGCCATAGACCATGAAGTTTCTGGTACTCACGTTGATTTAGGGAGGAAAATTCTTAGAAAATATGGCATTAGTGATGCAATTATAGCTGCCATGCAATCTCACCACGAGGAATATCCATTTGCAAGTCCAGAAGCCTTTATCGTAACAGCAGCAGACGTTTTATCGGCTGGAAGGCCAGGTGCGAGACGTGGAACTATGGAGAATTATGTTAAACGTCTGGCGGACTTGGAGAAAATCGCGAATAGTTTCCCAGGCGTTAAAGAATCTTATGCAGTCTCTGCAGGAAGGGAACTGCGTATTTTCGTGGTTCCAGAGAAAATTGATGACTTTAAGGCTCTTCAATTGGCTCGCGATGTTGCTGTAAAAATTGAATCGGAGCTAAAGTATCCTGGAGAAATCAAAGTTAATGTCATTCGAGAGATAAGGGCAGTTGAATATGCCAGGTAATTGCTACTAAACCAGCTTGTTTGCTATAATCTAGCCATAGTTAAAAGGTCGAGTAAGAAGACATTTATATAGACAACGTATTATGAAGAAGCAAGATTTAGTCGAAGCCGTAATGAGCGCTGCTGGTTTAGATACCAAGAAGCAAGCTGAAATGGCCGTGGATGGCGTTTTTGACGCTATCGTAAAGAGTCTAAGCAAGGGCGAAGAAGTCGCCGTAGCTGGCTTCGGCACCTTTAAAGTGATAAAGAGAGCCGCGAGAGCTGGTATCAACCCGAAAACAGGCGAGAAGATTCAAATAGCTGCTAAGACAGCTCCTAAATTTAGGGCTGGCAAACTCCTCAAGGAAGCTGTTCAATAGGCTATAATATTTTACTAATAATTAATCCCGCACTTGTGCGGGATTAATTATTTCTGCCTTATTTATATATTCGGTCTATCTTATTTTAAACCGAGATATTTATTTATATCTTTCCCTATTTGAAGAAAAATATCATAAGTGTCTTTAACATTTTGCAGGCTCTTTGATGTTAAATCTCCAGGGTCTTTAGGTTTTTCTAAAATTTTGGTTTCATCTGTAATCTGTTGATTTGTTACATCTTTTTTAGTCGTGTCTTCAATTGTCTTGGAGGCCAGAATTATATCGGCGGCTTCTTGTTCTAGCTTATCAGCATTATCTAAAAGTGCTTGAGCCTTTTTAAATTTGTCAGAAAAAACATCCTTTTTTAAATAACCAAGCTTTTCTAATTTAGAAACATCACCGATTATTTTGTTTAATCTTGCCTTGCCAGTTTTAATAACGTCTGCATCATAGAAAAGTAGGGTAAAATTAGCGATCTTCTTTATTTCTGGGTTATAAGTATCATCTCTGTAGTTTTTTAGCTCTTCAGCTAAGGCCTTGGCATCGTCATTTGTTTTAATATCAGCTAATTTTTTAAACATATCATCGTAATAAGCCGAGAAATCGTCAAGTAATTTTTGATACTCTGTTTTTAAAATTTTTTCTTGACTCTTGTCCTCAAATTTAGGTAGCTTCTTGAGTTTATCCTTGAATTTATTTACATCGTCACCTGATAATCTTAAGACGTCTTTAATGATATTTAATCTTGCCTGCAACTCCTTCTCGTCCTTCGCAACCCCGCTTATAGAAGCATCGTCTTTAATCTGAATAAGCTGACTAACGTTGTCGGCAGAGGATTTAGTAAGATCTGCTGGTGTATCTGAAGCTAAGGCAACCTGTGTTCCTATAGTCCCGATAGCCACTGCTGTGGTTAATATGTACTTCCAGAAATTCATTATTTGGAGGCCTCTTTTAACGCCCGGTCAGCATCCGAACTTTTAGAATTGTTATCTACTGTAACATTTGCAGAGACAACTCCAAGTGTAGCAGTAGCTTTGGTCGTCGGAATATTATAATATCGCGCTTCGTTTAATTGTATGTCTATGTCCTTAGATGCTGCTCCGGCCTCAGCAATAATACCTTCAGTGTCTACGCCTGCAGTGAGATTGTTAAAAACAATAACGCGCATAATTCCAGTAGCTCCGCCCAACATTATCAAAACAACAGCAGCGCTCATAATAGTTGAAAGGCTTAAGCTTAAACTTTCCCATACAATCCCCCTGCCGTTGCCGAATTGCTTTGACTGAGCAACATAAAAACTTTTTGGCGTAGACAAAATATGCTCCCTTGATTGAGCTATATATTCGCTTCTCGGAGTAATATCCCTAAGCGATTGCAATTCTTTTAATAAGTCTTTAGCCATTTCTTTCTTTATCTTCTATCAATTTCTTTAAATTTTTTATGGCACGGTGTTGAATTACTTTTACCGCTCCTTCACTTTTCCCTACGGCCTTAGCTGTATCCTTAAGAGGTAGATCTTCTACAAATCTCATAATAATTACATCCTGCTCTATCTCCTTCAGTTTCTTAATGGACTTCGCGAGTTCTTGCCACTCCATACTGCGCTCTACATCTTCTTCCATAGAATTATTTTTTGACAGATAAATCTCGCTTATTTCTTCCACGCTTACCTCTGTCCTTGCACCGCGATAATAATCTACGGTTATATTTCTCGCTATCCTGTAGAGCCAAGATCCGAACGAGTAGCCACGGAAATCATATTGCTCTATGTTTTCCCAGGCTTTCAAAAACGCTTGATGGGTGAGGTCTTCGGCCTCCTCACGGTGGCTTACTTTAAGCAGGACGAACCTGTAAATTTTTGGCAGGTAG
>Ga0209514_10008399_pt1 | contig 11738 bp, 9 predicted proteins | sample Subgrocontami58m_FD_187452 | JGI IMG/M metagenome (GOLD analysis project Ga0209514, IMG submission 187452) | Subsurface groundwater microbial communities from S. Glens Falls, New York, USA - GMW37 contaminated, 5.8 m (SPAdes) (version 3) | ecosystem: Environmental > Aquatic > Deep subsurface >...
CCGGCCACGAGCTGCGGTGGGTGGACACCATCGTGGTCCGGGCCACGATCGGGGAAGGCTCCCAGGCCTTTATAGGCAAGTGCGATGCAATGGACCTCACCTGGGAAGACCCCATGGTCCCCGGCATGCAACTTCGGTTGGCGGGGGCGGGCGTGGGCAAGTTCGGCCTGGAACACCGGGCGCTGGGGCAGGCACGGTTAGAGAGTGGCGACGCCGGGCTTCGGGTGTGGAACCTGGGCTCCAGCGGCACGGACGGGGTGGCGGTGCGCTTGCCCGGCGGAGCCCCGCGCTGGCGGGTGAATCTGACCGGGCTGGGCGCGGGCGACCTCGTCCCGCAGGGGACGGTTCTCCAGCTCGTCGCGCAACTCACGGTCGATGGGCAAGCTGACCGGCTGTTCGCGACGGCCCGATACACCCGAACCGGGGCGCAGTGGCAGGGGTATTTTGCCTTTCCAGCGTTGGGAGTCACTGGGGTGCGGGCGGACTACTCCCGGGTCGGGCTGTTAGGCTTGACCGAGCACCTTGAGAGCCAAACGGACGGCGCCTTGTTGCCAGCGCTTCTGGTCCCGGCCGCGAGCCAGGAGATCACGCTCGAGGCCACCCCCGGGGCCATCGAAGGCCGCATGGGCTGGGCGTCAAGCACAGCCGGCAACGTCACCACGCTTCTGGGCGAGGAGGTGCTGGCGGATCGTGTGGCAATCACAGGGACGAACCAGACGGCGACGTTAAGCGGGCCAGTGAACCTGCTGCTCACGGGTTCGGGGATCAGCCAGTTCACCCTGGCCGGGGAGACGGTCGAAAGACCTTCGCTCCGGGTGTTGGACGCGGGGCAATCGGCCGGCGAGCTCCGGTTCTCCTGGGACGGCGGGCTGGAGCGGGCTCTCTGGGAGGTGTGGTCGTGCGAGAGGCTCGGCGCGCAACCGCCGTCTTGGAGCCTCGAAGGCTACGCCACTTCTTCGGGTGGGCTGGCGACCTACCAGACCGGTGTGAGAGGCCAGGCCCGGTTCTACCGCGTCCGCCCGCAGCAATAGGGGTTCGCGACGCGCCGTCTAAAGGAGCATCGGCGGCCGCGGCCGTCCAAAGCACGTCTCCGGTGCCCTGGTGCGGGTCTGGCGGCCACCGTTTTTCCCCCTCAAAGTGGCAGCAAGCTCCCGTAGCCCAAAATGCTGCGCGCGCTCCAGAGGTCGTAAAGCGCATGGAGCCCAGTGCTATGCCGACGCTCTTCATCCCGCGCAAGCCGCTCTGTGACATCTCGACGTCATTCCGTTAGATGAATGGGAAACCCCCCGGCTTTGCCGGGGAGACTCCCAGAGTTTGACAACTCCGGGAGTCAATTGAGCATCCGTGTTGTGAACCGCTCAAGTTCAACAACAGGAAGCTCAAATCATGAATGATTACCAAAGCCTTAACCACACGAAGTGGGAATGTAAACCTTGCCTCAAAGTCCGCAATATCCTGCCGAGATAAACGTGGCCCTGATTCGCTCACTTTTTGAGTTGGAGTACGCATTGTACTTCCTATTGAACTAACGAGGCGGGGCCTCAGACCGGCAAGGCAGGGTGAGTCTCAAGACATACGGGAGGCTTGCGGCTGCCTTGCTGGTCTGAGGCCCCGTCTTGTTAGACAATCGATCAGCCGTTCAAACGTGCGGAAGGGCGCGAGAGGGACATCGCGCCCTACCTTGGCGGAGATGGTAGGGCAGGCTGTCCTCAGCCGGCCGCGGGCGCACGGGAAGCCCGCCTCGGAGGACAATCTGGAAATCAGGCACTCAGGAAAGGACCCGGATTCAGGTTCCTCTTCCCTTCCTGATTTCCTGAGTTCCAAATTCACCATGCGTTCGAACGCACAGAGCGGCGCGATAGGGACATCACGCCCTAGCTGGGTAGAGAGGGGAGGGTCATAGAATGAGCAGCACCGATGCGGCAGGTCCGCTCACCGGGGGGCGGCTCTGTTTCAGAACGTTTCTGACGTTGGTCGGTGTCAAAGTGGCCTGCCTTGCCGCCGTTACTGTGGCGCTTTTTTTCTGGGCCGACATGGATGTGGCGAAGTTCTTCTACGTCATGCGGCGCTGGCCGCGGGAGGGCGGGCCTGTGTTTGCCAGCTATTATGCAACTTGGGATGCAGCCCACTACCTCTACTTGAGCGAGGTGGGGTACGCAAAGGGCGTCCCCGCCTGCGCCTTCTACCCGCTGTGGCCACTGCTGGTTCGGTGGAGTTCACACCTCACCGGCGGTAGCCATGTCGCCGCAGGGATGATCCTCGCAAAGGCTTTGTCGCTCGCTGGCCTGGTGGTTTTCGCAAAACAGGTGCGGGCCAGATGGGGTTGGCCTGCCGCGAAGCTCTCGATCGTCCTGCTTTGCGTCTTTCCTGGCGCGCTTTTCTTCCAGTTTATCTACACCGAAGCGCTGTTCTTCCTCTTGGTTATGTTGCTCTGGGTTGGTCTTGATCGCAGGCGGTATGGGCTGGCTTGGGTGTCGGCGTGTCTCCTACCGTTGACCCGCGCGGTGGGGCTTTTCTGCGTCTTCCCGATCGCTTGGCATCTGCTCAGCCACACACCACCCGCCTGGCTGTGGGGCGCAGCGGAACGCTGGCCATGGTTGCGAAAGCTGGGCGGAGGACAGACGTCGGAGGTCGGAGGGCAGAGGTCAGGAATCAGGAGTCGGGAGTCGGGAGTCGGAGATCAGGAATCAGGGGACAGGAGTCAGGAGTCAGGAATCATGGCTCCAGCTCGCTCGGAAAGTGGCATGGGCGTGTCGGTCGCCTCAGCGGGTCCCTGGTGGCTACTGCTCGCGCCTCTGCTCGGGTGGGGGTTGTATCTCGCGCTCATGTTTTCCTGGACGGGCAACGCATTCGAGGGGTTCGCGGCGCAAAAGCACTGGGGCGCGCATTCGGTGTGGAACCTTGTGAATATACCCAAGTTCGTCGTCGGCTACTTCACGCCGACGCAGTGGCACGAGTTCACCGGATCGCTGTTGGACCGCTGCATGTTCTTGCCCTTGCTTTACTGTCTTCCGCTGTTGTGGCGGCTGGACAAATCGCTGTTTGTCTGGGCGGTTGTACTGGGGGTGGTGCCTGCGATGAGTGGGACGTTCACGTCCTATACGCGGTTTGCGTCGTGCGCTTTTCCGATGTTCATCGCGATGGCGCTGTATCTCGGGAGGCCGGAACGACGGCACCTTCGCTGGGGGACGTTGATCTTGTTTGCCACGCTCCATGTCGTGTTGTTGTGGCGGTTTGTGAATTTCAGATGGGCGGGGTAGAGGGGAATTGAGAATTAAGAATGCAGAATTAAGAATGAAGAATGACTGACGACCGCTGCCACCTGAGGAATGAACCACAATGTGCCCAGAGAACCCAAAGATGTGAATCATCGGCCCTTTCTTTGCGTTCCTTGTGTTCCTTTGCGGTTAAATGAAAAACAGGCCATGACCGTGGTAGTTGCTTTGGTGAGTGACGCCCTTTCAGGGCTCGCAGACGGTTTGGTGAACGGGTTCCCGGGGCGTTGCCCCGGGCTGATGAGTCGCTGCGCCTTTGGCGCGGATTACTGATGACTGATAACTGGCATGTTCGGGTGAATTACGTCCTTTGGTGGCCGGCATTCTTGCTCTTCAACTGGCTGAATTACCTGAGCTGGGAGCGATTTGACGGCCTGGTGGAGGCGCAGGCCAGAGCTGTGCTGGCGCTGGGTGCGTTGAACGCGACGGTGCTTGTCTCGGTAGTGGCGTTGTGCGAAGGGCTCCTGGCGGATTGCCCTGGGAGGGGGCCGATGGGTGTGGGGCGCGAGGATGAGCGCGGGCCGAAGGCGGATGGGCCCGGGCGAGGCCAGAAGCGGGTCGGCAACACTCTGCTCGGGTGGGCGTCCGCCGTACTGGTGGCGGTGCCGGTGCTGGGATACGCCGCGGATTCGTGGTTGTTCGGGCATCTGGGGATACACGTTGTGACCGGGTTGCAGCTGCTCTGGGGGAGTGGCTGGGATCAGTGCCGGGTCATTGTGGAATCGACGGGACTGCGCGCGCCGGTGGCGGCGGGTCTGTTGGCGGGCTGCGCTGGCGCGGGCATCGTGGGGACGATTGTAGTTCGGCTGGCGCGGTTTCTCTCGAACCGCGCGCCGTTGCGGGTGCGGCTCGGGCGCGGTTTGTTGGCTGTGGCCACGCTGATATTGTTGATCGCGGGGCTGGAGGGCTGGGGGACAGGACTCGACTCGCGGGCTCGCATCTGGCGGGAGCAGCGCCGGGTGCTGCCATTCACCCTGAGCTTTCGGGAACGAGGAGGAGGGTTGGCCTTGGACGGGGCAAGGCTCAGACCACTCTGGAGCGCGGCGGAGGCCGAGGCGTCCCTTCCGCCGGTGGTCGCCCGTTCTCCCGGGAGCCTTCCGGATATCTTCGTGTTCGTTATCGAGAGCTTGCGCGGGGATATCCTGGATGAGCGTACCGCCCCGAATCCGACGGCACTGCGCCACGGGTGTTTCGCTTTCGGCGACAGCCTGGCGGCGAGCAATGGCACCGAGACCTCGTGGTACGGGGTGTTCATGGCCAATTACGCTCTCCATGCCGCCGCCGCAGCCCGCGAACCGGGGACCTGGGGCAGCGCGCCTCTGAAGCAACTGCGCCGACTGGGCTATTCGGTCCACGTGCTTGCCAGTTCACACCTGAACTATCATCGCATGGATCAGGTCATCTTCGGACCTGGCCATGAACTGGCTGAGTCCTTGGTGGACATCCACGATTTCGGTGGTTTGGAGGCGCCGGAGCGGGATCGGGAGATAACGCGCCGGTTGCTCGAGCAGGTCGGGAGCGGTCGCGGCGGGCGGTTGTTCCTCGCCTTCTACGAATCGACTCACCATGACTACTCCTGGCCTGCGGACGCGGACGCGCCTTTTCAGCCGGTGGCCAGTCCGTGGAACTTCTACCTGAACTTCCGCGTGTCACCGGACGAACTGGTGGGGATCAAGAACCGCTACCGTAACGCGGTGCTCTTTGTGGACGGCTTGGTGGGACAGGTGGCGGAGCGATTGCGATTCGAGGGCCGTTACGATGAGTCTGTGGTGCTGGTCACCGGGGATCATGGGGAGGAGTTCCTTGAACATGGACGATTAGTGCATGCGAACGAGACCTGCCGCGTGCAGACGCATGTGCCGATTCTCCTCAAGCCGGCGCGGGGAATGGCGTGGCCGCAGGCATCCACCCTGGCCCGCACGACCGCGACGCATGTGGACCTCCTGCCGACGCTGCTCGACCTGCTGGGCGCCAACCCGCGAGGGCCCTGGGTAGGCGACTCCCTGCTGACCAAGGCGACTGACGACGCGGTGATTGTGCAGGAGAATGGGTCGCGCGATCCGTGGGAGTTCTGCGTCCAGGCAGGCGGATTCAAGGCATGGTTGCACTATCCGTCCTCCGGCACCATTCTCACGTTGGAGCAACGGATTCGACTAAGCAAGGTCACCGATGCCTTCGATTTGGCAGTGCACCGGCGCTTGGACACCGCCGAGGGACGTGCTTGGTGCCGTGACACGTTTGGGCGCGTGCTCGGTCGGATTTATCCGGAACTCCAATGGTGAAAGGGAAAAAATGAAGAAAACGAGATTTGGGTTGGTAGTGCCCCGGTTGGCAGGAGCGGCGTTCACGTTGATCGAACTGCTGGTCGTCATCGCCATTATCGCCATCCTGGTGGCGCTGCTGTTGCCGGCCTTGAGCGCGGCCAAGGAGCGTGCCCGCCGGACGGCGTGTCAGAACAACCTCCGTCAGCTCGGCATTGGCGCCCAACTCTACGCGGACGACGATCGTCTGGGGAATTTCTCGGACTCGGTGCACGACACGAACGACAACCTGAACTACCTCTACCCCCGCTACGTGCCCGCGCTGAAGAGTTTCTTGTGCCCCAGCACGCGCAACCACATTCGGCCCGACGTGGGCTGGACCAACGTGTCGGACGGGAAGTTCCTTCTCTTCGATCTGGCCAACTACGCCGGCACGACCAAGAACCCGGGCAGCAGTTATGAACTGTGGGGCTTCATGAACAACACTCCCGACATGTTATCGTTTACCGAGTTCACGGTTCTCGGGCAGACTGTGAAGGCGGGCGGCACACGCAAAAGCATGTCCTCGGTGCAGACCTATGTGCATCAGTACGACACGTTCGGGCTGAAGGGAATCGTCCCGGGCCCCTCGCAAATCTGGCTCATCCTGGACGGGGACGAACCGCCCCTGCTCCAGAACTTCCCGGACAAGTACAACAACCATGGGGACAAGGGGGGTAATGTGGTTTGCTGTGACGGCCACACCGAGTGGATTCCCACCGCGCAATACCTCTACCGCTGCGAACTCTCGCAGGACGAGAATCGAACCCATCACGATTGATGAACGGAGATGTCAGCGGGTTGGCGGGGCAATTCGGGGGCTTCCTGGTGGTCGGGGCGCTGACGACCGCGCTGGATTTCCTGGTGTACAACCTCCTGGCCCGGCCGCCACCGGGGTGGTGTCGGGTGCCGGCCAGCCTGGTGTCGTGCACCGTGGCAATGAGCTTCAGTTTTAGCGTCAACGGGCTGTTCGTGTTTCATCCGGCGGGGGCCGGCTGGGCCTTTCGGGCGGTGAAATTCCTGTTGGTCACGGCGACATCCTCCTACCTTCTGCAGAGCTTGGTCATTCACGTTTTGAGTTGTCGATGGCTGGGGCCGGTGCGGTGGAGGCAGGCATTGGCGGCGGGAAACTCATGGACGCGTGGTCTGGGGGCCGACGCCGTGGCGCGGAACACGGTGAAAGCGGCAGCGGTGGGTGTGGGGCTGCTCTGGAACTTTGCGTGGTACCGCGGCTGGGTGTATCTGTAAGGGGCGCTACGGAAGAGAAGCTGGAAATCAAAAACTCAGGAAGGGCTCCCGATTCAGGTTCCTCTCCTCTTCCTGATTCCCAAGTTCCAAGTTTACGAAGCCCCCGATCGTCCAGGAGGGCGCGATTGGGACATCGCGCCCCGCTTTTGTAAGGAACGTCAGGTTTACCCCGAAGGTCCGCGCATCCGCACCCAGCGTTTCGCCTTCATCTCGAAACGCGGCAACGACCCGGGCGGGACCGCCAGAACCGGTACCCGCAGGGAAAACCCAATCTGAAACGACTGTTCAATACGGCGCACCAAGCCACCCAGGTCCGAACAGAGGCTATTGGGCTCCACTCGCACCGCCATTTCTGTGAGCCCCTCCGATTGATCAAGCGTCACCTGGTACTCCGCAACTTCCCCAAAGCCGCGCAGGATTTCCTCGACCGCGCTCGGAAAGACGTTCACTCCGCGCACGATCACCATGTCATCAACGCGGCCCAGAATGCCCCCGTCCAAGGCAAGCTCCCCTCTCCCGCATTCGCAGACCGGGGCTGCGTTTGACGCCGGATCAAACCGTGGACGGACCAGGTCCCCCGTGCGGTATCGCAACAGCGGTGACCCCGTCCGCCCCAAGGTCGTCAGAACCAACTCTCCGGTGCTTCCCGAAGGAACGGCGCAGCCTGTGGCGGGATCGATGATCTCCGCGTAGTAGGCTGATTCGATCACGTGAAGGCGCCCGGGAGTGGCGGGACATTGGTACGTCACCGGTCCGACTTCAGTCATGCCGTGGTGATCGAAAACACGGGCCCCACGCCAGAGCCTCTCAAGCCGGGCACGGGTGGCGGGGATGCTGCCCCCGGGCTCGCCGGCGAGAACAAGCAACCGCACCCGGGATCGCTCCATGTCGATTTCCTCCGACACGGCCACCTCCGCCAACCGCAGAGCATACGTGGGTGTGCAGCAGAGCACGGTGGCGCCGTGGTCCAAAAGCAACCGTAAGCGCGCGGGACTGCTCAGGCCGCCACCGGCCAGGCAGAGTGACTCCAGCCGCTCGGCGGCCTCGAACGCCAGCCAGAACCCGATGAACGGGCCGAAAGAAAAAGCGAACAGCACCTTGTCCTCCCGCGTCAGCCCCGCCGCCCGGAACACCTCCATCCAGTTCTCCACCATCCCCGCCCAACTCTCTGGCGTGTCAAGCCACCGCAACGGCGTACCCGTCGTGCCGCTGGTCTGGTGGCACCGAGTGTAACTAGCGATCGCAGCAGTCAGGTTCGTCCCATACGGGGGATGCTCCAGTTGGTCAGCCACGAGTTCCTGTTTGCTCGTAAAGGGGGCCAACCGCGAAAACCCCGCTAGACTGTTAACCGCCCCAAGTTCGCCCGCGCACGAACCCAGTTTCCGAGTCTGGAACGGATTCGCCGGGATAACTGCCGCCAGCAACGCGCGCAGCCTCGCGAGCTGCCCAGCGAGGATACTGGCGCGTGGCGGATGTGGCGCAGGAGTCATCAGTCATCAGTCATCGGTCATCGGTCAGTCAGCATCGAAAAGGACGGGAACCAGCATGGAAATTGTCGGCGGAAAGTGCAACTCCTATCCCACGTTCATTCCAATGAGCGACAGGATGCCGCCTCGGGTTTCTCCCAGCGGACTTTAGAGCAAGTGAGGCTGGGTTTCCACCTCTCGATGGACATAGCGCATGAATGAGTTTTCTAAAGTGCTGGTTTAGAATTCTCAAGGATAGAACGTCGGGCAGGCTTCGGTTAACCACACGGAGGCACGGATGAGAAGCAAAGAAGGCTCACATCGGCTCTTTTGCGCCGACCGGGAGCGCCGGCATCCTGCCGGCGAGTGCATGAAGAGACACCCTCCACGCCGGCAGGACCTCGTTCGATGACTGCTCACCGATGACTGATCGCCGAGAGCCGGCCAATGGCGAGAAGAACCCCGTGGAGCAGGGCGTGCGGGTTGGGGGGGGCAACACAGAGCAAGACTCCTGGCGGATGCCACGTTGAAGCCACACGAGTTCGTGCCCGCAGGCTTGATCTCCGGCGGCGTGACAACCCTCCAACCCGGTGGCAACGTGCTTGGAAACCGTAACTCCACAAACCCACCCCACACTCGACATCCCAGTCACGCCGAAGAGTCAGAGGCTGTGGGTGACCCCAATACGCGCCCTTGCAGTGAACTCAAGACCCACTCAAAGAAGTGAAATGCATCCCTCGGCGTGGGTCAGTTCGCTTCGACCACACGGTAATACCGCTGGCCCGCCTCCGAGAGAGGGTCCGTGAGCGAGGCTCTGGAGCCGACGATTGTCGGCGCCCTTGGCAGTGTTTTCCACGTGGCCTCGGCCAGGCTGGACTTATACTCCACCTGATAACGTTTACCCGCCCTCACTGGCCAGGCAAACGACAGCGTCCCATCGGCGGGCGAGACTCGTAGGTTCTCGATTTTGAGCGACGCCACTAGCTTGACCTCGATGACAAAGGCCTGCGGATCGCTTGTGTCCTTTCCTCCGTTGGCCGTGCCGCCATCGTCCTTCAGGGTGACGGTGACATGTGCTAAGCCGTTCGTTTGAGGCGACGGCGTGTATCGGAGAGTGCCCGTCGAGTCGATCGCTGGCGAGGCCGAGAACAGCCCGCTGTTATCGTTGTTGACAAGGAAGGAGAGCGATTCCAGGTGCCCGGCGTCGCCGGGTGTGCCCACGGTTAGCCCTGTGGCCCACGGGCTCACCGTCTGTGGCCCGGCATCCTCATCGACGCTCTGGTCCAGCCCCTTGATGAAAGTGGGCGGCGCGTTGACCTCGTTGACCACAACCGTAAAGCTGTTGGTCGCACTCAACGGCGGTGTACCGTCGTCAGTGACTTTCACAGTTACCGTGTTCGTGCTGGGGCCTTGGAGCTCCGTAGGTGTCCATTTTACGATCCCGCCAGAAGACACAGTCAACCCGGCGGGCCCAGAAACCAGGGCGAAGGTGAGCGTGTTGGCGGGCACGTCAAGATCAGTCGCAGATAGGGGTAGGGAGAGCGGATTGAACGCTCCCCCTCCCTCCGAACCGGACAGGCCCGTTTCGGGCATCCAGCTCTCCGGTTAGTGGTTTTCAGGATTGCTCCGTCCGAGAATCGCTCTTTAACAGCGCGAATAATCCCCGTTCCTCAAACCATCGGTTCGTGTATGCCACATTCTCTCGACCCTTACTTATCCCTGTCCGCTTCTTTCGGTAGCGTTCAATGCTCCGCAGCCGCCGTCTCACCCATCCATCCACCTCTCCCAGCGCCTTGGGCAGACTCGTCCGGAAATATCCGTACCAACCCTTCAACGTCGGGTTCAGTTCCTGGATGATGAACTCCATCGGTCCACTTCGCATCCGACTCGTTTTCTCTCGAATCGTTTGCCGCAACTTCATCAGGCTCTTCTTCCTGGGGATCTTGATTCGTTTGCCCGTTTGCTTCGAGCGACAATACCGAAATCCCAGAAATTCAAACCCTTCCTCCAGAGATGCTATTCGTGTTTTCGTCGGGTGAAGTTGGAGTCCCGCCGACGCCACCCATTGCTGGATGGCCTCCAGTGCCTGCTCCGCTTCCGCTCGGCTTCGGCACAGAACGACAAAGTCGTCCGCATAGCGCACCATCTCCCGCCCCGTCTCCATCATTTTCACATCCAGGGGATGCAGATACAGGTTGGCCAGAAGGGGGGAGATCACCGATCCCTGCGGCGTTCCCGCCGTGCTCGGTTGCCATCCCTTGCCTTCCTCCATCACTCCGGCCTTCAGATACTTCTGGATCAGTCCTAAAACTGTCCCATCGGCGATCCGTTTGCTGAGCAATTCCATGAGCCGTTCATGGATCCAAGTACCCCTTCAGATCCGCGTCCACGATGTACTCATGGCCGCTGTCCAGCAGTTCTTCCACTCGTTGAAGAGCTTGTTGGGCACTTTTCCCGGGGCGAAATCCGTAGCTCTGCGCCACAAAGTCCCGCTCGTAGATCGGTTCCAACACACTCTTCAATGCGCCCTGCACCACTCGGTCCCGTACCGCCGGTATTCCCAGCGGCCTCAACTCCGTGCTGCCTGGCTTTTCGATATACGCCCGCCGCGCTGGATAGGGCTCGTAGCTCCCGCTTCTCAGCTCCTCCTGAAGCTTCCGGATTTGTTCCGTCCACTCCCCTTGAAACTGCTGGGTGCTCTGCCGATCCATTCCCGCGCTGCCGCGATTGACGATCACCTGCAGGCTGGCATTCATGAGAGTCTCCTCCCGCCACACCTTGTCCCACAGGGCGAACCATTTGGTCTGTTGCTGGCTCTGCGCCAGCCGTTGCAACATTCGCTCAGTCCATACGCTCCGGTCCACCCATCCCTTTGGGCTCTGGGTTTCTCCAGCTTGTTTAGGCGTTCCTTTCGGCTCCGTCACTCCCGCTGGTTTGTTTTCGGTCATACGTTCCTTGCGACTTCCACTTTCCTGTGTCCCTTCGCTCCCTCCGGTTTCCCGGGCTTCATCGCTACTACGGACACTCTGAAACGTGCCGGGCGGCTCTTCGGTCCGCCTTCGGGCATGAACACCGTCTGTTTCCCCAACACGTTTTCCCTGCTTATCTCGCCAACGCTTCCAACCATTCCGTCTCCAACCACCCGGGTTCGGGATGTCGGGCTTTTCCATCTTGTTCGTTGTTTCTTGTCAGCCACGACACCATGGCGAGGCACTCGGATCGTTCCCCGATCCGTTCCTTCTTCGGGACTCAGAATCTCGCTCATCATTTCGTCATTAGCTAGTTGACTCATACCGACCCGTGCCGAATCGAGTTCACGGTCGGAACACTATCGTGCTCCGGTTATTACGGACTGGCTGTTCACTTCCAGTTGCTCTCCACGGTCGCATCACTGCGCCGCAGTTACTTTCAGTCACCGACGGTCGAACTCCCGCCGGACGGGGACTCTC
>Ga0209514_10008400_pt1 | contig 11736 bp, 10 predicted proteins | sample Subgrocontami58m_FD_187452 | JGI IMG/M metagenome (GOLD analysis project Ga0209514, IMG submission 187452) | Subsurface groundwater microbial communities from S. Glens Falls, New York, USA - GMW37 contaminated, 5.8 m (SPAdes) (version 3) | ecosystem: Environmental > Aquatic > Deep subsurface >...
GACGTCGTCACGCGGGTCCCCATGGGCTATCTCATTCGCCCCAAGGGTGAGGTCATCCTCGATCCGGACGAGGAGGTCCAGGAAACCGTTCGTGCCCTCTTCCGTGCGTTCGAGGAGAAGGGCAGCGTCCATGCCACGCTTCGATCCCTGATCGAGCAGGAGATCAAGCTTCCCATTCGCGCGACGTCCGGCCCGACGCAGGGCGAGATCGAGTGGCGCCGTCCGTGCCGGGTGACCCTCCAGTACCTCCTCAAGAACCCGATCTACGCCGGGGCCTACGTGTTTGGGCGTCGCCCCATCGACCCGAGGCGCAAGATTCCCGGGCGTCCCGGAACGGGCCACACGACTGTGTCCCCGGAGAAGTGGAAGGTGTTCCTGTGCGACCGCTACCCTGCGTACATCACATGGGACCAGCATCAGGCGATCCTCGATCGCATCCAGGCGAACCGCAACGTGTGCAAGGAGGCGGGGGCTCCGCGACGCGGTGCGGCACTCCTCGCCGGGCTGATGACGTGCGGAAGGTGCCAGCGGCGCATGATGGTTCGTTACCGTCGAGATGCCTCGGGAGGCTATGACTACGTCTGTGACCGGATGGTGTCGGAGCGTGCTGAACCTGTCTGCCAGCGCGTCGCCGGACACGTGCTCGACGACTTCATCGTGCAGCAGGTGCTGAAGGCGCTTGAGCCCGCATCGCTGGACCTGAGCCTCCATGCTGCGGAGAACATCGAGCGGCAGCGGACGGACCTGGACCTTCTCTGGCAGAAGCGCCTGGAGCGGGTTCGCTTCGAGGCTGGACGCGCGGAGCGGCACTATCTGCGCATCGAGCCCGAGAATCGTCTGGTCGCGCGAGAACTCGCTCGGCAATGGGACCAGAAACTGGCCGCGCAACGCTCCCTTCAAGAGGAGTATGATCGATTCCAAAGGACCCAGCCGCGCATCCTGACCGCGGAGGAGCGCGAGACGATCCGCAGCCTCGCGGCGGACATCCCTGCGCTGTGGGCCTCTTCGGCCACCACGAACTCGGACCGAAAGGAGATCCTCCGCCAGGTGCTGGACTGCATCGTCGTGGAGGTGGTCGGCCGTACGGAGAAGGTTCGACTGCGCATCGAATGGGCGGGAGGAACGCACACGGAACACGAGGTGCGCCGAAACGTGGTGCGCACGGAAGACCTCAGCTACTGGCCGCAGCTCGTCGAGCGCCTCCGCGAGATGGTCGCGCAGGGACTCGTCGTGGAGCAGATCGTCGAGACGCTGGCGGCCGAGGGGTGGCGGACGAGCACAGGTGCTGACCGGTTCAGGCCGGCGCACCTTCAGCTCCTCCTGAAGCGCCTGGGTCTGCGGCTGCGACACCGCATGGATTTCGACCCGTCCGTGCTGGCGCCAGACGAGTGGTGGATGACGACACTGGCGCGGGAACTCGGCGTGTGCAGGGTGACGATCTTCCACTGGATCCATGATGGCTGGGTCCGCGCGCGGAGGTCGATGGACGGAAGATGGGTAGTCCACGCGGACGAGGAGACCCTGAGCCGGCTGCGGATCTACCGAGGCGCTCCCCACGGACGGCATGCGCGTCGGCGATACCTTCAAGAACGATCGGTGCCCAACCCGACAGAGGAACCCATAGCGCCGAACGGGAATGGAGTTCTCATGCCGCGCAAGATGACGAAGGCGAGTGAACAGGCCGTGCGATCGGTGGGCACTGAGGCCGAGTCGGGTCCCAGGCCCGGCCCTTCAGCGAGAAGTGCCCGTTCATCCAGTGCGTTGCGCGCATTTCCACATTGCGCATGAACGGGGCGATGCCGAGACGCGCCCTCGCATCATGGCCCGACATTTCCTGGGCGAGCACAAGATGCAAATGGTTGACCTCGATCGTGAGGCAAAGGACCCGGACCTCGCACCGGCGGGCCTCGAAGGCGATGAGGCGCTCGAGCTCCTCGGCGACCACGGCGTCGTCGATCAGCTTGACGCGCCAGGCGCAGCGGAGCTCGATCTCGACGGGCTCGAGGGCCCGGAAGCAGCGGGGACGAGAGGGCACGAGACGCTCCTGGGACGGACGGTCTCGAGGAGACGCACAGCCGGTGCCAGGGGGCGCGCAATGGCTCGGCCGTTCGCGTACTGCCGATCCCAGGCGCTCCTCGCGGGTTGCGCTGCCGTCGGGATGCGGCAGGTCGGGTGCATTGCTGGGGCCGCAGGGATTGGCGACCGTGCCCTCGGGAGGGTGCTGGAAAGCACATAATCTGGGGCGGGCGAAGTGGGCTCCTGGGGCGGCTCGATCGGATCGAGCGTGGCGCGGGGAGAGCCGGAAAAGGGCGGGGGTCCGATATGGAGTGGTTATGGGATACGCGGCTACCCGCTCCGGACCCGCCGCGGTGAGCCGGCCTCTCGACGGCCTGGCGCCGTCGGGCAGGTCTAATCGTAGGCGCTGCCGCGGTGGCGGATGCGAACGACGCGGACGAGGAGGATCCTGTCGTGGATCTCGTAGACGACACGGTAGTCCCCGACGCGGATCCTCCAGGCGTTCTGCTCGCCCCTGAGTTTCTTCACGCCCGGCGGGCGCGGATTGTCCGCGAGCGCACGGATGCGGGGAACGATGCGTGCCTGCACGTCGGGCGGAAGCCTTTCGAGCTCCCTGGCGGCCGGGGGCGTGATCTGGACGTGTAGGGCACAGCGCTACAGTCCCAGCTTCTTCGCCACGTCTTCGAAGGGGATCGGCTTTTCGCCCGTGCGCCTCATCTCTTCGCGGGCCTCCCGTGCCGCCTCGACGTCGGAGCGGTCCTCCAGCTCCTCGCGGAGGGTGGCGATGTGGGTGAGGGCGAGGCCGATCGCCTTGTCCTTCGGCTTCGCGCGCAGGACGGCGGAGAGGGCGTCCTCGACGGCGTAGACGAGCCGTAGGGCGTCGTCCACGGAGAACCCGCGGGCCTTCCGCTCGAGAACGGCCGTGCCGCCTTCGGTCCGCTTGTGCTTGGGCATGTGTCCTCCTGTCCTTCTTGTATCGGTCCGCGCCCGCGCGCGTCAAGCGCGAACGCGTCCCTGGCGGGTGCCCGCCTCATCGTGTACACTGACGACCTGAAAACGCCGATGAAGCGCAACCTCCTCTTCATGCTCCTCGCACTCGGTTGCCTCCTCCTGCTCGGCGGAGGCGCCTATCGTGCATTCCAGCCCAATCGCGACCCCAAGCACCCCGCGCCCCCGTTCCCCCCCTCCGTCCAGGCCATCCCCGACCTCGGCCCGCGCGTGACCCAGATGCGCGAGGCCCTCCAGCGCAGCGACGAGGTCGCCCTCCTGGGCCTCGTCCTCCAGATCGCCCGCTTCTCCGATGCCGCCCTCCAGCCGATCGAGCACGCCTTCAACGTCGAGCTCCGCGCCCTTCCGAAGGACGATGCCACCCACGACCTCGCCCGCCCCCTCTCCGTCCCCGAGCGCCTCCTCGTCGCCCTCCTCGACGCCACCGACCGAATCGCCACCCCCGAGGCGCAATCCACCTGGGCCCGCCTCGCCGCCTCGTGCGCCTCCCGGCATGCCCCGCCGCGCATTCTCCTGCGCGCCGCCGGCGTCGTCCCCGCCGCCCGCCGCGAGCTCGCCTCCCAGGCCCTCGCCGAGGCCGCGAAGCGCGCCGTCGACGAGCCCTGCAAGGCCGCCTACGCCAGCGCCCCCGCCGAGCAGCTCCCCGAGGCGATGAAGCGTCTCACCGAGAAGGGGGCCTCTCCCGCCACCGCCGCGGAAGCGCTCATCTTCGCGGGCGCGCCCCCTCCAAGCGGTCTCCCGCCCGAGGCCGTGGCGGTCCTGCGAGAGGGGCAGAAGGCCGCCCCCGCCGGCGCCGCCGCCACGCCGATCGACACCCGACTCGCCGCTGTCCACTGGACCGAGGCCGAAGCGGCGCGAGGCGGCGAAGGCACCCTCCCGCTCCTCGAGCGATCCGCCGCGGAGCCGCCGACGTCCGAAGAGTGGCGCTCGCTCTCCCGCGCCGCGATGGGGTCTCTCGCGCGGCTCGCCAGCGGCGGGACCGCCGGCGCAGTCGACGCCCTCGACCGCCTGTTCCGCGCAGGAGATGCCGAGCGAAGGAATGCCCTCGCGGAGCAACTCACGCTCTACGCGACGGCGCGGACTGCCGATCTCCTCCGCGGCTGGGCAGGGGAGCCCGCGATCGTCCCCGAAGCTGCCGCGCGCGCCCGCAAGGTCCTCGATGCACTTCGCGCCGAGCAGGTGCACGGCGGCGAGAAGTAGCCGCCCCTGACCGGCCCCGCTACTCCCCGCGCAGCGCGCGGGCGTAGAGGTCGGTTGCGCCGACGGCGGCGGCCGGGAGGACGACGAGGCCCGCGAGCGGCCCTCGCAAGGGTCCCTCCCGACCCCGTCGGAAGCGTGATCAGCTCTTCTGTCATCCCCTCGCCTCGGGCGGGCGGAACACGATCGCCGCGCCCCAGCGCGAGAGCCGCCTCGGCGTCCATCTCCCGAAGAAGGCGCCCATGCCCGCCCAGAACCCCGGCACCATCGACTCGCGGCGCCGGCGGATCGCCTTCACCGCCGCGCGCGCGACGGAGTCGGCCGTCACCATGAACGACTTGTAGTAGGCGACCATCCCCTCGGGGACCTCCGCGGTCGCCTCGAAGGCCGTGTCGACCGGGCCGGGGCAGAGCGCGAGCACGCTCACCCCCTTCCCGCGCAACTCGTAGTGGAGCCCCTCGCAGAACGACAGGACGTACGCTTTCGTCGCGGCGTACACAGTGAAGTACGGGATCGCCTGGTACGCAGCGGAGGACGCGATGTTCAGGATCGTCCCGCCCCCCTCCGCCGCCATCCGCGTCGCGTAGTGGTACGTCAACTCCGTCGTCGCGGTGACGTTGAGCGCAATCATCCGGCGGTAGGTGTCGAGGTCGAACGAGAGCGCGGGCCCGAGCTTCCCGAACCCCGCGGAGTTCACGACGAGCTTCGCCTGCGGCGCGCGCTCGAGGATCCGCTCCGCCGCGCCCCGCTCGGTGAGGTCGAGAGGGAACGTCTCCGCCCGCGCCCCCGCGACGGCCGCCTCGACCTGCCTCGCGACCGCGGCCAGCTCCGCCTCTCGCCGCGCGACGAGGAGGAGGTCGTACCCCTCCGCCGCGAGCATCGGCGCGAGGGCCGCGCCGATCCCGCTCGACGCACCGGTCAGGACGCACGTCGTCCTCGTCATCGCTTCTCCTCTTCCGCCTGCTCGGCGGCCTGTGCCAGCCTCACGCGCTCCAGCATCGCGCCGGCATCCGGCGAGTCGGGCCGCGCGCGCAAGACGTGGTTCAGGTCCTCCTGCGCCCCGGCGAAGTTCCCCCTCAGGTACCTGGCGCGCGCGCGGGCGAGGAGGAGACCGCTCTCCGCGATCCGCAGGTCCGGGGTCTCGACCGCCCGCGAGAGGCACGCCTCGACGCGCGCCCAGTCGCCGTCGTGCATCGCGACGACGGCGTCGGAGGCGGCGGAGAGCCCCTCCGCCCCCTCCTTGCCCCAGACGGTCGCGCGTCGCGCGCGGCCGAGGAGGCGGCGGACCTCCTCGCGCTCCGCGGCCTGCTCCGCGGTCTCGGGCGGGACCGCCCCCGCGCGAATCCCCGATGGGGTGCTCTCGAGCGTCGGGAGCGGGAGCGCCTCGACCAGCCGGCAGAAGCGGGCGAGCCCCTCGAAGAGCCAGGCGTACGGGACGTCGGGGTCGATGGAGGCGGCCTCGTGGAACTCGGCGAATCCCGCCTCCTGCCCTTCGGCAAGGAGCCTCGCCCACCCCGCGAGGGCGCGGGCTGCAGCGCGGGAGGCGGGGTCGTCGGGCGTCTCCGCGAGGAAGGCCTGCACGCGCAGCCACGGCTCGGTGACGCGCGCGCGTCGCGCCTCGGGCGCGAGGGAGGGGTCGTACGCGGCGCCCTCGATCCGCCTCACGTCCTCCGCCAGGCGCGCCCAGCGGGCGAGGACCCGGGAGACCCGCTGCGCCTTGTCGAGCGCCTCCTCCGCGGCGCGGGTGCGCTCGCGCTCCATCGCGCGCTCGGAGGCGGTCATGTCCCACCAGCCGACCCAGCCCCCGGCGAGGAGGACGACGACGAGGCCGAGGAGGGCCACGACCCGGTGCTTCACGACGGCGCGCGCGAGCCGTTCGCCGCGGGAGACGGGGCGCGCGAGGATCGGCTCGCCGTCGAGGTAGCGGCGGATGTCCTCGGCCATCGCGGCGGCGCTCGCGTAGCGGCGCGAGGGGGACTTCTCCATCGCCTTCAGGCAGATTGTCTCGATGTCGCGGTGGAGATTCGGGTTCAGCGCGCGCGGCGGCGTGGGCTCGCGGCCGAGGACGTCGGCGATCACGGTGAAGACGCTGTCGCCGACGAACGGCGGGCGGCCGGTGAGCATCTCGTAAAGCGTGGCGCCGAGGCCATACACGTCAGTGCGGGCATCGACCCGGTCGCGCTGTCCTGCGACCTGTTCGGGGGAGGCGTAGCTCGGCGTGCCAAGCGCCGCGACCGACATCGTGGCGCCGTGGGTCGAGGCGTCCTTCGCCAGGCCGAAGTCGGCGACGTGGGGCTCGCCCGCGGCGTCGATGAGGATGTTCCCGGGCTTCACGTCGCGATGGATGATCCCCTGGCCGTGGGCGTAGTCGAGGGCGAGGGCGACGGTGCGGGCGATCTCGAGCGCGCGGCGCGGGGGGAGGGGTTTCGCGCGCGCGAGGTGGGAGAGGGGATGTCCGTCGACGAGGCGCATCGTGAAGAAGTGGACATTGCCGCTGCGCGCGGCGTCGTAGACGTGGACGATGTGGGGGTGGTCGAGACGCGCGGCCGCGCGCGACTCGCGCTGGAACCGATCGAGCATGTCGGGAGAGGCATGCTCGCCGGCGATCAGGACCTTGAGGGCGACCATGCGGCCGAGGGCGGTGTGGCGGGCCTTGTAGACAATGCCCATGCCGCCGTGGGCGATCTCCTCGAGGATTTCGTAGCCGGGATAGGCGCTCACCGGCGCAGGAGTGCCCGGTGTCGCCGCGGGAGCGGTGTCGGCGACGCCGGCAATCGTCGGGGTGTCGGTGGTGGGCTCGCAGAAGCGGAATGGGCGCGTCTCGGCGAGGAGCGACTCCCTCTGGGCGACGGAGAGGCAGCCGAGGCCCACGAGGAGGTCGGGGATGGACGCGCCGGGCCCGCGCTCCTCGCGGAGGCGGAGGGCGAGCTCGAGGTCGCGCTCCGGGACGAGGGCGCGCTCGCGCACGAGCTGGACGAAGAAGGCCTCCTGCGGCGTCACGCTGCGGATTGGAGCATCCGGCGGGCCGCCTCGCAAGGGTGCGCGACATCCGGCGTGCGCGGCGGAGTGCCGGAGGGCGCACGGAACGCTCCACGCGCCCCCCGGGGTGGTCTACGGATCCTACGTCGCGTCCTTCCAGCGAGCCTTGCGAGGCGGGTGGGTCTCTCCTCGTGCACCACCGGAGGGCGTTCTTATCGACCAGCCCCCATGTCCGCATTCTCCAACTCAATCCACCGTCCCTCAGATCGGAGCGGGACGAGCATTTCCTGGGCGGCGAAGGTCGAGAAGTCGATCCTCAGATGGACCGCCCTGCTCACGCAGTCCAGGGCGGCGGTCCGCTCGAGCTTCGCCTGCTCGTCGGGAATGAGCTGCGAACAGACCGCCGGCGAGGTCCTCCCTTGCGAGAGTAGGCAGTGGATGAACGCGAGATGGACGTGTGCCAGCGCCAGGACGGGGCAGGTCCTCGGGTCATCCTCGTCCCTCTTCGTGGAGCCCTGCAAAGCCGATTCGTATCCCTGCCGGGCCGTCGCGTAGTCACCTTGCAACCAAGCCCGCCGTGCCCTGCATGCGGACGCGATCCACTCGCTCTGTCCATTCTCCGCCTTCAGCGCGTCCAGGTACGCCCTCATGTAGGATGAGTCGGTGTCTTTCGGCCACCCCTCCAGCGCCACTCCGAGCTCGGCCACTGCCTTCTGAGTGTCTCCCTTCGCGTCGAGCGCGTAGGCGAGGCGCAGGTGAGCGGCGGGGTCGTCCGGTGCGTTCTTCGACCACGCCTCGGCGTCGGCGATCGCCCCGTTCAGATCCCCTGTCCACAAGCGGACCCTCGACCGCCACTCGAATGCCTCGATGGACGCCCCGTCCAACTTCAGGACCTTGTCGAAATCCTCGCGCGCCCCCTTGAGATCCCCGATCGAGAGCCGGTCCTGCCCGCGGTTGAGTCGTATTCTCATGTCGTCCGGGGCCAAGTCGCACGCCCGGTCAGCGTCGGCAAGGGCGTTCACGAAATCCCCCAGGTCGTAGTAGGCAGCGCCGCGGAGGTTTAAGATCGCAGCGTGCTCCGGCCCCGCCTTGATCAGATCGGTGAGGTCCGCAATGGCCCCCTCAAGGTCGCCCGCCATCACCTTCGCAAACGCCTCCTTGCGGGCGAGCTCCCGGCGCGCCTCGGCCTCCATGGGCACCTTCGCCGCCACTGGTGTCCCTTGCGATCGGGGGGCCGGAGGCACGCGATTGGGGGGCACGACCACCGCGGTCTTCTTGCGACGCTCGGGAGGCCTCGCCGGAGGCACGGGCGGCGGCTCTACGACGAGCTTCTCCTCCAGGAACCTCCCCAGGTCGGAGGCCATGACCGCGAGGCTCGCGTGGCGGCGCGCGGGGTCCTTCGCGAGCGCCTTCATGCAGGTTGCCTCGACGTCCGGCGGGATCTTCTCGTTGATCTCCCGCGGTCGACGCGGCTCACTCTTGATGATCGCGTTCAGAATCTCGGCGAGAGAATCACCCCCGAACGGCCTTTGCCCGGTCAGCATCTCGTACAGGACGATCCCGAGGGAGAACTGGTCGGACGCGGGGCCCATGTCGCGGAGCCGTCCGCTCGCCTGTTCGGGGCTCATGTACATCGGCGTGCCGAGGATGTTTCCCGAGAGCGTGAGTCCCTGCGTTGCCCCGGCGGATACATCCTTCGCGAGGCCGAAGTCGGTGATGTACGGCCTGCCTTCGTCGTCCAGGAGGATGTTGGCCGGCTTGACGTCGCGGTGGAGGATCCGCTGCTGATGTGCGCTGTACAGCGCCTCCGCGCACGTCTTGGCGATCTGGACCGCACGGCGGAATGGGAGCGGACCCTTCGCGAGGACATGGTCGAGCGAGACGCCCGGGACGTACTCCGCGGTGAGGTAGCAGGTCCCCTGGTGGGAGCCGACGTCGTGTACCGTGACGATGTTGGGGTGGCGCAGCCGCGCTGCCATCTGCGCCTCGCGGAGGAAGCGCTCATTCCGCCCCGAATCGTTCGGCGCCGCCAGCACCTCCTTCAGCGCGACCACGCGCTTGAGCTGCGAGTCCCATGCCTTCCAGACGATCCCCATCCCTCCGCGTCCCACCTCCTCGAGGATGCGGTATCGTCCGAGGTCCTTGCACCGGCCGGGGCCGGCTCGGCGACGGTCGGCATCTCCTGCGTCCCCTCGACGGCGACCTCGAGCGACTCGGCGGGTCGTATCAGGCGCGCGCCACACTTCGGGCAGGCGACGGCCCGCTCGGGTCTCCAGTTCTTCACGTTGAACCGCTTCCTGCAGCCGGAGCAGTGGAGGATCTGCTTGCCGACGAGGTGGAGGTGCTGCTGGAGCTGGTCCGAAGAGATGACCTTGCAATCGACGAGGATTTCGCCGAGGCGCTTGCGGACGCCCGCGGTGGCGAGCTTCTTCTGCTCCTCAAGCGCCTCACGGACCTGGTCGTCGGACGCCGTACCCTCGCGGACGAGGGTGGTACCGAGGTGGGACTCGTCGTTGGGGTCGTCCTCTTCCGCCTCGGCGTCAGGTGTGGTGGGATCGTCTGCCATCGTCTCTCTCTTTCCGTGTGGTACTCTCGCCTCGCACTCAAGTGGTGTCAAGCCTACTCTCCCGCCGGTGTCGACGGCGTTGACCTGGACGAAATCGGCGTGATCGGCGGGGACGGTTGCGAGTATACTCTCCGGTAGAGGAGATGCCCGATGAGCCCCAAGCTGCTGGACAAGAAGGAGCGGGCTGTCGCTGCGGATCGCATCGTCAGTGCGATCAAGAAGCCGACCCTCAGCGAGACGCGGCAAGGGTCGCTCCGCGGCATCGTTCAGGTCCTCCTCCGTACCTTGACCCAGGAGGGGGCAGGGCAATGGCTTCGTGCCCGCAATCGCGTGCTCAAGGGGCGCCGGCCGATCGACGTGCTCGCGCAGGGCGAAATCGAGGCCGTGCGCGAGGCTGCGATCTCGTACGTCGAAGGCTACTACGTGTAGGACCCCGTGGCGCCAGATCCCCCACGGCGAGAGGTGCGGGACATCAAGCCGCGCTGCCTGAACCTCTCAGTCTGGCATCATTGTCCACCAGACGTCGCCTTCCTATCCGTCACCGACCCTCCCCTCGCTGAGGGGCGCTACCACCGGAAGGGCGGCCCTCCCGTCTGGTACGGGTCCTCCCACGAACGCGGTGCATGGGCCGAGTTGCTCCGTCATCGGCTGGACCCTGTCGATGCACTCCATGAGCGACGGAGGATCGGAAAAGCGCGAGTCGCGGAACTTCTGGTCATCGACCTGACGGATGTGGGTGTGCGCGACGCCCTTGGCGTGAAGGAAGCGGATCTCAAGAGCGACGACTATGCGGCGTGCCAGAGAATCGCGGAGGAGGCGCGAGTCGCCGGGCTGGATGGCATCGTGGCGCCCTCGGCAGCGATGAAGGGCGAGCACACGCTGATCGTGTTCCGCTCGGGCATCAAGAAGCTGACCGAGGAGCACTCCCGCGTCCAGCATCCCCCAGTCAGCATGCTGGACATGCTGGTGCGAATCCTCCTTCCGAAGCGCGCGAGAAACGCCCTTTCGAAGCTACGGAGACGATACCGACGACGGTAGGGGCAGGACCGGCAATCACCCTTCGTTGGCGAGATCCCCGCCCGCCTGCTCGAAGAGCGGCCCGGCGGGGACTTGAGCACCCGGCGGGCCGCCTCGCAAGCCTACAGCTTCCTGAGCGCCTCGCGACGGCTGAGCGGGCTCAGCTTCGATTCGTGCTTCTTCACGTACGCGACGACCTCCTTCGGATGGGTCGAGGAGAGCTGCCTGAGCGCCCAGCCGATCGCCTTGCGGAGAAAGAACTCGCGCGACCCGAGAGAGGGCTCGAGGCACTGGTAGAGCAGATCGAGATCGGTCTCTCGCTTGAAAGCCACCTGCGAGAGGATCGCGCTGCGCCGCTTCCAGAGGTTGTCCGAGCGGCTCCACGCGAGCATGCGACGGCGCATGGGTGCCGGAAAGTCGCGCAGGATCGGGCCGAGGCGGTGGACCGCGATCTCGTCGACGTAGTCCCACCACGCGCCGGAGACGATCATCTCCTCGTACATGGGGACGGCGCCCTGCGTCTGGAATGCGCGGTAGGCCCGCTGGCCCGTGAGGTCGACGGCGGCGTAGCGCTCCTCGCGGTGCGCGGCCTCTCGCCAGAGGCGGAGGACGGCCTTCTTCCACGCATCGGCGGTCGCGAGCGGGTGGGCCTGGAACAGGGCCTTGCAGATCGAGCGTCGCAGCGGAGTCTGCACGCCGAGGAAGGGCATCGCCGACTTCATGTACGCCTGCATCGCAGGCGCCTTCGCCGGATCGGCCGCCCGGACCAGCGCGGACCGCACGGCCACGACGAGGTCCTCGCGTCGAGGTGTCTGCTTGTCGGTCCTGCGTTGCATCTCGAACCCCGTCTGCCGGCCTGGAGCGCCCTTCGGGCGGATGATCGCCTGAGGGGTCATCCATTGCAACGCAGACGCGGGTGCATGTCCGCAATCTCCGCGTCCATGGAGAGGCGC
>Ga0209514_10008402_pt1 | contig 11731 bp, 11 predicted proteins | sample Subgrocontami58m_FD_187452 | JGI IMG/M metagenome (GOLD analysis project Ga0209514, IMG submission 187452) | Subsurface groundwater microbial communities from S. Glens Falls, New York, USA - GMW37 contaminated, 5.8 m (SPAdes) (version 3) | ecosystem: Environmental > Aquatic > Deep subsurface >...
TTTGTTTGTCAGAATTGAGGGTCCCGATAATTTGATTAACAAATATATGTCTGTTGAGCGGCAAGGAAATAGATTTTCAATCGCTTCTAAAATTGATTTGTCAAAATATTCTCAGTTCATAAAGATATTTTGCTTTGTTAATAACTTAAGATCAGTGAAGGCAAGCGGAGGAGCTATTATTTCCGTAAAAGAATTTGTCGGCGACTCACTTGATATTATGGTTGAAGATTCTTCTATTGTGAAAACCACTAGTTGCGAATATCTTAATGCAAATATACTGGAGAGAGATAAAGCTATGGTAATGATGGAAAAAACAAAAAACGCAACAGTTCATCTTTATAATTCGAGCAATCTTACTTTAACGTTAGACGGCGGAGAAGTAAGCGGAATTATTGAAGCAGAGACAGATTTCGGTTTGGATGGAATAGTTAAGAAGAATAATGTTGAAAGAGTGAAAAGCAATTCTAAACAACGGGGAGAACTAAAATGAAAAATAGATTCCGGGCTTTTAGAATAGAGCTATTTCTATTCTGTCTTATAGTAATTATTCACGGATGCAGACCCAAAACCGCAACAGATAAAATGATTGAAGAAGGAAACATAAAATTTGAAAATTCAGATTTCATCGGAGCAGCAAAAATATTTACTGAAATAATAAAAAACGAACAGGGAAATTTGAAAGCATATTTCAGACTCGCCAGCGCAAATCTCTGCCGTGATAGTGATGAGGATAATTTCCGGGAAACAATATCTAGAATAACAGTAGTGGATCATTCGCTTATTGATCTTCTTAGAGATCCGACTTACAGCCAGTCCGGAAATTCGGTGGAAAAACTGCAAAAAAATTACATGATCCGAAAAGAAAAACTATTAAATATATCAGACGAGATTTCAGTTTTTACAAGTGCAATTAATAAAAATCGGGATAATCCAAAATTATACTTTGGCAGAGGATATTGGCATTTTTTGCTTAACGACATGGGGGAAGCGGTAAACGATTTTTCTTCGGCAATTAAGTTAGATAATAATTTTGAGAAAGCTTTTATTTGGCGTGGTAGATGTTACAGCAGAGGTTTTAGATATTACTCCGGCTCCAATTATGCAGATTATTTTGAGGATAGGCATCGGGCAGAATACAATTTCCGTCGGGCTCATCAGATAAATCCAAAAAACGTGAAAACTATGTATGAACTTAGGTTTGCTGATGACGGAGAAGCTAGCCCCAAGAAAAAAATGGAAATTCTTTCAAATATTATTGCAATAGATTCGACCGATCAGAGTGCATTAGTGCGCCGGGCAATGTTTAGAATAAACATGAAAGACTATAAAGGGGCTATGCATGATTATGCTCTGCTTGTTAAAAATTTTCCGGAGAACAGCGACTACTGGGTTGGACTAGGACTGCAAAAAATAAATCTTGGAATGAAGCAGGAGGGATTGAAAGACTTAAGAAAAGCATTAGCGATTTGTAAGGACAAAGAATACATGAAAGTAATTAACGGACTGATAGAAAAAAACACGTATGCTAAATGATGTATTTAAAAATGTTAGAGAAAAAAAACCGGAATGATTAATAACAAAAAACGGAGATTAACATGAAATCAATCAGTGCTTTTTCTTTTGTAGCGATTATGTTTTTTTGCGTAGCTACACAAACAACAAATGCTCAGGAAAAAGTGAACAGAGCTGAGCAGCAATTACAAATCAAAAAAGTGCAGGCAAACAGAGATGCATTAATAGCTGATATGACTAATCTTGCTTCTTTGGCTCAACAGCATTACAGAAAACCCACAGTATTAGGCGGTGGCGGCAACAGTTTTGGCGGCTGGTTCATCCCCGAAGCGATTGATACAACAGCAAATGGCATGTTTAACGCAATCATTTCTAAAGATTCTGTAAAATTTGCTGGGTATGGAAATGCAATCGGTAACGATGGAAAACATAGAGTAAGAATTTTTATGGTTGTTGATCCAAATAAAATTAAATCGGTGATTGCTGCTAACTAAGAGAATAAGCAAGAGCAAATTCATTCCCGATAAGAAACCGGGATGAATGATTGCAATAATCATAATTAGATTTTTCTTACCTCTCTTGTAACTTTTTGCAAATTCAAAAGTCTATTTGTAAAGCTGATGGAAAAAGTAATTCTGAATCATAAGCGGGAAATAATTCCATTCACGGAATTGTATGAAAAATATTCCATGGATATTTACAGATACTCCCTCAGCATTTTAAAAGATGAAGATGATGCAAAAGACGCAGTGCAGGAAACATTTGTTAAGTATGTAGAAAATGAAAGTTCTTTCCGCGGTGATGCAAGCCAGAAGACATGGTTATTAGTTGTAGCAAGAAACTATTGCTACTCAAAACTTAGACGTGCAGAAAAGAGCAACATAAGAATTGATGAAGAAGTTTTTGAAAGTTCGTATGAACCACAATACGATTCCGAAATTACTTTGAAAGATGCATTGATCTGTTTGAGCAGTGAACATAATGAGCTTTTGTTCTTAAAAGAGTACGACGGCTATTCATACAAAGAAATAGCAGAGTTAACAAATCAATCAATTGAAAATGTAAAAATAAAATTGTTCAGAGCAAGACAGCAGTTAAGAGAAATATTGAAAGGTGATAAATAAATGAAAGAAATTGAATTACAGATCAGTCAATTCGTTGATAATGAATTAAACGATGCAGAGCAGAAAAAACTCTTTTCCGTTTTGGCGGAAGATCAGAACGCAAGACAAACGCTTTCTGATTTTATGCATCTTAAGAAAAATATTTCTGCTCACCACAACAATATAACAACAGATTTGTTGCCGAGGTCTTTCATCCCCGATCAAACAAAGGACAAACATGAACCTAATAGAAAATATAAAGCTATGTTTTACTTTTCCCTTGCAGCGTCTATTGTTTTAGCAATGCTGTTGGCATGGAATCAAAAAAGTAAAGATGAGTTGTATGAACAGAATAATGTTTTGCAAGCCAAGTATAATAGTCTGGAGAGACAATATTCTAATGTAAAGGAAACGAAAACTGAGAAAGAGTCCTTTTCCCAACAGTTAGCAAAAAAGAGTGCTCTAACAAAATTTGTAAAACAGCCATCGCTAAAAACTCTTCCCAAATTGCCGGACACAGAATTTCTGAGTAGAATAAAACAAAAATATGAAACCAGACTCGCCAATAGTGTGGTAATTACAAAAGAAGATTTTATAGGAGGGCAAATTGTCGGGAACTAAATCGAAAGGTCTGATTCTGTTTTTAATCTATCTGCTCTTTGCACAATCAATCTGGTCTCAGCAGAAAGAAGTGTTGAACGCATCCTTTGTGATGAATTCTAAAGACGGTAGATATTCTTGCAAGATAAATTCTATCATAGAACCCGATGGATTCTTTGCCGGATATTTTCTAGTACCCGGATATGGTAAACTAATTTTAGGAAAGTTAGGCCATGGTTACGACTTTATGAATTATGAAACTTCCGGGATGGAGGTTGACTTTTTAGTTTCTAAATGGATAGAAAATAATTTTTTTTTAGAAGACCTTGAAGGGTTTTCACAAGGTCCGGATGTGAAGACTGCTATTTCGTTTCATATAAAACCATTTTATTCAGCCGATAAGAAGAGCAATAGAAAAGCATTCGTAGCAAAATTTGCCGTGCTTCTTCCAAAACGAAAAACACAGTACAGTGCTTATGATCAGGAATGTGATGTAAAATTGTTTTACAAACTACTATATTCCGATTCTACTGGATCGATCCGCGTAGATTATTTAAATAAAACAATGCCCGATTACCAATTCGATTTGAAAATATCAACTATCAGCCGTGCTGAAAAAACCTTAGAAACAAATACACTCGTATTTAATGAAATAAAAAAGTCACTCAACGAATCAACCATCGAGAATAATTCATTTGAATTCTCAACCGAGCTTGGAGTTTATCCGCCAAAAGAACTAGGATGGTTCAAAAATGGTGGTGAATTATCCAATCATCGGCAGGTCGGGTTTTCAAATAAATACTATCTTGTTTCCGATTTTACTCCGGACACACTAAAGCTTGAACATCCAATCTACTGCGCTAATCTTAGATTTCCTTTCAGAATTTATAATGAAGAGAAGAAAAAAAAATACAGCGGTTATAAAACCATAGATGAAATTTTCATGTCTGACTACGAGATCATAATAATTCCAATCAGTTATGAAAATGGTCTATTAATAACAGATGTAATTGCAGACTATTCCAAACTCAATCTAGAAGACGGAATGCAAAGATGGACTCCATTCAAAAAGAGGATAGAATTCAAATACAAAGAAGCATTTATAGATTTTCCTCATGAGAACTGGAGTGCTGTTTTTACGCGGGGAAAAGAAAACTATGAGATTTATGGTTATTCCGATTATGAGAAATACGTTTCGGAGATGCTCTCTATTACATTACAAAAAGTTTTTTAGGAGAAATAAGATGAAAAAAATTCTAGTCATATTGTTCTTCATTACTTTGCCTCTTCTAGCGCAAAGCAATAAAGGAAAAATCTCTTTAGTGTATAATGAAGAAAAGTTTGATCTGCCGATAACTCAAATTATTATCAGAAAAGAAAATAGTGTTATGGTTAGCGTTCGTGCAGAAAAAAATGATTCACTGGGACAGCGGTCAATATCTTTGGAATTTCCGCTTGCAAGCATGGCCAAAGATGCAAAAGTTACTTCGAATGACGAGCTCAGATTACTGATAACTAACCAAGGGCGCAAAGATCCTTATGGAAAACGGTTTACTTTTAATTATGGACCTAAGGATGTTGTAGTTGAAATGTATTATGGAAACGAAAGATTGAATTGGTCCTCGCCGAGTTTTCAATTCAAGTTTGATAAAGTAGAAATTACACATTCAGGTGAAGGTATTAAAATTACCGGATCCTTTTCTGGAAAATACAATTCAGCTCAGCAAGAAAATCCGTTAAAGACAGTAGCAGAAATCAAAGACGGCAAATTTGAAATAATATTATAGTTAGTTTGAAAATTATCAATCGCCAACCGGAAGATATTTTTTGGCTATAACATTATAGACGCACACATTAATAGATTGCAATTTGTTTTAAATAGATAGATCATTACAACAAGAAATTTTAACTCGGAGGAGTTATGCAGAAGAAAATAACTTATAATATCATAGATATTATCATAAATTTTATATGCAATAAATAACACACAATACAAATTCATTAATGAAAGGGGTCATTATGGGACAGAAGAAAAATTTATTTAGTTGTTTAATAGCATTTCTATTATTTTATTCTTCTTTGAGTGCTCAAACTACAGTTGTAAAAGGTAGATTGTTGGATGTAAACGGAAAATCTTCTAAATATGCTTTAGTTGGGATCCTTTCGCCCATAGGTACAAACGGGAAAGATTTTGTTAGTTGCGATAAAGACGGCAATTACACCATCAAGCTGACGAAACCGGGGCAAAACACTCTATTGTTTTCTATACCAAGTCACAGTGCGCTGAAAATTCCTGTTCGAAATAATAGCGATAAAAATTTAACTATTGATGTAACTTTATCACCGTATAAGTATAAAGATAGTTATGACGATGCCGGTGTTGCCGGAACCTTCAATGATTTTGATATTGTTTCTCCCGAGAAAATGACAAAGCAAGCAGACGGAACTTATATTTATGAAGTAAAGTCGGATCAAAAAGAAATAAAATATCAACTATGCAGGATCGAAAAGAATAACAGAACTATTAACGGAACGGAATCAAACGGGTTTGAACCGGATTCTACGGGAGATTACAGATCAATTCTAAATGTTAAGGATGGAAAAGCTGTAATAGTTTTCAATCCTTTAAATCTCTTAATTAAAGATGTAGAATACAAAGTTGCTTTCAGCGGAAGCGAATTTGATGAAAAAATGTTTAGCATAAACAATGAGTATACAAAAATGAGTACTTCTGCTTCTCAAAAAATGCGCGAGCATATTGATGCGAAAAAGAGTCCACAAGATTTTCAATTTGATGGCGGCGGCTACTTTACGGATCTTCTCAACAAGATAGATGCCGAAACCAATGAAGAAATTAAAGATTATTATAAGCTGATATACATTTCATTTGCAAGTTACCGTCCAAAAGATTACAGTTTTGAAAAAGCCACACAGTTTTTTGAATCCATACCGCCAAGCAATTCTGTGTGGGAATTATTATCCTCTGCTTATTTTTCATATTATTCTCTTATACCTCAGTATAAATGGAATGAGTTACAAGAAAAATTTTTAAAGGAATCCCCAAGCAGCACAATCAAACTTTCGATTCTTACAAATAAACTTGCAAGCGCAAAATTTTCCAACAACACAGAAGAACTTAAAAAAATTCATGCTCTCATAACGAAAGATTATGGTGATATGAAAGAAGCACAGGATCTTCTGAAAAGATTCCCGATCGAAACAAAGATAAAAGTTGGTGTTGAAATACCGGATTTTGAAGTTGTGTCGCTTGATAACAAGAACGAAAAGTTTTTAAAACAAAGTATGCTCGGCAAAGTTTATATGATTGATTTCTGGGCAACATGGTGCGGACCATGTGTCGGAGAAATGGAAAGCCTGCACAATGCTTATGAAAAATTCAAAGATAAAGGTTTTGAGATTGTTAGTCTTTCCATGGATGCCAAAGCCGATGATGTTGTTAAATTTAGAAATGATAAATGGAAAATGCCGTGGAAAAACAGTTTTATCGGTGATAAAAATGGGAGATTAATCGCTGATAAATTTGAGGTGATTGGAATACCGAGACCTATTCTTGTAGGTGCCGATGGTAAAATTTTAGAAATGGAAGGTGAATTACGAGGCACTAAATTGGAAACGACTTTGAAAAAATATTTTAAGTAGTTGTTGGAATATTAAGTTTGGTTAAAAAGAATTCCCCTATTATAAAGACAGACGCGATAGAAATCTTGATGATGGAAGAGATGCAGGGAATAGAGGATTTTAAAATAAAATATATTTTAACGTAGAGACGCATGGCTATGCGTCTCAATAATAGTTTGCAAACGAGACGATGAGCCCATCGTCTCTACATTAACGGTTTATTTTCTAATTCAACTCAACGGGAAAAAGGTTTTTAATAAATAATAATCTTTTCCCGTTATTTTTTTATTTTGACCCGCAATAAATCCACACTTATAATTCATTAAGGTTCATCTATGATAAATTATATTCAAAATCTTCCGGTTATAGTCCGGACTTCTTTTTTGCTTATTCTTTTCAAACATGTTCATGACTTTCGCATGGTATGGTCACTTAAAGAATTTGTCGGATAAAAAATGGTACATTGCCGCAATTGTAAGTTGGGGAATTGCGCTGTTTGAATATCTGCTTCAAGTCCCCGCTAACAGAATCGGTTACAGCGAGCTGAACCTTTCTCAATTAAAAATTTTCAAGAAGTAATTACACTTTCAATATTTGTTCCATTTGCAGTGATCTATATGCGTCAGCCCTTTAAGATGGATTATGTTTGGGCGGCATTATGCTTATTAGGCGCAGTCTATTTTATATTCCGCTCCTAATAAAATTCTCCACATCAAGCAACGATCTTTCTTTCTCTTAATCTTTAACTTACTTTTTTTACTCTTGCATAATTATGCATAATTCTGTATAATTATGCCCCAAATTTATAAAGATAGATTAAATGATAAGTGTTGGCATAGTTGGCGCGGCGGGTTATTCCGGAGTTGAGTTAATAAAACTTCTTCTCAATCATCCCGAAGTTGAGATCGCAAAACTATTTGGTAATTCTACAGCCGGTAACTCTATAGAAGAGATACATCCTTCATTAAAAGGAATGATATCGCTTAAAGTCGAGCAATTCAATCCGAAAGAATTGGAAGATATCGATTTGTTATTTGTTGCAATGCCTTCGGGACAATCAATGCAAGTTGTTAAAGAAGCACTTAGTGCAAATGTTAAAGTGATAGACATCGGCGGAGATTTTCGTCTAAAAAACGTTGAAGAATACAAACGATATTATAATCACGAACATACAGAGACAGAACTTTTGAGTAGTACCGTATATGGTTTAAGCGAGTGGAATGAAGAAGCGATATCAATCGCAAAATTAGTTGCAAATCCAGGGTGTTATCCAACCAGTATTTTATTGGCGCTTCTTCCGTTGTTAAAAGAAAATTTAATAGAATCAAAGAATATTGGAATTACATCTTACAGCGGAACATCCGGAGCCGGAAAATCAGTTGCAGCAAATATGATCTTCAGCGAAGTGAATGAAAGTGTGCGCGCTTACAAAGTCGGCGATCATCAGCACATTCCGGAAATAAAACAATACTTGGAATATTTTAGCGGCGTTGAAACAAATTTTTCTTTTGTTCCGCATCTTCTCCCGGTTACTCGAGGAATATATACAACAATATACACGTTATTAAAAAATGATGTGACGGAAGCAAAAATAATGAATGCGTTTAAGCATAATTATTCATCAGCCCCGTTTATTCGATTTATTGGAACCGAGATACCGGAAATGAAAAATGTTGTTAATACAAATTTTTGCGATATCGGATTTAGAATTTATGAGAACGGCACGCTGGTTCTTTTTTCTACTATTGATAATCTGGTGAAAGGTGCCGCTGGACAAGCAATTCAAAACATGAACATCGTGTTCGGTTTTCAACAAACAGAAGGATTACTAAGATGCAGCAAGAAGCAATCGTTGCAGATAAAATGAATGAGGGAATAACTGCGCCCAAAGGATTCCGCTCGGCAGGAATCCATTGCGGAATAAAAAAATCCAGAAAAGATCTTGCGTTAATTGTATCGGATCTACCCGCCACGGCAGCAGCCGTGTTTACACTTAATAAAGTTCAAGCAGCGCCGGTGTTAATCAGCAAAAGACATTTGGATGAAAGCGAAACTTTTAAAGCAATAATTGTTAACAGCGGAAATGCAAATGCATGTACGGGTGAGCGCGGATTTCAAGATGCTGTAACGATGGCAAATGAAACAGCAAAAGTGCTCGGCGTTAAATCGAAAGAAATTTTTGTTGCTTCAACCGGTGTTATAGGAGAACCGCTTCCCATCGTGAAAATTATAAATGGTATTCATCAGATTGCAAAGCAGGTAGATGAAAGCGAATATATAAGTACCGCCGAAGCAATAATGACAACCGATACTTTTGTAAAATCGTTTTCGTCAACATTCGAGATAGATGGAAAAATTGTGAGCATTGGGGGAATCGCAAAAGGATCAGGAATGATTCATCCTAACATGGCTACAATGCTTGCGTTTATTACAACAGATGCATCAATTGAAAAAAATGTTTTTCAAGGTCTATTAAAAACTGTAACGGATAAAACTTTTAATAGAATTGTTGTTGATGGAGATACAAGTACAAACGATATGGTTGTTGCACTTGCTAATGGTGCTTCGGGGACTGATCCGCTGCAGCCGCAAACGGAATCTTATAAAATATTTGAAGAACATTTATATGAAGTACTTAAAAAATTATCTATAGATATTGTAATTGACGGTGAAGGCGCTACAAAATTAATCGAGATTACAGTTGAAGGCGCATTAAGTGATTCAGATGCAGAAAAAGCTGCAAGAACTGTAGCTCTTTCTCCACTTGTTAAAACCGCTATTCACGGAGAAGATGCAAACTGGGGAAGAATTATTGCGGCAGTCGGCTATTCGGGAATTGATTTCAATCCGGATAAGTTTGAGATCATAATCAACGATGTTCCAATTCTCAAACAGAATTATTTTGTTACACTGCCCAATGCGGAAGCCAACAAGACATTAAAATCAAGAAACATAAATCTAAAGATCAAATTAAATATGGGAACCGGAACATCAACGGTTTGGACATGTGATTTTTCCGAAGAGTACGTAAAAATTAACGGGAGCTACCGAACTTGACGAATCCTGTTTTCAGAAAAGAAGATGTTTTGATTGAAGCGCTGCCGTACATCCAGCAATTTGAACGGAAAACTTTTGTTATCAAATACGGCGGTGCTGTTATGGAAGATGAGCAGCTTAAATCAATGGTAGCGCAAGATGTTACTCTGCTTCGCAAAATTGGAATTGATGTAGTTGTTATTCACGGCGGAGGAAAAGAAATTACAGCTCTTTCGCAAAAACTTAATATTGAGACAAAATTTGTGAATGGACAAAGATATACAAACGAAGAAACACGCGATGTTGTTCAAATGGTTCTTGCTGGATCTATCAATAAAGATATTGTTCGGCGTATAAACATTCACGGCGGCCGTGCAGTCGGTATCAGCGGGATTGATGCGGGATTAGTCACGGTAAAAAAATATGAACAAGATGATTTGGGCTTGGTCGGTGAAGTGATAGATGTGAATACTTCTCTTATAAAAAATTTATTGAGAGACGGATATTTACCTGTAATTGCACCGATCGGTGTTGATGAAAACGGAACCGTATATAATGTTAATGCAGATATTGCTGCAGGTACTATTGCAGGCGCGCTAGAAGCGGCAAAGCTTGTTTATATGACGGACATTGAAGGAGTAAAAATTAATAATCAATTGATCACACATCTTACTAAAGACGATGCTGAAAAATTTATCGGGAATGGAATAATAAACGGCGGGATGATTCCAAAAGTTGAATCTGCTCTTGTTGCGATTGATAAAGGAGTTCAGAAAGTTCACATAGTTGACGGAAGAATTCCTCATGCTTTGCTGTTGGAAATTTTTACTAAAGAAGGAGTTGGAACCGAGATAGTGGGTGAATAAAAGCCCCACCAAACCTCCCCAAAGGGGAGGCTTAAAAAAAGCAGGAGAAAAAAAGCCATGACCAAAAAATTAGAAGAGATTCAGAAACGGCACGCACAGATTAAGTCGTTAATTACTTCACAAGAAACATTTAATCAAACTCAACTTGTGAAAGCATTAAAACAAAAAGGGATCAAAGCAACGCAGGCAACTCTTTCCCGCGATCTAAATGAACTTGGTGTTGTACGTATTCCAACTGCAAACGGATTGGTTTATAAGCTCAGCGCTACAGGAGATGAGAACACTCTTCAAAATCGAATTGCAGAAGAGATTGTTTTTGTAAAAGGAAATGAAAATGTAATTATTGTAAAAACATACCCCGGACGCGCACAGGGTGTTGCTGTATTTCTTGATCGGAAAAGTGATTTGGAAATTCTTGGCACTCTTGGCGGGGATGATACGATTATTGTAATTCCGCAATCAGTAAAAAAAATCAAAAAGATAATTGAACAAATAAAAATAATATTAGGAATAAAATAATGAGCAAAAATAAAATTGTTGTTGCGTATTCCGGCGGATTAGATACCTCCGTAATGGTTCATTGGCTTAAGAAACATTACGATGCAGATATAATCACTTTTACCGGGAATCTTGGACAGACAAAAGAATTAATCGGCCTCGAAGAAAAAGCATATAATTCCGGTGCAGCAAGATCCTATATAGTGGATTTAACAAAAGAATTTTTGGAAGAGTATGCATTCCCAGCATTAAGGGCGGGTGCAATGTATGAAGAAGCTTATCCAATGGCATGTTCGTTGGGAAGACCGTTACTTGCAAAAACTCTTGTAGAAGTTGCACGCAAAGAAGGAGCGAACATGGTCGCTCACGGTTGTACCGGAAAAGGAAATGATCAAGTTCGTTTTGAAGTTGCTGTAGGTGCTTTAGCTCCGGATTTAATCAGCATAGCGCCATTGAGAACTTGGGAATTCAAATCGA
>Ga0209514_10008405_pt1 | contig 11730 bp, 8 predicted proteins | sample Subgrocontami58m_FD_187452 | JGI IMG/M metagenome (GOLD analysis project Ga0209514, IMG submission 187452) | Subsurface groundwater microbial communities from S. Glens Falls, New York, USA - GMW37 contaminated, 5.8 m (SPAdes) (version 3) | ecosystem: Environmental > Aquatic > Deep subsurface >...
ACCCGCCGGTTCACTTCCCGTTAAAGTAACTGCTTTTACAAAAGGATGATCAATAACATTTTTGATCAATGAAGATCCGATCAGTAAGGTTTTAAAAGTATTCTTTGGAAATCCGGCTTCCATGAAAATTTCTTCAATCGCTAGAGCGCTCATCGGAACATTTGATGCATGCTTAAGCAGACAAACATTTCCAGCCATTAAAGTAGGCGTTGCAAATCTGAACACTTGCCAGAAAGGAAAATTCCACGGCATTATAGCAAGTACTATCCCGATCGGATCGAAACGAACGTAACTTTGCGACGCATCTGTTTGAATTATTTCTTCACTAAGAATTTTTTCTGCATTATCCGCATAGTAATTACAAACCCATGCGCACTTTTCAACTTCAGCAATTGCTTGTGTAAGTGGTTTACCCATTTCAAGAGTTAGAATTTTTCCGTAATGCTCTTTACGTTCACGAAGAATTTGAGCTGCGTTTTTCATGAGTTGTGACCGCAAGTTAAAATTTGTGCCTCTCCATTTGTGAAATGCAGAGTCTGCCTCATCAATCATTTTAAGAACTTCTTCGTTCGTATGTTCAATAAATGTTTTTTCAACTTTCCCTGTTGTTGGGTTGATCGTTTTAATTGCCATTTTCATTTTCTCCAAATCAAAGTTCAAATCACAAAATTATTTTCGACAAAGAAATAAAATTTTATTAAGTTCCATCTGAAATTACTCAGAAAATCTTTCACAATAAATTATTGTTCTTTATGAAAAAAACTGCTCCTAAAAATTTTGTACTCGACACAAACGTAATCCTTCACGATCCTACTTGCATAAATCACTTCCAAGAAAATAATATAATCATCCCGCTTGTTGTAATAGAAGAGTTAGACCACTTCAAGCGCGGTAATCAAGTGATTAATCTAAATGCCCGCGAGTTTGCCCGCACACTTGATTCAATCACCGGAAATGAAATTTTCAACGGCGGTGTATCTCTTGGAAGAGGAAAAGGCAAAGTTAGAATTGTTATTACCCGCGGACTAGCTAAGGAGATCCACGACGTATTCCGAGAAGATAATGTTGATCATAGAGTTCTTAGCGCAGCGTTTGAAGCGAATAAAACCGGTAAAGAAAAAGAGAAATCCATTCTTGTAACAAAAGATGTTAATCTTCGTATGAAAGCTAAAGCTCTTGGAATTCCAGCCGAAGATTATACGACAGACCGCGTATTAAATGTAGAAGAGCTTTACAGCGGTAAAGCTATTGTGGAAGATTTTGACGACGATGTTTTACAGCGGCTTTATCAACCACCGTTTGAAGTCTCCGCAAAACAAATCCTCAAGAAAATTAAAAATGAAGCCGTCCCGAATAAGTATTTTATAATGCGCAACTCAAGCCGTTCCATACTTGCATGTCTTGATCAAGAGATGGAAAAATTTAAGCGCATTGATAAACAAGTTGCTTACGGAATTAAACCAAGAAATGCAGAACAAACTTTTGCTGTTGATGCACTTGTTAATTCCGATATCCCTCTGGTTTCAATGACGGGAAAAGCAGGCACCGGAAAAACTTTACTTGCACTTGCCTGTGCTCTTCAAGTAAGAAAAAATTATAGGCAGATATATATTGCCCGTCCTGTTGTTCCTTTGAGCAATAAAGATATTGGTTATTTGCCTGGCGATGTAGAAAGCAAACTCGCCCCATACATGCAGCCGTTGTGGGATAATTTAAAAGTTATACAAGATCAATTTCCGGAAACGGATAAGAGTCATCAGCTTATTAATGCATTGATAAAAGATGAGAAACTTGTAATTGAACCTCTCAGTTACATTAGAGGAAGAAGTTTGCAAAGAATTTATTTTATTGTTGATGAAGCACAAAATCTGACTCCTCATGAAATCAAAACAATTATTACCCGCGCAGGAGAAGGCGCAAAGATTGTTTTAACGGGAGATATTTATCAAATAGATCATCCTTACCTTGATGCACAATCAAACGGTCTTTCTTATTTGATCGAACATTTCAAAGGGCAAAAACTTTACGCACATGTAAATCTTGAAAAAGGAGAACGATCGGAATTGGCTGAACTGGCGAGCAATTTATTATAATTCATCACTCTGCACTCTACGTTCAGCACTCTTTCTGTTTGCTTCATCTTGGAACTCAGACGCTTAGACACTTCTAAAAAAATATCCATGTTCAATTTTCGGTGGAAGCAATAATTGAATGATCGTATAATTGCCCAGAGAAATTCTGATGGGAAAACTTATGAACACAGCATCGAACCAAAACACACTTCCATCTTTGTTAGAGATGGAACAAGCGTACAAAAAGAGCGACAGTTCTTACGATGGAATTTTTTATCTCGCTGTCCGCAGTACGGGAATATTCTGCCGCCCGTCTTGTTCTGCAAGAAAACCGCTGCCTAAAAATGTTGAGTACTTTCCATCTGCACGTGAAGCAGTCTTTGCCGGTTTTCGTCCATGCAAACGATGCCGCCCTCTTGAAGTTCACGGAACACCGCCGGATTGGATTTCAAAACTGCTTAATATAATTGAAACTGATCCGACTGCACGTTATAATGATCAATTTCTTCGTTCGATTGAAATTGATCCCGCACGAGCTCGTAGATATTTTTTGAAAAATTACGGAATGACTTTTCAAGCTTATTGCCGCGGAAGACGACTTGGAATTTCTTTCGAGCAGATTCGGCTAGGGAAAGACCTTGATGATGTAGCGCTTGGATATGGTTATCAATCTCACAGCGGTTTCCGTGATGCATTTGTAAAAACTTTTGGTAAACCTCCCGGCAAAAGTAAGATCTCCGATTGTATTGTCTCCGCTTGGATTGAGAGTCCGATGGGACCATTAGTAACTGCTGCTACAGATGAAGGAATTTGCTTGCTTGAGTTTTCCGACCGAAGAATGCTCGAGGCACAGTTTACAACATTGAGGAAATTATTCAAGTCTCCGATCGTTCCCGGTGAAAACAAACATATAGTTCTTCTCCGTAAAGAATTGAAAAAATATTTTGAAGGGACGTTAAAACAATTTACAGTACCAATTGTATTTCCCGGCAGTCAATTCCAGCAAAAAGTATGGAATGCGTTATTAAAAATTCCATCCGGAAAAACTGTTTCTTATGAAGAGATTGCAAAAAAAGTGGGAACTCCAAAAGCACAACGTGCGGTTGGACATGCAAACGGATTAAACAGAATCGCAATAGTAATTCCATGTCACCGCGTAGTTAATAAGAATGGAAATCTTAGCGGTTATGGCGGCGGACTCTGGCGCAAGCAACGGTTGTTAGAACTGGAACAAGAAGATAGAAGTTAGGAAACAGAAGACAGAATTTTTTTAACTGTGCACTTAGGCGCTCATAAAAAATGACTCTTTCAGTTTTTCTTTATTGTTAATTAGTTCTTCGGGTTTACCTTGGAAAACAACTTTACCAAGCTTAATGAAATTATACTGCTCAAAAATAGTTAGTTGAACATTTATCTTAGTAGTAGTTATGATTCACGAAGATCGTCAGCGGATATACCGGAATCCTTCATAATCTGATGCAGAGACCTTTACCAATATCCCTTTTACCGTGAATAGGAATCGTCGTTCTTCTTCCATCCGGATGTATGAATACTGCATGGCTTCCGGATTGCCTTTCTAAAATAAATCCTTTTTTCTTAAGTATCGAAATCAACTCGCGGGAACCGAGAGACGGCAGTTTCGGACTCATATCGCAATGCTAATCTTCTTTACTGAAACCTCACGGTAAATCGGTTCGTTATTTTTAAGCCGGCTTTCTACATGAAGCCGGATTGCATCTTCTATTAGTTCTTTGGCTTCTTCTTCGGTTTCGCCCTCAGTGTAACAACCCTGCAGCGCTGGACAAATTGCCAAATACCGCCCGTTTTCATCTTTCTCTATCACTACTGTGAATTCATACGGTTTCATTTTTCTCTTCCTTATGTGTCATCAATTTAAGTTACCCATTACTGTCAACAAGAATCCAGTATCCAACGCCAGAAACCAGCATCAAGAATCCAGTATCCAGAAGACCATCTACTTTTGTATGCAAATATATACTTTTGTATATAAAGAGCAACGACCATCACTAGAGCAAGAAATTCAAAAGTGATTGGTGATTAGAAAATATTAAGCAACATTTTTCAACTTTGGCATCTGATCCCAAGTCTTTCTTCTAAGTAACCGACCGTTTTTCTTTTTTTGTACACCGCCCCATTGCTTAAAGAAGAATGGTACTTTGGATTCTTTACAGATATCTCTAATTCTTAAGACCCAGCTTTCTTCCATGGGTCGTGCACCCGGACCAGATTCACCGCCTACAATTACCCAATTAATATTTGTTAGATTGAGATTATCAATCTGTCCGATCAACGGTTCGATAGATAGAAATTTTATGTGCGCATTTGTTTCCCGCAAATGATCAATGCGATAAGTATAATCTTGATTTTCAACGCTCACACCCATCCAAATATTTTCAGTCCAGGTAATTATCGGATCAAGCTTCAATAGAATATCAGAACGTTTGGTTAATACCTGGAAGTTGTGCCAATCAGCTTTATTCATAACTTCGAAAGTCCGCATCAAAAAATTAACCGGAATATCTTTGTGAAATAAATCGCTCATTGAATTAACAAATATTGTCTGTGGCTTTTTCCACGTTAGCGGATGATAGAGCGCGCTTTCATGAACTGATAGTTTAAAACCGTTCTTATAATTTTCTGAGCCCATAGCTTTGAGACGTTTTGCCATTCTTTCTGCATAACAAAACTTACAACCGGGACTAATTTTGTTGCATCCGGTTACAGGATTCCAGGTTGATTCTGTCCATTCTATTGATGATTTGAGGGACATAAAAACTATTTCAATTTTTTTATAGAAATACTTTTGGCAAGAGATTTCATCTGGTTAATGGCAATTACATTCAATCTTTTTAAGCGTTCTGATTGAGATAAACCAAGACCGGATCGAATCTGTTTTGTTCGGATTCTATGTTTTGGTGTTCGGGCATTTTGCTTTTTCCTTCTTCATCACAGATTATTGGTCAATTCATTTTCAATCTGTTTGTATTTTTCTTTTACTTCTTCGCCGCTGTAGAAATCGAGTAAGTCTTATTTCGTTAGTTTTACTTTGCATATCCATAGAAAATTTCTTCACGGATTGTTTTTACATATTTGGGTGGCATGATTCATATTTTAATTTTATTTGTCACCTATAATTTTTCCCTTCGTTTCCGAATCAAGATAATAGTTAAATGCCTTTTTAAAAAAGTCATGTCTTCTTTGAACGGAATAAACTTCGACTGAGGCTTGAAGAACATATTTCTGAAATTCTTCCATTATAGTTGAATTCCTTGGTTTTTCATAATTGCTTATAAGTTCCATGTTATTTTTTATTTCATTGAGAAATTTTATAAAGAATTTCGAAAATTGAGAAACAAGATTAGGTTTCCCTTCTTGAACTAATTCCTCAATAAATAAATATGCCGTTACGGCAATAGCTCTACTTGATATGATTATAGCATTTTTTCCAAAGCTCTTATCCATTATTTTAAGCACTTTTCTAATCCGAACAAGATTTTCATCATTTTTATCTAAGTCATGATTTTTTTCAAAAAACTCTTCAATATCCAGTAGCCTTGCTCTGACAAATTCGCCGTCTGGTTTTGCTTTTGAAAATGAGTTTATACAAATCTGTGTAAGTGTAAATGGTCTGGAAAATCTTTTTTGGGATAAGTTTGTATTCCTAAAAAATGGTCCATCATTCCCAATTTCTTTATAAATAAAATCTCGGATTGTCCCTGTTCGCGTTTTGAGTAATTCACCTGAATTAAGTCTTATACCTAACTGCAGTCGCCTAAATATCTCTCTAATATATTCATCATCAAGAGTCTTATAAATAGCAAAGCTTAACTCATAATCTTCAATTTTTTTAGCATCAGAGGGGTGTTCTTTTTTAAACATTTTATAGCTATACTCTTTTTCATAATGTCTAACCATTAAAGGCGATTCTTCAGCAGGTTCAGGTTTAAAAAATCGTAATAATGCTGTCATGCGTTGTTTGCCATCAATACACTCATAATCAAATTGTTTATTATCTTTTACTTCAACGATATAAATTTTGGGAATATCAATATCTCTTAATATTGAATCTAACAATAATTCTTGTTGCTTTGTTGTCCATATTTTTTCTCTTTGATAGTCTGCATCTAAGTCTATTCGATAAACGTAGTCATCAATAAATTTTCTAACAGAAATATTGAGAAGAGAACGTGGTTTTGTTGATTTTGCTGTCATTGTTTTTTCTCATTTATTAAAATAGTTTTTTTATATAAGTCGTTTGATAAACATCATCACCAATCATCTTTTCTGCTTTTGCTTTCAACCATATCTTAAAAGGATTGCCTAAATCATAATTTGATATTGATACATCTGCAATCATTGTTTCTTCTATATCTTTTGGATCTATAATACCTGGGAAAAAACCAAAATTATTTTTCATGTGGTGGTGTCCGTTTAGTGGTTGGAAATCTATTGGTTGGATCTCAATTCCATTATCTCTCTCTAAATGTGCTTTGAACAGAAGATCAATTAATCCAAAATCATTTTGATTTAATGAACAGCCTATAACTCTAATAATATCACATTTTACTAAGAGTTCAAATGCTCGGCCCCATATAAAATTATAAGGAGGCATTAAATAATTTTTGTTTATACCCATAGGAATGATCGAAATATCCTTTGATTTTTTATAGAGAGAAATATTACTCCAATTAAAAGAACCATGTAATTTTAATAGTGGCATGTGTTCAATTTTTTCTGAAGTAAAACAATAATTCGGCTTATACCCCAATAATTTTTCATAAGCTTCATCTAAAATGTTGTCATAGTTTAAGGAAATTATTCCTAATAATTTTTCTTTTTCTTCAATTCTTTTATGAAGTTCGAATAGAGCTTTATGTAAGTAAAACTTCTTTTTTCGACTATCTGATAATCTCTTTTTTATATCTTTTTGAACTAATAGCTTTATAGTACTAATTTTTTTTTCAGAAATCTGATTAGTCTCAAAAAGACTTATCAACAACTCAATATTAAAGGAGCCCTTCGTTGATGTAAACACATTCTCGTTTTTTTGAAACCAAGACATTTTTTTATGCGCACTTTTCATCACTCGTGTAGATACATTAGAAATTAGTAAACCATTATTATCTCGAAATTTTGCATCGGGGTTATCTTCTAAATTCATAATTTCAGCGTGAGTTGCCCCAGCACCAAACAAGTAAACGATTTTTTTTTGTTGCATAGTGAATGTTAAATTATTTTTCCCAGATTACTACACTTTCTCGTGATGGTACTCGTTTATATTCTTTCATTTGTTGTGAACTATTGCCTCGGTATCGAGCAACCCAAATAGCTTTGGGTTTCAGACCAACTTGCCTTCCAATGTCAAAAAGAAGCTCATCAACTAGAATATTAATCCCTGAAAAGCGTACATTACTAACAACCAACGCTATTTTCCCTTTATCTTCTAGTTTATCATACATTTCTCTTAGTGCAAGATACATGTCCTCAAAATATCCTTCAAGCATTCCAATAACCTGAGGGTTATTTAAACCATTCCTTTTTATCTTTTCTATTAATTTGATAAGTAACTTTGTTTTTACATAACTAGTTGCATCATATTTTTTTCTTGCTTCAACATGTGAGCGCAAAGTATCATAACGGATTTTTTTCAAATCATTATTGTTTGATACAAAATCAAAGAGCATTTCAAGTGAATATATTCTTGAATAATCATGTCTATTGGGATAAGGAGGAGATGTAATTATGGCGTTAAATTTTCTTTTTGTATTTAAATTTCGTGCGTCACCTTGCCTAGCAGATACATTAACTCCATTCACCTTAATTGAATCGTAGAATAGTCCGATATCGCGAATCATGGATTCAAGTTTTACATCAAATAAAGTTTTTACTTGTGATGGTTTGATTTTGCGATTTACAATTCGCAAAAATCCCCCAGATTTTGATGTATTACTTACAGACTCGAGAATACTTAATAATCCAAGATTAAAAAAATCACGAATATTATCGTCTTCTATTTCATTGATTCTCTGTTTTATTTTAATAAGCTCTCTTCTTACATCCATCGTGAAAGCTTTTTGAGCAATGGGGATATTAGTTAATGCTGGAATTTTTAATGATATAGTTTTATTAACGACAAATTTATTTTTTTCTTCGAGTATTTTTTTTACATCATAATTTCTTGTTTTTACATTACTTAAAAAGACAGAAAAGGGAAGAATATCAAATCCAATAACATTTATACATGCTTCTTTGCAAGCAAGTAAGGTGGTTCCCCCTCCACAAAACGGATCCATAACCCAAGCACCTTTCTTAATATCAAATTCGGTAATTAAATTATCCACTAATCCTTTCGAATAGCTGTGTTTAAAAGAATGCCAGTTATAGATAGGTTTATCTTTATCTTTTCTTGGACTTATTAATTGTGATAACAGAGATGATTTATCAACTAAAAAAGATTTCATTTTATTAAGTCCTACTTTCTTAATCTATAATGCAAATTGATTTGAGTCGTATATTAGGGAACAATTTTTTACAAAACCTTTTTCAATTATTAGTTTGAAATTTCTATGCAAAGGATTTAACGCAAATTTTAATCAATATTTTTGTTCTGTTCTTATTCATAATTCTAAGTTTAAACTATGAGTTACATTAAAACAACCAAAAGTCTAAAGGATTTATCAGTTTCCCTCCACAATTCTTATCTCTTCTCCTGTCAAACCGTAAAGCTGGTAAACTAACTTGTCTATCTCAGCTTCTAATGCGCTCGTGTCTGCTATTGGATTTTTTTGTTTTGTTTCAAGGATTTTATTAACTGCATTAATAATCATTAATTCTTCTTTTGGGGAAGGAATTCTGATAGTAAGTTCTTCAACATAGTCAATCTTTACTTGAGCAAATACTCTATTCTTTTCTGGATTAAGGACTTGATATTGGTGCTTCATTAATTTTGAATTTAATAATCCTAAATAATACTTAATGTTAATATCATTTGTTTTCGTAAATAAAATAAATAGAGAATCAATTGTATAATATTGTTGATCGTCATAACAAAGAATTAACTTATCTGAAGTTTGTCTCATTAATAATTTTTCTTTTTTCAAAAATATTTGTTCTTCCCGCGCACGTAGTAATAGTTTTCTATCATAATTAATATAGGTACCACAATAATTAAGTACATATTTATTAATGTCTTTTCCTTGTAAAACTTTTTTAGATTTTTTAAAGTCAGGTGAACTAGCTAAAAATTTATCATTATTTCCAGTACAAACGCCAATTTTAATCTGCAAAACTTCATTTAAGTTAACAAAGTTTTTCTCGCTTTTTAGTTTCAATAATTTGATAAATATATCATCCGCATAGATATTAAATGAGTTCTTGGGTGTAATTGTAAATAACGATTGAGGAATAGCTTTAAATTGTTTAGTAAATAATGATTCTTTTAATCCACATTTTATTATTTGATTTGGGTTGGATTCTAATTTCATATTAAAAATAATAGCTGGAACGGTTGCTTCTTCGAAAACTGTATCTCCTAAATCTACAATTTCAATAATTGAGGTTTTTTCAAGAATCAATTTTCGTAAATTTGAGTAATAGTCAATAAGATTAAGTGAGTCTGGAATTATAAAGCTTACTATTGTTTCTTTTTTCCCAAGATTTAATACCCTTTCTACAAATAAGGCAAAAGTATTTAATCTACCATAGGATGAAGTATAAACTTTCTGTAATAATTTGAATTCCTCATTTTGAAAAGAGCTTAAGACAATATATGGTGGATTACCAATCAAAACATCAAAACCAACAAACTTACCATTATCATCAAGCACCTCTGGGAATTCAAAGCGCCATTCAAAAGCGTTCTTGTAAATAACGCTTTTCTTCTCGGCTTCAAGCTCTTCGCTTAATTTTTTTATTTCCGCTTCAAGTTTGATCTCTTCCTTTTTTAGCTTCTCTTTATCTTTTTGGCTCAGTTCAACGTCAATCAATCTTTCCGTTTGAAATTTATTATGAAGTTCAAACGCAAAGTTGCTAAGTTTTTTCTGGCGCGGATCGTTTTTGCCAATCTCCGTTCTAAAATTGCTTTTAATATCTTCAATGAATCTTCTGAAATTATTTTTTTCTTCTTTATTGTTTGTGTTTTTATAATCTCTTACAAAACTTTTATAATCATCAATTGTGTAACGGATCGTTTTCAAAGCACTTTTAAGATCGGCATTCAGACCAAACCTGCTTATTAAAGAATTGCCTTCTTTTATGTTAATATCAATGTTTGGCAAGGTTTCTATTTCAGAGTAATTGCTTTCCTTAGTGTAAAATGCATTCTTAAGCAATTCAATCCATAAGCGAAGGCGTGCAATCTTAACCGAGTTAGGGTTTATATCAACACCAAAGAGACAGTTTTCTATAATGGTTTGTTTTTCGTTAAAAAGAGTCTCTTGAACACGCTGGATTTTATTTGATGAAAATTCTCTCCCTTTCGGTCGAGATGACAAGTTTAAACTTTTAGGTGGATGGTATTCAAAAATATCTTCGCCGTTGTTGTATGTAATAATCAGTTCATCATTTTCAACTTTGGCTTCATAATCCGAAAGTAAACTTCCGTTTGCATCGGCAAGAAGACCGAGTTCCGATTTTATTGCAATTAATTCATTAAGAGCAGAGACAAGAAAATGACCGGACCCGACTGCTGGATCGCAAAGCTTCATTGAGTTTATTACAGAATTGAATTCTAATATGTCATTAGTGTTTCTTCGTGGAGCTAAATGGTTTTTAACATCATCAAGTGTTTCAGATTTCCAACCATATTTATCGTTAAACTTCTGCACAACTGCCCGCCGCAGAGTTTCCCGGCACATGTACATAGTAATAAAACCTGGCGTGAAAAAAGAGCCGTCTTTGTAGCCGTTAATTTTTTCGAAGATGAGTCCAAGTACCGAAGCATTAATAAGAGTTTTCTTATCTTTTTGTATTTCTTCTTTGCCTTCCGAAGTAAAATTATATGCGTCCAGAAATTCAAATAAGTAATGAAGCACCGGAAGTTTTTCGTTTCTCTTTTTACCGGATTTATCTTTCAGTATTGTGTTCTTGTAAAGGTCTAAGGGTGTATTGTTATCTAGACTATTTACTTTTAAGGTTTCGTTCTCCAGATCACTAATTTCGAAAAGAGAACTATTGAGATAAGGAACGAGAAAGAATTTTTGGTTTATTTGCTTCAATCTATCTGCAGTTGGAACAGCAAGGACCTGATGAAATAATTTGTAAAGTTCGTCAAAATCTTTAATGACAGTTTTGTTTATGAATTTGTATTTATCATCATTGTGATATTTATGAAGTTGCGCTTCGAGAAGCTTAAGGAAAAGAATTCTATTCACCCAAGTGATGGAAAGTTCAAGAGCAAGGTTATATAACCTCTCATTATTTGTCTCACCATATTTTTCTGGATTATTAATCTTTGCAAGTGTGTTTTCCGTTTCAAGAATTAAGATTGCATTTTCAATAATAGAACCGGGATCTCTTTCTTTTTCCGGTTTCCGGTTTATTAGTTTTTTGTTTTTCTCTTTTGTTTCAACAAGTCCTATTATGTGGAGTAATTCGTTGTAAAAGTTGCGGTCTAAGGAATTGCTGTCATTTGTAAAGG
>Ga0209514_10008408_pt1 | contig 11728 bp, 7 predicted proteins | sample Subgrocontami58m_FD_187452 | JGI IMG/M metagenome (GOLD analysis project Ga0209514, IMG submission 187452) | Subsurface groundwater microbial communities from S. Glens Falls, New York, USA - GMW37 contaminated, 5.8 m (SPAdes) (version 3) | ecosystem: Environmental > Aquatic > Deep subsurface >...
CCGGTCGGCCTCCGCGAGCGGGTCGGCGACGAGGGCCTCGTAGCGCAGCTCCACCGTTCGTTCTGGCACGGCGCGTGCGGCCGTGACGTAGCGGCGCCACGCCCAGGCGGCGCGCCTCGCCTCGCGCGCGTGCTCGAACTCCTCGCGCCGCTCCGGCTCGACCCAGAACCGAGCGTGCGCCCCGTAAGCCTGTCTCGCATCGTCCGCACCCGCCGCCCGATCGGCGAGCCAGCCGCGCTCCAGGAGCGAGCAGACGACGTCGCGCCCGTCTCGGATCACGTGCACCGCCGTCGCCTCCGGATACGCCGTCAATGCGGCGTTCAACAGGTAGGACAGCTCGGGCGTCTGCTCGACGCCGCGCAGCCCTCGTACGAGCCCGAGCGTCCGTACGCGCTCGAGGATCCGCCGGACCTGCCGGCCGGCGTCGGGCGTGCCGACGAGGCGGGGAATCGCCGACTTCAGCGGCGTGACCTCGTCGAGATCGACGAAGCCCGGCTGCGACCCGAGGGCCCGAGCGGCGAAGCTCGTCCCCGACCGGGGCGACCCCACCACGAACACCACCCGCTCCTCGTGGCCTCGCGTCCACGCCCCCCGCCGCGCGACGCGGAAGGCGCTGGCGGCGTACGCACGCCCTGTCCTGGCCACCTCGATCACGCCGCCATCCTGTCGGAAGTCGAGCCTTTGGCGTCGTGGGAAGAGCGGAGTAGGATCGCTCTCGGCGCACCGCAGGAAACACCGCGCCACGCCGTCAGTCAGCAATGAGGGGAGAGTTGTCGTGTTTCGCCGTGCGCTCATCGGCGCAGCCGCGCTTGCGGTTGTGCTCGCCTGGACAGGTTCGGCGTTCGCTTCCGCGAGCGGGATCGTCGTCTCGGAGTTCCGCTTCCGCGGCCCTGTGGGCGGCAACGACGAATACGTCGAGCTGACGAACGCGGGGTCGGCCGCCGTCAATGTCGGCGGCTGGAAGCTGCAGGGCTGCGCGGCCGCGACCGGGACGGCGTCCGACCGCGTCGCCGTGCCGGCGGGTGTGATCCTCCAGGCGGGCGAGCACTACCTGTTCGTCAACAACAACGCCACCGGCGGCTACTCGGGCACCGTTCCCGGCGACCGCACGTACGGCACGGGCTTCACCGACGGCGCGGGCGCGCGCATCGTCACGGCGGCCAACGTCGTCGTCGACGGCGTCGGCGGCGACGGCGTCGGTGGGACGCAGTGCCGCGAGGGCGTCGGCATCGCCGGCATGCCGACCGTGAACGGCGACCAGTCGTACGAGCGCAAGCTCGCAGGCACTCTCGACACCGACAACAACGCGAACGACTTCGTCGGCCCGAAGGCGGGAAACCCGCAGAACCACCTCGCGGCCGACGTTGCACCCTCGGTGGTCGGAACCGCTCCCGCGAACAACGCGACCGACGTCCCGGTCGACTCGAACCTTCAGGTCACGTTCAGCGAGCCGGTGAGCGTCCTCGGTATCTGGTTCGGCATCTCGTGCACGACGAGCGGCGACCACGGTGCCGCCTTCGTCTCGGGCGGGCCGACGACGTTCACGATCGATCCCGACGTGAACTTCGTTCCGGCCGAGACGTGCACCGTGACGATCACGGCGACGGCGGTGCACGACACGGACACGAACGACCCGCCGGACACGATGCAGGCCGACTTCGTGTTCCGGGTGTCGACCCCGGCGCCGCCGCTGCGGATCCACGAGATCCAGGGCGCCGGCCACGTCTCGGCGAAGTCCGGGCTGGGCGTGAGGAACGTCGAGGGAATCGTGACGATGAAGGTCTCGAACGGGTTCTTCATGCAGGATCCGCAGCCGGACGCCGATCCGGCGACCTCGGAGGGCATCTTCGTCTTCGGGTCGACCTCGGCGGGGCTCGTGGCCGTGGGCGACCTTGTGAAGGTGAACGGGACGGTGCAGGAGTTTCACGGCACCGGCTCCGCGGCCACCACGAACCTGCCGATCACCGAGATCGGCTCCACGTCGATCGCCCAGATCGTCTCGCACGGGAACACGCTGCCGGCGCCGGTCGTCTGGTCGCCGCCGTCGGAGGTGATCGAGGACGACGCGGCCGGCGATCTCGAGTCGAGCGGCGTCTTCGACCCGGCGAGCGACGGCGTCGACTACGCCGAGAGCCTCGAGGGGATGCTCGTCGAGATCGACGACCCGACGGCGACGGGCCCGAGCGTCGACTTCGCGTCGAGCAACACGACCGAGGTCTCACTCGTCGGCGCCGGTGCAGGCATCCGCACGGCGCGCGGCGGAATCGTCATCCGGGTGAACGACTTCAACCCGGAGCGCCTGATCCTCCAGACCGTGCGCGGCACGCTGCCGGCCGTCGACACCGGCGACCGTTTCCCCGGCGCCGTCGTGGGTGCGCTCGACTACAACTTCGGCAACTACAAGCTCCGGCCTGCGGCGTCGCCGACGGTTGTTCCGGGCGGCCTCCAGCGGGAAGTCGCCGCCGCGGCCGGCACCGACCAGCTGTCGGTCGCGACGTTCAACGTCGAGAATCTCGACCCCGGTGACGGCCCTGCGAAGTTCGACGCGCTGGCGAGCATCCTCGTCACGAACCTCCGCGCGCCCGACGTCGTCGCGCTCGAGGAGGTGCAGGACGACAACGGCCCGACGGACGACGGGACGACCGGCTCCAACCTGACCCTGAACACGCTCGTCGCCGCGATCGAGGCGGCCGGCGGGCCGTCGTACGCCTATCGCTACATCGCGCCCGTGAACGACCAGGACGGCGGCGAGCCGGGCGGCAACATCCGCGTCGCGTACCTGTTCCGCACAGACCGCGGGCTCGCGTTCGTCGATCGTGCGGGTGCCGGATCGACGACGCCCAACGAGGTCGTCGGCTCCGGGGCCGACACGCACCTGCTCTACAGCCCCGGCCGCATCGATCCGGCGAGCAGCGCCTGGGCCGCGAGCCGCAAGCCGCTGGCCGCCGAGTTCACCTACAACGGCCACCGGCTCTTCGTGATCGCGAACCACTTCGCCTCGAAGAGCGGCGACCAGCCCTTGTACGGCCGCTTCCAGCCGCCGACGCGCTCGAGCGAGACGAAGCGTCATCTCCAGGCTCAGGAGGTCCGCGACTTCGTCGGGCAGATCCTCGCCGGAGATCCGCAGGCGAACGTCGTCGTGCTCGGAGACCTGAACGACTTTCAGTTCTCCGAGACGCTCGCAATCCTCGAGACGGGCGGAGCGCTGCACAACCTCGTCGACTCGCTGCCCGTGGAGGAGCGGTACACGTACGACTTCGACGGCAACTCGCAGGCGATCGACCATGTCCTGCTCGGAGGGAACCTGTTCGACCACAGCTCGTTCGCCTACGACGCCGTCCACGTCAACGCGGAGTTCGCGGTCAAGGCGTCCGACCACGACCCGCAGGTCGTGCTCCTCGCCCTGCCGCGGCCGACGATCACCGCGACGCGCGAGCCGGCTGCGAACGCCTCGGGGTGGAACTCGACCGACGTCACGGTCACCTTCACCTGCTCCGACCCGCTCTCCGCGTTCGTCGGGGCGTGTCCCGCTCCGGTGACGCTGAGCGGCGAGGGCGCCGGCCAGTCCGCGTCCGCTTCGGTGGCGCTGAAGGGCGGCGGCACGGTCGAGGCGACCGTCACCGGGATCTCGATCGACAAGACGGCCCCGCTCGTCGTGTACACCGGGAACCAGGGGACATACGGCGTCGACGAGCGTGTCCAGATCGTCTGCTCGGCGACCGACGCGCTCTCGGGCGTCGCCTCGACCACGTGCTCCGGCGTCGATCAGCCCGCCTGGCAGGCCGGGCTCGGCGCGCACACGCTCACGGCCTCCGCGACCGACTACGCGGGCAACACCGGGTCGGCGTCGACGACGTACACCGTGATCGCGACCCCGGCCAGCCTGTGCAGGCTCGTCGAGCAGTTCGTCGCGGAGAAGGCGGGTGTCGCCCACTCGCTGTGCGTGAAGCTCGAGCACGGCTCGTACGGCGCGTTCGTCAACGAGGTCCGCGCCCAGTCCGGCAAGTCGCTCACCGCGGCTCAGGCAGATGTCCTGATTCGCTTCGCAACCGCTATCCAGCAGAACTAGGGGAGAGGAGACTCCAGCATGAGACGACTCACGACGCTGCTCTTCGCAGCGCTCACACTCGTCCTCGCCGCGCCGGCGTTCGCCGACCAGGGCGGGACGACCACCAAGGACACGTTTGTCCAGCTGCTCGCGTTCAACGACTTCCACGGAAACCTCCAGCCGCCCTCGGGGTCGTCCGGTCGTATCCAGACGGGCATCACGTCGACAGGCGCCGCGATCAACGTCGACGCCGGCGGCGTCGAGTACCTCGCGACCGACATCAAGGCGCTGCGCACCCAGAACACGAACACGATCACGGTCGCCGCGGGCGACAACATCGGCGCCAGCCCGCTGATCTCGGGCCTCTTCCACGACGAGCCGGCGATCGAGGCGCTGAACGCGCTCGGGCTCGACGTGACCGGCGTCGGCAACCACGAGTTCGACGAGGGCATCAACGAGCTGCTGCGCATGCAGTACGGCGGATGCCACCCGGTCGAGGGCTGCTTCGGCGGCGACGGCTTCGTCGGCTCGCTCTTCCAGTACCTCGCCGCGAACGTCTTCTACGCCGGGACGAACGACACGATCCTCCCGCCATACGAGATCAAGAAGGTCGACAACGCGAAAATCGCGTTCATCGGCCTGACGTTCGAGGCGACGCCGACCGTCGTCACCCCGACGGGCGTGGCGGGCCTCGACTTCAGGCCCGAGGTCCCGGTCGTCAACGCTCTCGTGGATCGCCTGCGCGCAGAGAACGGCGTCCGCGCGTTCGTGATCCTCATCCATCAGGGTGGGCAGCAGAACGCGCCCTTCCCGCTCGGCTATCCGAACGTCAACGGCTGCGACAACCTCAGCGGCCCGATCGTCGACATCGTCAACCAGCTGAGCGACCAGGTCGACGTCGTCGTATCGGCGCACACGCACAACTCCTACAACTGCGTCGTCGACGGCAAGCTGCTGACGAGCGCGGCGTCGTTCGGGCGGTTGATCACGAAGATCGATCTCCGCATCGACCAACAGACGAAGGACGTGATCGAGAAGACGGCGACGAACGTGATCGTCACGCGCACGGTCGCGAAAGACCCGGCCGAGACCGCGATCGTGAGCAAGTACGACGCGATCGCAGGCCCGATCGCGGCCAGAGTGGTCGGCCACATCACGGCGACCTTCACGCGCGGGACGAACCCGACGGCCGCGAACACGGCGACGGGTGAAGGGGTGCTCGGCGACCTGATCGCAGACTCCCAGCTGTTCGTGACGAAGCCGACCGATTTCGGCGGTGCCGTGATCGCGTTCATGAACCCGGGCGGAATCCGGGCAGACCTGCTGTTCGGCCCGACCGCCAGCGTGATCAAGAATCCCGGCGAGGTCACCTACGGCGAGTTGTTCACCATCCAGCCGTTCGGCAACTCATTGACGGTGAAGACGTTGACCGGTGAGCAGATCCGTCGCCTCCTGGAGCAGCAGTGGTCGGGCCCGAACGCCGGCGCGATCAAGATCCTCCAGGTCTCGGAGGGCTTCGGGTACTCGTACAACTTCTCGTTGCCCGCGACGTCGCGGGTCGTGCCGGGCTCGATCACGCTCGACGGGGCTCCGATCGACCCGCTCGCGAGCTACCGCGTCGAGATGAACAACTTCCTCGCGGCAGGAGGCGACAACTTCACCGTCTTCAACGAGGGAACGAACCAGCTCGGCGGCGAGGTCGACCTCGACGCGATGGAGAAGTACTTCGCCGCGGCCGAGGTGACACACGTGGCGGTGGCGCCGAACACGACGCCCCGCATCGTCCGCGTCGGCTAGGCAATTCCGCGCAACGGCCCCCGCCGGCACGGCCGGCGGGGGCCGGATTCCGCCGTCAAGGGGCGTCTGACCCGTGTCAGCACGCCAACTTCGGCCGCCTTCGAGCGTCTGAGTACTCGGGGCTATACTCCCCGCCTCATATGGAAAACACAACGATCAACGATCCGCGGCTCGAGGAAGGCGTCTGGACGACAGGTCCCGACGGCGAGCTGATTCCGGACTACGAGTCGACCTTCCCGACGATCAACGAAGGTGAAGTCGTCCACGGCACGGTCGTCCGCGTGGACAAGGACGAGGTGCTCGTCGACATCGGCTACAAGTCCGAAGGCGTCATCCCCGTCAGCGAGCTTTCGATCCGCCGCTCGGTCAATCCCGCGGACGAGGTTTCCCTCGGGGACGAGATCGCCGCGCTCGTGATGACCAAGGAGGACGCCGACGGCCGGCTGATCCTCTCGAAGAAGCGCGCGCGCTTCGAGCTCGCCTGGAAGGCGATCGAGCAGGCGCACGAGCAGGGCGAGCCCGTCACCGGGCGCGTCATCGAGGTCGTCAAGGGCGGCCTGATCCTCGACCTCGGCGTGCGTGGGTTCCTGCCCGCGTCGCTGGTCGACATCCGCCGCGTCCAGGATCTCGACGAGTTCCTCGGACAGGAGCTTCGCTCCAAGGTGATCGAGCTCAACCGGTCGCGCAACAACGTCGTTCTTTCACGTCGCGCCGTCCTCGAGGACGAGCGCAAGGAGATGCGCCAGGCGATTCTCGACCGGCTGAACCCGGGCGACGTCGTCGAGGGCACCATCTCGAACATCGTCGACTTCGGCGCGTTCGTCGACCTCGACGGCATGGACGGGCTGATCCACATCTCCGAGCTGTCGTGGAGCCACGTCAACCATCCGTCGGAAGTGCTCGAGATCGGGCAGAAGGTCGACGTCAAGGTGCTCGACATCGATCGCGACCGCCAGCGGATCTCGCTCGGTCTCAAGCAGACCCAGTCGGATCCGTGGCAGCAGGTGCTCGAGAGCTACCAGGAGGGCGACATCGTCGCCGGCAAGGTGACGAAGGTCGTCACCTTCGGCGCCTTCGTCGAGATCCTCCCGGGCGTCGAGGGCCTCGTGCACATCTCGGAGCTCGCGCAGCATCACGTCGAGAACCCGCGCGAGGTCGTTTCGCAGGGCGACACGGTGAACGTGCGCATCCTCGAGGTCGACGCGGAACGTCGGCGTCTGTCGCTGTCGCTCAAGCGCGTCGAGGACGGGATGCCCATCCAGCCTGCGCCCGGCGAAGAGGCCGCACCGCCGTCGATCGACCTGTCGGAGGATGTCTTCTCCGACCAGCCGGTTGCAGGCCCGGCGAGCGTGGAGGCAGAGGCGCCCGCAGTGGACGAGCCCGAGGCCGAGGTCGAGGCTCCCGCCGGCGAGGCAGACGCAGAGGCAGAGGCTCCCGAGGCAGTGGCCGACGGCGAGCAGTCCTCTGCGGCAGCCGCGGACGAGCCCACCTCGGGCTCGGGCGAGACCGTTCTCGCCTAGTGGTGCGGCGGCCGCTCGCGGTCGCGATCACCGGGGGTATCGCGGCCGGAAAGACTGAGGCGCTCGCGGCGTTCGCACGCCGCGGCGCCGCCGTGTGCTCGGCGGACGAGATCGTGCATCGCGTCTACCGGGAGGACGAGGGCCTCAAGTCGGAGTTGCGCGCACGGTGGGGCGACCGCGTCTTCGACGCCGACGGCGAGGTCGACCGCGCCGCGGTGGCCGCCATCGTGTTCGCCGATCGCTCCGAGCTGGACTGGCTCGAAGGCGTGCTGCATCCTCGGGTCGTGCGCGCGCACATGGAGTGGCTCGAGGAGGTCAGCGCCCGGCCCGACGGCCCTGCGCTCGTCGTCGTCGAGATCCCGCTTCTCTACGAGACCGGCGGCGAGGCGCGCTATGACAAGGTCGTCGCGCTCACCGCTGCGCCGTCGGTACGTGCGGCGCGGCGCGGCGATTTCGCCGGCCGCGAGTCGCGGTTGATCCCCGACGAGGAGAAGCTGCGGCGCGCGGACTTCGCATATGTCAACGACGGGTCGCTCGAGGAGCTCGACGCGTTCGTCGACGGGGTCGTCAGGGAGCTCGTATCGTCGCGCTGAAGCGGATCGTCTTCCTCGGCGCGGTCGCGGCGGCGGCGATCGGCGCGTTCGCGTATCTGCAGCGCACCGAGCCGGCATGGTGGGCGCGGCTCTGGTACCCGCTCCGCTACCAGGCGATCGTGCGCGGGCATGCGGAGCACTACCGGCTGAATCCGGCTCTGCTCGCAGCGGTGATCGAGCAGGAGAGCAAGTTCAGGGCGGACGCGCGCTCGAGCACGGGCGCGATCGGCCTGATGCAGCTGCAGCCGGACACGGCGAAGGGGATCGCGCTGCACACGGGTGGCAAGAACTTCGTGCTCGCCGATCTCGACGATCCCGAGATCAACGTGCGCTACGGCTCCTGGTACCTGAGGCACCTGCTCGACAAGTACCGCGACGAGCGCCTTGCGCTCGCGGCGTACAACGCCGGCCAGGCGAACGTCGACGAGTGGCGCAGCAAGGGGCAGGACGTCCAGTTCCCGGAGACGCGTGCGTACGTCTCCAGGGTGGAGCGTCTGAAGGGCATCTACCGGCGTGCGTACGCAAAGGAGCTAGGGATAAGCGGGTCGCGCAGCGACCCATTCCAGTAGCCACCTGGTCGCAACCGGGCCAGCCTGCCATCCGACAAGCGGCGGCACGTACCCGGTTGACTCAAGACCAGGTTGCGGCCGTCAGCCGTTGTAAAGCGACCCACCAGTTTTACGGGGTAACCGGCGGCTCCTCCCCGACCGGCGGCTCCGTGCCGGGTGGAGCGGGCAGCGAGCCGGGGCACACGCCGTTCCGTGCGTTCAGCACGGAGAAGCGTTGCGTGTCGACCGTCCTGTGGCGGTGGGCGTCGCCGACGAGCACCGTCAGGATGTAGACCCCGTTTGCGAGCGTGGTCGTGTCGTAGCTACCCGCGAGCTGGAACAGGAAGCGCCCGGGCATCGAGGTGTACTGCTCGCGGCCGAAGCGCGGTGCGTTCTGGTACGTGCCCTTCGCATAGATGTCCCAGAAGCGGCTGTTCGGCGGCACCGTCGTGCGGAAGTCCGCCGCGATGCGCCACGGCACGACTGCTGTGCCGCCGAGCCTCGTCACGGTCCACTGGACGAGCGACGGCGCGACCGGGAGCCCCTGGAACTTGCCGGGAACCGCCACGGGGGGCGTGTCGAACGCGTCCACGTCGACCTCGATGCGGCCGCACAGGCCGAGCGGAGTTTGCACCGCCCCCGTCTGGTTGCGGATCACGATGTCGCGGATCACGGGCTTCGTGTAGTCCCGGTAGGGCGTCAGGTGCCCGGGCTGTAACGGGTTGACCGCCTTGGTGCCGTCGATCTCCGAGATGTGCACGTGGCCGAACGGCGGCTGCACGTAGCCGAGGATCGTCTTGCGCGCGGTCACCTGCTGTCCCTCGCCGACGACGGTGACGATGTGGAAGTACTGGAAGGTCACGTCGTGATCCGTGACGATGTTCAGCGTCGCCGAGCCGACGTAGTGCGCTGTCCCGTTCTCCGACGGATAGATCGGCGTGCCGTCGGGCGCGGAGATGTCGATTCCCTGGTGGAACGAGAAGAAGCCGGGCCCGTCGAACGCGCCCGCCAGGATGCCGTTCTCGTACACCGTGCGCGGATCGCCGAAGAAGCCGCGGATCGGATGTTGCCGGTCGAACGGCTTGAACGGCCACGAATAGGCCGAGGCGCCGCCCGCCGGGACGAGCACGCCCACGAGCACCGAGACGACAGCGAGAGGAAGACGACCCATGCGCACGACCCAAAGTATGGAGACGTCCGGACGGCCGCTCGGTTAGGGGGAGCGCTGCGCCAGCTCGTTCGACTTGCTCGTGAGCGCCGCGAAGCCGGCCTGGAGGAAGTCGTTGGCTCCCGCCGCGCCCAGCGACCAGGTCAGGAGGCGCCCGAACCGGGGCGCGACGATCTGCGTCGTCGCGAGGCCGGCGGCCGCCCACGTGCCGACACAGCGGCTGCAGGTCACGAGCTCGCCGATCGCCTGCTGGAGGCCGCCCGTCTCGACCGGTTCCTCGTCGTTGCCGCCCCCGGCGTCGCCCTCCACGAACGGCGCCCGGATGAAGCTCGTCACGTCGTCCCGGGAAATCGTCCGTGCTGCCTTGAAGGTCGCGACGGAGAGCACGGCCAGGTCGAGGGTCGTGTCGCAGCCGGGGCCGCGCCCGAGCTTTCGGGCGAGCAGCCCGGCCACCCCGAGCACGCCGGCGAACGTGCCCATGATCCCGGCATAGGCCTCGTACGGTGGCCTCCGCGCGGGAGTCACCCGAGCCCGCCCGCGTGTGTGGTCGGTTACAGCCATCGCGATACCCTGTGTCTCCATGGCCGAGTTCAAAACATCCGCCGACTACGTTCCGATGGGAGACCAGCCCAGGGCGATCGACATCCTCGCGGAGGGGCTCCAGAACGGCGAGCGCTACCAGACGCTGATCGGCGCCACCGGCACCGGCAAGACGGCGACGATGGCGTGGACGATCGAGAAGGTCGGCAGGCCGGCGCTGATCATCGCGCACAACAAGACGCTGGCCGCGCAGCTCTGCAACGAGTTCCGGGAGTTCTTCCCACACAACGCGGTCGAGTACTTCGTCTCGTACTACGACTACTACCAGCCCGAGGCGTACGTCCCGCAGGCCGATCTCTATATCGAGAAAGACTCGTCCCGCAACGACGACATCGACCGCCTGCGTCACTCGGCGACGTCCAATCTGCTCTCGCGGCGCGACGTGATCATCGTCGCGTCGGTGTCGTGCATCTACGGCCTCGGCTCACCAGACGAGTACAAGGAGCGCGTCGTCTTCGTCAACGTCGGCGAGGAGCAGGACCGCGACCTGATGCTCCGGAAGCTGATCGACATCCAGTACGTGCGCAACGACACGCTGCTCGGTCGCGGCAGGTTCCGCGTCAAGGGCGACGTCGTCGAGGTGCAGCCCGCGTACTCGGAGACCGCGTACCGCGTTTCCTTCTTCGGCGACGAGGTGGAGGCGATCACCCACTTCGACCCGCTCACGGGCGAGGTGCTCTCCAAGTATGACCAGATCACGATCTTCCCGGCGACGCAGTACGTGACATCGAAGCCGACGATCGAGCGCGCGGCCGTGGAGATCCGGCACGAGCTCGAGGAGCAGGTCAAGAAGTTCGAGTCGGAAGGCAAGATGCTCGAGGCGCATCGCATCCGGCAGCGCACCGAGTACGACCTCGAGATGATGAAGGAGCTCGGCTTCTGCAACGGGATCGAGAACTACTCGCGCATCCTCGACGGCCGGCCGCCCGGTTCCGCACCGCATACGCTGCTCGACTACTTCGCGTCCGACTTCGTCGTCTTCTGCGACGAGTCGCACCAGACGATCCCGCAGATCGGCGGCATGCACGAAGGCGACCGTTCGCGCAAGCAGACGCTGGTCGACTTCGGCTTCCGGCTCCCGTCGGCGATCGACAACCGCCCGCTGCGCTTCGACGAGTTCCTCGCGAAGGTGCCGCAGCTGGTCTTCGTCTCGGCGACGCCCGGCGCGTACGAGCTTCGCCACTCGAAGCGGCTCGCCGAGCAGCTGATCCGGCCGACGGGGCTCGTCGACCCCGAGGTCGAGCTGCGGCCGACGAAGAACCAGATCGACGACCTGCTGGGCGAGATCCGCAAGCGCGAGCAGGTGGGCGAGCGCACGCTCGTCACGACGCTGACGAAGAAGATGGCGGAGGACCTCACCGACTACCTGCTCGAGTCGGGCGTGAAGGCGCGGTACCTCCACTCGGAGATCGACACGCTCGAGCGCATCCAGATCATCCGCGAGCTGCGGCTCG
>Ga0209514_10008412_pt1 | contig 11726 bp, 12 predicted proteins | sample Subgrocontami58m_FD_187452 | JGI IMG/M metagenome (GOLD analysis project Ga0209514, IMG submission 187452) | Subsurface groundwater microbial communities from S. Glens Falls, New York, USA - GMW37 contaminated, 5.8 m (SPAdes) (version 3) | ecosystem: Environmental > Aquatic > Deep subsurface >...
GCCGTGGGATTCCGGCCGGACGACCCGGTGCTTTTCAAGTCCGGCATTCTCGCGCCGGTCTATGTCGACAACAGGAAGTTCCCGTTTTTCCCGGGCGCGTGGAAGCTGGTGATTGAAGGGTTCAGAGAATGTATTCAGACGGAGCGTATCCAGTTCGACGTGATTGCGGGAATTGAAGCTGCGGGAATTCCGCACAGTTCCGCTCTGGGGTTTCTCATGCAGCGGCCGTCGGTCTTTGTGCGGAAGGAGGCGAAAGACCACGGCACCAAAAAGCGCGTTGAGGGGGGAGAGGTGCGGGGGAAGAAGGTGCTTCTTGTGGAAGACCTTGTGACGATGGGGACGAGCAGTCTCTCCGGGGTTCGGGCGCTCCGCGCCGAAGGGGCGGTGGTGGACGACTGCCTTGTAATCGTGAGCTACGGTTTTCCGGAGGTAGTGAAGGCGTTCACGGAAGCGAAAGTGCGCCTTTATGCGCTCACTTCATTCCCGGTGATTTTGGAAGAAGCGATTCGCGCCAGCACGCTCACCGAGAACAATGCGGAAGTTGTCCGGGGCTGGCTCCGCGACCCGTGGGAGTGGACGAAGCAGCACTCGAAATTTCGAAATGTCGATATGTCGAAATAGCATTCCATGGCCTCCATCCAAAAGTTCGAAGACCTCATCTGCTGGCAAAAGTCCCGCATACTCGCAAACTTCATATTCGATGTCACCGACAGCCCGAAATTTAAGGACATGGGACTGAAGAATCAAATTCGCCGCGCGGCGGTTTCGCCCATGTCGAATATTGCGGAGGGCTTTGATAGAGGCACGCAAGGCGAGTTCGTGGACGCGCTTTTTATTGCGAAAGGCGAGGTGGGCGAGGTGCGGAGCCAGCTCTACATTGCATACGACCGGCAATATGTGGATATATCGAAATTTCGAGAGGGGCTACAGCTCACCGACGAGTGTTCGCGGCTCATCCAGAGCTTTTCCGAAAAGGTGAAGGGCGGTTCGCGGCGCGGGCTGCAGTTCAAGCATGTTCCAAAACCCGACCCGATGGAAGATGTTATTCGACAGCACGCGCCGGAAGTGTATAAAAGGATGTATGGCAAGGAGAAGGAGTAAAATATCGAAATTTCAACATATCGATATATCGAAATATCATGAGCATAATAGACAAATACAACGCGCGCGCGGGCAAAGCGAATTCGCTCGCCTGCGTGGGGCTCGATGCGGATTTCGAGAAACTTCCCGCCCGTTTCTCAAAGGACGAATTCCCGCAGTTTGCGTTCAATAAATATATTATCGACTCGACGCACCGGGAAGTCGCCGCGTTCAAGGCGAATATCGCTTTTTACGAGGCGCGGGGAGAGCAGGGACTCCGTGAACTGAAGCTCACGATGGACTACCTCCGCGAGGCATATCCCGACATTTTTACGATTTGCGACGCGAAGCGGGCGGACATCGGGAACACGAACCGCGGGTACGTAACTTCGATTCTGGACTGGCTCGGGTTTGATGCGATGACCTTGCATCCCTATCTCGGCCGCGAGGCGCTTGAGCCTTTCCTTTCCCGCCCAGATAAGGGCGCGATTATCCTTTGCCGCACGTCGAACCCCGGCGCGGGGGAATTGCAGGATTTAAAAGTGGGCAATAAACCCATCTGGCAAATTGTGGCGGAAAAAGTGCGTGACGAATGGAACGGGAACGACAATTGCATGCTCGTCGTGGGCGCGACGTACCCCGAGGAGATGAAAACGATTCGCGGGCTCACAGGCGAGATGACTTTTCTTGTACCGGGCATCGGCGCGCAGGGAGGGGAACTTGAGTCAGCCGTGCGGGCGGGTGTGAACTCGGCGAAGAAGGGGATGATTATAAACTCCTCGCGCGGCGTGATTTTTGCGGAAGACCCCGCTGCTGCGGCGCGGGAGCTCAAAGAGGGTATCAACAAGTTTCGGTAATGTTCTACGAATCGATTGTCCGTCCGCTTCTCTTCGCTCTCTCGCGACGCGACCCGGAAATTGCGCACGGGTGGGCGCTTACGGCATTCCGCATCCTGGGCAAATGTCTGTTCTGCCGCCGCCTTTGCGCCGTGTACTACGGAGTGAGGGACAGCCGCCTCGGGCATCACATCCTCGGATTGGATTTTCCGAATCCCGTGGGGCTCGCCGCCGGGTTCGATAAAAATGGGGAAGCGCTCCGGGGGCTTGAAGCGTTGGGATTTGGGTTCATCGAACTGGGGACCGTGACGCGCCATGCGCAGCCAGGGAACCCCCGCCCCCGCATGTTCCGGTTGTTGGAAGACACCGCGCTCATTAACCGCATGGGATTCAACAACGAAGGGGCGGATGCGGTCGCGGCGCGCCTCAAACAGATGGGCAAGCTTTCGATTCCGCTCGGGGTGAGCATCGGAAAGTCCAAGGTTACGCCCAACGAAGAAGCGGCGGAAGATTACGCTTACTCTTTTCGTGCGCTTTACCCCTACGGCGATTATTTTGCGGTGAACGTGAGCTCGCCGAACACGCCGGGACTCCGCGCGCTCCAGGAGGCGGAGCAGCTTGACCGGATTCTTGCACGGCTCATGGAAGAGAGAAAAAAGATAACCGCCCTTCGCCTCGCCGAAGCGGGCTACGGCCACGCGAAGGCGGGGAAGCCCATTCTCGTGAAAATCGCGCCGGACTTGAGTTTTGAAGCAATCGACGCGGTGCTCAAAGTCTGCGCCGCGCGGGGAGTGGCGGGAATCATTGCGGTGAATACGACACTCTCTCGCGAAGGTTTGCGGAGTGGCAACGCTGCGGAGTTAGGGGGACCCGCCCGCCATGCTTCGCAAGGCGAAGCGGGCGGGTTGAGCGGAAAACCGCTCTTTCAAAAAGCGCTCGAAATTGTCCGGCATGTCCGCGCACGCGCGCCGAAACTCGCGATCATAGGCGCAGGAGGGATCTTCACCGCGGAGGATGCGCTCGCGATGCTCGGCGCAGGAGCCGACCTTCTTCAGATTTACACCGGTTTCATCTACCGCGGTCCCGGAGTCGCGCGCGCAATAAACCGCGGGCTTCTTGCGCTTGTTGCGCAGGGAAAGAAGAAATGATGCGCACATTGCGGTTGTTTTGGGTACTGTGCTATCATTCATCCAATTTATAGAGCGTACGCATGAGCGGGCAACCATGGAATCTTAAAGAGCAGTTCCTCGCCGCCGTGAAGGCGAAGGGCGGCTTTGTAAATTGCCATGCGCATTTCGACAAGGCGTTCTATATTACGAAGGAGGGACTCGACCAGTCCATGGTGGATATGGAGGTGAAGTGGCGGATGAGTGACGATATCAAGCGGCGCTCGACCGTCGAGGAGATTGAGGCGCGCATCCGCACGGGACTCGATATTATGGTAAGCCAAGGAGTGAAGTTTACCGCGACGTTTGTGGATGCGTATGACGCGGTGGGGCACAAGGCGGTTGATGCGGCGCTCAAGGTGAAGGAGGAATATAAAGATAAGATTACGCTCTACACCATGCCGCAGCCTCTGGGAGGACTTGTGGACCCTGCGGCGCGAAAGCTTTTTGAGGAGATTGCCGCGAAGTGCGACGTTGTGGGCGGGTTGCCTTCGAAAGAACGCCCGAAGGATGAAGAGAACATAGACATTATGTTCAGCATTGCGAAGAATTTGAATAAGCCGGTGTGGGTGCATATTGACCAGGAGAATAATCCGAATGAGCGCGACACGGAAAAACTTTTAAAAGCGACTGTGAAGCATGGTTACCAGGGGAGAGTGGTTGCCATACATGCCGTATCCACCTCCGCCCAGCCCAAAGAATACCGCCGGGAGCTGTATAAAAAACTTGCGGATGCGGGGATTGCGGTGGTGGTTTGTCCCAGTGCCGCCTTGAGCATGCGGCAGCTCGACCAATATCAGGCACCGGTGCATAATTCGATTGCGAACGTGCCGGAGATGCTTGAGGCGGGTATCACGGTTGGCGTGGGCGTGGACAACGTCCACGATTTCTACCAGCCTTTCATTGACGGTGACATGTATACCGAGATGCGGATGCTCCAGGAATCCTGTCGCTACTATAACTTCGATTCGCTTGTTGATATCGCCGCCACGAACGGCCGGAAGATTCTTTCCATGAAATGATTTTTCTTATTCTATTTTCTAGATTCTTCCGCCAGTTGGCGGATTCTACCCATGGCTAAACTCTGGCAATCCAAATCGACGAAGCTCCACCCGCTTGTCGAGAAGTATACGGTAGGGAATGATTACATCCTCGACGCGCGACTCCTGCCGTTCGACATTGAGGCATCGCTTGCCCACGCGAAGGCGCTTCATAAAGCGAAGATACTTACCGCCGCCGAACTCCGGAAACTTACGCGCGGATTGAAGCAGATTCTAAAGCTTCACCGCCAGGGGAAGTTCGTGATTCAACCCTCGGACGAGGACTGCCACACCGCGATTGAGGGATTCTTGACCGCGAAGCTCGGCGCCCTAGGAAAGAAAATCCACACGTGCCGTTCGCGGAACGACCAGGTGCTCGTCGCTACCCGCCTTTACACGCGGAAGAAGTTGAAGCAAATTAGCCATGAACTCGTGAAGACCCAGAAAGTGTTCCTTTCCATGGCGAAGAAGCACGAATTTTTGCCGATGCCGGGGTACACGCACACACGGCGGGCGATGCCCTCAAGCGTGGGGCACTGGGCGGCGGCGTACCTGGAGGAGCTCATCAATGACCACAAGCTTTTGGAGTCCGCGTATGACTTGAACGACCAGAATCCGCTTGGCGCCGCGGCGGGCTTCGGCGTGAATATGCCGCTTGACCGGAAACTCACGACGAAGCTCCTCGGATTCCGGCGACTTCAAATAAATTCGCTCTACTGCGTGAACAGCCGCGGTCCCACCGAGTCCTATATCCTCTCGGTTTTGACCAAAATCATGATGACCCTGGGGCGACTTTCGAACGAGATGATTTGGTTCACGACGCCGGAGTTCAACCTCTTTTTCCTGCCGCCGGAGTTCACGACCGGTTCCTCCATCATGCCGCAGAAGAAGAATCCGGATGTCTTCGAAATCTTGCGGGGAAACGTGAACGTCATCGTGGCGCTTCAGACGCAGGTCAAGGACATTTCAAAGAACCTTATCTCCGGCTATAACCGCGACACGCAGCTTACGAAAGAGCCGCTCATCAAGGGACTGGGGATTGCCCGCCGGAGCCTTGAAATCGCGGCGCTCGTGATGTCGCGCGTGAAGCCGAACAAAGCGGCGCTCATGAAGTCCCTCGCCCCCGAATTCTTCGCCGTGCACGAAGCAAACCGGCTGGTAAAGAAGGGGATGCCCTTCCGCGACGCCTATGCGTACGTGAAGGAACATTTGCATGAGCTTAAAGTGCAAGACCCCGTCAAAGCCATTAAGGAAGTCCTTTCCATCGGTGGCCCGGGGAATTTGCAGCTCAATCAGTATCGTTTGAGCAAACCACTCTAGCGATGTAGAGTGTTCAGATGACCTCCAGGCAGGGATTTGTGAATGTTGCAGTCGCGATCGTTGTCGTACTCGCGGTCGCGTGGGGCGTGTATGCAGTGGTTAGCCGTCCGAAATCCACTGCCCCTTCGCCGGTAGCTTCGAATCAAGCGGTATCATCTGCTCCACAGGCAGCGAGCACGGTGCCCGAATCTTCAACTACGGCAAGCTGGAAAACTTATCGGAACGAGCGGTACGGGTTTGAGTTCAAGTATCCCACCGGGATTTCTTTTGAGCCTCTCCACACTCCATATCAAATTGATGTAGCAAGCAGCCCTCAAGTTGAGTATGCCTTGGTTGCGGATGGGGTAGAAGCCGAAGTCCCCGAGTCCTACGCTCCTCAAGGATCGTTTGTACACGGGCAAAAGTTGTATATCGGTGTAGGTTCAGGAAAAACTCAAAATGAGTGTATCCCTTCCACCTATAATCCTTACCCTTCCATGGCGGCGAAGCCGCTCGTTCCGGCAGAGGTGCATCTTGGAGGCGTTACGTTTCGTAAATACCTCCTGCCTAATTCTTGCGACATGCAAGGCTGTTTAACCGGTTATGCTTACTCAACGTGGCTTGGAAACATTTGTTATCGTGCGACCATCCCTTTGATTCAAAGCAACAGCATCGGGAAAATGTATGATTCCGACGATCCTCGTTATGTAGCGGGGGAGAAGATGCAGAAAGAAACTACGGAACAAATCGTTGCGCTCGGAGAAAAAATTCTTTCTACCTTTAAAGTTACTCGTTAGCGTTTCACCACCCTCCGCTCGCCCCTCCTCCTCCCGAGCGTCCGCCGCCGAATCCGCCAAAACCTCCTCCGCCGAACCCACCCCGCCCGCCCCCAATCCACCACGGCGGACGGTGGCGTGTGGCGAGACTTTCCGCATATTTGTGCGAGACGATGTAGTCGAAGAGAAGCCCGAGCGGCGTGAGGATGGCGATTGCCGCAATGCCCCAGTAGAGGAATCCGAATACGAATCCGAGTACCACTCCCACGATGCCTCCGACGGCGCCGCCCAGCCACCATGATTTTGAGCGTCCGAGGATGCTCCCGAGCCACATCGGGATTGCGAATATTATCCAAAACCAATCAACCGAAACTCCTCCCCCGTTTCCGTTCTGCGCCCGCCCTGCGGAGGGGATAACTTCGCCCCGCGTCGCGTCCATGATTTTATCGGCGGCGTTTGAAAGCCCCGCGGCATACTCTCCGTTTTTGAATGCGGGCGTGAGGATATTTTGGAGAATCCAATAGCTTTGCGCGTCCGTGAGCGCCCCTTCAAGCCCGTAGCCCACCTCGATGCGGAATTTCCGGTCGTCGCGCGCGATGAGGATGAGTGCGCCGTTGTCCACGCCGCTTTTGCCGATACCCCAGTCCTTGAAGAGTTTCTCCGCGAAGTTTTCCACCGTATCGCCGCCGAGAGTTGGCACAATAGCGATGGCAATTTCATGCCCTGTTTCCTTCGCGAACGAAGAGAGTTTCGTTTCGAGCGCGGTGCGCGCGTCGGGAGTGAGCATTCCCCCGAAGTCGTTCACCAATCCCGTAGGTGTGCCGGGATTGGTATAGGCGTGCGCTGAAGTCGCCGCTAATAGCCAAGAGCTAATGGCAATCAGCAATCCTGATATTAGGAAACTTTGCTTCATTGCATCAATCTGACGAAGTCCGACTTCAAGGGCTTCCAGAAGTCGGACTTCAAAACATTAAGGATCCCCAACCTAAAGTTTTACCGCAGGCGCATTCTCCGCGCCTTCGGCGGCCTCGAAGTAGGTGCGTTCCCCGAATCCGGCCATTGCTGCGATAAGGTTCGAGGGGAACCGCTTTACCGCCACGTTCAAGCTCCGCACAGAGTCGTTGAACCGGGCGCGCTCCACGCTCACGCGATTCTCCGTGCCTTCAAGCTGCGCCATGAGCGTCTGCACGGTGTCGGAGGACTTCAGTTGCGGGTAGTTTTCCATAATCGCGAGGAGCCGCGCGAATGCCGTTTCCACTTCGCCTGCCGCTTTTGCCTTCGCGTCTACCGTTGTGGCGCCTGCGTAGCGCGTCCGCGCTTCCGCAAGGGCGGTGAAAATCGTCTGCTCCTGCTTCATCGCCCCCTTCACGGATTCGACGAGGTTCGGGATCAAATCCAGCCGGCGCTGGTATTGCGTTTCGACTTGCGCCCACTGCCCGTCAATGCCCTCGTTTTTGCCGACGAGCGAGTTATAGGTGCCGACTCCGTAGAGCACCGCGACCACCACGATCGCTATCACCACCCACCATGTTTTCTTCATGAGTTTCGTATTGTGTTATATATCCTGCGACTTTTTATTCTATATCTATATATTATACTCTATAATGTGCATTGTTGCATACCTCGGATGACCCCGCCTTGCCCTATATTCCACATTCATAATTCTCTATTCTATCCCCATTGTCATGAACCTTACTCAATATAAAGAACGCAACATCGGGCGCACGGGTCTTTTGCTCGGCGTGTTTTTCCTTGTGGTGCTCGGCTTGGGGTGGGTGCTCTCTTACGTATTCAATAGCCGCGACATCTTTGTCTTCGCGGTTCTTTTCAGCGTGGGCATGAGTGCAATGAGCTATTGGTTCTCCGACAAGCTCGCGCTCGCCTTTGCGAAAGCCGAACCGATTCAACGAGAGGATAATGCGGAGTTGTGGGATACGGTGCAGCGGCTCGCGACCGCGGCGAAACTCCCCATGCCCCGGCTCTATCTCACGCCTGAGCCGCAAATCAACGCGTTCGCGACGGGGCGCGACCCTGCGCATGCCGCGGTTGCGGTGACCATGGGCGCGCTTACGAAGCTCACGCCGTCTGAACTCGAAGGTGTCCTCGCGCATGAGCTTTCGCATGTCGCGAACCGCGACATGCTGGTTTCGACCGTGGCGGTGGTGCTCGCGGGCATCATCTCGATGCTTGCGGACGTGTTTCTCCGCATGCTCTGGTTCGGCGGGGACGATAATCGCGATTCGCGGAGCGGATGGCTCATGCTTGCGGGCGTGGCACTCTCGATTTTGGCTCCCGTGGGCGCGATGCTCATCCAGTTCGCCATCTCGCGGCAGCGGGAAGCGCTCGCGGATGTCTCCGGTGTGGAACTTACGCACGCGCCGCAGGGGCTGATTGAAGCCTTGAAAAAGATTGCCGCTGACCGCACGCCCATGCTCTCGGTGAAATCCTCCACCGCCCACTTGTGGATCGCCGACCCCTTCAAGGACAAGTCCCCGTGGTGGCACACACTTTTCAAGACGCACCCGCCGCTTGATGAAAGAATCGCGGCTCTGGAGAAAATATCACGTTAAATTTCGGGAGTTCCTCTATACCCCTTATTCGCGCAAATAAGGGAGTAGGGTTAAAGTCGGTATTGCGCGGAAGTGCTGATAACCGGTACAATTGGGGCTAATGCGGCATACATTTGGCAAGACAATTGTTGTCTCGCTCGGCGGCTCGGTCGTCGCTCCCGACGGCGTGAATGCCAAGTTCGTCGGGGAGTTCAAGCGGCTGGTCGAGGGGTTTGCGCGCCCCGTGAGAAGCCGCGAGGGCGCGCAGCGTGCTTCTGCTTCTCATGGGGCAAAAAAAGGGACGAAATTTCTCCTCATCGTGGGTGGCGGGGGAGTCTGCCGTGTCTACCAGCGTGCGGCGAAGGAACTTGGGAAAGTGACGGATGCGGACGGGGACTGGATTGGGATTTATGCGACCCGCCTGAACGCCACCCTCATCCGCGCGGTTTTCGGGAGGCTCGCCGCGCCGGAGCTTATCGAGCGTCGTGGGCAGGTGGAGAAGCTCACCTCGCCGGTCACGGTTGGCGGTGGGTGGCAGCCGGGATGGTCAACCGACTTTGTGGCGACCTCGCTTGCGCATGACTTTGGCGCGAAGGAGGTGATCAATATCGGGAAACCCGCGTTTGTCTACGACAAGAACCCCGACGCGCACAAAGACGCGAAACCGATTCTCGAAATGAGTTGGAGGAAATACCGTGCGCAGATGCCCAAAAAATGGACTCCCGGGTTCCACGCGCCGGTTGACCCCGTCGCCGCAAAGTTTTGCGAGAAGCACGGGATCACCATGTTCGTCGTGGGCGCCGACCTCAAGAACCTCGCACGCTTATTGAAAGGGGAGGAGTTCGAGGGTACAATCATCCGGTAGAAAATAGTAGATATGGGGCCGCCTTCGCTTTGCGCAAAAGCTTCGGCGAGCCGATGGAGGGTTCGCCTAGCGGCTATGGCACACGCTTGGAAAGCGTGCGGGAGCAATCCCTCGAGGGTTCGAGTCCCTCACCCTCCGCCTTCACTCGTCGAAGCTTCAGCTTTAGAGCTTGTCTGGGTTGTGTTTTTGCTTCAGTGTGATATTGTAAAATCATGAAATATCCTTGGGTGAGTGTCTGCATTATCGCTATTTGGGGCGCATCAGCTTTCATTACGATATACAGGGAGGCCTCCGATCCCACACTGCTATTGTTATTTGCAACTATAGCTACTTCCATCATCGCTTTCTTGGGGTTTAGATCTCCCACTTAGTTCAAGGGAAGCGGCATGAAAAGGAAAGTGCACGCGGGAGTCGTCATACTGAGAGTACGACAAATCTTCCTGTCGCTTTTAAGGCATATCTCGGCAAAGACTTCTTGGCCGGTGTATTGGCGAACAGTGATTGAAGAGATGGGCGGCGGCATAGTAAAACTTGCCCAGATTCTTGCGCTTCGCTACGAAATTTTGCCGCCACGTTATCGGAAAGAGTTTGCGAACCTCTTTGACCATCTGAAACCGTTTTCAAAAGAAGACCTGCTTGCAGTATTTCGTGAAGAGTTCGGCAAAGGGCCGGAAGAAATTTTTCAAGAATTTTCCTACAATCCTTATGCGTGCGCCTCTTTCGGACAAGTGCACATCGCTTTACTTTCAGGCCGCAAGGTCGCGGTAAAGGTACAAAAGCCCCATGTGCAACGCCTTGCATGCGTCGACATCGTACTCCTTAAGGCACTTATGTGGGCAGGAAGTATCTTTTTTTTGACGCCGGTAAATCTTAGGGATGCAACCCGTGAATGGGAAGTATGGACTTTACGTGAACTTGATTATCGGTTTGAAGCGCAAAAAGCCATTAGCTTGCGCGCACTTCACTTTGCCCACTCCGAACTCGGTTCCTATTGTTACATTCCCGAAGTATTTTCGGAATACTGCACTTCTCGTGTGGCAGTATTTGAATTTCTAGAGGGGTGGAGTTTGAACGACATTATTCATCGGCGCACGTTGGAACTGTCTGACGTAATGCGAGAACGGATAAGCAGCTGTGTTGTGCAAACACAGATGCTTCAATATATACTCGGCGGCTCTTACCAAGCCGACCCGCACCCGGGGAACATCATCCTGCTCGAAGACGGAAGGATTGGCTATATTGATTTTGGGATTACCGGAGAGGTTGGGAATGCACAGGAGCAATATCATTTTGTGCACTTCATCAAGGGCGCGGCGGAAGGGAATATGAAAGGCGTTGTTGCACATTTCAAATCGATGACAATGGGGGATGCCTTTTCTCGAGAAACACTCAAGGGCTTAAAATATACATGGCGCAAAAAATCCCTTCAAAAAATAGAAAAGGCCAGTATGCGATTTCTTGAGCACAAACTTGGTGGCATCATAGAGCGATGGACGGCGGACGTGGCGAACACACAGGAGGGGTTTTATAGCCGCAGCACCGCGCGACACTTCATTTCTTTTATATCTATGGCGCGCCGATACGGTTTGGAAGTGCCTCTTGGGATTCTCTCATTCATCCGGGCGGTAATTATCGCTGATACGGTCTGTTTGGCTATTAACCCTCAATTCAATATGCAAAAGGAATTGCGTCACTTTTTTATCCAACGCGCACAACTTCTCGCAACATCGCTCCAAGACCCATCCCTATCGGCAAAAACGGGTCCCATAGCTACCGCGGGTTCTCTGCAGGAAAGCGAGGGAAAAAGAGAGCGAGAGGTTGAAGAAAGGCAGCGGTTGGTTGAGCGCTACCTTTCTTATGCGGAACGGATTGTGGAAAGCATTGTAGAAGAAGGATCACGTGGCCTTGCGTATTTCGCCACTACGAAGATTTAAGCCATATATATTATTCCATGAGATATCCATGGATAAGTCTGTCAGTTCTTGGTATTTGGATTGTCTCAAGCATTATTGCGGTTGTCCGTCCCGAGGTGAAACTTGAATATGTTTTTGGGTACACATTCTTCTCAACAATTGTGTTGGTGGCCGTCGGTTTCCGCGTTTCGAAGTAAAAATC
>Ga0209514_10008418_pt1 | contig 11721 bp, 9 predicted proteins | sample Subgrocontami58m_FD_187452 | JGI IMG/M metagenome (GOLD analysis project Ga0209514, IMG submission 187452) | Subsurface groundwater microbial communities from S. Glens Falls, New York, USA - GMW37 contaminated, 5.8 m (SPAdes) (version 3) | ecosystem: Environmental > Aquatic > Deep subsurface >...
GAAGGGCATTTCGGACCAGATGAAACTGGTCCTTTCGAAATCGCCGCAGGCCATTTATATCTACCTGGACGACAACCACAAGGTCTGCAACAAGAAGTTCGCCGACCTGCTGGGTTACAAGTCGGCCAAGGAGTGGGCCGACACGGACGCGCCGCTGGCCGACGTGGTGGAAGCTGACCAGGAAAAGGTGATAGTAGCTTACGGCGACGCCTCGGAGAAGATGGCGGCGAGCTGTATCGATGTAAGGTTCAAGAACGTCAATACCGGCAAGGTCGTCAAGGCCCGGATGGTCACGGTACCAATCGTGTTCAACGGCCACGTTTTCACGGCTCATTTTATGAGCCAGGTCTAGGACGTGGGAGGGTGAAGAAGCCAGATCACGAATCCTCCTTGGTCCCTCTTTTGAAAAAGGGGGAGATTCTTCGCCAATCCGTCATTCCCGCGCAGGCGGGAATCCACGGGGAAGCTGGGAGAATCCTCCTTGGTCTCTCTTTGAAAAAGGGGGAGACCGATATCATGAGTTCAGCTTGATGAAGTCGGTGACGGCGGCGGCGAAGGCTTCGGGCTGCTCGCGGAAGCAGAAGTGCCCGGCCCGGTTGAGGACGCACATCTGCGATTTGGGAACGGCTCTAAATATGAGCCGCATGACATCCAGCCCGGCCGACTCCAACGGGGCGGCGGGGTCGTCAGCCCCCCAGACGATCAGAGTCGGCGCCTTTAGCCTGCCCGCTACAATCGATTCGTAAGTCTCTCTCTGGCTGGCCATGAGGTCCGTTTTGAACCGGTCTTTCAGCCCAGCCTCCATTTTGGCCGCTGCCTCCTTCGACTTGGGCAGCGCGGCAATTTGCAGGAGATGGTCGATGAAATCATCGGTCAGGTGGGCGGCGCTGAAAGAATAGTCAGCCAGCTTGGCCCGAAACCTTTCCCTGGGCTCTGCAATGTCGGGCGCCTTCTTATGTGTGACGTCGTATACGTCCATGGGGATGGTGGCCCCGATGACCATGGTCCCGCTATCTGCGATGGTGAGGGTCTTGACCATTTCGGGATGCTCAATGGCCAGGCGGCAGCTCTGAAAACCGCCGCGGGAATGTCCTACCAGGTGAACGGGACCTAATTCCATTGCTTTGAGGAACTCAACCGCGTGGCGGACCGCACTGCCGATCACGTAGTCACTGTCGTCCTCCGGGTTGTCGGTGAAGCCGCAGCCGATCTTGTCCAGGGCAAAGACGTGGAAATTGCGGGCAAGGTGGGGGATGGTGAGGTCATAGACGTTGGCGCTGGTGTGGAGCCCGAAATGGCCTCCGTGGATGAGCAGCAGCGGGTCCCCGGCGCCTGCTTCGAGATAGCGGGTCCGGATGCCCTTTACGTCAAGGTACTTGGTTTGCACGATGGAAATCCTTTATCTGCCGGGAGAAGAATCCAGAATCCAGTATCCAGAATTCAGAAGCCGGGAAGAATAGGGAATTATAGCAAGAATGATATTCGGCTTCCAGAATGCGATTGCGATGGTGGAGTTGATAAAGGGGTAGTGCGGCTTTACAATAACGGACGGGTCTTGAATACAATGGCAACGACGATTTTTCAGGAGGGTGTCAGTGCGCCAGTTGAGTCCTAACGTCTACGTCAATCTGGAGTGGGAAGGCCCCAGCCTGGGACTGATCGTAACCAAGGCAGGGAACATCCTGATAGATACGCCGGATGCCCCGACTGAATCGGTGGCCTGGCGGCGGGAGGTGGAAAAGATCGGGAGGATCAAGTACCTGATCAATACCGACGGGCACCCGGACCACTATTTCGGGGATTACTTCTTTCCCGGGACGTTGGTCGCCTCCAGCGGGGCCAGGGATGTCATGGCGAAGACGACCAAGGAAGAGGTGCTGGCCAGGGTCAGAAAAGGGGACCCGGGCGGCGTTCCGCTGATGGCGCGCTACCGGGTCAAGGCGCCCGCCATCACTTTCTGGGAGGGGACCATGGAACTACAGGTGGGCGGCCAGCCTATTCGCCTTTTGCATACCGGCGGCCACTCGCCCAACCTTATAGCCATTCACATACCCAAAGAAAAGGTAGTATTCTGCGGCGATAACATCAACTGGCATCATAAGACCAGGCTGCACGACGCCGACCCGGTGAAGTGGCTGGCTGCTCTGGGCATGCTCCGGGAGCTCGACGTAGATATCCTGGTTCCCGGGCACGGGCACAATGTTTTTGGCAAGGAGTACATCGCCGAGCAGGCTGACATCGTGCGGAAGTGGACTGACGCGGTGACAAAAGCCCTGAAACTCGGCTGGACGGTGGACGAAGCCATCAAGAGGATCAAGTGTCCCGACCCATATCCCACCTCCAAACGCAGTCCCAACACCGAGGAGGAAGTGAACGCCCAGATCATCAACCGCCTGTACCGGTATTTTCAGGATGCCGCGGTGGCCAATGGGTAGATTCGACGGACTTCCCGATTTGCCCCCGAACTGGCTGGAGATACTCCAGGCGGAAACCCTGCTGATGCAGAAGGGCATGCCGCAAGACCCGAAAGAAGCGGCGACAAAGAAGGCCCAGGAGAACCTGGAAGAGTGGAAAGAACTGGTGGACAAGTGCCCGCAATTGGCGTCATTTATCCAGGTAAGCCGGCAGGGGCTTTATACCGTCATGGTCCAGTCAGGCATAAAGGCTGAAGACGCCGAAAGGTTTACCGGACTCTTTGGCTTCAGCGACATGGCCTTGCTCCGCATGCTGGCAGTGTCGCTGCGGGCCAGGAATGACGCCGGATAGACAACCACCGAGCAGGTTGGGGACGACAGCGTTCAGCCTGGAAACGCGCCTCTGCGGAGTGCTTTGAGCCCGCCTGCCGCAGATAGCTTGATTTCCAGACTTCTAAATAGTACACTTTTAACTAGTCGTAATCCGAGCAAAGGACAATGCTAACTCCAAGAGATCTCCTGATATTAGGCTTCGTGTCGCGCCGTCCTACCTACGGGCACGAGATAAAGCAGCGCATCTTGACCACCCACGCCGAAGAATGGGTGAAGGTGAGCCAGCCCCACATTTATTACGTGCTGGAGAAGCTGCAAAAAGCCGGCTACTTGAGCTCGAAAGAGGAAAGGGTCGGCAACACGCCGCCGCGCACCGTCTACACGATTACCGAAAAAGGACGGGGCGCTCTCAAGACTATGCTCACCAGCGACAAGTTCCTGTACGAGAACTACTGTTTCGATTTCTACGTGGTCCTGGCTACGCTGGGATTCACGATGCAATTGTCCGAGGAAGAATCGCTGTCTATCGTCAAGAGACGAAAGAAGATTGTCGAACGATTCATTGCCAGCATGGGTAATTCTCAGGAAATCCGCGAAGCCAGGGACTACTACGGCCCCATTGCCAGGGCGATCTACGAGCACCGGCTTAAGACTCTGAGAAACGAGCAGAAGTGGCTGGAGACGATGATATCCGACATCCACAAGAGCGGATGGGAAGCCTTCGCCAAAGGCTCCGGCAGCGGCCACTGGCCGTCCTCACAGAAGAAAGACGCCCCTTCCAAAAAAGCTGGAGCCCAGCAGGAACTGACCCCGGTTAACTGAACCATTGGCCATTACCTAGACAATAGCCAGTGACACATGGCCTATCTGCCTGTGGGTGCCCAGCGGCGGGCGGTTCACGAACCGCCCCTGCAGAGGCCCGTGCAAACAACCCTTTGTCATTCCTGCGAAGGCAGGAACCCAGGCCGGGGGTGGGGACTGGCGGCGGGACGAGCGTTCGCAGGCACGGAGGCCTGCGGTACCACCTCCCGCTCCCGCTTTGGCACGGACAGGCTTCGCGGGAATCAACCATGAACCAAGGTTCACCACGAAAAATGAAAGGACCTCCGTAGTCGGGCTCGTCCCGGAGCCCGACCCATCTCGGGGTCAGGGACGACCCCGAGTACGGTACTTTCAGGGTAATGACGTTGGGCGCATCATCCCCTTAAGTTCTCTCCTTGGCGGGAAGGAAACTTAGCTTGGAGTACGTACGTGGCAAACAGCTTCGACCTGAATAACGTAAGCCAGATTTCCGGCCTTTCCGAAAAGGAAGCCTCTCAAATAATGGCCCGGGAAGGCTTCAACGAAATCCCCTCAGCGAAGAAGCGCAGCTTCTTGCGAATCGCTGCCGGCGTGCTTCGCGAACCGATGCTGTTGCTCCTTTTCGCCAGCGGCGCGATCTACATGGTGCTGGGAGACATTCAGGAAGCGTTGATGCTGATGGCCTTCGTCTTCGTGATAATCACGATTACTCTTTACCAGGAACGGAAGACGGAGCGGACTTTGGAGGCCCTGCGCGACCTATCCAGTCCCCGCGCCCTGGTGATACGCGATGGGACGACCAAAAGGATAGCCGGCCGGGAGGTCGTCAGGGGCGACATCATGGTCCTGGCCGAGGGAGACAGGGTGCCCGCTGACGGCATCGTGCTGGATAGCAATAATCTCCAGTTGGAGGAGTCGCTGCTCACCGGAGAGTCCGTTCCGGTGAGAAAGTCAGAAGGCAAGGACGCCTCGGTGATGGGACGGCCGGGCGGAGACAACACCCCATTCGTATATTCCGGGACGTTGGTGGTCAGTGGCCTGGGAATCGCCCGCGTGGCCGCCACGGGAATGCATACCGAATTCGGCAAAATAGGCCGGTCGATTCAGACCATCGAGTCGGAAGATACCCTCCTGCAAAAGGAGACCCGGCGCATAGTCCGCAACCTGGCGATCGGAGGCATATCTCTCTGCGCCCTGCTGGCGGTTGCCTATGGAATCACCGTGGGCCGCTGGCTGGAGGGATTCCTGGTCAGCATAACCCTGGCCATGGCTATTCTCCCTGAAGAGTTTCCCATAGTCCTGACTGTGTTCATGGCGCTGGGCGCCTGGCGCATCTCCCGGAACCAGGTACTGACCCGCCGCATGCCGGCCATCGAAACCCTGGGGTCGAACACAGTGCTGTGCGTGGACAAGACCGGTACCCTGACCATGAACCGGATGTCCGTAAACAAGATATTCACGGGGGGCGAATACTTCAGCATCGACTACATCTCGTCCAAAGCTCCGCCGGAAGGTTTTCATGAACTGATCGAATTCAGCATTCTGGCCAGCCAGACCAATCCTTTTGACCCCATGGAGAAGGCACTCAAGGATTTGGGAGACCATTACCAGGACTTGACGGAGCACCTGCACCGTGACTGGACGTTCATGCGGGAATACTCTCTGTCGAAGGACTTGCTGGCGCTTTCCCGCGTGTGGAAGTCCCCGGGCGGAGAAGACTATATCATTGCTGCTAAGGGGTCCCCGGAGGCGGTGATGGACCTTTGCCACCTGGGCGGGGAGGAAACGGACGCGCTGTCGGGTCGCATCAATACCATGGCCGCGGAAGGGCTGCGGGTGCTTGGAGTGGCCAGGGCCCGTTTCAAGCAACCTTCGCTGCCCGGCGACCAGCACAGCTTTACCTTCGACTTCCTGGGACTGGTCGGCTTTGCCGACCCGATCCGTCCGACCGTACCTCCGGCCATCGAAGAGTGCTATGCTGCCGGAGTCAGGGTAGTCATGATAACCGGCGACTATCCGATCACAGCGCAGCAAATCGCCAGGCAGATCGGCCTGCGGAACTCGGACGAAGTTATCACTGGAGTGGAGATGACCGGCATGACGGATGAGCAACTCAGGGAGTCCATCAAGACCGTCAATATATTTGCCCGGGTGGTGCCGGAGCAAAAACTGCGCCTGGTAAATGCCTTCAAACACAACGGCGAAATCGTATCCATGACGGGGGATGGCGTCAACGACGCCCCAGCTCTGAAGGCGGCCAATATCGGCATTGCCATGGGCGGAAGAGGCACCGATGTGGCCCGCGAAGCCGCCGCACTGGTGCTGCTGGACGACGACTTTTCCTGCATTGTTAAGGCCATCAGGCTGGGCCGCCGCATATTCGACAACCTCAGGAAGGCCATGGCCTATATCCTGGCGGTGCACGTGCCCATCGCCGGGCTGTCGTTGATTCCTGTCCTTCTCAAGTGGCCGCTGGTGCTGCTGCCGGTACACGTCGTATTCCTCGAACTTATCATCGATCCGGCTTGCTCCATTGCTTTTGAAGCCGAACCCGAAGAAAACGACATTATGAGGCGCCCGCCCCGCAACCGGAAGGAGCCGCTGTTCAATCGAAGGACGCTGGTCATAAGTCTGTCCCAGGGGTTCGTGGTGCTGCTGGTAACCCTTGGCATTTACGGCTACAGCCTCGAGATGGGACGGGGCGACCTGGAAGCGAGGAGTTTGAGCTTTACGACCCTGGTCATCGCCAACCTGGGACTGATATTGAGTAACCGCTTCTGGTCAGGCAACATACTGGACAACATAAGGCGCAAGAACCCGGCGCTCTGGGCCATCGTGGGCGCTACCATGGCGTTCCTCGGACTTGTATTATACGTTCCCCCTTTGAGGGAGCTATTCAGCTTCAACATCCTTCACTTCAACGATGTGGTGCTTTGCCTGGCGGCCGGAGTTGGCAGCATCCTGTTGTTCGAGGTAATCAAGTATCTCAGCCGCCCGAAAACAACAGCCCTACCGAAATGAATGATGGAGCAGGCCGGAACTTTCGAGTGCCGCATACTTTGTCATCCAAGCTGCCGGCATCGATTGAATTATCTTAACGCTAAAGGAATTGGGTCAACGCTTCAACTTGGCGCGGTAAGTTTGCCACCTCAGACCGGCATGCCGTGTCCCCACGGGGCTGGCCAATGGAAGCAGAAACAGCGTTGCGTTGGGGGCCGTGGTCGGGTTATTGCAGAGCCCGGCCACGGCGGGGGCAACGCGAGGGTCGCTCGCCGGAGGAGACGGCAACCTCGCTAGTCAGTTAGCAGGAGGAGTTTGCTCTCACCGGCCAGTCCGACCGAAGTCGGAGCTTGAATTTGGTCCCCTCGGTACTATTGTAGGCTGACCCCCGTCCGGGATACATGGGTATTTGGACTGGTTTGGGGGGGTACTTTGGTCATGTCGACGCTACCGGATCCAGCGACTCGTGCACCCGCAAGGCGGCCAGAATCCCATCAAGATTACCCGCGTCGAGTTCGTCGTGCCGCTGTCGCCACCACTCCTTAGATTAGCGACCCGGGGAAAACGCAATACTATAGGGTTTCCAGGAAACGCTGTCAAACGAGGCTGGGGCGGCGGTTCTTTCAAAGTATTGGCAGGAAGCTGCTCACCCGCTGTGGTAAAATCAGGCGAACCCTCGAAAGAATGCACGGAGGTAATTTCCTGATGAACATCAAAGAACGCCTGTCAGCCATCGAGGCACTGGTGAAATCGGGTATCGACGCGCCTGGCACAGCCCGGGTGCTGGACATGATCGGCGCCACGGGGTTTCCCCGGGAAATCCTCTGCGAGATGAAGCTGTACAGCGAGTATCTCCCCAAGGTCGAAGAACTCGGCTTCACCACCGAGCAACGGTACCTCCATTTCCTCTGGGAGACGCTGGACAAGACTCCCACGGCCATGGCCGTTAACTTCGCCATTCCCTTCCGCCGCATCATCGCCAAACGCCTGTTCAAGAGATGCGGCAAGAACTTCATCGCCGAAGAGGGCGTCCGATTCAACTTCGGCCAGAACATCGAGTTGGGCGACAACGTCTTCTTCAACCGCGGCTGCTTTCTGGACAGCAAGGGCGGCATCGTCATGGGAAATTCCGTGGCCCTGGCCGAGGGTGTGGAAATCTATACCCATTCGCATTCCCAGTCCAACCACGTTCAGAGGAGCTACGCCCCGGTCTTCATCAAGGACTTTGCCTGCGTCTACTCGCAGTCCACTCTTCTCCCGGGAGTAACCCTGGGCGAGCAGGCCATCGTCGCCGCTAAGTCGCTGGTCAGCAAGGATGTTCCGCCGAACATGATGGTAGCCGGTGTCCCGGCCAAAGTGATGCGGGAAAGGCAAAACGAGGGGAAGACCGGCGCACAACTGAACCACTTCTGGCTGCACCACGCGGCCTTCCAGGACGAGCAGTGACAGGATTTAACGTTTTTGTCACTTCAGGCCAGCCCATTTTATAACTTCTTAACACCCGCTTCTTATAATTGGGATACGGCCCAGACATAAACTGGGGCGACGCGGGTGGAGAGGAGGGACAACTAGAAAGGGGGTACCGGTGAAACGATTCCTGGCTGGTTCAGGGCTTCTGGCCATAGTTCTTGGCCTGCTGGTGGCTGGCTGCACGGGGTACAATCCGGCTGCCAAAGGGCCGGTGGTGGTCAGTTCCAAGATCGATACCGAGGGCGGGCTGCTGGCGCAAGTCATCATCCAGATGCTGCGCGACAAAGGTTTCCAGGTGACCGACAAGTCCCAGTTGGGGCCGACGCAGGTGGTGCGGCAGGCGATCATCAGCGGCGAAATAGACATCTACCCGGAATACACCGGCAACGGCGCCTTCTTCTTCAACGAGGCCGATTCCGCGGTCTGGAAAGACGCCAGGCTTGGCTACGAAAGAGTTAAGGTACTGGACCGCCAGTCCAATAACATCATCTGGCTTCAGCCGGCCCCCGCCAACAACACCTGGGCTATAGCCGTTCCCAAGGCCCTGGCGCAGAAGGAAAACCTGAAGACTCTGGAAAACCTGGCCGCCTACGTCAACCGGGGCGGGAATATCAAGATGGCCGCTTCCGAGGAATTCGTCAGCAGCCCGGCCGCTCTTCCCGCGTTCCAGAAGGCCTACGGGTTTACCTTGAAGCAGGACCAGCTTCTCACTCTTTCAGGAGGCAATACCGCTCTGACGGAGAAAGCCGCCGCGGAAGGCGCCAGCGGGGTCAACGCGGCCATGGCCTACGGCACCGACGGCTCGCTGGCCGCCCTCGGCCTGGTGGTGCTGGATGACCCGCGCGGGGTGCAGCCGGTCTACGAGCCGGCGCCCATCGTACGCTCGGCTATCTACGAAAAATACCCCGAGCTGGCTGGCATCCTCAATCCCGTCTTCGAGACTTTGACTCTGCAGACGCTGCAGGACCTCAACGCGAAGATCGCCGTGCAGGGCCAGGACGCCGCCGCGGTGGCCAGGAATTACCTGGTAGGCAAGGGGTTCCTGAAGTAAGTCGGACCGTCATTCAGAGCGCCGCAGCACGAATCTTTCGTCATCATAGCCTGGGTTCGAAGGGATTGAACAATAAATGAACCTCCGGCGCTGGCTGGCCCCGGACAACGTGGCCGTGGTTGGGTCGATTGTCGGACTGGGCTCGTTTCTGCTACCCTGGCTCAACGTCAAGCCAAACCGGGTCGCGGCGGGAACCGGACTGAGCCTCCCCGATGCCGCCGGAGGGTCCGGTGCCGCCCCCATCCTCGTACTCTGGTTGGTCTGCATGGCCCTGAGCTTTACCGTAAAGGGACTCTGGCTGCGGCGGGCACTCGGCCTGGCCTCCAACCTGGTCCTTGTCATCACTTTGGTCCTGGCGGGCTCGGCGGCGCGAAGCCTTTCTGAATCGGCCGGCCCGTTCAGCCGAATATCTCCGGATACCGGTTTCTGGTTGGCGCTGGTCGCCTGCTACCTCCTGATCTTCGCCTCGCGGCGGGCGGGCGACGCGTCCGTCCTGTGGCGCAGCCTTATGTCATGGTCAGGCCTGGCTGTGGCCGCCATTCTACTGGCGGCCGGATGGTTGAACAGTCTCTCAATCATGCAGGAACTTGCCATCCAGGGAGACCGCTTCAGGGCGGAATTATGGACCCACATCATCCTCTTTGCCGGAAGCGTCGCCGCCGGGGCCGCCATAGGCATTCCCCTGGGAATCATGGCCGAGCGGACACGCAAGGCGGAACGACCGATATTCCTCATTACCAGCATCACCGAAACGGTCCCCAGCCTGGCGTTGTTCGGACTCCTCATCCCCCCGCTGGCGGCGCTGTCGTTCGCCTTTCCGGCCCTCCGCGAGGTCGGCATACGGGGCATCGGCGCCACGCCCGCCATCATCGCCCTGGTTATCTACTCGCTGCTGCCCATCGTCCGAAACACCTTCGTCGGATTGCGCGGCATTGACCGCGGCGTCATTGACGCGGCAGCAGGAATAGGAATGTCGCCGGGCCAGTTGTTTCGCCGGGTCAAAGCACCCCTGGCGGCCCCGCTGGTCATGGACGGAGTACGCACCGCTTCCGTGCAGGCCGTCGGCAACGCCGCGGTGGCCGCCCTCATCGGCGCCGGCGGCCTCGGCGCCTTCATCTTTCAGGGCTTCGGCCAGCAGGCCCCCGACCTGATACTGCTCGGCGCCCTCCCCATTATCGCCCTGGCCGTTCTGGTAGATGCCGTGATGAACGCCCTGGTGAAACTGGTCACTCCGCGGGGAGTCACCCGGAGCGCGCCATGATACGCCTGGAAAACGTCACCAAACGCTTCGGTGATTTGACCGCCGTGAACGACCTTTCCCTGGAGGTAGGCAAAGGCGAGGTGTGCGTTCTCATCGGCCCGTCGGGCTGCGGCAAGACGACCACGCTCCGCATGATCAACCGGCTCATCGAGCCGACCTCCGGCCGCATACTGGTAAACGGGCAGGACACCAGCCGGATGAAGCCGGAAGGGCTCCGCCGCTCCATCGGCTATGCCATCCAGAGCGTAGGCCTGTTCCCGCACATGACTGTGGCCGCCAACATTGCCGTCGTCCCCGAACTGGTGCACTGGGAAACACACCGGATTCATCACCGCGTGGAGGAGCTTCTCCAAATCGTGGGCCTTGACCCTGACGAACACGGCCCGAAATATCCCGCCGAGCTGTCGGGGGGACAGGCACAGCGCGTCGGGGTCGCCCGGGCGCTGGCCGCCGACCCTCCCATTCTGCTGATGGACGAACCCTTCGGCGCCGTTGACCCGCTGAACCGTATGAAGCTGCAGGGCCAATTCCTCAGAATACATAAGGAACTGAAGAAGACCGTCATCCTGGTGACCCACGACCTCGACGAGGCTATCCGCCTGGCCGACCGCATCGCCATCATGGAATCGGGCAAGCTGGTTCAGTACGACACGCCGGAGAATATTCTGGCCCGGCCTGTCAGCAAGTTCGTCCATGACTTCGTAGGCACCGACCGCGCCCTGAAAAGGCTTTCCCGGATCGGGGTGAAGTCGTTCATTAAGCCAGCGGCCGCCATCAAGACCGGTGCTCCCATCGAAGAGGCTAACAGGATAATAGGGCGCGGCCGTTCTGCCTGGCTGGTGGATGACGGGGGAAGTCTCACCGGATGGGTGGACGGCGCGATCCTTCGCCATGGCCAGTCGGTGGACCAGGCTGCCGTTAAAGCGCCGTCGGCCGATATCGCGGTGACGGAAAGCGCCACTCTGAAAGAGGCGCTGTCCCGCATGCTGGGATTGGGATTCAGGAGCCTGCCGGTGGTCGATGACGACGGCTGCCTCACCGGCGAGTTGTCCCTGGCAGACATTGAAGCCGCGACATCGGACCATGAGAGATTGTAGGATTCCAGGATTCCAAGACTGCAAGATTCTAATGTGAATGCCAAAGCCGGTTCACGGTGGCACAGGCGTCCCCGCCTGTGACCTCGCCGGACAGGCAGGGATGCTGATCCTACCGGTGAGAAGGGGCGCGTCCTCGTAGCGGCGACCCGCCGGGTCGCCAAGGACTGTGGCCCACAGGCAGGGACGCCTGCGGTACCTACCGTCCGTCATTGCCTGGAAAATAGGCCAAACCGTAGGGGCAAGGCATGCCTTGCCCGCCTGGATTCCGGCCTTCGCCGGAATGACAATCCGTGG
>Ga0209514_10008419_pt1 | contig 11719 bp, 8 predicted proteins | sample Subgrocontami58m_FD_187452 | JGI IMG/M metagenome (GOLD analysis project Ga0209514, IMG submission 187452) | Subsurface groundwater microbial communities from S. Glens Falls, New York, USA - GMW37 contaminated, 5.8 m (SPAdes) (version 3) | ecosystem: Environmental > Aquatic > Deep subsurface >...
AAATATGTATTTTCGCCTATAATGAATTTATCAGGGCTTTGTCTCAATACCTATCATATTTCCTGGAAGGAGAAACACCCATGCGAAGAATGTTTGGCTTTTTGATCGGGATCTTTGTCGGCGGGTTGGTGGGTTCGGTCATCGCATTGCTGCTTGCCCCCGAATCTGGTGAAAACCTGCGCACAGAATTGCGCGAACGCGGACAGAGTTTCATAAACGACATCCGCCACTCGGCAGATTCGCGCCGCATCGAATTGCGCCATCGCTTGGAAACAATGCGAACGCCGCGAGAGATGTAGAAACGTAGGCAGGTAAACAAGGAAACAGGTATACAAGTTCGTGTCTACATGTGTACGTGTTTACGTATCTACTTCACTACCTCCTCATAAAATTCCTCCACTCTCTCCATATTCACCCCGTAGTCCGCGCGCGCGGAGATCATTTTTGCATTGAGATCTGCGGCATCCTGTCGCAGGTCTTCTCTTTCGAGTCCGAGCAGGATCGCATCCGCAATGGATTGCTGGTCGTTTGGGTCAACCAGCAAGCCGTTCCGCCCATGAGTAATCCATTCGCGGATGGATTCCAAATCACCCGCAATCGGGAAACATCCACAAGCCATACCTTCGAGCAGTGAATTCGGCGTGCCATCATGTACGCTTGGCGAAACCACAATTTGCGCGGCGCGGAAAATATCCCCCATTTCAGTGTGTGAAACCAGCGGAAGCAGCTGCACTGCATATTCGATTTTCAATTCCCGAACCCATTGCAACACCTGCGCCTCGCCTTGCATGGATGTGCAAAGAAAACGGGCATCATTTCGTTTTGCCAGTACAAGCGGGATGGCCTTGAAAAAAGAATCATTGCGGACATAAGGCCGAACTCCGCGTGGATTAATGATGACTGGATTCTTCACAGGTTCTACTGCCTGATAAAAAACATTGCTTCGGACTCCGCCGTTGCCTGGCACCACCAAAGCGGCTTTATCCCCGCTGAGACCCCATTCGCGCGCAAGGCGCACATCGCGTTCCGTATCTGCGTGCAAGGCGTTTACCTTGTTCATCGTCAAACGCGTGTAATATCTCATCAATGGCGTGGAAGGCGCGTGCAAGGTAAAGTCATTTCCCCAGGTGGAGACTATAAATTTTGGTGGTAGAGTAGTCCAGAGCGTTTTCGCGAAGGGCGTGCCGAGGCCACCGCTCAATGCCCTAGCTGTCAACATGCCCTCATAAGGCACGCGCATGGCATGGACAATATCAGGTTGTACCTCCCGAATAAAAGCGCGTAATTTTTTCGCGGAGCGGGGAATAGTCAAAGGGCCGAACCACTGCCTGAAAAGGGTACGCAGGCCCAACGTGCGCGCAGAAGCGGAGCCGGGGCGGGATGTCTGTTTTTTGGCGGCGCTAAAAGCAACGGGGGTAAACTCCAGCCGCTTAATGGGGAAATCCATTTCACATTCAAATGTGGAGGCAATGTAGATCTCATCTCCCCGTTCGCGCTCTGCGAAAAAACGGATCCAATTTTGTGAAATGGGAGAACGGGCATCGGTTACAAAAAGCAGTCGCATCCCGTGATTATACTCATTGCCCGCATTTGTGAGACGTAGTATATTTAAGCAATGAACTTGGATCATATCCTCCTTTGGATAAGCAGGGTGTCATGATTGTGGTTCATTTCAAAAAACTTTTCAATCAAGAGGAAAACTTATGAAACAGATTTGTGTCGTCGGCGTGGGATACGTCGGACTAGTTACCGCCGCTTGTTTTGCCGACCTCGGCAACCGCGTCACCGCGCTGGATGTGAACGAACAACGGGTGCAGAATCTAAAAAAGGGCATCATGCCGATCTATGAACCCGGGCTGGATGAACTGGTCAAGCGTAATGTCAATGCGGGGCGCATCGTATTTACAACCTCATATAAAGAAGCTTTGAAAAATGCAGAGTTTGCCTTCATCGCAGTCGGCACACCTTCGGGCGAAAGCGGCGAAGCGGATATGAAATATGTGGCCGCAGCCGCCCAATCCATCGCTGAGACTATGACCGCGCCGCTGGTCATCATCAACAAATCCACGGTTCCGATCGGAACAGGGGATTGGGTGGCGGACATTGTAAAAGGCGCCCAGCCCAAGCAGATTGAATTCGCTGTTGTGTCCTGCCCTGAATTTTTGCGCGAAGGTTCGGCTATCGCTGATTTCATGAGTCCATACCGCACGGTGATCGGCTCGTTGGACAAGGACGCCGCGAACAAAGTTGCGCATCTACATTTGCCATTACGCGCGCCGATCGTCATCACGGACTTGCGTACCGCGGAAATGATCAAGTATGCCAGCAATGCCTTCCTGGCTACAAAAATCTCCTTCATAAATGAATTGGCTGACCTGTGCGAACTGGTCGGCGCGGATGTGAAGGAAGTGGCCGCTGGCATGGGCTACGACACGCGCATTGGCCGTCACTTTTTGGACGCAGGCCTCGGCTGGGGCGGATCGTGCTTTCCCAAGGATGTGGAAGCGCTGGCTTTCATGGCCAAAGAAAAAGGACTCAATCCGCGCATCCTGAACGATGTAATGGAAGTAAACTATGATCGCCGTAAAGCCGCAGTGAAACATTTGGAAAAAATGGTGGGCGGTAATTTGAAAGGCAAGACCATTGGTTTGCTGGGTTTGGCATTCAAGGAAAACACAGACGATATGCGCGACGCACCGTCCATTGATATCGCAGAAAACTTGACAGAAAAAGGTGCAACCGTGCGCGGGTATGATCCCGTCGCACGAGAAACCGCCGCGCCATTGCTGCCATCGGTTGAAATTTTCGACGATGTATATAAAATGACAACGGGCTGTGATGCTTTGGTCGTGGTGACACCATGGAACGAGTTTAAACAACTCGACCTTGAAAAGGTAAAAAGTTTGTTAAAAACCCCCATTATTTATGATGGACGCAACATTTACGATCCCAAAATCATGAAAGAAATGGGCTTCATCTATCGCGCTGTTGGAAGGTAGTTCCAGTGATCGGTAATCAGTATTGGACATTCAAAGCGATGTTCATCACTGATCACTAATTACTAATTACTGAAGACCGATTACTATGGCCAACACTCCCCCCGTTTGTAATTACGAAGGCTCCGATTATCAACAATCCTTTTGGGAGCAGGGCGGGCGCGAATACGAAGGCCGCGCCGAAGCCATTGCCTTAAAAAGAATGCTCCCAAAGAGCGGCAAACTCATGCTCGAACTCGGCGCAGGTGCAGGGCGCAACACCTCGCGCTACGCTGGTTTTGAGCGCATTGTCCTGTTGGATTATTCGACCACACAACTGGCACAGGCCCAACAAAGATTGGGACGCTCGAACAAATACATCTACGTCGCTGCGAATATTTACCGCCTCCCTTTTCTGAACGGTTTGTTTGATTCAGCCACGATGATCCGCGCACTGCATCACATGGCGGACGCGCCGAAGGCATTAAGCCAGATTCGCAACGTATTACAGCCGAACGCCGTCTTTATACTTGAATTTGCGAACAAATTAAATCTCAAATCCATTTTACGCTACTGGCTTGGAAAACAGGGCTGGAATCCATTTACGCTTGAGCCTGTGGAATTTGTCCAATTGAACTTTGACTTTCACCCTCAAGCGATCCGCAACTGGCTTGGGGAACTTGATTTTTCAATTGAAAAGATACTTACTGTTTCACATTTCCGCCTTGATCTATTGAAGCGGCTAGTCCCCGCGAAAATACTGGCCGCGCTGGATGGGTTATTCCAACTGACCGGCGCATTCTGGCAATTCACGCCCAGCGTATTTTTGAAGGCAAAAGTAAAAGGTCAATCTCAGAACATTGAGATCCCCTTAATGGTGACAGACATGTTCAAATGCCCTGATTGCGGGAGTGGACGTTTGCAGGATAAAAGAGAACACCTCCTATGCCCAACCTGCCAGGCGTGCTGGCCTGTTATTGATGGTATTTACGATTTTCGCGAAAAAATGAAATAACCATCGGAGGGCAAATTCAGGCGCGGCATCAATTCCGATACCGCTATCCTTCATGCCGATCAGTGTCTTCTTAAGTCGCGGCTTTTTCCGTCACATCCCGCGCCGGGGCAGGTTCCACATCCAATTCATGCGCTTTACTCAGTAACCGTTCCACTTCGTGCTGTGCCTTGGCGCGCTGCTGTACAAGCATGGTGCGTAGAAGCGCGCTGGCAAGCAAATTCTTCAAACGGACGTAGATATCCCAATCGGCCAGCCCAATCTCTGTCCACATGAAACCAAAACGATTGCCTGCCAGCTCCAACGGCATGACGATGGCATCGTAACGATGGTCATCCGGTGTTTTTCCAGGCGGAATCAAATATCCCGTGGCAGGCTCAGATCCCTGACGCGGGATATTAAATTTGTTTTCATCATATTCCAATAACAAGCGAAATTTTTCAGGCATCGGATTGGAGATCGAACCTGGTGTGCTGACATCACTATAGTACATCACATAACAGCGCTCGAGTCCCAATAGAGGAAAATGTCTCGAGATCGTGTCTCCAATGGCTTCCAAGGTCATGGCAGGCGCCATGGAAAAACTAAAATTGGCCAGGGCTTCTTCCCGCTGTTCAAACTTCAAGCGAAGATAGGCTTGCGCCCGCAGTGACAGTTCCCCCGCCAGCATACGCGCCTGCTGAAAAAGATTCTCAGCGCGCAGCATGGTGGTATTGCTCGAAATGCCGCCCAATGCATACTTTCTGAAAGTTGAGACCACATTCTGCCATGTGGTGAAATCATTACCATTCCGTTGTAACAATTCCACCATGGACTGTATCGTTTTCAGGAAGGCATCACTTTTGTCCGTATTGTGCAAATTTACGAGGAACACATCCCACGTGTGTCCAAAGACATCCACATATTGGGGTTTTAGAGGATCATTCTCGGCAATGCGTACTGCTTCACACAAAGCCTGAATGGCGGCATCACGCTTGTTTTCCAGCCTGCCCGTATGAGCCACTTCTTTGGGAAGCACGATCGCTTTTTGTATGCTCTCAGGCAAACAACCGCAAGACCAGCGCACCACCAGGTCAACGGGCATGATATTAATATCGTCAACCTGCCCGCCATTGATGCGCTTAAGCAAGGCTTCAACCGCCCGTTGACCGGTTTCATAAAAGGGTTGATGCACGGTCGTCAACGGCACACCCATGGATTGCGCTTCGCTGACATCATCAAACCCGGTCACAGCCATGTTTTCAGGAACCCGAATCCCACGTTGTTCCAACGCTTCCATCACACCAAAAGCCATGCGATCGTTGGATGCCGCAATGGCTTGCATACGAACGCCACGATCATCCAAAAGCGTGCGCACTGCGGCACGTCCGCTCTCCGGAGTGTCATCACCTTCCACAACCAGTTTTTCATCAAAGCGGATGCTGTGCGCATTCAACTGCTCCTGGTAGGCATTAAAACGCTGATCTGCATCCATGTGTCCTTTGGGTCCGCGAATAAATGCAATTCGTTTGTATGTATGCATTTCGATCAGGTGACGGATCACCGCGCGCATCCCACCTTCGTTATCCGCAATAAATGAAGATATATCTTCCGCTTGAACAGCAATGGAAGCCACCGGTGCATGTGCAAATGCACTATGGAAATATTTAATATCTTCAGGGGAGAGTCCATGGCCAATCTCAGCAGAGAGCAGAATTCCGTCATATTGGTCTGGTTTGATCAGATCGTACAACCCATAAGATCGCCTGCCATCTTTTGGTGACGCGAGAGCAATTGGTTTTCCTCCCGCAAAATAAACCACATTAACATCATGGGTTTTGGCAGAACTCAATACGCCCGCCATGAACTCAGCGCCCCACGCACGGGATAATTGTCCGCCAAGTACGGCAATCGTTTTTCGTTCGTTAGTGGATTTTTTGCTGGGCGGCATTTGTGATTTGGAAATTATAAGTCAGGAAGTCTGATTTGGAATATTCAATTTTGATGACAACGTCCCGCAAGTTTCCTGCGAGACGCTGATATGTTTTCTATCGAATTTCGATTTGATATGTAGCAGACTCACGTGTAAGGCGGGTTGTGCCAACGACAACCAAAACCGCATTTTCGCCTGGCTCCAACGAAAGCGGAATTTCGGCGGTTTGGTCGCGATTGATTTCAATCATCTCAACGGTTGTACCATTCTTGATTAATGCGAGGCGGAAGGTCTGAAGAAGAATATTTTGAACTCTGGCAACGCCGTTGGCAACCCAGCCGTCATCATCTTCTTCAAAATCTGACTGATAGTTAATCGCCTCCACTGAGACATCATCCAACATAAAACCTGCTCCATTAATTGCGGCGTCGGTAATGTATTGAAAACGAACAAAAACCCTTTTGCCCGCAAATTGTGACAGGTCAACAGATTCTTCGATCCAGCTATTTGTCTTGCCTGTATAACCCCGGCCATAAGAATTACCCGATGGGTTTTTATCCGTTCCTGACGGCGTCTTAAGAATTTGCCATGATTTGCCGTCTTCAGAGGCTTCGACATACAAATAGTCCCAATCCTCTTCGATGTCATACCAAATGCGGAAATTCAACTTGACCTCGCCGCTGGCTTTTGTGAAGTCAAATTCGCGTGTGAGAGTCATATCAGATTCGTCGCCGCGATTCGACCAAACCGCATATTTGCCTGAGTAAGGTTCAACGGGTAAAAGTCCGACAGCTGTGGAACCTGTGAACTCAATCTTATGATCGCCCGCACAGTTAATCGCGATGTAGTCCACACCGTATTGATGAACATTACGCGACAAAGCTGATTGCGGACAAGTGGAGATCGTTTCGGTGGGCGAGGCTTTTGGCGCATCGGGATAATTGTGATAGATATAGCGCCCGTCACCTACAGACTCATTCTGCAGGTAGTTGGCAATCACCCAATCTATATACACATCGTCAGCGGTGATCAGTTTGCCTGTCTGCGGGTCGGTGGCATTGAGGTCGGCAAGGGTGCCATCCACACTGGGCAGATCGTTTTCGGGGTTGCTGGTTAATGCTTTTGATGCTTCCTTACCAAAACGATCGAGGAAATAGGTAAGGTAGAGAAAACTCGCGCCGTAATGTGCGCTAAAATCAGGTGATGAGTTGTCTTCCCATGTGTTCAATTGCAGGTCAGGATTTTGCATATACGTGAAATCCGCGCCGCCGACGTAATAGCCATTGAGGAACGCACCCACTTCCGCAAAGCCTTCGCTGATCCACGAAACGTCATTACGGTCAGTTGGGAATTGGATCATGTGGACGAACTCATGCGCCAACACAGCGTAGGTGTATTCACTGGAAAGCGGCTGGCTGGCACCCAACACGAAGGTTTCGTGCGCGTTGGAATATTCCTTTACCAACGGGTTGTATGAATCGGAAGAGTTAAACACACCAGCGATGTTATGTCCGATGCTGGTGGCATAAATGACAAAGATATGTGGGTCGCCGTCCACGCCGGGAGTAAATTCGCTGCCGAAGAACTCACGGTCGGTGGGATAGATCTTCTCCTCGAAGGTATTCATCAGTTTTTTCATATCTTTTTCGTTGACAGTTGTGCCATCCTCCACCCAAAAATAGGAATGGGGAGTCTCAAACATCAACTTGGCCGTGATCTGGCTTTGTTCGACGGTATCCGAATTCAATATCCAGAATTTTTCCTCATCACCGATCTTATAGGACTTTCCCTCTACAGTCTTTGAGACATCACAAATATTTTGCAGCTCGCAGGCGAGTTGATAGGGATCATTCTCAGGGACAAGGGTAGTTTTCAATGTCTCTACAGTTTCCGTAGAAATCAATTCAACAGGCGGGCGCCTAAGGTTTGGTTCAGGTGTTGGCGTGCTAGAATCGCTCGAATAGAAGGCATATCCACCTACGCCGATCATGATGGCACAGATGCAGCACAATAAAACCACGATCCCTATCACAATTGCAATCGTATTTGATTTGTTTCCTGCCATTTTTCCTCTGATTTAAAAAAGATTACCGATAATACCGCATGTGACTGAAAAAGAAATTAGGAAATCTGGGATAAAAAATGTAGCGCGAGATAATTATCTCGCGCTACATTCACTTCTTACGCGTCCACTTTATGTTTTGATTTCTTCACAGCCGCCGCTGTGTTGAATGTGATCTTGTTTTCCTTCACATCCACATCCACCACCACCACCGCGCCATCCTTGAATTTACCACCGAGCAATTCCACCGAAAGCGGACTCTCGACATATTTTTGGATCGCCCGCCGCAGGGGGCGCGCGCCGAATGCGGGATCATAGCCTTCTTTTGCAAGCCAGGCGCGGGCGGCGTCACTCAATTGAACTGTAATGTTGTGCTCGTTCAAGCGATCCTGCACTTCCTTCATCTGTAAGACAACGATCTCTTCCATTTGCACCAAAGATAGCGGCGAGAACATGATGGTTTCATCCACGCGGTTGAGGAATTCAGGGCGGAAGGCTCCTTTAAGGGCCTTCTCAATTTTGTCGTGCATGGCGCGTTCATCGTCATCCGCTTTTTGGGTGAAAAAGCCCAAAGTGCCGCCTTTGGTCACGTATTCAGTACCCAGGTTCGAGGTCATGACCAGAACCGTGTTGCGGAAGTCCACCACCTTGCCCTGCCCATCCGTTAAGCGGCCGTCATCCAATATTTGAAGCAACGCATTCCACACTTCAGGATGTGCTTTTTCGATCTCATCAAAGAGCACGACTCGATACGGACGCCTGCGGACTGCTTCTGTAAGTTGGCCGCCCTCTTCGTAACCGACATATCCAGGCGGCGCCCCAAAGAGGCGGCTGACCGTATGCTGTTCGCGATACTCAGACATATCAATCCGAACCAGCGCCTCTTCATCATCGAACATGAACCATGCCAGTGCTTTGGCCAATTCAGTTTTACCCACGCCGGATGGTCCGATGAAAATGAACGATCCGATTGGGCGGCTTGGATCTTTCAAACCAGAACGCGCGCGCCGAATGGCATCTGAAACTGCGCGAATAGCTTCCGTTTGACCAATGATCCGCTCACCCAAACGCACTTCCATGTGCAGGAGTTTCTCTGATTCGGTTTCCAGCATATGACTAACAGGAATGCCTGTCCATTGATGCACCACCGAGGCGATGTCATCCACGTCCACCACTTCGTCGAGTTGGTGTTCGGTTTCCCATTTTTCGCGTTTTTCAGAGTATTCAGATTCAAGCCGTATACGCTCGGCTTTCTTTTGCGCGGCGCGTTCGTAATCACGCTCCAAACCAGCCTGCTCTTCTTCGGCACGCAAACGATCTACATCCGTTTTCATACCTTTAAGATCGGGAGGCATGGAATAAAGCGCGACACGCACTTTCGCGGCCGCTTCATCGATCAAATCAATGGCTTTATCGGGCAGGTGACGGTCGGTCACGTACCGATCGGCCAGCCGCGCCGCAGCCTCCAGCGCATCATCGGTAAAGTGGATTTTATGGTGCGCCTCATAACGATCCCGCAAGCCATGCAGCATCTTGATCGTATCATCCACATTTGGTTCGTCCACATAGATCGGGGCAAAGCGCCTTTCAAGCGCGGCATCTTTTTCAATATGCTTATGGAATTCATCCAAAGTGGTCGCGCCGATACATTGCAATTCACCGCGTGCCAGGGCCGGCTTGAGCATGTTGCTGGCATCCATGGCGCCTTGTGCCGCGCCCGCACCGATGACTGTATGCAATTCGTCAATCATCAAAATGACATCGCCTTTTGCGCGTTGGACCTCGTCCATGACGGCCTTGAGGCGTTCTTCAAATTCACCGCGGAAGCGCGAGCCTGCGATCATCGCGCCCAGGTCCAATGCCACCACGCGTTTTCCGCTTAATATCTCCGGAACATCGTTGGTCGCAATCTTCTGGGCAAGACCTTCGGCAATGGCGGTCTTCCCCACCCCGGCTTCACCGATCAAGACAGGATTATTCTTCGTGCGGCGTGACAGAATTTGAATGAGTCGTTGAATCTCTTTATCACGGCCGATGACCGGGTCCAGTTTGCCTTCATGCGCCAACTGCGTCAGATTACGCGAATATTTTTCAAGCGCTCGATATTTCGTCTCAGCCTGTGGATCGGTGACGCGTTGTCCGCCGCGCAAATCCTGAATGGAATCATAGACTCGGTCACGGGTTAACCCGGCGCTTTCCAAAATGCGGGCGGCAGGTGTGTTGCGCTCGGTCAGAATCGCAAGAAAGATATGCTCTGTGGAAATATATTCGTCCTTGAGTCGGTTGGCTTCTTCATTTGCAAGGTCAATGATGCGCTTGACGCGCGGGGTGATAAAGATCTGCCCTGCGCCGCCGCCAAAGATATTCGCCTTGGGACTGGAGCGCAAAGTTGCATCCAACCGCTCGGTGAGAGCCTCGGCGCTGACGTTCAATTTTTCAAGGATTTGGGGGATCACACCGCCCGGCTGTTCGATCAAAGCCAGCAGGATGTGCTCGGTATCGATCTGGTTATGTCCATAGCGCTGAATGATCTCGGCGGCGCGCTGTGCGGCCTCCTGCGCTCTCTCGGTAAATCGGTCAAATCTCATCATAGGGTAGTTCCTCCGGTGAGGACGATGATAATAGACGATAGACCGTTGACCATAGACCGTTTACACCGTCTACCGTCTGCCGTCCATCGTCCGCCTTCCACCGTCCAACAAGTGGCATTATAACAAATGTCAGATTTGCAGGTTGTATATGAGGCGTAAGAGGTATGTTAGATTTTTTGGGAACAACGAAAAGGCAATGCTCCACTGCCCCGCTAGAATGGGTTTATACTACGCCCAAGCAGTATCCCGTTCCCCCTCAAGGGGACGATGTTGACGAGGACGATGTCGCAGACCTTCAACAAAAAGACCTCCGAATTCCCGGAGGGGTTCGGAGGTCTTCTGATTACTACTTATTGATTACTTTTTTCTTTTCACTTTTCACTTCCCCTACCCATTCTTCTTCTGGAATTCCTTCATAAATTTAACCAATTCCTGCGTCCCGGCCAGATCCATAGCATTGTAAATGGAAGCGCGCATGCCGCCGACAGACCGATGACCTTTTAGACCGATCAAGTCTTCCTTCTTCGCTTCCTTCGCAAAGATCTCTTCGAGTTCTTCGCTGGGCAGGCGGAAGGGAATGTTCATCAGCGAGCGGGCTTCAGGTTTGGCATGGCCGCGATAAAAACCGCCGCTTTGGTCAATGGTTTTGTAAATCAGGTCTGCTTTGGCGCGATTATTTTTTTCAACAGCCCCAAGCCCGCCAAGTTTCTTCGCCCACTTGAAGACCAATCCCACCATATAAATGGCAAAGGACGGCGGAGTATTGTGCAATGAACCACTGGCAGCTAATGTTTTGTAATCGAGCATAACAGGCAGGTCTTCAGGTACACGTTCGAGCATGTCATCGCGGATGATGACAACCGTTACACCGGAAGGTCCCGCGTTCTTTTGCGCGCCCGCATAAAGCAAAGCATATTTTGTAATGTCAATTGGGCGGCTGATGAAATCAGATGAAGTGTCACAAACGAGCGGCACGCCATCGGGCGGAGTCGGCTCGCTGAAATATTCCACGCCGTGAATGGTCTCATTGGATGTGAAATGCAGGTACGCGGCGTGCGGGTCAAGATCAAGGCTGGCAGGGATGGAGTTGAATCCCTCCGCTTCGGTGTTGGCAGCGGCGCGGGCTGTGCCAAGTTTTTTGGCTTCTTTGATGGCAGTCTTGCTCCA
>Ga0209514_10008420_pt1 | contig 11718 bp, 13 predicted proteins | sample Subgrocontami58m_FD_187452 | JGI IMG/M metagenome (GOLD analysis project Ga0209514, IMG submission 187452) | Subsurface groundwater microbial communities from S. Glens Falls, New York, USA - GMW37 contaminated, 5.8 m (SPAdes) (version 3) | ecosystem: Environmental > Aquatic > Deep subsurface >...
CCTCTGCTAAGCCTCCCCATGGCGCCATGAACGCCCTCTGTCGCTGATTCCGCATTTCTCACAACGATCCAATCGCTGCCTATAGCAATATGGCAAGGCCCCTCCCGCGGCAGTTCAGAAGTGGCAAGAGCGCGCGCAAGTTTTTCAAAGAGAGCCTTCGTCACCTCATTATTTAAAGCTTCCAGCTCTCTATTTCCTTTTTCTAAAAGTTTCTGTGTGGTTGTGATGCTGGCGGGTGGCAATGAACTTGTCTTTCTCGGTTGCACATTTTCGATAATGGCGCTCGTTATCTGTTCCCACACCATGTTTAAGGCGGAATCGTCGGTAAGCGGCCATCTTCTTTCACGGGCGTTTTGATTCACCACATATGCAACATTGCCGATTTGGGTCGTAGTGAAACCATACACCTTCATCAATTGCCCTACATCAGCCGCAGTCACGTCAAGCGCCGGCGGCCTGCCATCGGGCCCTCTATGTTTCGGATGATTTTCATAAACCCATCTTAAACCGGCCTCCAGCGCATCTTCCGGCTCCATCTTTTGCCAGCCATCTTTCACCCGCTTAACGCCGTCAAAAAAATTGTCCGCTGTCTTGAATGTGACATCTATCACCTCTGCCTCTGGCGGTTTTACGCCGCGGATCTTATCTGCCGCCCATTTAATATCACCGGCGTTTTCGCGAAGCCATCTATAAGCGGCCCACATGACCGTGCCAGCACCCGTCACGGAAGCCGAAACGAGCAGAAAGTTGTCTTTATCGTCACTGAGATAAGGCAGGACTTTTTCTGACCACCCCGATTTCCGTTCAGGGGCAAGAACTCTCACATTACCGGCAACCGAGGGTGGTATGGTTGGATCAAATGTCATGCACTCCTCCCTCGAATTTCTAAAAACTAGAAAGATTATATCTTTTTGGAAAGCTAGATGCAAGGGAAAATATTCAAAAACTGCATAATTATCTATTTCATCATGTTATGGGCACCTCTAAAAACTGCTGGATTTTATTCTTCGAGCTTGTCGAGAAGATAAAATCCTCAATAGTTCTCGACTCGCTTATGCTCGCTCGAACAATAAAGTTGAGTTTTTAGAGGTGCCATGGGGCTAGGTAATGGTAAAATTCTGCGCGCGGCGGAAGAGATTGAACGGCAACTCGAACATTTTATCGGCAAGTGATCTGTCTGTTAGAATTGAGGTTGCAATTTTGTTTAGAGGATTAAGGTATATATGAGCGCCTTCTGCCTGAGGATCTAATTTAAATTGACTTATCATAACCCCATTTATCATACTGTCCAGCGATGCGATCAAAGGACGCCACTTGACATAGTTCTTATATTTTTCAGTCATGACCATCGCCTGCGCAAATTTGCCGGCGGGCATGCCGGTGTCACTTATAAAAAATTCTTCCAACCAATTATATGCATATATAGCAGCTTCATCCGGGTAGTTGGAGGCTATATGATTAAGCCTTTGATATACTGCACCATGATCTGTCACCGGCTCGGACATGTAGGCATTTAATTCATTGCCTATACCGTCCCAGTCCTGCCACCAACTTTTTAAACTTTCGGCTGCCTTGCGGATCCGCCTGCCGGATCTTTTGTTAGCATTCATTTCCACCTCTGCCAATGCGAAGGCGTCTATTATTATCTGCGCGGGTTCGTCCCTAACGCCATAATCAGCAAAATCATTATGGGTACATTCATGCGCTACCGTGTTCAGGAGCTCTTTATCGTCGCCATCCAAAAAGGAACCTATCACCTCCGGTGAGATTGCGATCGTATCTTGATCGAGCATATAAAAACCCGACGCCTTCCCCCACCGGCCCGAAAGCGGTTTCATACTCAAAGCAAAGCTCGCTCTTTCCAGACAGCCGGGGGGAAGCCTGTCGGCATTTTGGGCCAGCCAATCGTTGAATCTGAGGACTATATCATCTATGGATGTCTTGGCGACTATAGGGAGGTCATCTTCATAAAGGCTCTGGACAGGCTTGACATAGACAAGGGCATCGGCATTATAGGCGTCTTGCCCCTCATCGCCCTCACCGTTGGATGCGCGAATTTTTGCCAAAAAGCGAAGATGTCCGACTAGTCGCTCTTTTAATTGAATGACAAGCCTCTCTCTGCGACTCAAAAAATCCTCTCCTTCGCCGATGTATTCCAGCCAGCTTACTTTCTGCGATCGCTCATAGGGAAATAATTCAAGAGCAATGTCGTCTGGCGTAATAAGATAAATGGTCCCTTCATCAACTCCTGTTGTCACTGGTAATTTGGAGTTTTTCCATAAATCGCTTGGAAAAGGTGAAGACATGATCCTCTGCAAAAGCCCCCATCCAAGCTCAATGGCGCTTGATCGAAACAAAGTGCATTCTCTCTTAGGGGTGCAGGATATCAATTTAAGGCCATCCAAGGATTCTGCCTTCTGCATGACCGTAAGGCTATCATTTGATCCTGTCTGCACACGTTCAAGGTCCAGACACATTGGCGTCGTCTTGCCAACACAGAATGATATGTTATTTTTTGTCCCTGCCATATATATTGATATCCCCTGTCTATATTATCGGCAGATTTTCGGAAAAGTTGCTAACTATTTTTCGCATAATATTTGGGGACGTTTCTCCCGCAAACAGGCCTCTGATGCATATTGGCTGGCAAAAAAGGCCGATTTTTCCATCTAAGCCACGCCACATACAGCTCGCCGGGAGAAACGTCCCCAAAAAATTATACGCAACTTTCTTGGAGATCTGCCGATAATAGTAATAGGAGGTCTTATGTGTGCAGAATCAAAGGTTAATGAAAGTTTACCCCCCTATGAGTCGTGCCGGCTGATCACCTTTAAAGGTGACGTGTTGCCTGATGAAGAAATGGTACTGGATCTTGAGCCTGAGATCGATAATTTTTTCACAAAAGCCAAGGTATATGCCGACAAAAACGTTTCAAATGATGAGCTGGATTATCTATATGCCTCCTTTCAAGAGGCGAGCGAATTTGTGGCAAAGATGCAGGGGAAAAAACCCCAGCTAAATCCGCTCTATGACGAACTTGAGATCTTCTATCGCCCCGTTTGCATATATGCAGGCGATGAAGAGATTACATATGTGGGGGGTTATAAAACCAGTCATGGATATATAGTTGTCAGCCCGCCATACCTAAATTGCGATTACAAAGATCCATCATCGGTAGAGCCGACCTCAATATTAGCACATGAGCTCGCTCATACCTATTTTGCCCCAAGGTTCCACGCAGACCCCTCGTTCATTCTTGAAGAGGGTCTCGCTACCTATACACAACGCCTTCTGGAAACCCAATATGGCGGTTATTACAACTTGGCAGCTGAATACCCTCGACTCGAACTCACACAAGAATTTCCCGAAGACCCGCATAAGCCCATGATGGAGATCGAGGCCTTTGCCGGGGTTGATGCCGATGTCATGGGACAGGACGGTATCAATCACCTGCTTCATGTGGAGGAGATATTCGACCATTCCGACGAAGGTAAAAAAGATTCATTTAGTGTCACATTTGATGGCCAATCTCTTGGATTACTAAAAGCCGGTTGGTGTAACGATGTGTCAGGCGATCTATTGGTCTGCGCCAGCGCAGATGGGGAAGATCACAAATTATTGACATTCCCTTCTTATGCGGAGATAGAACGGGTGGCAATAATAAACGACTTTGGCGAACCAGTCACCCCCACAGGGATAGATTATCAAAGGACAAATTATCTTTACGGCGAGGATGGCTTCGGAAAGAGGCGGGTCTTTGAGAGGATGACCGGCCTTATGAATCATCTAACCTACGAATTTGACCAAACTGCAGAGTTGTTGTCACTGACAAGTTATCAAGCTGCATTCATGCTGCATACGATGCTCGAAAAGCTCTATTGGGAACAACACTCACAGACCGATCCTGAATTTCATCCCGACGACTATTTCAGAAAATTGGGAGAACTGCATCGCAACTATGTTGACTATGTCTTTACGAATTACAGGTCCGCAACTCCAAGTGAAGGCTGTGAAACCGGAGAGACAAATGTCTATCACGGCCTATGCAAGACGCTGGAACTCCCGTTCGAGGAATGCCTTGGGATATTCAGTTCCTTTGGGCTTGATACAGAGTTTGACACATGCGCGATCGAGGGACAAAGCTTTGGGGTCGGCTTTATCTGCGCTTATGATGAGGGTGAAGGCGAAGACACCCCGGTTGATTCTGTGGACGAAGACAACGGAAACAGCGGTTGTTCCATGAGCCTTTATTGATCAACTCGACCGAACCAATACCAGCATCATCTTAAATCTCTTTGCGGCCTTGAGGGAGTGGGGTTTGCCGGCGGGCATGATGATCGTTTCACCCGTCGCGACATTGTGTTTCGCGCCTGCAATGAATATCTCGGCCGAACCGTCCAAGATATAGACCATGGCATCGTATGGAGATGTATGTTCGCTTAAGCCCTGCCCTTCGTCGAAGGCAAAGAGCGTGACTGTCCCGGCCTTTTTGCCGATAAGCTCTTTGCTAACCACGGAGCCCTTTTGATATTCAACGAACTCGGCCAACCCGATCACCTTTGCCAATAGATCTTTTGACATGGTTTCTCCTTTGTAGTGGCAGAGTTTACTCTGCCTGTTCGGGCAAAGCAACCTTACTTTTTTATCCTTGTAACTCATTAATATCTGTGCCAACTTCGCACGCAGGCCGGCAATTAAAAAAGGAGAGAATATGTTCGACAAACTGAAACAACTGAAGCAGCTAAAAGACATGCAGAACGCCCTTGGCAAGGAAAGGCTGGACGTTGAAAAAGATGGCGTCAAGGTCACGATCAACGGAAAGATGGAGATCGAGAGCATCTCCCTTAATGGCGAGCTAGAAACCGGGCGCCAGGAAAAACTCGTGAAGGACTGCCTGAACGACGCCATGCACAAGATGCAGATGCGCGTCGCTCAAAAGATGGCCGGGATGCCTGCGTTAAAAGGATTAGGGTTATAGGTATGTCATCCTGAGCCACAGGCGAAGGTTCCAGTGTGATCAATTGAATCCACGGGATTGCTTCGTCGCTTCGCTCCTCGCAATGACAGGCGTTTGTTCAGATCTGTTCCAACCCTTTGGCCAATTCTTCTTTCAACATCCCCACATCTTCCAGACCGACAGAAAGCCTGATGCCGCCCGGCTCAAGCCCGCCCTTTATCTGTTCTTCCAGCGGGATCGCCGAATGTGTCATTGACGACGGATGTTCAATGAGCGTCTTCACACAACCAAGACTCACGGCCAGGGTATAGGAAATGGCGTTCTTTGCCAGCCAGTCGATGAGTTTGTTGCCCTTCTTCCTTGCCTCCTCCGGTTTCCCCTTGAGGATGAAATATATCATCGGCCCGGGAACGAACGAGCCGTCGTAGCTCTTCATCTGTTTTTTAGCCAGTTCATAGTGCGTGAATGTTTCAAGCCCGGGATAATTAACCGCCTGCACCTTTGGATGTGTTGTGAGATATTCCACAAGCTCAGTTGCCGACTTCGTCTGCTGACGGAGCCTTGCGGCAAGGGTCGGCAGTCCATAGACAAGTATCGGCCACGCGCTCCTGCCGTGCAGCGAACCGCCAAAATCTTTTCTGTAAAGCAACAGTGCGTTATAAAGTTTCTTTGGCACCACCACGACCCCGCCCATGCTGGTATTGAACCCGCAGATGTGCTTGGTGAGACTGGCGACCACGATATCCGCGCCGAGTTCCAACGGCCTCTGGCAGAACGGAGATGCAAAAGTATTGTCAACGACCGTCCAGATACGTTTCTCCTCCGGCCGGCCTTTATTTATCTCTTTCACCTTCGCAACGATCTCGGCAATATCTAAAATTTCGAGCGTTGGGTTGATCGGCGTCTCAAAATAGACCATGCGTGTGTTGTCTTTTATATATTTCGTCCAGTCCGGCTCCTTGACCATATTTATAAATGTAGTGTTCGTCCCCCGTCTTGGCATCCAGGTCGAAAAAAGAGAGTAAGTGCAGCCATAGATCGAGTCGTGGCTCAGGATATGGTCGCCGTGGTGTGTCAAGATGCAGGTGACGGCCGATATCGCCGCCATGCCGGTGGAGAATGTCAGTGCCGATTCGCCGCTCTCGGCCGCGGCCAGGCGGTCTTCCAACATGCCGCAGGTCGGTTCCATGAGCCTTTCATAGACATATATGGGATGCTCGAGCGAATCTATCATCTCCGAATAGCAGGAGAAACCCTTTGCACCGCGTTCCGCGCTCTCAAGCCGGTAGGTGACGGATTCTGTCACCGGCGGGTTCAGGTGATGGCTGTAGTCCCATCTTGGCGAAACATCGTCGCCGTGGATGAGATAGCTTTCCATGAATTTTGGGGGAGTTTTTTTAGCCATATTTTTCTAGCGCTTAAGTGCTTGAGTGTCTAAGTGCTCAAGTCTGTTTCCGATGACTTACGCACTTAAGCACTCACGCACTTAAGCACTTATTGAACGGACAGACATCTTGACAGACATCACATCCGTTTATCTGTTTTTCAATGAAGAACTTATATGAGATGCACTTGCGTGCGTCAAGGATATAAGGGGAAATAAGCGCCTTCGTGGGACAGGCGTCAATGCAGGCGGTGCAGGTGCCGCAGGTTGCGCTGTCATTGCGAGCCCCGTGAAACGGGGCGTGGCAATCCCCTGAATTCAATTGTTTGCGGGGGATTGCTTCGTCGCCTCCGGCTCCTTCCGCCAAACAACCGGCGGACAGGCGCAATGACACGCTCGTCACCACCACCCCTAGCGCCAGCTGCGACCCATGTTCGGGTGATATGAGCAGCGTGTTCTTTCCAATGAAACCTATCCCCGCGCGCGCACCCCATGCCTTTTCGAGCACCGGGCCGGTATCCACATAACATTTATATCTCATGTCGGGATATTCCGCCTTGATCGCCTGCGCCACCGTCTCCAGTTTCTCCATCATTATTATATGATAGTCTTCGTGGAGGAGATATTTGGGTATGATCCCCCCTTTAGAAAAGGGGGGTGAGGGGGGATTTTTTTTTGGCATATCTTCATATCTCATCGCACACACGATGACCGACTTCGGCTCTGCCATGACGTGCGCCGGGTCGCATCTTTTGCGCGCGCTCTTGGCCAGCCAAGCCATATTACCGTGATAACCGTGGCTCATCCAGTCAAGCAGCCGGGCATATTCGTCGTCCAGATCGTGGGCGGGGGCAACGCCGATCGCGGAAAGGTTAAGTGACTTTAATTCTTTATGAAGAATGCACATCACAGCTCAACTTTTACAGCCTTTCGCACCACATCATCCTCAACCTCAAAGAAATCCTCCTCTTTAAAGTTAAAAATAGATGCAATGATGCTGGAGGGGAACATCTGAACCTTGTTATTAAGATCGCGCACGTTGCCGTTAAAAAGGCGCCTTGCCGCCGCGATCTTATCTTCTGTCTCCGCCAGTTCACGCTGAAGCTGTAAAAAATTCCCGCTGGCCTTTAGATCCGGATAATTTTCCACAACGGCAAAGACAGATTTCAACGCCTCAAGCATCTGATTTTCGTCCTTGGCCTGGCTCGAATAACGGCCGGTATTGTTCAATGCCTGATTGCGAAGGGATGTGACCTTTTCTAAAAGTTCTTTTTCGTATTTGGCATAGCCCTTTACCGTGTTCACAAGGTTAGGGATAAGGTCATAACGGCGTTTCAACTGAACATCCACGCCGCTCCACGATTCCCTGACATGGTTGCGGACGGAAACGAACGAATTATAAGAGATCACGAAGAACAGGACTAAAATAATCGCCCCTATCAAAAGAGCTGTCAGCATCGTTTACCTCCCATCATTTGGTAAAACTTCCATGTAAAATCATAAAGTGATCTATATCCCTCGCTGTTCAGCCGTAATCCCACAATGGAAGCGATATTATTGCCACTTATTTCTATCTCTATCCAGCGCTGCCACTTGAATCCATTATAGTCAAGGAGGAATTCCATCATTTGCGGGGTGATCACTTCATATGCGAATTGCTTATCGTCGGCCCTGACAAAGTAACGTTTGCTGAACTTTGCAGATTCAAAATCGATGTCCGAACCTAAACGTTGTCTTGGCTGAAGATTGAATGTGTCACAAATAAAAAGCCGCCCACGTCTTTGAGGTGTTATCAATACACAAGCAGAACAACCACTATCGCCGCGTCCGTAGTTGAATAATTCAACAGAACAATCTTCCATTTTACCGTCGACAATATCCTCTGCCTCAAGACATGGGCCCAGCAGAGGTTCAAAACTTTTAAGGTCCGGGTATCGCTGGTCTAACGGTTCACAACCCTTTTGTCTATACACCATGCCCAGCGCGGCCGCCAGCTTGATAAGGTCATTTCTGCGTTTTAAAATTAGATAATATATAAAATAGCCGGCCAATGCGGCCAGCAATATGAAGATTGAAAATATCATAGGTTCAGCGTTCTTACAAAATATACTGGGGAATCTTTAAATAAAAATCCCACGCAAAGTTAAAAAGGGAGATATATTGTTTTGGGACAATATCGCATTCTGCGTAAAATGCCAGAATATTGTCGCGGAGCTCAATATATGGAACGCCCTTTTTGCTTAAAATGAATTCGATCATTTGGGGATGAATGATATCGTATGCGATTTTTTTATCAGATGCTTGGATGCGAAAACGCTTATTGAATTCCTTTGATTCGAAATCGATGTCTTGAAAACCAACTGTGCTCGCGATCTTATCCGAAAGATCTTCGGGCCTGATCAAAAGGTTCTTGAAATTATGCTTTGTTATGATCAAGCATACTGAACACTTGTGTGTTTCCTCGATCTCTTGGAAAAAAAGCTTGTTGTTGAATACATATAATCGAAGAGTTCAACGCCGTTGCCAAATTTCTCGCCAGTAATGACATTGTAGGCTCTGCCGTCATATCCTTTTTTGAAGAATTCTAAATCGTGATAACGGTTTGCCCGGTCCAATTGGTCGAACTCTTCATATACGAATCCCAGTTGAGATGCTATCTGTTCCATAGCCTTGGCCCGAGTTTGTTCCCTTCTCAGCCAAGCTATGAAGATTATGATCCCAACAATTACAGCTACACCTAAACAAATAAAGAGTGTCGGATCATACATAAAGTTGAATTAACCAGTTCACCGGCAAAACATATCACATTGAACAGCTCGCTTCAACATAAACCCTTAAGCTACGGAATGATCATCTATATATCTCTTTGCGGTGGCCGATATCTATAATCACCACCAACAAACGAGAATGACGTATCTCATAAATAATGCGATATGGGCCGACACGATATTTATTCAGCCCCTTCAATCTCCCTTTTAAAGGAACTCCCGCGCCGGGATCGGCCGCAATGGTGTCGATCGCGTGGGCTATTCGCACGCCTATGTCAGGCTGCGAGCTCATGATCAGCCCAAAGGACTTCTCGGCCTGTCTCGTTAATTCAACGCGGTAAGGCATTTGCGACCTCAAACCTTGTATTTTGACTTGATCTTATTCCAATTCACGGTCCTTCCTTTTCTTGCCTCACGTATGCCCTTTCGGATCCTTTTCAGGTTTTCCTTGTCCGTTACCTCTTCGGCGGTATCGAGCAGACTTTCAAAATCGACTATGGAAAGAAGGATCGCAACTGCATGGCCATGCTTGGCGATGATATACCGGCCCAGGTGTTCATCCACATCCTCGATGATGCTCGGCAGTTTAGGACGCAACTGTTTAAGTGTAACAAAGTTATACATAATATCTCCCTTCATTTTCCACCCAAATCAAAGTATACTCTAAAGTGTATACTTTATCAAGAGGTTATTCTTGTGCATAAACCCTTAAGCACTTCTTCTGCTGCGAGATTCATCGCTTCGCTGGATCCTTCGCTTCGCTCAGGATGACGGAGGCGGCGACCCTCCCCGCGCTTGCCGCGCAGGTAACACCGCGCCCGCCAATGGCGGTCAGCCAGAAAAAGTTCTTGAGCTTTTTATCCCAGCGGATGAGGGGCTTTCTATCGGGCGTGAACGTCCTTAGCCCGCACCACTCGCGCGCGATAGCAACTCCCGAAAGAGAGGGGCAGAACTTCATCAGCTTCTCCGCCAGCACTTCTTTGATCCGCGGGTTCGTCTGCGGCACGCAGGGAGGAGACTCCTCTTCATCGGCGGGCCCAAGGAGCAGTCCCCCCGACTCGGGCCTGAAATAATACTGGTTCTCAATGTCCCAGACGAACGGCCACTTGGGATCGACTTCCGGCATGGGAGGAGTGCAATATAGGTGGCGGCGATACGATCTGATCTTCAGGTCTTCGGCCCCTGCCATCGCGCCGATCACGGGCGCCCATGCGCCGGCGGCGTTGATGACTATATCAGCTTTATAAATCCCCCCCTTCCCCCCTTTTTCAAAGGGGGGAGTAATGACCGCCGATATTTTGTTATCTTTAACTTCGAAAGCTCTTATCTTCGCATTCATAACAAACTTAACTCCCCCTGCCTTCGCCCCGTTAATGAACGCCCAAAGATAGGCGTTGATATCTATCACGCCGTCCGTCGGCGTCCAAAGGGCATTGTCGAATTTTGCGTCGGAAAGTAGGGGAACTTTTTGAATGGCATCTTCTTTTTTAAGAACTTTAAAAAATCCCCCCATACCCCCCTTTTTCAAAGGGGGGATCAATAATGGATTTAATAACAATGACCCGTTGCACTCTATCAACCTGACATCGCAAAATCCCGCCGGCGGGTTCAAGATAAAATCGATCCCCTCACTTGCCAGCGGCGCGATATCCTCGTCCTCTTCGAACCTGCGCGCCATCCCGGCGTTCAGGCCGGAGGCGTGCAACCCCGGCATCTCCTCGCGTTCAAGAACGACCACGTTCTTCGCCCCCTTCTGCGCCAGCCACCACGCACAGGCCGCACCGGCAAATCCAGCCCCAATGATGACTATTCTCTTTTGATCGGCTGACATAACGCAGCCATTTTATATCAATCGATGCCAATTGCAAGCCCGGAACAAAAAAATGAATTCTTTATTGTATTAACCCCTTAATTTGCGTATATCCCATACGCGATGTGTAGTTGCCCACCGCCAGAGGCGGTCAGGAATTTATTGGGCAGATATTGGCCCGATGAATCGGGCAACTACAATTTGGAGGTATTTATGATCCACTGGCTTGGGCACGCAAGTTTGAGGTTTGATGGTTCCAAGGTAATTTACACGGACCCGTGGGAATTAAAGGCATCCGAACCAAAGGCCGATATCATATTGATCACCCATGAGCATTTTGACCATTGTTCGCCGCCCGATGTGGCAAAGATATCAAAACCGACGACCGTTATTGTAGCACCGGAGGACGCGGCAAAAAAGTTCAAGGGGCCAAACGTCCATACGCTAAAGCCGGGCGATACAAAGATCATTGATGGCGTGAAGATCGAGGCCGTCCACGCATATAACACGAACAAGCAGTTTCACCCAAAGGCGAACAACTGGGTCGGCTATATTTTTACGCTGGACGGCAAGCGCATATATCAGGCGGGCGACACCGACCTGATACCGGAGATGAAGGACATAAAGGCGGATATTGTGATACTCCCCATCGGCGGGACATATACAATGACAGCGGCCGAGGCGGCGGAGGCGGTGAATATCATTGGCCCGAAGACCGCCATACCGATACACTGGGGAAAGATAGTTGGCGGCAAGAGCGACGTTGAAACTTTTAAGAAGCTTGTTAAGTGCGAAGTGA
>Ga0209514_10008423_pt1 | contig 11717 bp, 14 predicted proteins | sample Subgrocontami58m_FD_187452 | JGI IMG/M metagenome (GOLD analysis project Ga0209514, IMG submission 187452) | Subsurface groundwater microbial communities from S. Glens Falls, New York, USA - GMW37 contaminated, 5.8 m (SPAdes) (version 3) | ecosystem: Environmental > Aquatic > Deep subsurface >...
CCTGTTAATTTTCCTTGACATCGTTCTTGTCCATGGTATATTTAAATTAGGTTGGATGCTTTGGTGACCATCGTTCGTAACTGACGATCTGAGCCAAGGGCTATCTCCCTAAGAGTGAGATCTCCAACCATTTTTTATTTCTTCCTTACAACATTTTCCCATCAATACAGAAGCTTCAAAACATCCTTAGCTGTTACAACTAAATCCGCTTCTCTTTCTCCTCTAAAAACATCCAAAGCTACTTTATGCGCCTTACTTGATTTCCCGATACAATCGAACCTAATATCCGGGATGCTTCTCCTATTCTTATTTAACAATTGAATAATCATTCCTTTGATTGTTGCTTCATGCCCAAGATATTCTCTGTCAATCACGATTAATTTGACCATTCGCGTAGGCAACTACGGTTAATTTATTTGTATCTTCAATTTTCCCTGATTGATCAATTTCGTATATCACCTGGACACTGGATCACTTTTCTTTAAAATTGGCAGCTCCACCACAAATTTTGTTCCACGCCCTACATTACTCTCGACTTTAATCCTTCCCTTGTGACTCTCGATGATATTTTTAGTAATCGAAAGACCTAACCCCGTGCCCTTGGCTTTGGTTGTATGAAACGGCTCAAAAAGGGTTTTGAGGGTCTCTGGAGGAATCCCGGTCCCCGTGTCGGTGATGGTGATTATTATACAGGGTTTAGGGTTTAGGGTATAGGGTTTAGAATTTTGGTTTTCGGTCTTTGGTCGTTGGTCTTCAGTCTGAATTGCTAGCGTTCCACCCTTCGGCATCGCCTCAATCGCGTTAATGAATAAATTCAAGAATACCTGTCGGAATTGATTGGGATCTATCCTTAGAAGCGTTCCGTTTAACTGGAAGTTCTTTTCTATTTTAATATTGCAATTGAGGAATTGACTGCTTAGAAAGTCTAAGACTTCACCAATAAGATTTTGGATAGATGTCTCTTCCAATTTCGGCGCGGATGGACGGGAAAATTCCAGCAATTGACGCACCAGGTCATTAATTCGATCAGCTTCTTTGCCAACGATACGGGAGAACTTCTGCAGGAATTCGGGATCGTTCATCTTTAACGGCAGATATTCCGAAAAGATTTTAATGGCCGTCAACGGATTCTTAATCTCGTGCGCCATCCCGCTCGCCATAGTCGCCACGGCCTTGAATTTTTCCTTGTCCATCACCTCCTGGCGAAGAAATGTGTTTTCATACGCTAATTCAGGCATAGAGGCCTGGAAGAAATATTTGTCCACTAAACACTGAATTTGATTACGTAGCGGAATAAGGATTGTTCCTAAAATAAGCGCCGCAGAAAAACTTAAAGTAGGGGATCTGTAGCCGAAAGATTCCTGTAAAAATTTTTCAAATAAAAAAACGGTTGCAAGATACGCGAGAGAAACAAGTCCTATTAAGATAGTATAGACAATGCTTTTGCGTATAACCACAACGATATCCAAAAGTTGATGCTTTAAAATCGCGTAGACAACAATAATCGAATATAAAGGAATCATAAAATTGCCGAACGGATAAAGGTTGATTCCAAAGTGAGGTAGGAGATTAGTTAAAGCTCCTGAAAAACCGATTAGAAATCCAAAAAAAAGATAGGCTGTCCTATTTTTTTCATCCGGCGAACAACGTCGATAGTATTGGAATAGCTCTAAATTACCTAACAAAACAATAAATATCCAGGCGATGAGCAAAGCACTGTAAAGAAAAGATGCCGATTGAATAAAATAGAAGGAATTAAAAAGAAAGTTTAAAACGGCAACATTTGGATTGCCTAATCCGAAGTAATTAGTGAATAACAGGGCAAAACTAAAAAGATAAAAAATGGTGACGAGTTTCGTTTCTTTTCTTTTGGTAAAAATGACCACAAAATGATAAAAAATGGCCGGAACCAGGTCAGCTCCGAGAACGGCGATTTTCCAGCTCAAAAGGGCCGCTTGTTCGCTACGGCTTAAAGAAATGAGCACACAGCCTAACCCCCAAATTCCCACAGCCGCATTGTACGCAAGCCAGAGCCGATGCAGTTTCGTCGTCCCATACCTCAGGAGGATTCCAATGAGAACTAAAGAGGTTAAGGCAATAAATATTCCAGCGATTGTTAATGGATTCATAATATTTGTTAAGGAAATCTTCGCTTAACTCTTCCTCAATCCAAGCCTCTCCCGTAAAATGACGCGGACTCTTTTCATAATTCCCACACCCGTTCTTATTTCCTCTTTTGTTATATCTTCACCTGGATATCTAAAACTCACTGCGAAAGGTGTTAAAGATTTCAAGTCATCACGGATAAAAGATATCAAGGGATCTTTTTGTAAAAGCAAGACGAGGAGTTCTTCTAAATCATGCTGTCGAGGGAATTCCATCCCATGACAAATCAAAAGGGCCTTGAGATACTTCTCAATGCATTGCTGACAATGAAAGGCAATGATATATTGTTGTCTTCTCCTGCGTCGTTTCCTCAGATCTAAAACGGTTTCGTAATCTCCTTCAGCCTTTTCAACCCATTCATCGACTGGTTTAATTTTTTTCATACAACACTTTTCCTCGAGTAAGTATCTCTTTAAGAAAAGGATCCAAACTATTAAGTCGTATTTTTATTTCCTGTGGATTTTTTACGATAAAATCCATAGGAATCATTCGAGGGTATAAGCAATCACTTATCATGCCAAATCGTTCACTGACAGACAAACGTGTTTTTTTAATAATGAAAAGGTCTAAATCACTATCTTTTTTTGCTTTCCCATAGGCGTAGGAACCAAAGAGGATGATTTTTTCCGGCTTAATTTTTAAAACAATACGACGCGTGATCTCCTTAATTAATTGCCGAGTGATCGGAGGGCAGAGCATCTTTTGATATATCTGTTTTTTATTCATTTTTGATCCTATCCTTAAACCTCATTCCCTTGCCTATCTTCCTACGGTTTTGCCACTTCCAATTAGAACCTCCTATTCACCGTCAGCTGGAGGAGATTAATCCCTTCCTCATACGTCCCGTTAATGGTTGCGCCGGCGGTTGAGCCGTCGATGGTGCGATTTTCAAAAAACATGTGGGAATAAGCGAAATCCACGGTTGTTTTATCGTTTAAATCATATCCAAAGCCAAGGGCGATGGAATGAGAGTTGGAATCGGGTAAGTTGGAGTGAAAATTCTCGTCGGGAATAGGTGTCTGGTGGAAAAAGTAACCGCCGCGCAGACGCAGGTGGTCATTCCATTTGTATTCCGTGCCTAGGCCTGTTGATAAAACACTCTTCCAATCTTTGGATGCAGGATTACCGCCATTAAGGATACTTAAACGTATGGCATCTGTTTCATCGTAGGTCAATAATTCATACTCGATGCTTGACCAGTCCATCCATTCAATATCCCAATTGAAGGTCCATTTGTCACTAGGTTGGTAACTGTATCCCAAAACCACACTCTGCGGCAACTCTAATTCCGATTCGATTTCCGTCTCATAATTACTGCCGCCAAAAATCGTCTGATAATTAAATCCGGAGATGTTTAATTCATTCAGATAAGCTTTGCCATAATACTTCTCTTCAATCGGACTGCGGTATTGAAGCCCAAATTGATGCTGATCATTAAGCTTATATAAAGTGGCTAATCGATATCCCCACCCTTCGGCCTTTCCTTTGAGTTGAAAATCACCGTCATCTCCCGTGCCTCCTTGAAGGAGTTTTTTACTTTTATTCACAACCGAATAATCGTGATCAACGGATAATCCTAAAGATAATTGATCGTTGACTTTGTAAGCTCCCGTAAACATCAGCTCACTATTATTGACATCCGAACGGGTGGCCACATATCGCGAGAAGCTCGTGTTATCCCACTCCGTTCCTGTTCCCCAATTGGAACTGCCGCCTAAACCAAAGACAAATCTTTCAAGGCCAAAATCGCTCACCACAAAAATATCAGGAATCCAAAATTCTTGACGGCCCATATCTGTTCTAACGCCGGCAAAGCTTTCATGCGTAACGGACGGCGCGATGAGGCCAAGTCCAATCGAAACGTGGTTTCCTTTTAATTGAGTTAACCCGGCGGGATTATAAAAAACGGCTGAAGCATTGTCAGCCTCTCCGGCAAACGCCACCCCTTTGCCCAACGCCTCGGCGTCCACCATTTCAATGCGAAATCCACCTGATCCAGCCGCGAAAGAAAAAGAGGGAAAAGAAAAAATAAGACCAATGGTAAAAATGATACTGGCTTTCAATTTACTTGGGTTAAACATGTGTTCTGTCTCCTTTCTAATTTGTTTTACTATCATTGACATTTATTTTTATCAAATTATAAAAAAAACCGCCTTCCGTGGCGGTTTCAATAAATAAAAGTATGGGTGTAATATAAACGCGCTCCTTTCCTAGGCGAATATTAGATTGAATTATATTATACAGATATCTTTGCTCGCGTCAAGGAGTTTGCAATCTGTATCCCCTTGTCAATTTCGATTTCTACTTTAATTTTTCCTTTAGGATTCTCACGCTGGGACAAAGCCGACTTGTTGAAAATGCTTATCAAAAGTAAAGGCTTTAGTCATTCCCAATTCTTTCATCAGGCGGAATGACATTATATCCGTAAAACTAAAATCCTTGTCGTCATATTTTTTAAAATCAAGCCACGCGTTGTAAAATTGTTCGGATGTTAAAAAAAGTATTTTTACTAACTGGCTGTTGAGAAGTGCGTCACCTACGCGCACGGCAGCCGCATAGCCGGATTTTTTTACCATAAAAGTTATGGTTTCGTCAATTACATAATCCGAGGTGAACATCGCCCAGCCGGCTGACTGTATGCGTTTAAAAATGACTTGCGCACGGTTGTGATTTTGATCCTTGGCTGAAAAGAGGGCGATCCACGCGCTTGTGTCCATGAAAATAGAAGAGTCACTGGGAGTATTCATATCTGAGATACTATCGTTTTATTCATAAATATATTGATCGTGGCGCGAGGAACCCTGCCTGGTCATTGAATCAATTTGTCCTATCAGCTTTGTGACAGGGTCTTCCTGCCATCCTGGCCTTTGTTGCTCTTTGTATAGGTGTTCTTTAATGGCCTCGCGAATAACGGCTGAAACAGAGTTGTGTTTGCGCTGACCTTCTGATTGTAAAGATGTCATATCTTCCTTATCCACATAAATTTGTTTGCGAAATTTGATCATAACGGTCTCCTAAAGATACATTACTATTATACACCATACATTACAAATATACATTACTTTAGTTGTTTTGTCAACATTTTTGTATTGTTTGGCGTCCTTTGCATTTTTAGCAGACAACTTCGATAAGAGTTGAGACATGTTTTTTGATGGCAGCCTGATAAGCGGCGGTAAGTTCTTTGAGGTTTTTAGCCGCAAAGTAGGGAATTTTAAAAAGTTGGGCGGCGTGTTCAAAACGCAGATTATGCGGGGTTAAGAAAAATTTTTCAAAATAAGATTTAAACTCGGCGATAGGAAGCTTGCTAAATAACCTTCCTCCATTATTGTTGAGCGCAACGATCACCAGAGGCGTGTGTAAATTTTTTAACATGGCCAGTGAATTGAGATCATGCAAAAAGGCTAAATCGCCGATCAGAAGAGTCGTGGGTTTGTTCAGCCCCACGGCAAAGCCGACGCTTGAGGCAATCGTGCCGTCAATCCCGCTGGCCCCGCGGTTAGAGGAAACGACCACGGGATTTGCGTTAGGACTCGCGACCATATCCATTTCCCGAATAGGCAGACTGCTGGCAATAAAAAGTCCGCTGTCTTTGGGAAGAAGTTTGGATAAAAGCCGCACGGCGATTGTTTCTGTTAATTGAGGGGTGTCCCCCATTTTTTCGAGTTTTAGATCGATTTTTTTGTTTTCATCTTTGAGTAATTTTAGAAATGGATGCGATTTGTTCGCGGATTTAATTCCTTTTATTATTTCTTTACAAAAGTGCTCCGTCTTTGATTGAATTCTTAAACTGACTTTGTGCAAAGGGTCGTTCCTTAAAGGATGATTAAGCACAACAATGTAATTTTGCGGATCATTTTTTGGGAGATACTCGTAAAATCTTTTGGAGGTGAGCCTCCCTCCTAAATGCAAAACGCAATCGGTTTTAATTTTTACAAGGTTTGCGGACATTAAAATTTGGTCAAAATAAGAAATAATATTGGGATGAGCGCATCCTAGACGTAAACCGGATGTGATATCCGGAAAAATCGGCCAATTTAATTTTTCCGCTAATTGGTAAATCGCCTTGCTATCTTCGGGGCAAGAAAGTTTTCCAACGGCAATAATTCCTTTTTGAGAATTTCGAAGAATTTCGCAAACCATTTGCGTGTCTTTGGCGTTTAATTTTTTTTCGGAGCGGATATAGCTGGTATACGGTTTGCCGGTTTTTATCCAGTTTTTGATCGATTCTAAATAGAATTTAAAATTTCCCTTCATTTGAACAGGGGCAAGGGGTTCTCGAAATGGACAATTGAGGTGCACGGGGCCGGGAAGCTCTCCTTGAGATCTGAAAACAGCCTGGTCAATGGTGGTCAGAACAAATTCCGGTTTAATTTCTTGACTTGGTGTGGGCAAATCAAAAAAGAAACGCACATATTCACCAAAAATTTTAATTTGGTCGATCGTTTGATTGGCTCCGGTCAAACGTAATTCGGGCGGACGGTCGGCGGTTAAAATAATTAAGGGAAGTTTTTTCTTGGAGGCCTCAATAATTGCCGGAAAAAAATTGGCCAGGGCTGTGCCGGATGTGCAGATTAACACGCAAGGTTTCCCTGTCGCTGAGGTGTATCCTAAAGCATGAAAGGCTGTCCCTCGTTCATCAAAATGAACAAAGGTTTTCGCCTTGGGATTATCCGCGACCGCGCAGACTAAAGGAGACGATCGCGAACCCGGCGAAATGCAAAAATAATCCACGCCGTTTCGGATTAATTCTTCCACGATCAAGCTCGACCAAAGATAGTTAAGATTAGGAGAGGACATTAAAACTTTTGATCTTCTCTTCGATTTCATTCCATTCACCTTCCATCGTCGATTCTTTCACAATCCCGGCTCCCGCGTAGAGAGCAAGTTTTTTATCGCTGACAAGACCCGAACGGATAGCCACGCAAAATTCAGCCTCCTCATATCCGACAAATCCCAAAATACCAGCATACCATCCCCTGTCAAAAGGCTCAAATTTTTTAATACATTTTAAAGCCTTGTCCTTTGGATATCCACCAACTGCCGGCGTGGGATGAAGAGAAAAAATAATTTGATCGTCAGAAATTTGGGGTTTAAGGATCCCGTTAAATTGGGTTATCAAATGATGACCCGCGTTTTGTTCAAAAATTTTAGGCTGTTTGTCGAATTTGACCGACGAACAAATTGTTTTAAGAATGTCTTTGATAAAATTGACCACAAAGAGATGTTCTTGATTATCTTTGAGAGAAAACTTAAGCTCTTCTTTCTGCTGTTGGTCGGCTGGATTGTTTTTACCTCGAGGTTTAGTGCCAGCTAAGGCTTCGGTTTGAATATTTCGTCCCTCTCTTTTAAATAAACGTTCAGGGGAAGCTCCAAGAAAGGCTGTTTGGTCATTAAGAGTTAAACAAAAATGAAAGCACGCGCGGGTTTTTTCTTTAAGGCAAGCCAAAAGATTCCAGGGATTAAGCGGTTCGTTAAATTCATACGTGGTCTTCCGAGCCAGAACAATTTTTTCAAAGTCTCCTTTTTCCATCCGATGTTTTATTTTAGTAAATATATCTTCCCATTCTTTTTTATCGGGAATATTTTGCGGTGACTTGGATGAAATTTTCTCCTTTAAAGGGGAGGAATATTGGGCAGATTCAAAATTAATTTTTTCCAATTGGTTGAGGATTTCATTTATTTTCCCTTCCCTAATATCTTCGTTAAGAATATTAAAGGCAAAAATCCATTGGGAAGCTCTGTGGACTATCTCAAACCGTGGAATAAAAAAATGGTAGTTAGGAAAGTCCTGCCATTCGTCCCCCTCACCTTTCATCCTCTCCCCTATGGGGAGAGGATCGAGGTGAGGGGCAAAACTTAATCCTCCGTAATAACGTAAATACGGATTATCCGCCGATAACCTGGCTTCCATCTGATCAAAGATATCTTTAAGAATTTTGCCTGGATGCCCGCTTTCGCGGGCATGACAATTATTCCCTTGGAGACAATCGGCGATTCCAATGCCTCCCATTTCAAATTGTTCATCACGGCTGGAATAATAAAATTTATGCTCGAGTTTTGGACTGTTAAGCCAAGAGAGAATGGATAACGGTTCACAAGGCCATTCCAAACGTAAAATTTTATTTAATGGACCCACCGCTTCAATTTTATTAAGAAGTTGTTTAATCTGGTTAGCCATACACTCTTTGGTTATCATTTTTCCCCCGCGTAAATAGTCGCGACCCCGCCCATTAAGGGGTAAAAGGCTGTCTTTTTAAATCCAGTTTGTTCCATTAAAGCGCGAAATTTTTCTCCGCAGGGAAAATCTTCCACGCTTTCATTTAAATAGCGGTAAGCCTGCGCGTGCCTCGAAAAAATTAATCCAAGGAAAGGCACAATCTTTCTTAAATAAAAAAGATAGAATAAGCGCCACATTTTATTCTTTGGCAAAGAAAACTCAAGGATTAATGCCCTTCCCTCTTTCTTTAATACTCGACGCGTTTCTGTGAATACTCGTGAAGGGTCTTCCATGTTACGAATACCAAAAGCGATCGTGACGCAATCAAAGATATTTTCTCCAAAGGGAAGCTGATGAGCATCGGCTGTTTGGAGCGAAATTTTATCTTCCAAATGCCTCTGGGCAATTTTTTCGCGTCCAAGGCTTAGCATTTTATCGGCTAGATCAATCCCGAAAGCTTTGTCAACACGCGGATTATCCGCGCATAAACTAATAAGAACATCCGCGGTGCCAGTTGCTAAATCAAGAATTTGAAGATTCCTTCCCAGGGGAAAAAATTCCTTTAATTTTTGTCGCCAATGAATATCCAATCCAAAAGATAAAAGATGATTTAAAAAATCGTAGGTGGGTGAAATTTCATCAAAGACCTTCCAAATGTCGTGTTTTTGAAGTATTTCCATCTTGATCAACGTGTCTGTCTTCCTTGACTGCCGTTTGATAGGGGCGTCGGAATTTATTTTTGCGGTATTCTGTTTAAATAGTTTTTGGGATAACGATGCTGATGGGCAATAGCGGTGATAATAATCTTATCTTTTTCAAAAATATATAAGACCAAATAAGGAAACCGTTTAAGGATAAAACGTCGTGTATGCGGCCCAATCTTATACCAGGCATCTGGATATTGAACGATAAATTCAAGCGCTTCCGTGACCTCAGCATAAAATTGTTTTCCTAATCCTATTAATTGGTCCTCGTAAAAACAAACAGCTTCCTCTAATTCTTTATCTGACGGCGGCAGAAATATTATTTCCATTTTTTTAAATTCTTTTTGAGAGAGTTAAAATCCACAGGCGCAATTGTATTATTTTTATAATCAGTATATCGAGATTCTGATTCGGCAACCCATGCTTTCTCAATTTGAGAATCAGGATGATCTAGACTCTCTAATATCTGTTCCACCAGATGAAGTTTATCAATAGGCTTTAGGTTGAGCGCTTTTTGTTCTAATTCTTTTGTAGTCATTTGTCTCTCCTGTAATTATATCTAATTAAACTTTACCATAGACCGGGGGATTTTGCAAATATAGATAGCGTTCGCCATCGAGGGCGGCCATACATCCCGTCCCGGCGGCTGTCACCGCTTGGCGGTAAACTTTATCCTGGACGTCCCCGCAAGCGAAGACACCTTCCACGCTCGTTTTTGTCCCGGATGTTGTCTTAATATATCCCGCCTCATCTAAGGCTAATTGGCCTTCCAGGAAAGAGGTATTAGGTAAATGTCCAATCGCGTAAAATAATCCGCCGCATTGAAGTGTCGTTATTTCTTGGGTTTTATTGTTTTTAATTTTAAGCCCGGCAAGAGATTTGTCCCCTAAGGCTTCAAGGGCTTCTGTATTCCACTTGACTTCAATTTTTTTATTGGAGAAAATTTTTTCCTGCATGACTTTTGAAGCCCTCAAGACATCCCGTCGGACAAGAAGAATAATTTTGCTGGCAAATTTGGTCAAATAGGTTGATTCCTCAACGGCCGTATCGCCGCCTCCGATGACAACCAAAATTTTATCGCGGAAAATAGGCAAAGCTCCATCGCAGACAGCGCAGGCCGAGATTCCTCTTTGCCAAAGACGATCTTCTTCTTGGATGTGAAGACGTTTAGCGGTGGCCCCCGTGGCAATAATAAGCGCTTTTGTTTGAACAATTTCCTGCTCAGCAAAAATTTTGAATGGCTTGGATTTTAAATCAACACCGGTTACGGTCAGAGTTTTGATACGGGCGCCGCATTTAAGGGATTGTTCCCGCATGCGGTTCATGAGTTCCGGGCCTGAAATTCCTTCCGGGAATCCGGGGTAATTTTCGACTTCTGTTGTCGTGGTCAGTTGTCCGCCGGCAGCGACTCCTCCAGCCAACAATCCTTCGTAAACAAGCGGATTCAATTTGGCGCGGGCGGCGTAAATAGCGGCTGTATGCGCCGCGGGACCAGAACCAATGATTATAATATTTTCCATAGTAAAATAAAATTTTTAATTCCTAATTAACCTAATTAATAACCAATGTCTAATTTTTTAATATCCAATGGACATTTTTTCATTGGGAATTTGAGCATTAATTAGAAATTAGATCAATTAGACATTAGGAATTAAATTCTGGACTATATTTTGTATTTCTCCAATATTTCTTCCCGCGGCAACTGTTTAGCCGACGCAACCTGATTGCGAAGGATTTCATCGTAACGAGGCTTGTTTTGATCTTGATAAAATAAGCCGAAATAAGATTTTTCTTGGTTAGATAATTTGAAGGCCTCATTCAAATCGCCAGGATCGTGGGCAATGATCTCGCATTTATCGGCAACGCGCTTATCTGGCGCGATACCTTTTTCATGTTTTAAAAAGGCAAACCAGGAGGAGTTTTTATGATCAAAATTTTCAGGATCAAAATGAGGGCATCGTTGGGAAATATGAACAAAAGCAAAACCATTGTGGGCAAAAGCAGCTTTGAGAGTGTTCGCTAAATGATCCGGCATCCAATCCGCGGTGGACGCGACGAAAGAACCCCCTATTCCTAACACAAGGCGGATTGCTTTCAAAGGATCAAGGAATGTTCCTTTAGGTTGCGTCATGGTGGCGTGTCCCTTACGTGTTGTTGGAGAAGATTGGGCTTTAGTCAAAGCGTAGATTTCGTTGTCGTAAAGCAGGAAAACACATTTAAAGTTTTTATTAACCCCGTGGATAAGATGGTTTCCTCCGATACTTAAAGCGTCGCCATCTCCGGAATGGACAAAAATATTAAGGTCTGGCCGAGTTAAGGCTAATCCTAAAGCAATGGTAATGGGCCGGCCATGAATACTGTGAACTCCGTAGGCATTAATATAATTAGGCGCGCGGCCCGAACAGCCAATCCCTGAGACATGGACGGTGTTGTGGGGCACGATTTGGGTGTCGACCATAAAACGTTTGACACCCATGAGAATACCAAAATCTCCGCAGCCAACGCACCAACGAGGATTTTCCGTAAAAAGATCTTTGATATTAAAAGGCGCGTTAGACGGCGCTGACTGTGTGACCATTTAAAATCTCCTTTATGGTTCGACGCCGCTCACCACTTTCTTTCCCAGAAAT
>Ga0209514_10008424_pt1 | contig 11715 bp, 8 predicted proteins | sample Subgrocontami58m_FD_187452 | JGI IMG/M metagenome (GOLD analysis project Ga0209514, IMG submission 187452) | Subsurface groundwater microbial communities from S. Glens Falls, New York, USA - GMW37 contaminated, 5.8 m (SPAdes) (version 3) | ecosystem: Environmental > Aquatic > Deep subsurface >...
CCTGTTGACGGCGGACGCCTCGAAGAGCCGTTCATTTAGTGCCATTGGGCTGCGCCCCTGGCTTTCTTGGACAGCCCCTTCGGGGCTGGCGAAACTAGCGTTGTAGGATTAGCCGTGGGCGCAAGCCCACGGGACCAGGGCCGAACAGGGGTCCGGAGCCCGCGGAGCGGGCGAAAGAGCGCACGCGGCACTCAGTCGTGAGGGCAGTCCTGCGCCCGCGCCGCCCCCGACCGAGGACATCCGGCGCGCGATCCGGTATGCTCGCTTCCCGGCCCGGGAGGGACCATGGACCCGAAGAAACGCGCCGAGGAGCTTCGGAAGCAGCTCCTCCATCACAACCACCGCTACTACGTCCTCGACGACCCCGAGGTCAGCGACGCCGAGTACGACGCCCTCTACCGCGAGCTCGTCGCGCTCGAGAAGTCCCACCCCGAGCTCGTGACGCCCGACTCCCCGACCCAGCAGGTCGGCGCGAAGCCGCTCGAGAAGTTCGCCACCTACCGCCACACCCGCCCGATGATCTCCCTCGACAACATCCTCACGAAGGAGGAGCTCGTCGAGTGGGACGAGCGGATGTGGAATGCCCTCGGCCGCCGGGTCCCCGCGCGGTACGTGGTCGAGCCGAAGGTCGACGGCGTCTCCGTCGAGCTCGTCTACAAGGACGGCCTCCTCGAGGCCGGCTCGACCCGCGGCGACGGCGTGAACGGCGAGGACGTCACCCAGAACGTCCGGACGCTGAAGGCGATCATGCCGCGTCTTCTCGGCACGAACCCTCCCGCGCTCCTTGAGGTCCGCGGGGAGATCTACATGACCAAGGCGGGGTTCGCGGACCTCAACCGCCGGATGGAGGAGGCGGGCGAGAAGACCTACGCGAACGCCCGGAACACCACCTCGGGGAGCCTGAAGCAGCTCGACCCGCGCGTGACCGCCTCGCGGCCGCTCGAGATCATGATCCACGGCCTCGGGGCGACGAAGGGGATCGAGTTCAAGTCGCACAGCGAGGCGATGAAGAGGCTCGCGAAGCTCGGCCTCCGCACGTCCGCGAAGGTGATCAAGGAGTTCGACTCGGTCGACGAGGTGCAGGCGTATTTCGAGGAGACCGCGGCGAAGCGGGACGCGCTCGCCTACGAGATCGACGGGCTCGTCGTGAAGATCGACGACCTCGCGCTCCGCGAGGAGCTGGGGGAGACGGCGCGGAGTCCGCGGTGGGCGATCGCCTACAAGTTCCCCCCGCGCGACGCGGTGACGAGGCTGACGCGGATCGACGTCCAGGTCGGCCGCACGGGGGCGATCACGCCGGTTGCGGTGCTGGAGGCCGTCCAGGTCGGGGGCGTGGAGATCACGAGCGCGACGCTCCACAACCAGGAGGAGATCGAGCGGAAGGGGATCAAGATCGGCGACTGGGTCACGATCCACCGCGCCGGTGACGTGATCCCCGAGGTCGTCGGGCCGGTGCTCGAACGGCGGACCGGGGAAGAGAAGCCGTTCAAGATGCCCTCCGAGTGCCCCTGCTGCGGGTCGAAGCTCACGGCGGTGGAGGGGGAGGTGATCCTCCGTTGCCCGAACGACCGCTGTCCGGACCAGGTGAAGGGCTGGATCGCGCACTTCGCGCGGCGCGAGGCGATGGACGTCGAGGGGCTCGGCGACAAGCTGATCGCGCAGCTCGTCGAGAAGAAGCTCGCCGAGGACCCGAGCGATCTCTACTTCCTCGACGCGGCGACGGTCGCGGGGCTCGAGCGGAAGGCGGAGAAGTCGGCGCAGAACCTGATCGCGGCGATCGAGCGCTCGAAGAAGACGACGCTCGCGCGGCTCGTCCACGCCCTCGGGATCCGCCAGGTGGGGGAAACGCTGGCCGCGCAGCTCGCGGACCACTTCGGGACGATCGAGGCGCTCGCGGAGGCGGACCTCGATCAGCTCACGGGGATCCACGAGGTCGGCCCGAAGGTGGCGGCGAGCATCCACGAGTACTTCCGCCGTCCGCGGACGCAGCGGGTCCTCTCGCGCCTGAAAGAGGCCGGCGTCGTCTGCGCCGCGCCCGCCGCGGGAGGCACGGGGAAACTCGTGGGGATGGTCTTCGTCTTCACCGGGACGATGCCTGGGCTCACGCGCGACGACGGGAAGAAGCTCGTCGAGGAGAACGGCGGCAAGGTCGCGCCGTCGGTCACGAAGAACGTGACGCACGTCGTCGTCGGCGACGACCCGGGCTCGAAGGCGGAGAAGGCGAAGAAGCTCGGCCTCGCGATCCTCTCGCCCGCGGAGTTCAAGGCGCTCGTCGGCGCTACTTAGGCTTCGCGAATGCGTTCGGGTAGCGGTAGTAGACCTCGAGCGTGAGCGCGTTCAGCGCCGTCGCGTAGACGCGGCCTCCCTCGAATCCCCAGCGATCGTCCGGGTCCCACGATCCATCCGCGCACCCTGCGTCCCGCGTATTCTGATTCTTCACGATGGCGTTGACGACTGCCTGGTTCCAGGGCTTCCAGTACTTCTGCGTCCCACCGCTGCCGGGCCCGTCGAACTGGAAGAGGGCCATCGTCCCGTAGTACCAGTAGTAGTAGTCGGTCGTCTTGCGTGCTGCGTCCCGCTCCGGCAGGTCGCCCGCGAGCAGCTTCGCGCCCATCTCGAGCGCCGGGTCGTCGCGGTTCCCGTCGACGAAGGCCCGCACGACCATCCCGATGGCCGCCGTCCCTTCGTGTTGCTGGTAGTCCTCGTTCTTCCCGGGCACGACGACCTTCACGCCCGCATCTTCGAGCGACTGGTAGCCGACCTTCCCGTAGTTCGCGTCCGTCACCCGCTTCACGAAGGCCCACGCGTTCGCGCAGGCCCGCCCGTCGACCTCGAGGCCGGCCATTCGCGCGGCCTCGAGCGCCATGACGCACCATCCGGTCACGGAGGTGTCGTTGTCACCGCTGCGCGGAGAGTACCTCCATGCGGAATACGGATTCTGGGCCGCCTGAAGGAAGTTCACGGCCTTCTGCGCCGCGACTCCGACCGCCTCGTCCCCGGTCAGGCCGTACGCCTCCGCGAGCGCGTACGTCGCAATGGCGTCGTTGTACATGCGTTTGGCGTGCTTCGTGTCGAAGCTCCCGTCCGCCTGCTGCACGGCCATGAGGTAGTCGATCGCGCGCGTCACGACGAGGCCGAACTCGGGCCCCTCCTTCACCGCCGCCTTGGAGTCCATGCCGTACCCCGCGCCGAGAAACGCGAGGAGCGCGAGCCCCGTCTCGCCGATGTCGTAGTCTTCGTACCCGGGGCCGCCGCACTTCATGCCGCCGCAGCACTCCTCGAACCCCGCCGCCTTCCAGTGGCCATCGGGCGCCTGGTGTCTCGCGAGCCACCAGAGCGCTGCCGTGACCGTGGCCTCGGAGGCGCGCGTCCCGCCGCCGCGGGCGATGAGGTTCAGCTTCGCGTCGGCGATGCGCGCCCGGTACGGCGCCGTCTTCGCGGTCCCCGCGAGGGCCTGCTCCGCAGCCTTCGCGACGAGCTCGTCCTTGTCGGTGCGGGCCTTCTCGAGGACCTTCCTGCCCCGTTCGCCCATCCGCAGGAGCGTCGCCACGCCGCGCTTCCGGAACCCCTCGTCCCGATCGCGCAACATCTTCAGGAGTTCGGGGACGACCGACCCCGGCTGCGCCCCCATCTCGGCGAGGGCGCACGAGGCGAGCTGCCACGTGTTCCCCTCGTCCTGCTGGAGGAGCTCGAGCAGCGCGGGGACGGCCTTGTCGCCGAACGTCGCGAGCGCGGCGGTGGCTGCGCCAACGACGGAGGCGTCCTTGTCGGAGAGGGCGTGCGTGAGCGCCGGGATCGCCTTCTCGCTCGCGCCGATCCGGCCGAGGGCCTCGGCGGCGCGGCGCCGGGTCATGACGTCCTCGTCCGCGAGGGCGTCGATGAGGAGCGGCTCCGCGTCCTTCGCCTCGGCGCCGAGGGCGACGACCTGCTTCAGGCCCCATGCGCGGACGGCGGGGGACTTGCTCCGCGCGGCGCGCGTGGCGACGGCGGCGCGGTCCTTCGCCTCGATCGGCAACGTCTCGATCGCTGCGCAGACGGCCGCCTGGACGGTCGGATCGGCGTCGTCGAGGAGGTCGGCGAGGGCGGGGAAGGCGCCGACGGCGGGCTGGCCGATCTTCCCGAGCGCCGTGGCGGCCCGCAGGCGGACCTCCGCGCGGGCGTCCCTGAGCGACTTCGCGAGCGCCTCGACGGCAGGGGCCGCGGCGGGGCCGAGGTCGGCGAGCGCGGAGGCGGCCTCGATCCGGACGTCGACCGACGTGTCGCCGAGCGCCTTCGCGAGCGCGGCGACCGCGCCGTCGACGGACGGCCCGAACGCACGCATGGCGCGGACGGCGGCCAGGCGCCCCGGCGGGTCCCCCTCCTCGATCTGCTTGGCCCAGTACGAGGCGGGCTTCCCTTTGTAGTTTACTTCGTCGTCCGCGAGGACGAGGGCGAAGACGGCGAGGAGGGCGACGAGGACGACGAGGACGATCGACGTGCGCATGGTGGCCTCCCAGAGTTTTCACTCTCAACGTACGCCTGGGGGGCCCGGTTCGCAAGGCAGACCGAAATACTACTTCTTCTTCGGGGGCTTCGCGCCCGGGAAGCGGTAGTAGGTCTCGAGCGTCAGGGCGTTCAGGGCCGTCGCGTAGACGCGTCCGCCGGCCCAACCCCACCGGTCATCCGCGTCCCAGGACCCCTCCGCGCAGCCATCGGCCTTCGCCCGCTGGTTCTTGACGAGGGCCTCCTGGAGGGCGGCGTTCCAGGACTTCCATGTCTTGTGGTCGCGGCCGCTGTCGGGTCCGTCGTACAGGAAGAGCGCGAGCGTGCCGTAGTACCAGAAGTAGTAGTCGCTCGTCTTCTTCTTCGTGTTCCACACCGGCAGGTCCCCCTCGAGGAGCTTCGCGCCCTTGCCGAGGATGGGGTCCTTCCAGTCGTGATCGACCAGCAGGCGCACGACCATCCCCGCCCCCGCGAGCGCCTCGTGCTGCGCGTACGTCTCGTTCTTGCCGGGGATCACGACCTTCACGCCTGCGTCCTCGATCGACTGGTAGCCGCACTTGCCGTAGTTTTTGTCGGTGATCTCGTCGATCCACTCACTCACCTCGACAAGCGTCGAGTGGCCCACGTTCAGGTCCGCGCGCTCCGCGGCGGCGAGCGCCATCACGCACCAAGTGGTGACCGACGTGTCGTTCTCGCCGCACATCGGTGTGTACCTCCACGCCTTGTACGGGTTCTTCGCCCGCACCAACGCGTCGATCCCCTTCTGCGCCGCCTTGCCGATCAACTCGTCGTCGGTCGCCCCGTAGGCCTCCACGAGGGCGCACGTCGCAATTGCGTCGTTGTACATCTCCTTGCTGCACGCCTTCCCGAAGGCGCCGGTCGGCGTCTGCTGCGCGATGAGCCAGTCGACCCCATTCCGCACGACGGGGCCGAATCCCGGGCCGTTCGCAACCGGCCCGTGGCCCGCTCCCAGGAACGCGAGCACCGCGAGGCCCGTCACGCCGACGTCGAACTCCTCGTTTCCGGGACCCACGCACGCCGCGCCGGCGCACGTCTCGCCGAACCCCGCGCACTTCCAATGCCCGTCGGCCGACTGGTGGCGTGCGAGCCAACCGAGCGCGGCCGCGACGGCGTCTTCGCTCGCCTGCGTCCCGCCGCCGCTCGCGACGAGCTTCCCTCGCGCCGCTGGGTCGCTCCGCCTCGCGAACTCCTCCATCGCTTTCGAGATGGGGAGCGCCTCCCATGCCGTCTTCCTCACCCCCTCGTCCTGGTCCTTGAGGGCCTCGTGGAGGATGATCATCCCGTCCTGGCCGAGCCGCGCGAGCGTCGCCGCGGCGTGCTGGCGCAGGACCTCGTCCTTGTCGCGGAGCATCTTCGTGAGGTCGGGGAGGATCGGCTCCGCCTCCTTGCCCATCTCCCCGATCACCTGCGAGGCGGCCTCCCATGTGTTCCCGTCCTTCTGCGCGAGGAGGTCGAAGGCCGGCCGCGCGGCGGGGCCACCCATCGACGCGAGGGCGCCGCCGGCCGCATCCACCACGTCCGGGTCCTTGTCCGAGAGGGCCTGCACGAGCGGCGGAATCGCCTGCTCGCTCGCGTGGATCCGCCCGAGCGCCTCGGCCGCGCGCTGGCGGATGGAGCCGTCCGCATCGAGGAGCAGGGCGATGAGTTCGGGCTCGGCTTCGGTGGCCTTCCGACCAAGAGAGGCGATCAGTCTGAGGCCCCAGGCGCGCACCCCCGTGGCCTTGCCCTTCATGGCCCGCCTTGCGAGGGCGATCCGCTCCTTTGGGTCGAGCGGGAGCGCCTCCAGTGCGCCGCAGGCGGCGAGTTGGACCGGTCGCTCGCGGTCGTCGATCGCCGCGGCGAGCGCGTCTTTTGCGGCGAGGGCCGGGGCGCCGATCCGCCCGAGGGCTGCGGCGGCGCGGGTTCGCACGCCCGTGTCGGGGTCCGCGAGCGCCTTGCCCAGCGCATCGACCGCAGGCGCCGCCTTGGGACCCGCGCTCCCAAGCCCCGAGATCGCCGTGGCCCGGACTTCCGGCACGCCGTCGGCGAGCCCCTTCATGAGAGCGTCGATGACCCCAGGGGTGTCGGGCGGGAAGCTCGCGACCGCGCGGATGGCGAGCAGGCGGCCCTGCGTGTCCCCGAGTCCGACCTGGGTCACCCAGTAGGAGGCGGGTTTCCCCTGGTAGGTCGGCTCGTCGGCGTGAAGGAGGCCGACGACGGCGAGGACGGTGACGAGCGCTCGCATGAAGCCCCTCCGGGGTGAAGGCCTTCAGCGTACGCCCAAAGGGCCCCGGATCGCAAGCCCCCGGTAAGGGCGCGGGGCGCGGGCGAAGTCTCAAGACTCAACTTGCAATTTGCATGTAAGTTCGAAGGCTTCGATGTTCAAGGCAAGTCGCGAACTTGCCTTGAACATTGAAGACGTGTGACTTACGTGCACATTGCGTATTGAGTCTTGAAACTTCGCCCACGCCCCGCGCAGGGTCTAGAGGAAGTCTAGGGGAAGTACAGGACCTCGGTCGCGGACTCGGGGGTCCAGGAGCTGCCGCCGCGGTACCAGATGCGGACCCAGCCGTTCTGGCGGAGGTCGGCGACGAACACCTCTCCACGCGTCACGGGGCCGACGGCGGAACCTCCAGGCGCGGTGCGCGCCGTCGCGTCCGAGACGTAGCGGCGTCCGATGCCGCTCGTGCGGCGGCGGAGGCTTCCTCCCCACACCCAGCCGCTCCGCTGGTCATAGAAGATCCGGAGCCAGCCCGCGTTGTCGGCATTGGCGACGTAGATCTGTCCCTGCATGACCGTGCCGAAGATCGCGTTCCCCCAGCCCGGGCCGTCGCGGACGACGGCGGTCGCAGGGGCCACTTCCTGCGCGGTCGTGCCCGGAGGGGCGGTGTCGGAGGAGTTCACGAGGCGCATGTAGTACGCCCAGTTGAAGAACTCGCCGGGGTCGGTGTGCGTCGCGCCGCGGACCTCGCGGTGCCCGAGGATGTGCTGGCGGTCGCGGGGGACGCCGTACCGGGCGCAGACGTACCGCGTGATCGCCGCGGAGGCGCGGTACTGCGCGTCGGTCCAGGTGTTCCTGTGGGCGTACCCCTCGTGCTCGATGCCGATCGACGCGCTGTTGATCCACCCCGCGTGCCACGCCGTGTCGGACTCGGCGACGCCCTGGTAGATCGTCCCGCTATGGGCGACGACGAAGTGGGCGCTGACCTGGGAGATGGGGTTCTGGAACCAGGAGACGGCGCCGAGGGCGCTCCCCTCGACGGTGTGGATGATGACGAAGTTGATCCGCGCGCTCCGCCCGCGGCGGTAGTTCGCGGGGCTTGCGGGGCGCCAGAGCGTGACGGGGCGCTGCTGGGCGAGGGCATCCCCCGCGAAGGCCAGGAGCGTGAGGAGGACGGCGGCTGCCCGGGCTGCGTTCGTGCGCATGAGAGAACCCTCGAATCGACGGGGGAAGGTATGGCACGACGGGGAACTCACGCACGCCCGGGAACGCGAACCGGGTGACGAAGGTCGTCCGGGCGAACGGGCCTCTGGATAAGGAGATCCGTTGCGAGCCGGCTGCGGCGATCCCGGACGACTCACGTCGCACTCACACATGCCAGGTTCAGGTGAGCGGATTCGTAACACCGTTCCGAGTCGTAACGGCCCCCGGCAATGACGAATGTCGGCCTGGTTCAGTCGGAGGCGACGGTCGCGCGAGCATTCGCCGAACTCCAACTTCAAGCCCCAACTCCAACGAACTCCAACTCAAAGCCCTTGGCGTGGGTGGTTGGCGTTCGAATTCGAGTTGGAATTCGTTGGAGTTGGGGCTTGAAGTTGGAATTGCACGGGTGACATTTGTCATTGCGGGTCGGCCTCCTCTCGCTTGGATTGGCACCCGCGGAGCCGATCCGGTATGCTTGCAGCGATGGCCGCGACGCGCACAGAGATGTACGACAAGCTCCTCTCCCAGGAGGGCGAGGCCCTCGACCGCGCCGCCGGCGAGCTGTCGCAGGAGTGCGCGGACCCCGCCGACTTCCTCTCCGCGACCTGCACGATGCTGAACCGCCGACAGCGGTACTTCTCGATGGCGGGGGAGCACGGCAGCGCGTTCGACCTCGAGGGGATCAACTTCGTCGACGCGCTCGACGCGCGGCTCCTCGGCGCGATCGACCGCGTGATGGCCGCGCGCAAGACGACTGAGCTCCCCCCGGAGGCGGCGAAGCAGCTCACGGACATCCTCTCGAACCCGCCGACTCCCCCTCCGCACCCGGTCGCCTACATGGTGATCCACCTGATGACGAAGGCCTTCGCCGGGTTCGAGGCGGGGATGCGCGCGACCGGCGAAGAGGTCCCGGTGGAGCTGGAGCAGGCGCTCCTCGAGCGGATGGCGGGGTGGATCGAAGGGTTCCTGCATTCGCGGCGGACGCCGGTGATGCGGCACATGAGCGACGTGTCGCGGGAGTATTCGGTCATCGCGCGGCTCGCCTGCGCGTGCGGGAAGAACGGGCTCACCGTGCAGCGGCAGGCGCTTCGAGCGCTGCCGGGTGGAGGCCAGATGGACGCGATCTCCGCGAAGTGTCCCTCGTGCGGGGCGGAGCGGGAGATCGAATTCGCGCTCCCGCACTTCGGGGACCTTGCGCAGATGATGGGGGAGAGGGCCGCTCGCCGATAGATCAGGTAGGGACGCCACCCAACGGAGGACGACGATGTCGATCCGGGAAACGAGCCTCTGGCGGAGGATCTTTCCGATCCCGACGGAGGACTTCATGCGGAACGTGGTGAACCGCGTGAACCTCGACGGGATGGACAAGGTGGTTGTGAAGGTCCACGACACGAAAGAGGGGGACGATCCCGTCTTCATCCTCGAATACGAGGCGATGAAGGGGACGACGGTGATGATGCGCGCGCGGGACCGGGTCAGCGCCGCGGAGTACCGCGCCGCGCTCCACGACCACGACGGCGACTTCCACCAGGACCTCGAGGAGGTGCTCGAGAACTGGGTGAAGGAGAAGGTGAAGGACGTGGAGGCGAAGCTGATCGAGGCGAAGGTCCCGGTCGAGATCGAATACCACTAGGGAAATTCGCAAGTTTCAATACGCAATGAGCATGTAAGTCTCAATTCGAAATGCGCAACGGTCCTTTCGCATTTCGAATTGAGACTTACATGCTCATTGCGTATTGAAACTTGCGAATTTCGCCGCCGCCGTCAGTGCGGCTGCACCGCCGCGATTCGGTCCGCCGCATCTTTCGCGATCACACCCGCGCGATCCCGCAGCGAGGCGGCGAGCGACTCCACCATCGTGGAGAGCGTCTTCGCGATCGCGTCGTCCCCCTTCACCGCAGCCGCCGTGAAGGTGCCCTCCTTGCCAGGCTCGACGAGCGGCCACTCCGCGAGCACCGTCCCAGGGTCCCCGCGCTTCGCCGGGTCCTGGCGGACCAGGATCACGCGCCCCTCCAGGCGAAGCTCCCACATCCCCGCGGTCGCCGAGGGAGCGAAGTAGACCGCCTCGAGCGCGCCGCGCAGCACGAACGGGGCGTCGCCCCGGGTGCCCGTGCTCCGCTCCACGTGCTCGAACCGCCCCGTCCCGTCGAGCGCCCGCGCGAAGACCTCCTGCAGCATCTCCGTCGGCGACCCCGCCCAGCGGCAGAACTTGAAGTGCTGGATCAGGGCCCCCTCGCGCCACCCGATCAGCTTGTCGTCGTAGATCTCCTGCGCGCGGAACCGCTCGACCACCACGCGGAGCGTCCGCGCTGGCGCGCCGACCCCGTCCACGTGCGGCGTCGGCCCCGCGTCGAGCGTGATGTACTCCACCGCCTTCGACTCGGCGCCCACCGAGCACCCAGCCGCCAGAACGACCAGGCCGAGCGCCACGCACCACGCGGCAACCCTCATTTTCCGCCTCCTTCGAGCAGGTCCTTCACCATTCCACTCCGCGCATCCTCGAGCTTGTCGAGCTGCGCCCGCAGTCCGGCCGCCGTCTTCGTCATCGTCTCCGCCACCCGGTCGAACGCCGTCCCCATCGACCTCGCCGCGTCCCAGGCGCCCTCGAGGAGGCCGTTCCAGTTCCCCTCCACCTTCGCCTTGATGTCCGCGAGGCCCTTCGTCAGGTCGGGCAGCGTCTTCTCCCGGAGCCTGGCGAGCCCAGGCATGAAGTCGCCCGGGTCCGCCTTCGGTTCGCCCGACGGGAGGCGTTCGGCGAGGGAGCGCACCATCCTGTCGAACTTCTCCACGGGGTCCTCGCCGCCGTCCGTCGGCTTGAGCGTCCCCTCCATCTTCTTGAGGCGCTCGGCGGTCCGCGCCACCCCGTCCCCCATCCCGGCGAGGCTCGCCGGGCCGTTCCCCTTCCACCACGCGTCCGTCTTCTCCGAGAGCGCGAGGACGGAGGTGAGCGTCGTCTCGATGGTCTCGACCATGTTCGAGGGCTCGGCGAACGGGCCGAGGAGGAACGGCCCCTTCGACTGCGAGGGGACCGGCGCGTCCCTCTTCACGAAGATGTCGACAACCGCGCGTCCCGTCAACTGCGAGTGCGAGACGTCCGCGTAGAGCGGCTGGTCGAGGTGCATCATCGTGACGTTCACGATCGTCTCCGCGACGATCGCCCGTTCCGGCGCGCAGCCCTTCCCCTCTCCGCGAGGCAGCGCGAGGATCCAGGCGCGGACCGACTGCGCCAGCGCCTCGTCGAGCTGCTGGTACATGCGCACCGACTTCACGTTCCCGATCGGCACCCCCTGGAAGGCGATCTCCGTGGTCGGCTCCACCCCCTGCGAATCGCCGAGGAGGACGATGTAGACGCGCGCGGAGGTCGTCGCCGGCCAGGCCGCCTTCACCGTGAGGACGACCACGGCCGCGGAGGCGGCCCAGATCCCGAACCCGATCCAGCGAACGAGAGAGCGCATCGATGCGCGCCCTTACGGGCGCTACTCCAAGACGCCCTTGCGGGCGCTACTCCACGACGCCCTTGCGGGCGCTACTCCACGACGCCCTTGCGGGCGCTACTCCACGACGCCCTTGCGGGCGCTACTCCACGACGCCCTTGCGGGCGCTACTCCACGACGCCCTTGCGGGCGTTACTCCACGACGCCCTTGCGGGCGCTACTCCACGACGCCCTTGCGGGCGCTACTCCACGAGGCCCTTGCGGGCGCTACTCCACGACGCCCTTGCGGGCGCTACTCCAAGACGCCCTTGCGGGCGTTACTCCAAGACGCCCTTGCGGGCGTTACTCCAAGACGCCCTTGCGGGCGTTACTCCA
>Ga0209514_10008425_pt1 | contig 11714 bp, 11 predicted proteins | sample Subgrocontami58m_FD_187452 | JGI IMG/M metagenome (GOLD analysis project Ga0209514, IMG submission 187452) | Subsurface groundwater microbial communities from S. Glens Falls, New York, USA - GMW37 contaminated, 5.8 m (SPAdes) (version 3) | ecosystem: Environmental > Aquatic > Deep subsurface >...
CCTGGAAATCCTCAGCATTCACTCCGCCGCCGGCCGGACGATCAGCGGCGAGATGACCTGGTACGTGCGGCCGTTTCGGGCGCCGCACCATACCGTATCCGATGTGGCCCTTCTCGGCGGCGGCACCATCCCGGGTCCGGGCGAGATATCCCTCGCCCACCACGGCGTGCTGTTCCTCGACGAGCTGCCGGAATTCAAGCGCTCGGCGCTCGAAGTCCTGCGGCAACCCCTGGAGGACGGGGACGTGACGATTTCCCGCAGCGCCGGTAAAGTGACGCTGCCCTGCGCCTTCATGCTCGTGGCGGCGATGAACCCCTGTTCCTGTGTTGCCCATCTGCCGCTATTTCAAAACAAGGCAGGGACAGAAGCTCGACGGTCACGTCCTCTCTCCCGACCACGATGCGCTTCAGGAATAGCTCTACGATGCCGCGCTTCTCGCTTTCAGCGAGTTTCGGCCATCGGTCGTAGAAGGAATGGCCCTCTGCCATCACGTGTTCGGCGGATAGTTCGTTGACCGCCAAGGCATCGATTTCGGCTTCCAGACGCGGGATCTCACGGTCGATTTCCTGCTTCCGGGCGTCGAGGGGCTGAAAGCGCACCTTAAACTGCTCCACATTTACCGCTCCCGCCTGGTACAGCTCAAAGCACTTGTCGGCGTCGAATTTGACCCGGTCTTTCTCTTTTCGAAGTTTCGCCAGAAGCTCCCGTTTTTGGGCGATGCCGTCTTGGCTGCCGCTCACGAATTCGGCCGCTTTCTGCGGGTCGACCATGTAGGTTCGGAGTTCATCCCGGAATACCCCGTCGAGGTCCACTATCGGGATCTTGTTCCGGCATTTGTAACAGACCCATTTGGGGGTGTTCGAGGGGACGTACATCGTGCTCTCGCAGGAGCAACGCACGAATCCGGTAAAGGCATGTGTTGCCTTTTTCGCCGGGCGCTCGCCTTTGGTTTTGCGGGCTTCAAGAAGGGCGTTGCATTGGTTCCAGAGCGATTCTGGCACGATGGGCTCGACTTGGTTGAGGACCCACTCGTGCTCCGGCTTTACGGCCCACCGTTTGCCCTCGCCGAGGCTCTTGGTGTAATTGAGCCGGTGTTCGCCTTTGGCCGTGGGGTCGGTGATGAGCCGCTTCACCGTGGTGTCGGAAAACTTGCCGCCTTTGCGGTTCTTACCGTCCCGCGTCCTGAAGCCCCGCTCGTTTAGGATTCGCGCGACTGTCTTGGCCCGCTTGTGCTCGGCGAAGAGCTCATAAACGAGCTTGCGAACCGGAACGTCTTTGGGGTCTGGCACCAGCTTTTTGCCGTCCCAGCGGTATCCGAACGGCGCAAACCCACCTAACGGCTTGCCGAGCTTTGCCCGCACCGGAACCGAAGCGGCGACGCGCGCCGCAATTTCCTCGCGCTCCATCTGGGCCTGAGCCGCGTTGACCGTGAAGAACATCCGGCCGGCGGGCGTGGACGTGTCGATTGAATCGCCCAAGGACACCAGGTCCGCGTTGTGCGCTTGGAAGAAGTCCGAGAACTTGAGGAGTTCGATGGTGTTCCGGGCAAGACGAGCAAGTTTCGAGAAAATGAGCCCCGTGATATGGCCGCGCCGAACGTCATCCATCATCCGCTTGCACTCGGCGTGCTCCATGACGGTTTTCCCGGACACGCCCGCAAGGTCATAGATCTCGCGAACCGTCCACTGCTTTGCCTCTGCGTACGCGCGTGCCCGCAACTCGTGATGCTGCGGGCTGTCGCCTTGCGCCTGCTCGTCGGTGGATACGCGTATCCAGATTCCAACTGCCTTTGATGCGGGAGCGCGGTTCTCCTTCATAGGACTGGTTATCGAATCTCGCGATTCAAAACGCAAGCGAAAAGTGTTCATCTGAACACTTCGAGCGGCCAGAATCACGAAGCCGGCCAACGCATGCCCATGGCGCTTTGGCCAAGACTTCGGCACCATTCTCGTCTACCGGCTCGGCAAGAGCTAGGCACGCCCCCGGCTTTCGGGTCGACCCGACAACACTCTCTCGCGGGAATGTGGCAAAAGAGCGCCCTGGGTCATTTATCTGCGCCGTGTGCAACACCTGTTGGCCTAATTTCAAATGATTAACTCCGGGTTACGCGCTTCTTGTCCAGCAGTGGAAGACATGCTTCAAACCGGGATATTCCGCGCCGTCATCCCCGGCAGAGTCCAACCCACCTCCTATGCCCAGCAACCTCGTCAATCTTGATGCAATCATTTCGAATAAGCGCGCTAGACTTGCACTCCAGCTGCGCTTTGCGCAAGTCAGCGCATATTCGCCGTCACGGTCGGTCAGACCAGCCACCTCCGGTCGATGCGCCGGACACTAGCTGGAACGCCCGTAATGCAAAATCGTCGGTCATGCCACTAATAAAATCGACGATCATTCTGATACGGTAGATCCGCTCAAGAACATCGCGTTCCTTAGCTGGTGAGTTTTTGGATATCGCGTTGACGTGTGCGAAATAAGCCTCGCGATGTTTCTCTCCAATTTGACTGAGGAGACTAGCTTCCACAGTTATTCGACTAACTCCATCTGGGGCGGACTTTCCCTTCATTGCGTTTTGGAAGCGGTCCTTATCGTCCACCATTACCTTCCGGTATGCATCAAGAAGCCCTGACAGGGTTGCGTGAGCCGAAATCTCTCTCTGCATTATGAGTCTAGATCGATACAATTTCTGCTCGGCGAAAGCGCGGAAGACATTAATCACAGCATCATCCCCGCCGTCTTTTATGAGCGGCTCATTATCCTCACCCGCTAAAATAGCTTCGTGGCGTTCACAGAACTGCTGACCTACATATTTCGCCAAATGGCGTAACACGCAATACCGGACATCGGTTATAGGGCTTAGTTTTCGTGCTTTTGGTTTGGTTGTTCCGGAAACACCGTAGGTTCTAAGTTGTTGTAGAAGAGGGAGTATCTCTGGCACCATTTTTCCGAATATAGGATGCTTTTTGTATTTAAGGATTCCATTCTTAATGAATTCAGCCATTTCATCTTGGCCCACGATACGCTTTTCGATTCCATCTTCAATATCGCTAATGCAGTAAGCTACGTCATCCGCCGCCTCCATTAGTGTCGCTAAAGGGTGCCGTCCTTTTCCGTCAGTGCCGAGTATGGTCCAAACCTTCGCAACAACATCCTTCTCCGTCTGGAAAAACCCCGCCTTCTTCTTTTTCGGTGCTTCTAACTCTCCCGAGCTGTGCGGGTATTTGATCGTGGCAGCGATTGTTGTGGCAGTAAGATTAAGGCCTGTGAAATCCCGCGTTTCTTCGCACTGCAAGTGAGTGACAATTCGCAAACCTTGTGGATTACCGTCAAAATTCACCAAGTCTCTATAGTGGTCCTCCCAAAGCTTCTGGGCTTTCGCGGTGATCTGCGGGGGTTTTAACTCATCTCCGCGAGCATGGAACCACTCTGAAATTGCAGCTTCGCCGAAATGCCCAAATGGAGGGTTTCCGAGGTCGTGAATCAGGCACGCGGCGTCTACGAATGTCACAAATGCCCGGTCTTTGCCTTTGAGCCCGAGTCGTTCCAATTCTCCAAGTCGGTCAAACTCGTTGAATGTTTCTTGGGCCAACTGTCGTCCTACAGTCGCCACTTCTAATGTGTGAGTTAATCGCGAACGCACAGAAGCGTTCGTTTCTAAAGCGAAGACCTGGGCCTTGCTTTGCAGGCGGCGAAATGGCGCCGAGAATAGAACACGTCCTTTGTCCGATTCAGCCTCTTCCTCTAAAGAACGACCCGAGATTTTCGACTTTCTAATACGTTGTCCCGAGAGCAGCTTCTCGTAAAGTGGTGTCGGCGTCTTCTGGGGCATGCTCTCACCTCTGGATTGGTGATACTAAGTCCCGTAACGTATTTTTTCCTTAGGTTCGTCGGGGATATCGCGCATTTCAATTATTTGACGAATTGTTCCCAAGAAAGCCTCTTTACCAGCGGGGAATCGATCTATCATGTGATCCCACGACGCTTGTCGAAGCAAAGGTAAAATGGTAGACTGTAACTTCCTCCTGTCATTGACCGAAAGGATAAGGTCTGGGAATTCATACATTATCCGTATTAGGCGAACAAGTAACAAGCTAAGTTGATCCCCTCGAACTGGGTCCCAAAGTGACCAATTGATACCGATGTCCGGCAGAGAATCTGAGGTGACCAAACCAAATGGATCAATTATCGCCCGTGAACCAACGTGCAATGCAAGAGAATTAATCTTTAGGTCGACCGCGGAAAGCATGTTGCCGACATCCGAATAACCCGCGAAAAATTCCGATGGAGAACAAATATCGATCTGCAATTTGTTCCACCGGTAGCGATGGTGATTATTGCTGTTTCGGCTAAAGTCGAGCCCAAGTTGTTTATACGCATTATAAATGCGATGATCACCGTCTTTTACGACTAGATCGAGATCTCCGTCCCGCGGATCGTCCAGCAACACGCGCCGCAAGGTTCCCCCATATATGTAAAAATCTCCGTTAGTTGCTTGACTAGCTATTTTGATAGCAAAACTAGCGTCAAAAGATTCCTGAATCCGCTTCAAAACCGCGGAAACGAAAGCATCACGGCTTGGGAATCGACAAAATACGTTCTGTCTTGGCATGTAATCGTGCGTAAAAGTTCACCCCATCAATCGTCCCTGAAGATAGGATCAAGGTGCGGATGCCGGAACAGGAAGGCAAGTCTTGTCCGGATTTAAAAACCACGCCTAACAATCTTATCATTCCCGGCTTATGAGTCAATCATGGATCTACCCCATGCTTGCACAGGGGCATGCCTATGATTGCTTCGAAGTGGCGGCGACGACATCCATCATCCTATCAGGATGCAGCGATGGTTGGTTACTAGGTGAGATGCTGGTCAGATTGTAAAGGACAATTTCGATGTCCTAGAAGTTCACGCACGGTTTTCCGATTTGGCTCATGACTGAGCGTGTGGTGAGAGCAAGAAGCACATAGCGGCTGAGGGGTGAAAACCAGGCTGACGACCTGCGCGAGGCGGTCGGTGACGGCCTTGCCGTCGAGGGCGAGCGCGGCCGGGAGCTGGCCATGCTGGATTTGGAGTCACTCATTCAACACTTCCGCGAGTGCGGGCGGCTCCACGCGTTCAAGCAGCGAGTAGAACACATCGCGACCGGGCGCCAAGCGCGCTTTTTTGCCCGGCGGGCGGAAGTAGTGCCGGCTTGATAGTAGTAGCGGCCGGCCCAGCGGTGGCCACTGGACTGGCCCACCTCCGTCCACCCGGCGGCGCAGTAGCAGGTGCCCGCGAAGCGCTCGGGATCGACGAAGGTCTCGGCGAGCAGCGGCGTGTATCCGTGTTTTTGATGCCACCAGTCCGACAGGTGCCGCACCGACTCACCCAAAAACCCGGCTGGCGAGGTTGGGCTACTGCCTGCGCCGCGCGAGGTATTCGCGCACCGCGCTCACGGAGGTTCCCACCGCGGCAACAGCCGCAATGAGTTCGTCCTTGGTGCAGCCGAGTGCCTTGCACCAATACTCAACCTCCCAGGCTTCGTGGATGTTGATTCTCGACGCGTCTTGAGGGCGTTTTTTTGTTAGATCGTCTGACATATTGTCTCCTTGTTTTTTGTCGCGACCATTATGGCCGTGAAACGGCTGGTTGGCGGCGCTTCTTCATTAGTTCCGCCATCATCTTCAAGGCGTCGTGCTCCTTGGCTTTCGCCTCCTCCGGCGAGAGCGCCACAACGGTCCGCTTCACCACCCTTCCGCCTCGCGTTCGCGTGACTGGCGCTGTCGGGGGTTCCGGCTTGGGTGCGGCCCGGAGCGACGCGATGAAAGCGTCCGGAAGAAAGTACCCGACGCACTTGGCCTTGTCCGCGCCAAGACTGTTCGCGACCGCTGCCGCCAGTTTCCCGAGCTTGTCGTCTGACACGCCGACGACAGCAATGCGCGTGAATCCCGCCTTGAGGCATTTCGACACATTGCCGACCTCGTAATCGATCGTACCCGTCACGGTCACCTCGCATGCGACCGACACATCGTCGCGAGCGAGAACAAGGTCGATTTGCCCCAGTCCAGGAACCTCCTGCTCGACGACGACCCGAAACCCAAGTTTTTCCGCCTCTTCCTTGATCCGGTCCTGAACCGCTTTGTGCTGCACCCCGCCTCTGCCGAGGTCTGCGACTGGCGTGACAGATCTCTCTTCTTTCCGCTCTTCCGCTGCACTCGGGATAGAGACGGCCATCGCTTTCCCTTTTTGCGCGATCTGTAGCGCAGCCGAGATTATCGGCGCTTTCTCTTCTCCAGAAACCGGCGGGACGGGGGGCGGGGCGGCAGAGGTCGGCTTCGCCGTCTCAATCTTTTCCCGCCGAACTGGCACGGCTTCCGGTTCGACCAGCGTCGAGAGCGCGCGCTCGATGTCGGCTCTCGGCGTACCGTATTTCTTTCGTGCCGCTCCTATGACCGCGTCGCGCCGATCTCGCGCTACGTCTTCGTTCGGATATTCCGGAAGTTCGACGGTGAGGTTGAAATCCCAATCGCTCCTTTCGACACGGCAGATGGCGTGTCCGGTTTCGAGATTCTGAATGTCGCGGGCGTCGAACGATGAGAACCCGTTTTCAAGGGTTCGTGCGTCCTTGTCCCCCACGCGAAATACCGCTCGCGTTCCTGCGTTCAGAAGTGCGCTCGCAACATCGGCGTCGCGCTCGACTTGTCTCATTTCCTGGTGCGCTAGCACCAGTCCCAGCCGGTATTTCCTCACGCCCGAGAGACACTCTGCGAGCGAAGGCGTGAGGAAATTGTGGAATTCATCGAGGTAAAGCGTGTGGTACCTCCGCGATGCCTCGCGCTCTCGCTGGCGCGCCATTGCCGCAGATTGAAGCTTTGAAACCAGGAAACTGCCGAGGAGGTGCGAATTCTCCTTGCCGATGAAGCCTTCCGAGAGTTTCGCCAGGAAGATTTTCCCCGATCTCGTGATATCGCCGAAATCGATCTTGTTTTCCTTCTGCGCCACCATGTACCGGAGCGTTTTTGGGGAAAGAAACGTATCGAGCCGGGTGACCACGGGGCCGACGGATTTGTTGCCGGTGAGCGCTGGGAAGGCCTGGCGCCAGTAGTAGACGACGTTGGGGTCGCGAACGGACTTGAGGAATTCGGCCCGAAAGCCGGGCTCCAGCAAGAACCGGCGCACGTCGACCAAGGTGCCGCCGCGGTCGCTTTCCATGAACGCCAGAAGCGCATTCGAAAGAACGCTGTTCAGCTGGTCTCCCCACGACGTTGAGAGTCGGCGGAACACCGAGACCAAATCGGAAGCGAGGAGGTTCTTCTCCCAGTCCGAATGGGCGCCGAGGACGTTGAAGCCGACGACAGAATCTTCATCGGAAGGGTCGAGAAGCACCACGTCATCGATACGATTCTCGGGTATTACCCCGAGCACCTTGTCGATGAGGTCGCCGTGCGGATCGAGAACAGAGAAACCGTAGCCGCGCTCCAAATCCTGCCGAATGAGATTGAAAAGCAGCGTGCTCTTACCCGTGCCACTGGCGCCAATGACGTGGATGTGCCGCACGCGATTTTCGTCCGTGAGCACCACCGGCGTTTGGACGCCGGCGTGCAAATTTACGCCAAGACAAAGCCCGTCGCCGTTCCGCACCGCCGCTGGCGCCGCCTTTGTCTTCTCGGTTTCGACCCGCAGCCTGTCGGATCGCACATCGGAGGACGGCAGGTGCACGAAGCCGACGAGTTCGTCGACGCCGAGAATCATGCCCGAGCGGTGCGTCTGCCTGGCGAGAATATCCAGCTCATGCTCTCGCGGCGGATAACCGTCGTTTTTGAGGGGAATGAGTTCGTTTCCGCGCGGCGAGCCGTATGCTCCAAGCGCACCGGCAACGTTACAGGCGATTTCCCAGCTTCGCTCGTGATGCGGCGAGCGCGCTGCCACGCGCACAACCGCCGCAAAAAGCGGCTGTGCGGCTTTCTCCTTGGCCGCACCAAACAATTCCGGCGCGTTCACGAAGAGCGCGCTGCCGTCGGCATGCGATACGGCGCGCACAATATGTTCAGCCCAAGGAAAGCGTGTGGGCGCAAAGATCACCTGAAACAGGCCAATTTCGTCTTCCTCGATTTCTTCGAGGGCGCCAACGATCCCCACGAGCGGCTCACCCCGACTAGCCTCAAGTGGCATCATGAACTCCTTGCCAAGTCCGAACTCGACCGCTGCCAGGTGCGGCTGGCCGACATCGCCCCACGCTTCGGCCAGGCCGCCTGGCGCACATGTGAATCCGACATCCGGCAGAAACGCGTGAAGCTGGCGCATCACGAGTCGTTCGTCTTTCGGATGAACGGCGAATTGCACCGTTATCCTTTCGGTAGTCGCCAGGAGCTCGAATGATATCGGCTCCGCGCAGACGGAGAGACTTCCGAAAAGCCCGGCGTACGCGGACGAATCGAATCCAAGTTTCGGCGGCAGGTGCGCTACGATTTCGACAAGGTTCTCGCGAACGAGAATCGGAGGCGTTTCCTCCGGCTCCGCCTCCTCCCCTCTAGATGGCTCGGGCGGCGAAAGCCGTTCGCTCAATTGACGAACCGCGCGACTCAGGAACGTTTCTTTTCTCGCATCGTCGTAATTCACGACCGGTTCACCCGACCGTCCGACGTCAAACGGCGCAAAGAGCGGCTCGGGCGAAACCGAATGTGGCCAAACAGCATGGCCGCGACCGCGAGATTCCCATTCAAGAAACTCGACGGAGCGTCTCTCGGATGTGCCGATCATGCGCTAACGGGTTCTGCTTCCATTGCCGGAGACACGGCCGTCTCCTTCGCGCGATACAGCCCACCCATTACCGGGCTATACGTGTATTCGCGAAGGAGCTTCACGCCCTTCTCGCCCGTTATGCGCGCGGTTTCCTGCTTCACGATGCCGGAAACGATCGAGCAGTACGCGATGCGGACATCCTGGCGGTAGTACGAGTCCTTACGGAAGAATCGTTCGTAGATGGGCCCGATGGCGGGAATCTTCATGAGCGTCGCATCGAGGTCTCGGAGCCCCATCCCGACCGCATTTCGCATGAGCCAGGCGAACACGACGCAGGCGACCATGAGGATGAACGGCCCCACCAGGATCCCGACGAATCGCATGCTGCCGATAAATAGGAGCGAGAGCACGATGAGGACGGCGAGGATCTCCCGCACGCCTACGACCACGGGTTCGACGTAGAAGCGGTACGAGAAGAAGTAGTTTATACCGACCGGCGCCGCGCAGATGTCGAACGTCAGTCGCTCGCGCTTCATCCGCAGGTATTCCCGCTTGGCCGAGAGTACGCCGCCCTCGGAAAGATCCACACGGGACGAATCAAGCGCAGGCACTTCCTGCGCTTTGATGGCGTCCCCGATATGGTCGTAGAACTCCTTCGACGAGAAATGCTGAGACGGCACGAGGGAATACCAGTGCTCAATCACTTCGTCCCCCATGCCTTTACTCGGCTTCATGGCTACGCGTTGTCGCCACCGGTTGCTGGGGCACGCGTAACGACCTTCCGCCCGAGACGCGGCACAACGACCAATAGGAATAGGCCACTGATTAACGTGGCGTACCCTCCAACCAAGATCACCTGGAAGAGTTCACGTCCGTTCTGGTACAGCGCGACCGCAAGCCCAATGAGCGGCAGCCCACCGGCAATCTGGGCGAGCTCAACGTGGCGCTTGCCGGCGAAACCCAGAACCATGGCGATTCCGCTTACAACCGGGATCGCCCAAAGCCACTGCCACTTTTCCGAGAGCTTGCCGATTTCGTATCCCGCTACGCTTGCGCCGAAGAAATTTATCCACGGCAGAAAGAATGAAACCAAAAGGACCAAACAGCCGATTGTCGCTGGCGATACCTTGACGCTAACATCTGACTTTGTGTTGGGAGTGTTCTCGTTCATAACGAAAGCACACCCCAGAGTGCCGTCGCGGTGAGCTCATGGAAGTCTCCAAACTACCGGAATTCCGGTAGAATAAAAACTTGACAAACGGCTTCTTGCAAATGACTCGCCCTCCCTGAGTGCCGAGAAATGGTATCTCGCCTCTAGCGCGAGGCGGCGTTGCGACAGAACCTTGCGGCAACGTGCCAATGCGAAAAGCACCCTTCTTTCGAAGGGTGCGCGTTCTTCCCTCAGTATTCGTCAGGGAGAAGAACAGTGGTCATTGAACGGTCCCGCTCAGTGATGATGTAGAACTTGATCCCGGCGGCGGAATGATACGCGGAAACGATCCTGTCCTCACTTGTCAGGGCTTGATCGTTTAGCGCCTTATCTCCCGCACCGAGGTCGCCCCAATCTCCGCGGCAATGGCGGCCAAGGGCTACACGAATGTCCTCAGCCGTCAATTCCGCCAGAGCACCCCGAGTGGCAACCGTCTGGCCAAGTGGAAACTTGGTCCCCGTGGACGGATGATTCGATTGCATGTGCTACCGACCATAATTGTAGCACGTGCTTATGAGGCGTACGCCGGCTGCAATGTGGACCTCTATCTTCGCCAGTTTCTTACGAGATGATCTGCGAGTTCTCCCGTTGTAACATTCTCGCGCATTCTTCGCGCTGTTGTACTCACGGCGATCTCAGCGGTCGAACGGATATCAATATCCACTTCAGTCGCAAGCTGCTTGAGAACCACCAGCGTCTGCGCGTCGCCGATGTAACCAAGTGCCTCAATTGCTTCGTGCCGAACAACAGTGCTTTCGTCCCTTTGCGCCCGTTCCAAGAGCGCCGCGATCACATCGTCTCGAAGATTCTCCATTAAGTGCGGCTTCTTCTCCTCCGTCCTAAATAATTGCGCCGCGACTTCGTGCCGAACGCAGGGATCCTTGTCGGAATGTAGTAATCGAATCAAGAATCGAACGTCGTCCTGCGTGTTAATCGTGCTGAAAAATTTTTCCAATAATTCGAATCGAATCGAAGCATCAGTTTCATTCAATAGAATTGTTTTTAGTTTCTCCTTCATACATCTCTTTTTACTTCGATTCCAAATTCTCCTTTGCGATGGTAATTGTAACAATACAGTTTCAGGCCATGCTTTGCCTTCAGTGGCTTATCAAGCTCTATCAAGCCTTCTACGGGTTTTTGCTGCGTAAGACTTTCGGCAAATGAACGGTGAAACAGGATCTGCTTCTTTTTGGCTACGCTGCATACCCGCGTGGCCAGAACGATTCCATGACCGAAAATATTGAGATTGTCGTTAAGGTCGAAAGTGACGACAGTATTCCCCTTAGCAACACCCATTCTAATCTTGATCAACTTCCGAACGAGAGCTTTGTGTAATCTTACACAAATATCGATCACTTCGCTATCCTCAATGTTTGGGTGAAATGCTATGCCATATCCGTCGCCGGTCGGCACAAGTATGAGATCATTTCGGGCAGATAGCGACTGTTTCTCCGCCCAGTAATGATCTTTGTCCAAGATGTCCCACATCACACGGTTAATATCTGTTACTATTTCAGCGGCCCTCTCATTGAATAGATCCTTGGCAAACCCGACGACATCAAAGACCAGAATCCGAATATCAAACGTCTTTCGATGAACCTGTCCCTTTTTGGCCCCATAATCCTTGGGGTCGAAGCTGTTTGATTTCTCCTTCATGAAGGCAAAGCCATGCGACTTTGGGGGTAGGCGTAGAAGTCCTGTTAATGACAAAATATGCGCAGGCAAGCCTGTTCTAAGCTGGCCCGATGTCCCAGCATACAGAGTTGTGGCTCTATTAGAGCTGAAC
>Ga0209514_10008426_pt1 | contig 11713 bp, 5 predicted proteins | sample Subgrocontami58m_FD_187452 | JGI IMG/M metagenome (GOLD analysis project Ga0209514, IMG submission 187452) | Subsurface groundwater microbial communities from S. Glens Falls, New York, USA - GMW37 contaminated, 5.8 m (SPAdes) (version 3) | ecosystem: Environmental > Aquatic > Deep subsurface >...
CGCGGCGCAGGTCACGGTGACCACCGTGGGCGGGACGAGCGCGGACGCCGTGAGCTTCACCTTCGTCGCCGCGCCGACGGTCGCGAGCGTCAGCCCGACGAGCGGCACGACCTTGGGCGGCACGGCCGTCACGATCACGGGGACGAACCTCGCCGCCGCGAGCGCCGTCGCGTTCGGCGGCACCGCAGCCGCGAGCTACACGGTCACCGACGCGACGCACATCGCGGCGACCAGTCCGGCGCACGCCGCCGGCGCGGCGCAGGTCGTCGTGACCACCGTGGGCGGCGCGAGCGCGGACGCCGTGAGCTTCACCTTCGTCGTGCCGGTCCCGGCCGTCGCGAGCGTGAGCCCCAGCGCCGGCCCGACCGCCGGCGGCACCGCGGTGACGATCACCGGCACCGCGCTCACCGGCGCGACCGCCGTCACCTTCGGCGGCACCGCGGCCGCCTCGTACACGGTGGACTCCGCGACCCAGATCAGCGCGACGACCCCGGCGCACGCCGCCGGGTCGGCGCAGGTCGTCGTGACGACCGCGGGCGGCACGAGCACGGACCACGTCTACTTCACCTTCGCCGCCGCGCCGACCGTCGCGAGCGTCAGCCCGACGAGCGGCCCCTCGGCCGGCGGCACCGCGGTGGCGATCACCGGCACGAACCTGTCGAACGCGACCGCCGTGACCTTCGGCGGCGCCGCGGCCGCGAGCTACACGGTGGACTCGGCGACCCGGATCAGCGCGACCACCCCGGCGCACGCCGACGGCGCGGCCCAGGTCACGGTGACCACCGTGGGCGGGACGAGCGCGGACGCGGTGTCCTTCACCTTCGTCACTCCGCCGACGGTCGCGAGCGTGAGCCCGGCGAGCGGCGGAACCTTCGGCGGCACGGTCGTCACGATCACCGGCACCCACTTCAGCGAGCCGGTCGCCTCGGTGACGTTCGGCGGCACCGCCGCCGCCTCGTTCACCCGGGACAGCGCGACCCAGATCACCGCCACGACCCCGGCGCACGCCGCGGGGGCGGCCCAGGTCGTCGTGACCGACGCCGGCGGCTCGAGCACCAGCGGCGTGAGCTTCACCTTCCTAGCCGTGCCGACGATCGCCTCGATGAGCCCGACCGCCGGCCCGATCGCCGGCGGCACGGTCGTCACGATCACCGGCACGCACTACACGGCGCCGGTCACGTCGGTGACGTTCGGCGGCGCCGCCGCCGCCTCGTTCACCGTCGATTCCGTCACGCAGATCACCGCGACCACCCCGGCGCACGCCGCGGGCGCCGGGGTGGTCGTCGTGACGGACGACGGCGGCTCGAGCACGGACGACGCGTACTTCACCTTCGCCGCCGTGCCGACGGTGTCCTCGGTGAGCCCGGCGAGCGGTCCGACCGCCGGTGGAACCAACGTCACGATCGCGGGCACCGACTTCAGCGGCGCGACCACCGTGACGTTCGGCGGCACGGCGGCCGCGTCGTTCGTCATCGACAGCACGACCCAGATCAGCGCGACGACCCCGGCGCGTGCCGCCGGTGCGGCCCAGGTCGTCGTGACGACGCCCGGCGGGACGAGCGTCCAAACGGTGGCCTTCACCTTCGTGGCTCCGGGGCCGACCGTGACCAGCGTGAGCCCCACGAATGGGCTCGCGACCGGCGGCACGGCGGTGACGATCGCCGGGACCTTCTTCGTCGGCGCGACCGCGGTGACCTTCGGCGGGACGGCCGCAGCCTCGTTCACCGTGGACTCCGCGACGCAGATCACCGCGACCACGCCGGCGCACGCCGCCGGCGCGGCGCAGGTCGTCGTCACGACGCCGAACGGGACGAGTGCCGACGCGGTGAGCTTCACCTACGGCAACGAGCCCACGGTCGCGGGCGTCCTGCCGACCGGCGGCTCGACCGCCGGCGGTACGGCGGTGACGATCACCGGCACGAGCCTCACCGGTGCGACCGTGGTGGCTTTTGGCGGGGCCGCCGCGGCCTCGTTCACGGTGGACTCGGCGACCCAGATCAGCGCGACGACCCCGGCGCGCGCCGCCGGCGCGGCCCAGGTGACCGTGACCACCGCGTTCGGGACGAGCGTCGAGGCGGTGAGCTTCACCTTCGGCACGCCGCCGGCGGTGACGACCGTGAGCCCGAGCAGCGGTCTCTCTGGGGGAGGCACCGCCGTGACGATCACCGGCACGAACGTCGCCGGCGCGACCGCGGTGCGCTTCGGCGGCACCGCCGCGGCCTCGTTCACGGTGGACTCGGCGACGCAGATCAGCGCCACGACCCCGGCGCACGCCGCCGGCGCGGTCCAGGTGACGGTCACGACCGCGATCGGGACGAGCGCCGACGCGGTCACCTTCACGTTCGTTGACCCGCCGACCGTGACGAGCGTGAGCCCGGCGGCTGGCCCGGCCGGCGGCGGCACGGCGGTGACGATCACCGGCACCGCCCTCACGGGGGCGACCGCCGTGGCCTTCGGCGGCACCGCCGCCGCCTCGTACACGGTGGACTCCGCGACCCGGATCAGCGCGACGACCCCGGCGCACGCGGCGGGGTCGGCGCTGGTCGTCGTGACGACCGCCGGCGGCACGAGCACCGAGCTCGTCTACTTCACCTTCGCCGCCGCGCCGACGGTCGCGAGCGTCGCGCCCAGCACGGGGTCGGTGCTCGGAGGCACGGCAGTGGCGATCGTCGGCACGAACCTGTCGAACGCGACCGCCGTGACCTTCGGCGGCACGGCGGCGGCCTCGTTCACGATCAACAGCCCGACCCGGATCAGCGCGACCACCCCGGCGCACGCTGACGGCGCGGCCCAGGTCACGGTGACGACGCCCGGCGGGACGAGCGCCGACGCGGTGTCCTTCACCTTCGTCACCCCGCCGACGGTCGCGAGCGTGAGCCCGGCGAGCGGCGGAACCTTCGGCGGCACGGTCGTCACGGTCACCGGGACCCACTTCAGCGAGCCGGTCGCCTCTGTAACGTTCGGCGGCACCGCCGCTGCCTCGTTCACCCGGGACAGCGCGACCCAGATCACCGCGACGACCCCGGCGCACGCCGCGGGGGCGGCCCAGGTCGTCGTGACGGACGCCGGCGGCTCGAGCACCAGCGGCGTGAGCTTCACCTTCGTCGTTCCGCCGGCGGTCTCCGAGGTGATGCCGTGCTCCGGCCCGACCGCCGGCGGCACCGCCCTCACGATCACGGGCACGAACCTCACCGGCGCGACCGCCGTCGCCTTCAATGGCACCGCAGCCGCCTCGTTCACCGTGGACTCAGCGACCCAGATCAGCGCGACGACCCCGGCGCACGCCGCGGGCGCGACGCAGGTGACGGTGACGACGGTGGGCGGGACGAGCACGGACGACGTCTACTTCACGTTCCTCGCCGCGCCGACGGTGTCCTCGGTGAGCCCGCCGAGCGGCACCACCGCCGGCGGCACCGCCGTCACGATCGCCGGCACCAGCTTCGCCTACGCGACCGCCGTAACCTTCGGCGGCACCGCGGCGGCCGCGTTCACCGTCGACTCTGACACGCAGATCAGCGCGACGACCCCGGCGCACGCCGCCGGCGCGGCGCAGGTCGTCGTGACGACGCCCGGCGGGACGAGCGCCCAGGCGGTGTCCTTCACCTTCGTCGTCCCGGCGCCGACCGTCTCGAGCGTGAGCCCGACGAGCGGTCCGGCCGCCGGCGGCACCGCGGTGACGATCACCGGCACGAGCCTCACTGGCGCGACCGCCGTGGCGTTCGGCGGCACCGCCGCAGCCTCGTTCACCGTGGACTCCGCGACGCAGATCAGCGCGACAGGCCCCGCGCACGCGGCCGGCGCCGCGCAGGTCACGGTGACGACGGCGGGCGGGACGAGCGCGGACGCGGTGAGCTTCACCTTCGTCGCCGCGCCGGCGGTGTCAAGCGTCAGTCCGACGAGCGGCACGACCGCCGGTGGCACGGCCGTCACGATCACGGGCACGAACCTCACCGCCGCGACCGCAGTCGCCTTCGGTGGCACCACCGCCGCGTCGTACACCGTGGACTCCGCGACGCAGATCAGCGCGACGACCCCGGTGCGCGCCGCCGGCGCGGCGCAGGTCACGGTGACGACCGCCGGCGGGACGAGCGCGGACGCGGTGAGCTTCACCTTCGTCGTGCCGGTCCCGACCGTCGCGAGCGTGAGCCCGACCGCCGGCCCGACCGCGGGCGGCACCGCGGTGACGATCACCGGCACCGCGCTCGCCGGCGCCACGGCCGTCACCTTCGGCGGCACGGCAGCCGCCTCGTTCACCGTGAGCTCGGCGACGCAGGTCAGCGCGACGACGCCGGCGCACGCGGCGGGCGCGGCGCAGGTCGTCGTGACGACCGCGGGCGGCACGAGCACGGATCACGTCTACTTCACGTTCGCCGCCGTGCCGACGGTCTCCGCAGTGAGCCCGACGAGCGGCACGACCGCCGGCGGCACTGTCGTGACGATCACCGGCACGAGCTTCACCGGCGCGACGAACGTCACGTTCGACGGGACCACCGCGGCCTCGTTCACGGTGGACTCGGCGACGCAGATCACGGCGACGACCCAGGACAGCGACGCGGGCGCCGCGCCGGTGGTCGTGACGACGCCAGGCGGAACGAGCTCGGGCGCGGTGACCTTCACCTTCGTCGCTCCGGTCCCGACCGTGTCCACCGTGAGCCCCTCCGCCGGCCCCGCCGCCGGCGGGACCGCGGTTACGATCACCGGGACGGGCTTCTACGACGCGACCGCCGTCGCCTTCGGCGGTACCGCCGCGGCCTCCTTCACCCTCGTGAGCGAGACCCGGATCGCGGCGACGACCCCCGCGCACGCCGCCGGCGCCGCGCAGGTCACCGTGACGACCGGCGGCGGGACGAGCGCCGAGACGGTGACCTTCACCTTCGTCGTCGCGCCGACGGTCACCGGCGTGAGCCCGGCGAGCGGCACGACTGCCGGCGGCACGGTCGTCACGATCGCCGGCACCGGGTTCACGAGCGTCACCCAGGTGAGCTTCGGCGGCACCGCCGCCTACTCCTTCAGCGTGCAGTCCGCGACGCAGCTGAGTGCGACGACCCCGGCGCGCACCGCGGGCGCGGCGACGGTCGCCGTGACGGCGCTCGGCGGGACGAGCACCTCCGGCCCGAGCTTCACGTTCCTTGTCGTGCCGGCCGTCGCGAGCGTAAGCCCCTCGAGCGGCCTCATTGCCGGCGGGACGACGGTCACGATCACCGGGACGGGCTTCAGCGGCGCGACGGGGGTGAAGTTCGGCGATGCCGCCGCCGCGTCGTTCACCGTGGACTCCGCGACGCAGCTCACCGTGATGACGCCGGCCCACGCCGCGGGCGCGACGCAGGTCACCGTGACGAACGCGAACGGCACGAGCGCCGACGCGGTGAGCTTCACGTTCGCCGGTCCGCCGACCGTGACGGGCGTCGGCCCGGGCGCGGGGCCGGCTGCCGGCGGGATGGCGGTCACGATCACCGGTACGTATCTGAGCGGGACGACGTCGGTGCGCTTCGGCGACAGCGCCGCTGCTTCGTTCACGGTCGCGAGCGACACGCGGATCGGCGCCGTCACGCCGGCGCATCCCGTCGGCGCGGCAGTCGTGTCGGTGACCACGCCGCTCGGCACCAGCGCGGACGGCACGGCATTCACCTTCGCATCGGCGCCCACGGTCGCGGCGCTGACCCCCGCGAGCGGCCCGACCTCCGGCGGCACTGTCGTCGCGATCACCGGAACCGGCTTCGCGACGGGCGCCGCCGTGCGATTCGGTGACATTGCGGCGGTCTCGTTCGTTGTCCAGAGCGCGACGCGGATCGTCGCGACGGTGCCGGCCCAGGTGGCCGGCGACGTGCAGGTGATCGTCACGACCGCCGGCGGCACGAGCGCCGACGTGGTGATCTTCACGTACGTCGTCGAACCGAATGGTGGCAACGGCGGTGGAGCGCCGGCCGGCGGCGGAGGGCAGACCGGGCCGTCGACGGTCCCGGTCGTGCTCCCGGACACGCTGTCGCCGTCGCTCGTGGTCGATACCATCCAATCCGTCCAGCTGCCGAGCGACGGCGTCGTGACCGCGGCGACGACGATCCGCAGCGTCGGCGGCGGTGCGAGCATCGCTCTTCCGTACGGCGCGCGCGCGACGACGCTCGACGGTGCGCCGTTCAACGGCCGGATCGATCCGCCGCAGGCGATCCTCGATCCGACGGGTGGGCAGCTCGTCGCCGCGTTCGAGATCTCGACCGGCGTTCCCGTCCACTTCTCGGAGCCGCTCACGATCAGGCTCGAGCTGCCGGGCTCCGGCCTCGACTCCGCCGAGTACCAGCCGGTCCTGGTCGAGGAGGGGAGGCTCAGCTACCTCGCCGGGACCGCGATCCCCGGCGCCGTCGAGGTCCTCACGGATCACCTGAGCGTCTACGGCCTCGTCAAGGTGCCACGGGTCGCCGCCGATCCGTCGGGGTCGCCCTGGTCCACCGCCGAGGGCGCCCACGCGACCTGGTCCGGGCAGTCCGCCTACCTGACGCCCGCGCCCGGGCGGCGGGTGGACCTCGCCGTCCTCCTGCGGAACAGCGGGACCGTGACCTGGCGGTACGGCGCTGGCGGGTCGCAGGTCATGCTCGGCGCAGCCGCGCCGCTCGACACCACGCGGTATCTCGACAGCGGTCTGGTTTCCCACGCCCTCTACAACGGCAACCGCTACGCGACGACGATCGAGCCGGAGGTCGCGCCCGGCGAGATCGGGACGTTCTGGGTGCGCGTGCGCGCGCCTCTCGAGAGCGGCACCTACCAGATCTTCCTGCGCCCAGTCATCGACGGCGTGAGCTGGCTCGAGGACGAGGGTCTCTTCCTACAGCTCGTGGTCCCCTGACGAGAGGCCGGATCGTCCTCGCGGGCTCGGGGGAGTTCTCGCCGGCCATGGCCGGGCTCGACTTCGCGCTCCTCGGCGAATTCGACCACGCCGCGCGCGTCGCGATCGTTCCTGCCGCGTCGGTCACCGAGGATGAGGCGGGGGAGCGAGCGGAGACCGGCGTCGCCCACTTCCGCGCCCTGGGTGCCAATCCCTTCGCGGTCATGGTCCGCACGCGCGAGGACGCCGCGAACGCACGGCACGCCGCCGCGCTCGCGGATGCCGACTGGGTCTACCTCTCGGGGGGCGACCCGTCGCCCGCGCTCGCGGCGCTCGCGGACACCCCGTTCTGGTGCGCGGTCGTCGCGCGGCACGCTGCGGGCGCGATCGTCGCCGGGTCGAGCGCCGGCGCGATGATCCTCGGCGAGCGCACGATCGCGCCGATCGATCGCGCTCCGGGCACGCTCATTCCACGCGACGTCGCGATCCGCCCCGGGCTCGGGCTGCTGCCGGGGATCCTCGTGTTCCCGCACTTCGACGCGATCCCCGAGCCGGTCGTCGCGCGCTGGCGGCACCTCTGGCCCGCGGATCTCCGCCTCCTCGCGCTCGACGAGGACACCGCGATCGTGTCGGACGAGGACGGCTGGGCGGTGCACGGCACCGGTCGCGCGCTCGTCCTCCGCGATCCGGAAACGCGGCGGGCGTTCGCCGCCGGGATGACGATCCCCGCATCGTTCCTGCCGCTGCGCTGAACGCGATCCCCGCCTAGACTTGGCCTCGATGGACGTCGCACCCCGGCGGCGCGTGGTCGTCACCGGCATCGGGATGATCACGCCGCTCGGCGCGAGTGTGGCGAAGACGTGGGAAGGGCTCCTCGCCGGGCGGAGCGGGATCGGCACGATCACGCGCTTCGACGCGGCGGACCTCGAGACCCGCATCGCCGGCGAGGTCCGCGACTTCGACCCGCTCGCCTACCTCGATCGCAAGGAGGTGAAGCGGACCGATCGGTTCGCCCAGTTCGCCGTCGCGACCGCGGCGCAGGCGCTCGCGGACGCGACGCTCGAGATCACCGCCGACCTCGCGCCGCGGGTCGGCGTCATCGTCGGCTCGGGCATCGGCGGGGTGGAGACGCTCGTCGAGAACATCCACGCCCACGCCAAGGACCCGCGGCGCGCCTCGCCGTTCATGATCCCGATGATGATCATGGACATGGCGGCCGGGGAGATCGCGATGAAGTTCGGCCCGCAGGGCCCGAACTTCTCCATCGTCTCGGCCTGCGCCTCGAGCGGGCATGCGATCGGCACCGCGGCGGACGTGATCCGGCGCGGCCAGGCCGACGTCATGATCGCCGGCGGTTCGGAGGCCGGGCTCATCCCGGTGGCGATCGGTGCGTTCGTCGCGATGCACGCGCTCTCGCGCCGCAACGACGCGCCTGAGAAGGCCTCGCGCCCGTTCGACAAGGAGCGCGACGGCTTCGTCTTCAGCGAGGGCGGTGCCTGCCTCATCCTCGAGGAGGAGTCCTTCGCTCGCGCGCGCGGCGCGCGGATTCTCGGCGAGATCGCCGGCTACGGGCTCACCGCCGACGCGCACCACGTCACCGCGCCGCCGCCCGGCGCGTACGGTGCGGTTCGCGCGATGCGGATGGCGCTCGCCGACGCGGGCGCAAGCCCCGACGCGGTGGATTACGTGAACGCGCATGGCACCTCCACCCCGGCGAACGACGGCGCGGAGACCGTCGCGCTCAAGACGGTGTTCGGCGAGCGCGCCGCGCGCGTGCCGATCTCCTCCACGAAGTCGATGACCGGGCACATGCTCGGCGCCGCCGGCGCGGTCGAGGCGGCGATCTGCCTGCTCGCCATGCGCGACGGGATCCTCCCGCCGACGACCAACCAGGAGGTCGCGGACCCTGCGTGCGACCTTGACTACATCCCGAACGTCGCGCGCCGCGGCACCGTGAACCTCGCGCTCTCGAACTCCATGGGCTTCGGCGGCCACAACGTGGCGCTCGTCCTGCGCCGCTGGGCGAGCGACGGGTAGTGGCTGATCCCCGGAAGGTCCGGCCGGAGCTGAACGCGCTCGTCGCCGACCTCCTCGGGCGCCTGGAGGCGAGCGACCTCCGCGAGCTGGAGGTGCGCCGGAACGGCCTGCGCGTGAAAGTCAGCAAGGGGGCGGCACCGGTCGCCGCACGGCCCGCGGCGCCGGGCACCGCGGAGGCGGTCGTCGCCGCAGCGCCCCCCGTGACGGCGCCGGGCATCCAGGTCACCGCGCCGCTCACTGGCGTCTTCTATCGGTCGCCCTCGCCGCAGGCCGGCCCATTCGTCCAGGTGGGGGGCGTCGTCGGCGCGGGCGACGTCGTCGCGCTCATCGAGGCGATGAAGCTCTTCAACGAGATCCGCTCCGACGTGAGCGGCGTCGTGCGCCGCGTGCTTGCCGAGAACGGTCAGCTCGTGAAGAAGCACCAGCCGCTCTTCGAGCTCGACCCGGTCTGAGCGGGCGACGCCGGAGCTGGCCGCGGTCTGCGTCGTGTGCAAGGCGCCGCTCGGCGAGTGTGCGATCCGCGTGCGCTACGAGGGGCGCGCGTATCCGTTCGACCGCCTCGCCTGCAAGATGACCTTCGCCGAGAACCCGGACCGCTGGCTCGACGCGAATGGCGAGGTGCTGTCAGAGCCCCGCTGAGCCCGGCCTCCGCCTCTAGGAGTCGGCGAGGAGGCGGGAAGCGGGGGCACGAGCGGGCGTGCGTGCTGGACGTGGTGTGAGCCGGCGACCACTCAGCCAGGAGTCGGCGAGGAGGCGGGAAGCGGGGCACGAGCGGGCGTGCGTGCTGGACGTGGTGTGAGCCGGCGACCACTCAGCCGGCGAAGCCGAGAAGCAGGCTGACCACGAAGCCGACGGACAGGACGCTCACGAGGAGCGTCACGAGCCAGCCGAGGGCACCGAGAACCGGACCGCTACGCAGCGGCCCGAGCCGCCGGTCGCGGCTCACGAGCATCACGAACACCAGGATGATCGGCAGGAGCAGCCCGTTGAACACCTGCGCGAGGAACATGACCGGGAAGAGCGGCAGGCCCGGGATGAGAACGAAGAGCGCGGCGAATCCGACGAAGAACGTCAGGAGCCCGTAGAACACGGGCGCCTGGTGCCACCGCCAGTGCACCCCGCTCTCCCAGCCGAACGCCTCACAGGCGAAGTACGCGCTCGTGAGCGGCACCGTCCCGAGCCCGAGCAGCGAAGCGGCGAGGAGTCCGACCCCGAAGAGCACCTTGGCGGAGGTGCCGGCGAGCGGGCCGAGCGCGGTCGCCGCGCCGGCCGCGTCGCTGATCGTGAGGCCGTTCGCCCAGAGCGTGGCGGCGCAGGCGACGACGATGAACGCGGCCACGAGGTTCGTGAGGAGCGCGCCGAGCCCGACGTCGATCCGCGACGGCGTGAGGTCGCCCGGGCCGAGCCCCTTGTCCACGATGTACGACTGGATAAAGGCCTGTCCCCACGGGGTGATCGTCGTGCCGACCACGCCGACGAGCGCGAGGAGGTAGGCCGCGTTCGGCTGGATCCCGGGGACGACGAGCGACGTGAGCGCGTGGCCCCAGTCCGGGCGCGCGAGGACCGCGGAGACCGCGTAGGCGACCGAGACGGCGAGCCCGACGGCGACGAACCCGTACTGGACCCGCCCGAAGCTCCCCCGGCCGAGGAGCACGACGATGAAGAGCGCCGCGAGGACCGCGCTCGCTTGGACCGGCACGCCGAAGAGGCTGAGCGCCGTCGCGATCCCGGCGAACTCCGCGACGGTCGTGCCGAGGTTCGCCGCGAGCATGGTGAGGACGGCGAACGCGGTCCAGCGCACGCCGAAGCGCTCGCGGATGAGGCCGCCGAGTCCCTGCCCCGTCCCGAGGCCGAGCCGCGCCCCCAGCTCCTGGGTGATGCCGAGCGCGACGGCGGTCGCGAGGAGCGCCCACAAGAGGCCGTAGCCGAACTGAGCGCCTGCGAGCGAGTAGGTCGTGATGCCGCCGGCGTCGTTGTCGGCAAAGCCGCTGATGAGGCCGGGCCCGAGAACGACGAGCAGGATGCGAAGCTGCCGCCGGAACCCGCGTGGCCGCCGTGGGCGGAGCCGGTTCGCGACGCCCGTCACCGGCCGACTGGCCTAGTTGACCGTTTCTTCCAGCCGCGCGGCAGGATGAGCTCGATGACGTCGTCCACCGTAACGGTCCCGAGGAGCGTCCGGCGCGCATCGACGACGGGCAGCGCGAGGAGGTCGTACTTCGCCATGAGCGACGCGACCTCCTCCTTGGGCGTCTGCGGCTCCACCTTGAGGACCTGCGGGTCCACCATGTCCACGAGCGGGGTCGCGGGGTCGGCGACGACGAGGTCGCGAAGTGAGACCACACCGTCCAGGCGGCCCTCGCCGTCCACCACGTACAGGTAGTAGGCAAGCTCCGGGTCGGGCTTCAGCTCTCGGAGCCGGTCGATCGCGGCGCCCGCGGAGAGGTCGCGCGGGAGCGCGACAAAGTCGGTGGTCATCATGCCGCCGGCCGAGTCCTCGTGGTAGGCGAGGAGCTCCTCGACGTCGCCGCCCTCCTCGTCCTGCATGAGCTCGATGAGCTCCTCGCGCCGCTCCTCCGGGAGGTCCTGGAGCAGGTCCGTCGCCTCGTCGGGGGCCATCTCCTCGAGGAGGTCGGCCGCGCGCTGCTCGTCGAGGTCCGCCACGATCGAGGCCTGCATCTCCGGCTCGACCTCGGAGAGCGCCTCGGCCGCGGTCTCGAGGTCGAGCTGCTCGAAGACCGCGCGCCGGTCGTCGGCGCTCATCTCCTCCACCACGTCGGCGAGGTCGGCCGGGTGGAGCAGCGCGAGCTTCGCGCTGGGGACCGTGAGCCGCACGCTCGACTCGGGGGCCTCGAGCGGCTC
>Ga0209514_10008432_pt1 | contig 11708 bp, 10 predicted proteins | sample Subgrocontami58m_FD_187452 | JGI IMG/M metagenome (GOLD analysis project Ga0209514, IMG submission 187452) | Subsurface groundwater microbial communities from S. Glens Falls, New York, USA - GMW37 contaminated, 5.8 m (SPAdes) (version 3) | ecosystem: Environmental > Aquatic > Deep subsurface >...
CGACGCAGCCACCGATGACGTAGAGCTTCGATCCGATCGCGGCGGCTCGTGGGAGGTAGCGCGGGACGGTCATCGGCGTCTTGATCGACCAGGAGTTCGCCGCCGGGTCGTACACCTCGAGTCCGGCGAGGTGCCGGTTCTCGCCTTGGTTGATCCCTCCGACGACGTACAAGAGCCCGCCGACGACCGCCGCGGCCGCCCCGTGGCGGGCGGTCGGCATCGGCGCTCTCGTCGTCCAGGCATTGGCCTGAGGGTCGTACGCCTCGAGGGAGTTCAAGGACTTCGACCCGTCGGTACCGCCGATGACGTAGAGCTTTCCCCCGATCGCACCGCCGGCCGCGACGGTCCGCGCCGTCGCCATCGGCGCCTTCGCGTCCCACCGCGCGGCCTGGGGCCCGGACGCGGGCGTGAGGACCTCGAGGATGCGCGAGGGACCGCTCGACGGTTGCTCAGGTCGACCGCAGGCGGCAACGAGCACCGCGACGATGCAGAGGAAGGCGAGGCGACGGTGATGGACCATCCTGACCTCTGGGTCGATCGTCGTTCCGGCGACCTCCGCGCGCTAGGGCCGGACGACCCTGAATCAGGGGACCCCGCCCCCACCGCCGCGGCCTCACGCACGAGCACGCGAGGGCGACCAGGTCCGCATCATCCGCGAGGATGGCTCGCTCGTGCGCGAGCTCACGATCGATCCGAGCCGCGACTACCAGCCTCTACAGTCGTCCGCGATGACGTGAGACAGGTGTTCGCGATGACCCGAGACACGACAAGTGCGGAGGGGCTGGGATTCGAACCCAGGGTGACCCGAAGGCCACAGCGGTTTTCAAGACCGCCGCATTCGACCGCTCTGCCACCCCTCCGGATGGGCGAATACCAATAAACATAGGGCCTGGACGCCGTTGCGGTCGTGCAGGCACGCCTCGCTGATGCCATCTCTGATGCCTGCGCCGGTGCAGTCTCCTGCCTTTCCAAGCCAGCCATAAAGGCTCGTTGCGCTCGTTGTCGTTCGCAGCCACACTCGCCCCGAAGCCGGAGGATCGAATGGTGACGGGGATCACACCTGCGCAGAAGGTCGAGAGCCTCACGCTCTTCCTCATCCAGAAGGGCTTCTCGGCTCCGGAAGACGCGCTTACAGCTGAAGCACTCGTCGCCAGCCAGCGTCACGAGCTGAGTGCTGGCCTTTCCTTTAGCGGGACCTTCTTCCTTCAAGGCACCCACCGGAGCGAGCCCTCCTGGGTGCCGTTCGTCAACTCCGGCTTGAAGACACCTCTAGCGCGGCTACGCAATGCGAGCACATCAGCGCTCCTCTTCGTCAAACAGGATGGGCACCTGTTCGCCTTCGCGTTTGGCCCAGGCGGTCGGTTCATGCTCCGGGAGGATCGCGTCGAGCACGACTTCGGCCTTCTCGTTGTGCTGAACGCCGTCGATCGTGCCGCACTTCGGTCCGTCGATATGGCCACGTTCGATGACGATCGAATGCTGACGAGACGTCAGTCGAGTCGGGGCTCTTCTATTGGGGTGTTCGGCCTTGACCCCAGTCGCGACATGCTTCGGGCCGTGGTTGGGACACCCAAGGACCCTGCGGTCGCCCGGCTTGTAGCAGGAGCAGATCGCCTCGCCTTCAGGGCGAAGGTTTCGTTCACCGAGCTCGGCGTGAAATGTGGGCAAATGCTCGCCCTGTACAGCCAGAACGACTACAAGACGCATTTTCCGTGGATCGACAACTTGAAGGTTGTCCGGGACGCCTCAGTGGTTGCTTCTCTCGATGAGGATCTTGAAACGCGTCTCACGAGTGGGGCACTTGATGAAATGCACTTGGCAGACCCGGAAATCATTGAATGGAGCCGGGTAGACGGCTATCGCTACACAACCGATGCCGCTCAGGTCCCATTGCACAATGACCTATCTCTTGCTGACTACATCGCCGCAGCCCAGCAGAAACGTCCGAACGAGTCACCAACTGTGGAAAGGCTGAAGTCCGATCAGGTCCACGCGATGAACGAGGCCACCGGCACCCCAGTGCATCGTTGGTCGATCTACCGCACGCTCATTCTCGACCTCATTCGGCCGGAGGCTCGATACGCCTTGGCAGACGGCCGTTGGTACGAAATCAACAAGGCCTTCGCCGCAGTGGTCGAGACTCAAGTCAACGCCATACCGGCCTGCGCGCTGGACTTTCCAGATGCCCATCCGCTCGAACGCGAAGACGCCTATCTCATTCGTGCGGCACCACTTATGGCAGCCTCGAACCCCTGCCACATCGCACTCCTAGACAAGCAACTCGTGAAGACTACCGGCGCGGAAACCCAGGTGGAAGTATGTGACCTGTTTTCTGAGGCTGGTCACTTCATCCACGTCAAGAAGGGCAACAGATCGAGCACACTCAGTCATCTCTTCGCACAAGGCTCCGTCTCTGCGAGCCTCTTCGTCCGCGACTCTCAGTTCCGGGCCGACGTTCGCGCGCTTGTCGCGAACAGCCCATGCGACAAAGCCGAGCTATTTCCGACTACGAGCGTGACACCAGGATCATTCACCGTGGTCTTTGCCATCGTTAGTCCACGAACGGGTCCGGCTCCGACGCTCCCGTTCTTCAGTCAGGTCAACCTGATGAATGCCTCGCAGACTCTCCGAACGATGGGGTTCAGGGTAGAGCAACGACCCATCATTACTGCGGCCGCCGTTGCACCCCCCGCCCCATGACTTCGGCTCTCATGACCGAACCCAACAGAGTCGTTACCGGTTCTAGGAAGACCGAGAGGTGCTAGATGCCGCGATCACCTCGTTGGGATTTGGCTTCGAACACTTCCTCAACAGTCATGAGGATGCTCAGCGACTAAGACAGTCCATCATCGACATCCACATCGGGATTGAACTGCTCCTGAAAGAGCGTTTGATTCGCCAGAGTCCCTTGTTCGTTCACAAGGACGTCGCCGAGAAGGCTGCAATCGAGGTCCACCTCGCGAAGAACCAACCCCAACGCGGACCACGACCCAATCAGCGGACGGTCGGTCTTGAAGGCGCCTTGAGTCGCCTCGAGAAACTCGGCCTCCTTCCGAAGATGGCGGACCGGACCCGTCTTACTCGACTCCACGACCTGAGGAGCGAGCTGGTTCACATAGGGTCAAGCCAGCAGTTGGACGAGGGACTTCGACTGATAGCTGCACACGCCGTTGCGTTCGTCGACGAATTCCTCCGGGAACAACTCGGCGTTCAGCCGGTCAAAGCCTTCGGCACCAGTCCTTGGACCTCAGTGCGCCGGGTTTCCGCGAAGATCTCCGACGACTCCGAGCGAGCGCATCAGAAGACGCTCGCACAGCATCGCCAACGGGTCGCGACGCTCGCTCAACGTGACCTCGAGGAACGGATGGAGACCTCGACTAGTTTCGGCCTCGACGACGACGCAGAAATGGAATGTCCGGCGTGTGGGGCGACCGCCTACGTTGGCATCATCCCTGAAGGCACGGAGGAAGACGAGAATGAATCGCCCTGGGTTCTGTAGGGAGGGCGTGCTCGCGCCAGCCGATCTTCGTGGCGAGCTCGCCGTCCCCGGTCGAGCGCTCGAGGCGCAACATCACCATCGACGCGCTGGACAGCATCGCCGCAGGACTTGGCGTGTCGGCGTCAAGGCTTCTTGCGGAGGCGGAGTCGGCACGCACGAAAGGGCCGGAGGTAGGCGATGAGCGGATACGATACCAACCTGGCATCCGAGTTCTACGTCCTTTCTTGCCTCCACCGCATCGGTCTTACCGCCAACCTCACGTTGGGCAACAAGAAAGGTGTCGACATCATCGTGGCGCGGAAGGCAGGGGACGCTGTCACCGTCGAGGTGAAGGGAACCGCCAAGAAGTACGACTGGCTGGTGAACAACCTCAGCAGTGCGAATCCAGATCGACACTTCGTCGCCCTAGTCAGTCTTGAGGGGCGCATCGAGGACCCGTCAATGCCCGCCCCCCCCCCGCGTGTGGATGATCCCCTTCCCGGAGATCGCGCCCTTCATGAAGAAACACGCGGCGGGACGGATGAATACGGTGTCACGGGCGACCATTCTCAGAACGGGCAGCAAGTACGAGAACGCTTGGGAGCTGATCGGCCAGTAGCCCCCCCGTGCGCTCGGTTAGCGCCTCTTACTGGTTCAGGAGCCAGAGGCGGCATCGATCGCCCCTAGCCGCGACCAGCGGGTACCGGTTGACGGTCGCCGACATTGAATCCATTGACTCGCTGAAACTCGACTGGGTCGATGAACGCACTGAAGAAGAGCGGCTTCCCGCTAAACGCCAGTGGGGATACTGGCCCCACAGCCATGAACGGAAATTCTTGGAGATCACGCCGCGGAAAGCTTTGAGGGTCCCGGAACGATTGATAGAGCTCGAGAGCTCGCGCGTCCCCGCCGATGTAGTCCCTGAGTCGCTCGAACTCTGCCCCCATTGCGAGTCCGAACCCAAAGGCGAGAATCCGCAGTTGTTGGAGTATCTCTGAGTCCAACCCACCGAGCGTTTGGCTGATGAAGAACCAGCCCACGCCGTACTTTCGTGTTTCCCTGACGGCCCGTCTCAGCAGAGAGCGCAGCTGCTCGGCTTGCGAATCTGTATCGAGCCGTCCGCTCGGTGCATGTCGATGCGCTTCATCAAGGACGACAAGGACATTCGCACTTTGCTGATTCTGGAGCGCTTGCGTCGCCTGGGTTGTCAACACACCGAGAAGCTTGGCAAGCAACCTTCGCTCGAGTTCCTCACTCCAAAAGCGACCCTGATTACCGCGCGACGAGAGGTCTACGACTACCACAGGCCGCGGACCTTGTGCGCCTGCTGTTCCCATCAAGTCGCCGACGATTCCGAACAGTCGACGACGATTCGGACCCTCCGCAAAGAGGTCCGCGAGCGTGCGCCACTTGTCATCAAAGACTTCCTGGAGACGATTGGCCAAGATGTCCTGCACGCGATTCTGAAGACGAGCCCGCGGCTCGGGACTCGGATAGATGTACTGGAGAGCCTGAGGATCGATGACCGCTGCCAATGCAGCCTGAAGCGCGTTGACCGTGGAGAGCCCGGCGAGCGGAAATTGCTGTCGTCCGTTCGCCCTTGCGCGTTCTAGTCCGTTTCGGATCACTTCAGCTGCGCGAGCGGCGTTAGTCGGATGGCCGACCGTCAATTCCTCACAGATCCCGAGGGAGATCACCAATTCCTCGAACGTTGTCCAGTCATCGAGTTGGATGTCCGATATCCGGTAGATACGAATTGCGCGACCCGTGGAGCGAATCACCTGATCGAGCGCCAGTCCCTGCTGACCCACGCGTGTTCCGGACAGTTCAAGCGTGAATTCCCCTTGCGGGTCAATGACGAGGATGCCCTGCTGTGGATGACGCGCGTACGCTGCGAGCATCATCTTCGCGAGGCCCGACTTGCCCGATCCAGTCTTTCCGAATACGCCCAGGTGATAAGCCTCGCCGGCACCCCCCACGCCACTGCCAAAATGCTTGAACCACATGGGATAGAGAACGTCGTTCGCGTAGGCACGGCCGAGAAACACGATTTCCTGTCGGTAGACGGCAAGCAGACGATCCAAGAGAGGCTGGTTGACGCGGAAGACGCGGGTTCCTGTTGGGGGGACCATCCCGAGTACTTCCGGGTCGTAGCCGCCGGCCGTCCCAGCCCGAAACGTGGCACCAACGACAAGGTCAGCGGTCCGAGTGTCCTGCCTATTCGTAATTGGGGGTATCTCGCCGGTCCGCTTGATCAGATTCCTGAACACTGAGTCTTCGTGCCAACGATTTCGTAGCTCGATGCCAACCACTTGCCCGACGGAGATGATCTGCTGACCGTTCTGAATTGCCTCGAACGCTGCGAGGGCCCCGACCAGGCGCTCCTCAGTGGCCTCCTGTAAGAGGTCAAGTGTCAGTTCTGTGTTGCTGGAGGGACTCCCGACGACCGCCACATCCTGCGTGCGATCAATTGCCATCAGCTGCCTCTGCCCCCTTCGGTGCGGTAGTTCTGTAAGTGCAACAACGTGCCTTCGAGATCTTCCGAGACCTCAGCCGCATGCTGCGCAACTGCTTGCTCAATGACCGACACGCCTGCCCCAAGACTCTTCACCATCCGATCCGCCAGGAACAGTGGATATGGCTCGAGAACCGCTGGACTGAAGAACTGCCGTTGCACGCCCTCCAGCGCCAAGGCCAGTCGTGCTCGGCTGGTAGCAATCGAGCTAGGCAGTTCCAGCCTCACCGCAGGACTCCAGGCGTAGGGCCGGTAGAACACCACTCTGAGCGCGCCGATCGCGTCATTCATGCGGCGCTGAGTCTCCACGGGGCAGAACTCGACTGGCAGGTGATACTCCTCGTCCTCGCCAGCAAAGTTGAATATCGGTAGCGGCCCGGCGTACTCGTCGGGCTCGAGAAGCATCGTCGCGAGCGTTTTGCCATCAAGTTGAGGAACGTCCATCCCCTCGACGACCGCTTCCAACTCATTCCGCGCGCTGTATTTGGGGATGGCCATCGTTCGCTCGCTCACAAGGAGACCGAGGAATTTCTCAAGGGTTCCTTGCTGCCAACGTGCGGTGAACGCGCGAGTCAGGCCGGCCGGGGCTCGCCTAAATGACGTGAGGCCCTGATTGAGATAGATAAGGAGCACAACAAACGACCCGTCCAGCATTACCAAGTCATGTGGCGCAGCCGAAGCGAGATCAATTTCCATGGAGATCATGACCCCTCGAAGGGCGTTCGTGGCGTCCTTACTGTGCTCGACGCACTCGACCCACATGTGGTGATACGGCTCCTGCCAGAATCGGCGCGCTTCTCGTGAACTACCCTCGACCGCCACCGAGGCCGCAGCGCAAAGGTCCAGCGCCGCTAGACGATGAATCTGATACGAACCGTCGATGCCAACGACGGACGGCTCGCGTGTTACGTCCAAATCGGCCTTGCGATGAACAAGACCGAGTTCACGTGCCCTTCCGCGTACAGATGACCTAGCACGCGCGAGTCTTCCCAAGTCGTTGGCGACTCGTTCAGCCACGGGAGTGGCAACGGCCAACAGATCACGGACGAGCGCATCTGGCAGATCAGAAAAGCTACTTGTCATCTCGGCCTAGTCCAAATCCTGAATGCTTCGGATGACCACTGTTGATAGCTCGAATCTCGCTCGCTGCGCGGAAGAAGCCACCGTTCACGGAAGTACGCGAACAGGCCCTCCGCGGGAAACCCCGACCAGCGGAGGCGCGCATGCTCGCCACGCAAGAACGATTGCGTGTTCCGAGCAAGGGGCACTGCGAAGACTTCGCGACCAACACCGTGCTGCCGCCAGTTCGACGGGAGACCGAGGCTAGAGAGCGTCTTCTTTATGACTTCGTGGCGATTGCGGAATCCCGGGGCCCCCCAGCGTTCTTGACGGTAGCTCGGCTCTATGTAATTCGTGGCGAAATGGAATATCTCGTCGTAAAGACCATCCGACAAGTGGAAGTCGCCGAATCCCTTCGTGAAACCAACGCTCTTGAACAGCGTTTCTCCCCCGAACCTGATGCGGTTATAGACGGATGAGCGTCCGAGAGCAGATGTGGTCGTCACGAGCGCGACACGGCCGTCGCTCGACCGACGGCGGATCAATGAACGACTGCTGCGGTACTTGCGCGCGAAGGCAAGCCTTACTTCATCACTCGCAGCGAGCATTGCGATGAGCTTTCCGCAAAGCAGCATCGAATATGGCGGCACCGCACCGAGCACGTACGCATCCAGGACGTTCTGCATGCGCGTGAGCTTCTGTTGAGGAGACCAGCCAATCCAATCGTCTCGAGCGGCGAGGTTCATGACTGGATCGCCTAGACCGATCAATCCCATTACTTTGCCTGTGGATTCGTCCACAACTAAGAACCTGAGTCGTCTCCCATAGCCGCTCGAAACGGGGATTGTCCAATGAAGCCTCGCATACCTGAAGACGAGCTCCTCGACCGACCCGCTCTCGACCGGCACTAACAGTGGGCGTATCAGCGATGGCACGACCTCAGAACCAGAGGCAAACCACCCCAAGAGCACATCCTCGCGTGCCGCCAAGCCACCTGAAGAGCGCGCTAGCTGATGTTCAACGGCAGGACGATGGAGCCGACGCAGACGCTCCTTGCTCAGATCCGCCGGTGGAAGCAGTGTCTTGTCAACGATTCGAAACCCCTGACGCAGAAAGGATTGTCGGATCCGCTTAGACAGCGCGATCGAATCCCGCTCAAACGCGCGCGACCGTGCCCCCAGTTGTTGGTTCAACAAGGCTGATTATGCGCGCGCGCCGTTCCCGCGCCCCAAGTCCATGCGTCGGAAGGCCCGTCACGGCTGAATACGCCATGCGGAGCACCAACGCCCCTGCACCACGATGCCCGCCGCGACCCCGTCGTGCCTCACGATTGCAATGCACGCTTGACTGTGCACAACCCTGCATCCACAACGAACGATTTCAAGACCGCCGCATTCGACCGCTCTGCCACCCCTCCGAGGCAATGATCGCTTGGGCGATCCCCCCTCGGACCGACCAGAAGGTCGCGAACGCCGATTCTGATGCCAACGGCCCCGCCGTGCCGGGCCGGCGACAGAGCCGCGGGAGCTCGGCTACGGGACCCAGCCGGGCAACGCGGCCGCCTGCTTCACCCACGTCGCCATCTGCGCCTCGTCGAGCTGGTCGCCTTCGTGGATGTCGAGGTAGCGCGTGTCCTTGCTCTTGCTGGCACCGGGGGGAACGGGTCGCAGCGACGTGCCGCGGAAGAAGGCCACCTTGACGTAGTGCGTGAAGGTATGGGTTCAGGGGCGGGATCCCTTTAGGACTTCGCTTTCCTCGAAGGTTTCGGCTTGCCAGAACTGTTGAGGGCGACCGCTTGGCGGACGAGCGCCTTGAAGGCGGACTCGCCAACCTCTTCTCCTTCGTGGATGTCGATCGCGCGGCGTACGTTTCCGTCGAGACTCGAGTTGAAAAGACGGGCCGGATCCTTCAGAGACGCGCCCTTCGCGAAGGTAAGCTTCACGACGTTCTTGTAGGACTCGCCAGTGCAGATGATGCCGTCGTGCGACCAGATCGGAGTGCCCATCCACTTCCACTCCTCGACGGCGTCCGGGTCTGCTTGCTTGATGAGCTTGCGCATTCTGCTGAGGGTCTTCCCGCGCCAGTCCCCGAGCTCGGCGATCCTTTCGGAGATGAGCTCCGATGCCGACTGGCCTTGGCTCGCGCCCGACGTCTTCATCTTCTCAGCCGCTCCGGCGCTTGAGCGTCAGCGTGAGAGAGCCCGCGCCCGGCACGGACGCCGTCAGCGTCATGGTGTCGCCGTCGACCTTGCCGACAAGCGGGATCGGCGCCGACGCCTGCGGCGTCGCGGCGGGCGTGAACGTCACGTCGGCGCCGCTCGCGACCCAGGTCCCGTTCAGGCGCACCCGCGGACCACCGGTCGGCCCGATCTCGCCCTGGAAGGTGCCGTCCGCGCGCACCTCGAGGCCGGCGTTCGGGTTGTCGACGACCTGCCAGCGACCGGCGACCACCGGGGCGGTGCAGCCCGTGGCGACCAGGACCGCGACACCGAGCAGCAGCGCCCGGCGCACCCAAGCGAGGACCACGCTCGTACCCCCTACCTGTCGATGCCGACAAGGCGTTCACCTCATCCTAGTTGCCGGTCAGAGGCCGTTCGACCGGCGTTGGCGGGCCGCCCCGGCTCATCGGCCGGCGATGCGATCGGCCTTGTAGAACCCGAGCCCCGCGGATTCGGGACCCGGCTGGATCGTCCGGTTGAGGCGCAGCTGCCAAACGACATTCCGCTGCGGGGTAACCTCGACGATGGTGGTCGACCCCGTGATCAGGGTGTTCCCGTTCGCCAGCCGGTTGGCGTCCCGCACCGGCCAGCTCGCGAACGCGATGGGGTAGCCCCAGACGATCGCGCCCGTCGTGCCGTCGATCTCGATCGCCGCCTGAGGCTTGCCCCGGTTCACCGCGAGCGTGTTCTGCGTCGCGACGAGCAGATTGCCGCCGGCGAGCAGCACCGGATCGTGGGGACCGTCGAGGCTCCCCTCGCCCATCGTCCGCACGACCGCCCCGCGGGGGTCCACCTCGGCGACGAGCTGGAAGTTCCGGAGGCAGATCTGGGTGTTGCCGTTCGCGAGCCGCTGGACCGAGTTCGTGTGGGTCCACCCTTCACTGGAGACGTCGCGGTACGGCGCCCTGTCGAAATGGTCCTTCGCGTACCAGGACCAGACCACCTTGCCACCCGGATCCACCTCCACCACCTGCGGGTCGTCCCTCGTGTCGTTGTTCCCGAAGACGAAGATGGTGTTCCCGTTCGGCAGGCGGTCGGCGTCGTGCGAGATCTTCGTGGTGCGGTACGACCACACGATCGTGCCGCTCCGGTCCACCTCGTAGACGCCGTTGCCGGGCAGCACGAACAGGATGTGGTCGTTCGAGAGCAGCTCCGCGTCGAATCCCGGGTTCGTGAACGCCCTCAGGGCGTTGGGGATGCGGTACTCCCACAGGACCTCGCCGAGCGCGTTCACCTCGACGATCCGCGGGCTGTCGACCTGCACCGGAAGCAGGGTGGTCCCCGGCGACACGAGCGCGGCTTCGTACACGTCGACGACGAGGAGCGGGTCGACCCGACCCCGCGGCATGGCGACCGCGGAGCGCGTCGGGGTCGGGACCGGCGCCGCTGTCGGTGCCGCCGGCTCGGCGGTCGGCGTCGACGTCTGCGCTGGGACCGGGGTCGGCGTCGGCGGCACGGCGGTCGGTGTCGCCGCCGGTGTCGGCGGCGGCGCGACCGTCGGGGTAGGCGCGGCCGGCGGCGCCATCTGGGGGGACGTCGCGTTGGGGACCGGCGTGGCCGTGCGCACGACCGTCGGCTGCACCGGCGTCGGGACGGCGGGCACCGGCGTCGATACCGCCGCGGGCGGCGCGGTGGGGACTGGGGTCGCCGTCGACGTCGAGACCCGAGCGGGACCGGCGCAGGAGGTGAGGAGCACGAGCGCGGCGAACAGGGACAGGGTGCGCGGCGGCATCTGCGACCTCCCCGCCATCGGCCTAGTGTGCGTTCGCTCCCCCGCCCCCGCTAGGGCCGAAAGCACCGTGAGGGGGGCCGCGGGTCCGCCGTCCGAAGGGAGGGGCGACCTACCCCGCGGTCGCCGCCAGCACCGCGGCCCGGGCGTCCCCGGTGGAGCCGAGATGCACGCCGAGGCCGAGCTTCGCGAGCGTGTGCCGCATGCCCTCGCCCATGTGACCCGCGACCACCGCCTGGACACCGTGCTCGCGCAGGAACGTGACCACGCGCGCGTGGTGCAATCCCTCCGGACCCTCGTCGTGCAGCGTGCCCCAGGACACCACGATCTCGTTCCAGCCGACGATCTTCCCGCCGCTGACCTCGGCGAGGGCGACCCGGTCGGCGCGGCCCCAGCGCGGGTCCATCGTCCCGTCCGCGGCGACGGGAACGCACACGACGAGGCGAGGGCCATCGGCGGTCATGAACGCCGCTCGATGAGGCGGAACGAGAGGCGCTTCTCTCCCTCGCGGAAGAGCCGGGCCGCCTCGTCGGCAAGCGCGGTCCAGTCCCCGGTGAGCCGGGCGAGCGGCACGAACTCGATCGTGCCCATCGCCGAAACGCCGCCGCGCCCGACCATGACCGTCGCGTCGCGCGTCGTGACCCGGATGCCGCGGGGCACGCTCGCGCGGTAGTAGACGTGGCCGGGATAGAGGACCGTCTGCGTCACG
>Ga0209514_10008433_pt1 | contig 11707 bp, 5 predicted proteins | sample Subgrocontami58m_FD_187452 | JGI IMG/M metagenome (GOLD analysis project Ga0209514, IMG submission 187452) | Subsurface groundwater microbial communities from S. Glens Falls, New York, USA - GMW37 contaminated, 5.8 m (SPAdes) (version 3) | ecosystem: Environmental > Aquatic > Deep subsurface >...
AGAATAGCCATACCTTTGGGTGCCCTGGCCTCGAAGAGTTCCTCCACCCGAGGCAAGCCGCTGGTGATGTCAAGTCCCGCGACTCCACCAGTATGGAACGTGCGCATGGTCAACTGCGTTCCGGGCTCACCAATGCTCTGGGCGGCTACTATGCCCACAGCCTCCCCTTGCAGCACAGACTTGCCCGTGGCCATACTTCGCCCGTAGCAGAGCCTGCAGATCCCACGCCGTGCAGCGCAAGTGTAAGGAGAACGCACCAGGATGCGCTCAATGCCCGCCTTTACTATGGCCGAGGCCTTCTCCTCGTCAATCTCCTGGTTGCGATCCACGATGATTTCGCCAGTCGTAGGGTCCGCCACGGGAGCAGCCGCGATCCTTCCCAGCACACGGTAGTTCAAGGAAGGCATTAAGGCGTTGTCCGGCTGGTTCTCAACCCAGAAACCGGCAGCAGTTCCACAGTCCTCTTGGAGGACTATGACGTCCTGGGCCACATCGATGAGTCTGCGGGTAAGGTAGCCGCTATCGGCGGTGCGCAGGGCGGTATCGGTCAAGCCCTTGCGGGCGCCGTGGGTAGAGATGAAGTACTCCAGCACGGAGAGTCCCTCGCGGAAGCTGGACTTGATGGGTAGGTCTATGATCCTTCCTCTGGGGTCGCTCATCAATCCACGCATACCAGCCATCTGCTTGATCTGGGCGATGTTGCCTTTGGCTCCAGAGACAGCCATCAAGTAAATGCCGCCATAGCTGGGAAGGTTGTCGGTGATGGCCTCGGTCATCTGATCGCTGGCCTGAGTCCAGATATCCACCGCGCGCTTGTACCGTTCCTCTTCCGTGACCAGTCCCACCTGGAACTGCTCTTCCAGCGCCACAATCTCTCCGTTGGCCCACTCCATAATGTCCTTTTTCCGAGCGGGCACCTCGATGTCGTTGATGGCGATTGTGGTGCCGGACTTGGTGGCGTAGTGGAACCCCAGGTTCTTTATGAAGTCCAAGACTTTTGCCGTTGCCTGGGGGCCAACACGCTTGTAGCACTCGCCCACCAGCTTACTGAGAGCATCAGAGTCCATCACCTCGTTCCTGAAGCCCAGTTCCGGAGGCAGAGTTTCGCCGAAGATCAAACGCCCGGCGGTGGTCTTCAGCCAGCCACCCTCCGATTCAGGGTCGCGCACCATCATCTCCGCCCTGAGGTCAAGGTAGCCGGAGTCGTGTGCCAGAAGTGCTTCCTCCTTGGATATGTACTTGGTGCCCTCTCCGAGGGCACCAGGGAAAATGGATGTGAGGTAATAGCAACCCAACACGATGTCCAGCGTAGGGGTCACGATAGGATCTCCCGAGCTAGGATACAGCATGTTATTGACGCTGAGCATTTGCTGTCGTGCTTCTTGCACCGCTTCCCGTGCCAGGGGTATATGTACAGCCATCTGGTCGCCATCGAAGTCGGCGTTGAAGGCCGTGCACACCAGAGGGTATATCTGGATGGCGCTCCCTTCTACGAGCACTGGCTGGAAGGCCTGGATACCGAGCCTGTGCAGAGTGGGAGCCCGGTTCAGAAGAACCGGCCTATCTTTGATCACCTCTTCCAGGATATCCCAGACCTCGGGTCTGACCCGCTCCACCATGCGCTTGGCGCTCTTGATGTTGTGAGCGTGGCCATCCAGGACCAACCTGTGCATTACGAAGGGCTTGAACAGTTCCAGGGCCATGCGCTTGGGAAGCCCGCACTGGTCCATTTTCAGCGTGGGTCCCACTACGATCACGGAACGTCCGCTATAGTCCACGCGTTTCCCCAGCAAGTTCTGGCGGAACCGGCCCTGCTTTCCTCGCAGCAGGTCAGAGAGAGACTTGAGCTTGTGGTTGTGGCTTCCCGATACGGCCCTCCCGCGGCGGCCATTGTCTATGAGGGCGTCCACCGCTTCCTGGAGCATTCGCTTTTCGTTCCGGATGATGATTTCCGGCGCTCCCAGGGTCAAGAGCCGCTTCAGGCGGTTGTTGCGGTTGATGACGCGGCGGTAGAGGTCGTTCAGGTCGCTGGTGGCGAAGCGGCCACCGTCCAACTGCACCATGGGGCGCAAATCCGGCGGCAACACAGCCAGGACGGTCAAAACCATCCACTCCGGCCTGCTTTCGCTTTTGCGGAAGGCCTCCACAACTCTCAGCCTTTTGATGGCCTTGTTGCGCCGTTGGCCGGTGGTGGAACGCACCTCGGCGTGCAGGTCTTCCCGTACCTTCTCCAGGTTCATGTCCTTGAGAATGTCTAGGATAGCCTCCGCACCCATGGATGAGTGGAACACATCTCCCCACTTCTCGCGCAACTCACGGTACCGGCTCTCGGCGAGCAACTGTAGAGGTCGCAGGTCTTCCAGATCATCTAACTGAGATTGGAACTCCTCAGTGATGTGCTGGGAGGCCTCCTCAAAACGTTCCTTGACCTGTTGCGCTTCTCTTTCGGCATCGGCTGCGGCTTCCTCAGGGTCCTGTCCCTCTTTGGGGCCCTGGCTCTCAAAACTCTGGCGGGCTTTAGCCAAAGACTCTTCCGTGGACTGCCGCTCACGCTCTATCTGGGCATCCCTTTCAGTCTTGAGCCGTTCCCCGGCTTGCTGCCGAGCCTCCTCATTGACAGAGGTTACGATGTACTGGGCGAAGTACAGGACGCGCTCCAGGTTCCTTGGCGACAGGTCCAAGAGAAGGCCCAAACGGCTGGGTGTGCTCTTGGCAAACCAGATGTGGGCCACGGGAGCGGCCAGCTTGATGTGCCCCATGCGCTCCCGGCGTACCTTGGCGCGGGTCACCTCAACGCCACACCGATCGCAGATAACACCCTTATAGCGGATCTTCTTGTACTTGCCGCAGTAGCATTCCCAGTCCTTAGTGGGGCCGAATATCTTCTCGCAGAAGAGGCCATCTTTTTCAGGCCGAAGGGTACGGTAGTTAATGGTCTCCGGCTTGGTCACCTCGCCATAGGACCAACTCACTATCTGCTCCGGGGATGCCAGAGAGAGCCTAATGGCGTTGAAATCATTGCTTTGAGTCATAGGTACCTTCGTACTCCTTCAAATCACAGGTGACGTTCCTATTGACCCAGGCTGCCCAGAACCTCTGGGCGCCTGTCAAAGATGCTACTCAGCGACGCCTCCAGCTTCCTGGCCGTCGGCACTGCCCGGCGTCTCTCCAGCGGGCTGCGAGGAGGGAACCTGGGCCTGAGCCACGCTCAACTCTACCGGCCAGGCATCCTCCACATCAGAGGTGGCAGTCAGGTTCACCTTCTCCTCCGCCTCGTTCAGGAGCTCTACAGAGAGTCCCAGGCTCTGCAGCTCTTTCAGTAGCACGTGGAAGGACTCGGGAACTCCAGGGTGTACGACATCCTCCCCTTTGACAATGGACTCATATGTCTTTTGACGGCCCACCACGTCGTCTGACTTGACGGTTAGCATCTCCTGGAGGTTATAGGCGGCGCTGTATGCCTCCAGGGCCCAAACCTCCATTTCGCCAAACCGCTGGCCTCCGAACTGGGCCTTGCCTCCTAGAGGCTGCTGGGTAATGAGAGAGTATGGGCCAGTGGAACGAGCGTGGATCTTGTCCTCCACTAGGTGGATCAGCTTCATCATGTAGATGTGGCCCACGGTTATTGGCTCGTCAAAAGGTTCTCCTGTACGGCCATCGTACAGCGTAGCCTTGCCGAAGATGGGAGGCGCTATCCTGCGTTCCTTGCTCACGCGGCGGACATGCTCCCAGACCTCTTCTGTAGGCATGCCTGTAACGTCTACACCTGCCTCTTCCATCAGCCACAGCTTGAGACAGGCATCCCGGGCCTGGCCGGCAAGCTCTTCGTTGAAGAGTTCGTCCATGTCATAGCCCTTAGCCTTCAACCACTCTCGCATACGGGAGGTGTCCACTTTGCCATTCCCACCGTTCCGGTGGCTGTGGTTCACAGCGCCGGAGCTTCGCGCAAACCAGGCGCGGGCTAGTACATCCTGGACTCCCACGTCTTTGGCGCCATCAAATACAGGGGTGACCGCCGAGAAGCCCAAGGTATGTGCAGCCCAACCCAAGTGGGTCTCCAGCACCTGCCCCAGGTTCATTCTGGATGGCACGCCTATGGGGTTGAGGATTATGTCCACCGGCGTACCGTCGGCGAGGAAGGGCATATCCTCAATAGGCGTGATGCGCGATATGACCCCTTTGTTGCCGTGGCGGCCCGCCATCTTGTCGCCCTCGGCGATCTTGCGTGTCTGAGCTATCCACACCCGCACCAGCTTGTTCACGCTGGGAGGCAACTCATCCTTGTTTTCCCGAGTTAGCACCCGGACATCTATGACCTTGCCTCGTTCCCCATGGGGTACTCTAAGGGAGGAGTCTTTCACATCCCTGGCCTTCTCACCAAAGATAGCCCGAAGGAGCTTCTCCTCCGCCGTGAGTTCCGTTTCACCCTTGGGAGTGATCTTACCCACTAGAATATCCCCTGGCCCCACCTCGGCCCCCACGCGGATGACTCCAACCTCGTCCAGGTTGCGCAGGCTGTCCTCACCCACGTTAGGGATATCGCGCGTGATCTCTTCCGGCCCCAGCTTGGTATCCCTGGCCTCACATTCATACTTTTCAATGTGGACAGAGGTGAACTTGTCCTCTTCCAGCATGCGCTCGCTGATTATGATTGCGTCCTCGAAGTTGTAGCCCTCCCAACTCATGAAGGCCACCAGTACGTTCTGGCCCAGGGCCAGATTGCCATGGTCTGTGGAAGAACTGTCCGCCATGGAATCTCCCACTCGAACGATATCTCCCTTGTTAGCAGTAGGCCGCTGGGTGAGACAGGTGCCCTGGTTGCTACGAACGTACTTTCTCAGGGGGTAGGGCCACTCCTTGCCTTCGGCGTCGGTGACCACGATGCGGTCCCCTGTCACAGAGGTAACAATGCCGTCCTGTCGAGCCAAGACTATTTGGCCGGAATCAGCCGCGACCCTCCCCTCCATACCGGTGCCCACCAGGGGAGCCTCAGGACGTAGCAACGGGACTGCCTGCCTCTGCATGTTAGAACCCATGAGGGCACGGTTGGCGTCATCGTGCTCCAGGAACGGAATAAGCGCCGTGGACACGCTGACGATCTGCATGGGAGACACATCCATGTAGTCGACCCTCTCCGGGGACTCCAGAGCAAACCGCTCGCCTTGGCGTATCTCCACTCGGTCTCCCACAAACTGGCTCTTCCCATCCATGACCGAGTTGGCCTGAGCGATGATGAACTGTTCCTCCTCGTCGGCTGGAAGGTATCGAATCTCTTCCGAGCCGGATGAGACGAAAGCTTTGACCTTTAACATCTGTTGAGGCAACGCCCGGACTCTTGAGACTGCCCGCTTGGAGATGGCATCGCCCGCCTTGACTACAACCTTTCCGTCCGGGCCAGTCACTGCCTCTCGGACCGTCCGTCCCTCCAGATCGGGGTAGTCATTGGGGATCTCGCGGTGCACTTTTCTGTACGGCGTCTCAATAAACCCAAACTGGTTGATCCTTGCGAAGGTTGCCAGAGAGCCCAGAAGCCCGATGTTCGGCCCCTCGGGCGTCTCAATTGGGCAAATACGGCCGTAGTGGGAGTGGTGCACGTCGCGCACGTCGAATCCGGCTCGCTCCCGGGATAGGCCTCCTGGGCCCAGAGCGGAGAGTCGTCTCTTGTGTGTCAGCTCCGCCAGCGGGTTGGTCTGGTCCATGAACTGGGATAGTTGGGAACCCCCGAAGAACTCTCGAACCGCCGCCACAATTGGCCGCACGTTCACCAGGGCGCTGGGGGTAGCCTGCTCCGGCTCGTTGAGGGTCATTCTCTCCCTGACCACTCGCTCCATGCGCAGGAGCCCTACCCGCATCTGGTTCTGGATCAGCTCACCCACGGCTCTGACACGGCGGTTGCCCAGATGGTCGATATCATCAGAAGACTGCAGGCCGTTGTTTATCTGGATCATGGTACGTACCACGGCCACGATGTCTTCCTGAGTAAGAACGCGGTTATCTATGGAAAGTTCCAACCCCAAGCGCCGGTTCAGTTTGTGCCGGCCCACCCGGCCAAGGTCGTAGCGCCGAGGGTTGAAGAACAGGCTGTTAAGCAGGGCCTCCGCATTCTCCAGGCTGGGAGGCTCGCCGGGGCGCAGATGTTTGTAGAACTCGATCAGCGCCTCTTTCTGGGTCTTCACCTGAGAGTCACGCTCTATGGTGGACTTGATATAGCGGTGTTCTGGGTGCGTGTCCACAGCTTCGAAGGCGCCCAATAGCTCTTCGTTGGTGGCAAGCCCTATGGACCGTAGCAGAGTGCTGGCCGGTATCTTCCTCTTCCGGTCAACCTTGACAGAGATCACGTCTCGGGCGCTGGTTTCAAACTCCAGCCAGGCCCCTCTGTATGGAATGAACTTGGCAAGGGAAAGCGAACGGCCTGTAGCCGGGTCCTCCTCTGTGGTGAAATACACCCCTGGAGAGCGGACTAGCTGGCTGACCACCACGCGTTCGGCGCCGTTGATGATGAACGTCCCGTTGCCGGTCATCTGGGGAATGTCTCCCAGGAAGAGCTTCTGCTCCTTGACCTCGCCTGTCTCCTTCACCACCAAGCGGGCAGTTACAATGAGCGGTGCCGAGTAAGTGGACTCCCTCTTCCTGCACTCCTCTTCGGAGAACTTGGGCTCCAGAAACTCGTGATCCAGAAAGGAGAGGTCGAATCTCCCCCCAGTGAAGTCCTGGATAGGAGAAATCTCCTGGAATATCTCCTGCAGTCCTTCCCCTTTGAACCACTCGAAAGAGGCCAGTTGCGTCTCTATCAGGTTGGGGATATCAATTACCAGCGGGATACGTGCATAGGACTGCTGTCTGCGGGCCAACGCGACTGTAGCCGAGGGAGAAAGTGCCACCATAAAGTTCACGCTCCTTGCGTAGCTAAAGAGACAGCTACCTTCCAGATCTTAGAAGGCAAGAAGGCAAAATAGAAATGTGGGGTTCGCTATAGATCGTGGGATACTTCCGCAGGTCTTGAGGGCACAAACAGACCAGTACTGAACTATAGCAAGCCCACCAGGTTTTGTCAAGCACGGTGTGTGCGTCTTGCAGCGCCTTCCCGCACTGCAGGCACCACCTCTGTCAGAAAGGTGTGTAGCTGGGCCAGGGGAGCCAGGGAAGCCAAACGGACTATCACTTCCTGGGCGCCGGCCTGGGCGTACTCTAAAATGCGTTGCGCCACGTCTTGCGGCGGCCCGAAGGGCCCCCAACGCTCCGCCCAGAAGTTGAGCCCGTAATAGCGGCGTATGAAGTCGTCGGCATCCCGGAAGGCTGCGTCTTTGTCACGGTTCAGGTTGACCGTCATGTAGAAGGCGGTGCGGAGCCCGGCCGGGTCGCGTCCGGCTTCACGGGCAAAGCCGCGCACCTTTTCCAGCACCTCAGCGTACTGGGCGGGGGTGTCGCTGATGCCCATAACACCGCTGCCGTAGTAGCCGGCGCGCCGGTACTGGGCCACGGAGCCAGTCGCAAGGTGACAAGCCATGAGCACAGGTATTCCACCGGGATGCACAGGTCTGGGCTCCATGGCCACCGCATCCATGTTGAAGTACCGCCCATGGAAGGTGACTTCCTTCTCGCTCCAGAGGCGGCGGCACACCTGCACCAACTCCGTCATCCGCCCGCCCCGCTCCTGGGGAGGCACGCCAATGGCCAGCCACTCTTCCTTCTGGGCATCGGTGAACACGCCACCGACACCCATACCCAGAACCACGCGGCCTCCGGAAAGTACGTCCACGGTGGCCGCCATCTGGGCGAGCTGCACCGGCTGGCGCATGGGGGCCAAGAGCACGGCGGTGCCTAGGCTGGGGCGGCTGGTTCTCATGGCCAGTGCAGCCAGGGCGGCGAGAGGCTCCAGGCGCGGCTTCGATACCAGACTGTCTCCCACCCACAGGGAGTCCAGGCCTGCTTCCTCTGCCTGCTCAGCCATGGTAAAAATTGGCGAGAGATCTGGAGCGGCATCGCCCTTGAGGAGGACGCCACGAGTTGGCAGCAGGATACCCAGCCGTGGAGGTCTAGTACCCGTAGCCATGGTCACCAGCCTTTCTTGTCTGGAAACGGTTCATTGATAGAGTTGATAGAAAAGGGCCAGGATGCAGGAAGAGTCCGATACCCGTGTCCCTAGCCTGTGGCCGCCCGTGCTTTGAAAAGCAGCCGTTGGCGCCAGGCTGCCAGGGTTGTATCCATGTCAGGGCAGGCACTGCGGTACGCCGCCATGTCTTGAGGTGTGTCCAAGTCAAAGGCAAAGCCCGGGGACTGAGACACCTCCACCGGTGCGCCGGAATCTCGCGCCGCCTCCAGGTGCCGCAGAAAGCTGCCGCGACCGAAGTACGGGCCCACCATCATGCCGCGAGGCGCCAGGATTGCGTTGGTGCCACCGTCGCTGGCCGCCCGCGCCAGGACGACACGCCGCAGGCCGCTGGACAGGGCAATCAGGTCATCCACATCCTTCGGTGCCAGCAGCCCGAGGTCGCCCGGGGCTACCAGGACAGCCGCCGCCGCTGCTGCAAAAGCCGCATCCACGGCGTACCGAATCGCTCCATTCAGCCCACCGCCGGGTTCCTGCTGCCATTGCGCGCCTGTCTCTACAGCAACATCGCGCACCCACTCATCACCGCCTATCACCACCATCTCCACAGACGTAGAGGCACCGGAGAGAGATTGCAGCACGTGTTGCAGCAGATGCAAAGAGAGAGCGGCGCGGCCTTCGGCATCCAGCACCTCGGCCAGACGGCTCTTGCCCTGATAAGCAGGCTTCATGGGGACAACCGCTCGTATGAGCACAGCGTTGCTCATACCTTAAGCCTCTCCTCCGCCAGACGCATCACTTGAGCTGCCAAGCGCTCCTTGTCCGCATCCGTCTCCATGATCGTGCCGAGAACCACCGGCTCCAGGCCCGTAGCCCTTACCTCGGTGGCGCGGTGGGCGTCCTGAGTATCTATGACCAGCACATCACATATGTCCGCTAGCCGGCGAGCAACGCCCACGCAGCTCACCTCCTCGCCCAACTCAAGAAGCATCTTGGCCGCAGGGCCTCTTAACGCCTGCTCGCCAACTATGGGGCTGACGGCGATGCGCGGCCCCTTGAAGGATGCCACCCGCTTCCTGACGCCGGGGAGTGAGAGGATTGGCCCGATACTTACCACTGGATTGGAAGGGCAGTAGACGATGACCTGGGCAGAATCCAGCACCCGCTCAAAGCCTGGAGACACGCGGGCATCCTCAGCCCCCTGGAAGCGAACGTCCTGGATGACGGGCTCACATCCGAGTCTTACGAAGTAGTCCTGAAAATGGAGTTCTCCCTGGGAGGTCTTTACCGTGGTGCGAACCGGCTGGTCCGACATGGGAACCAGATCCACCTTCACGCCCAGCTTGCCGCAGAAGTGCCGCGTCACCTCCGACAGGCTCCATCCCTGTCTGAGCAGCCGCGTGCGTTCTATATGGGTGGCTAGGTCGCGGTCGCCCAGCCCGAACCAAGCGTCGGCGCCGTAGCGTTTCAGCATCTCCAAAGCACCGAAGGTATCACCGGCCAGCCCCCATCCAGTGGCGGGATTGGCCAGGCCTGCCAGGGTATACATCAGGGTGTCCAGGTCCGGCGACACGTTGAGGCCATGGAAGACCTCGTCGTCGCCGGTGTTGGCTACAACGGTGACCTGCCCACTGGAAAGTGTCCGGGATAGCCCCAGCGCCAGCTTGGCTCCTCCCACGCCTCCAGCCAAGGCCAGGACTCTAACTTTCACAGGATGAACCTCCAACCAGAGGCAGACGGATGACGAGGCAATGCTTCAGGCCCCTCGGTGGCTTGCTAGTCCGCAGCCGCCTGCTCAGCCACCTTGGGATGCTTGAAGCGGAACTGGTCCATCTTGATGAGGCGGCGGTAAGAGCCAAACCGGGACTCAGCGTCGTCTCCCACCCCGTCCAGGGGGTCTATGGCATTGTCGCCCTCCTCGAACACTCGCCGGATTCTGTAACTGGTTTGCCTCTCTGCCGGAACACGGCCAGCTTCGCGGATAAGGGCCCTCAACTCCTTTGGCCGCAGCAACTGCCCAAACTGGGCCCCTGCAGATGTGGAGATGCTTTCGTTGATGAGAGTGCCCCCCATGTCGTTGGCGCCGGCCCCCAAGATCACCTGGGCCAGACGCGGGCCTTCTTTGGGCCAGGAAACCTGGAGGTTGGGAATCCAGTTGTTCAGCATCAACCTGGCTAGGGCGTGGACTTTTATCACCTCCGCGCCGGTGGGGCCGGTGCGAATGCCTTCCACCAGGTGCTTCTGGTACATAGGGGCTTCCGTGTGGACGAAGCTCAGGGGCACGAACTCTGTAAAGCCACCCGTCTTCTTCTGGATGTCCCGGAGCAGGCCTATGTGGCGGGCGATGTGCTCGCTGGTCTCCACGTGGCCGTACATGATGGTGGATGTAGTGGGTATGCCCACCTCATGAGCCGTGGTGATGACCTCTATCCACTGGTTGACGGTGATACGTCCCGGGGCGATCTTGTCCCGTATCTCCTGATCCAGGACCTCCGCCGATGTGCCTGGCAGACTGCCCACGCCTGCGGCTTTGAGCTCTTTCAGGTACTCCCGGATGGTGCACTTAGAGCGGATGGAGCCGTACAGCACCTCTTCCGGAGAGAAGCCATGGATATGTATTCCTGGGATCTCTTCCTTGATGGCGCGGCATATCCTTATGTAGAGGTCGCCCTCCATTTTGGGCGGAAGGCCTGCCTGAATGCAGACTTCGGTAGCGCCCAGAGCCCAGGCCTCTTTGGCGCGCCGCACGACCTCTTCAATAGGGAGGAAGTATCCCTCCTCCTCGCGGTGGTCACGGCTGAAGGCGCAGAAGCCGCAGCCCTTGATGCAAACGTTGGTAAAGTTGATGTTCCTGTTGACCACATATGTGACCATGTCGCCGATGGTGCGCCGCCTCAACTCGTCAGCCACCATCACCAAGGCATTGAACTCCAGCCCTGAGGTGCCAAGAAGGGTTACACCCTCCTCCACTGTGGTATCGCGGCCTTCCAGTGCGTCGTTCAGGATGCGAGCTACCTGAGGGGTAACAGTGCTCAACAGCCGTTCCATGGGTGTCCCAGCATGTCCGTTAGTCTGTGGTTCCAACATAGCGCCCAACACCCCCTTTCACGTAGCCGTCTCCGTCCACCAGGGACTTGACGCGCTCCTTCAACACCTCGGGTAGATAGCCGTCCTTATGGTTTATGTACTCTGGATATACCGGCAGCCGTGGCTTCAATGTAAATCCTAGTTTCTCCGTCTGTTTGCGCAGCGTAGCAATCTGAGGCCAGGGCGCCTCCGGGTTCACGTAATCTATGGTCAACGGTGATATCCCGCCCCAGTCGTTGATTCCCGCCAGCAGGAATATAGGGTAGTCCCTGGCGCTGAGGTTGGGAGGCACCTGGATATTGGCCTCCGGCCCCAAGACTAGGCGGGCCATTGCTACCGTCCAGAGCAGGTCCTGGGTCTCAGGCTCCAGGTGGCCTTTCATGGCCGTATTGGGCTTGGCCCGGAAGTTCTGGATGATGACCTCTTGGATATGCCCATAGCGCTGGTGAATGTCGCGTATGGCCAGCAGAGATTCCACGCACTCTATCCTCGTTTCGCCGATGCCGATGAGGATACCAGTAGTGAAGGGTATCTTCAACTTCCCCGCCGTCTCTATGGTCTTCAACCGTG